>Ga0160420_100317_pt1 | contig 24105 bp, 29 predicted proteins | sample CelAP2metagpilot_FD_108197 | JGI IMG/M metagenome (GOLD analysis project Ga0160420, IMG submission 108197) | Phycosphere-associated microbial communities from algal ponds in Kailua-Kona, Hawaii, USA - Cellana AP2-5-5 metagenome pilot | ecosystem: Engineered > Artificial ecosystem > Aquaculture >... | reverse complement strand
TTTCCGCTGGCTCTATGGTAAGAATTGTCCCAAGGATTTGGAGAGAGTTTCATGCTAGTCACAGAAATACTACTTGTGCCACCTCTCTTTAAATATGTTGTAGATGATAGATAGTAGGCGCATGATATCATGGAGCGTTTTGACTCCACGTAGATGTAAATATGTTCGAATCATTGCCCCCTCCCGGTGGTAGGGGGCAAGTCAGACTGGAGACGGACGGCCGTCTTTTCTTCCCTCTTCGCGACTCTTCCATCAAATAAATCAGATTTTATTCCATCGTAATGAGGCCAAAAAATTCTTCATTTCATCCACTAATGACACATTTACAACTTTTTATATTCATTTGAACGGGCGATCGATGTGGCTGTAGCCCGGGCAGTCCAACTCCCAGGCGCCTTTGCAGGCAGCAATAAAACCTGACGATGCCATCTGGGGCGACATCAGGAAGGAAAATAAGCCTTAGCTGGACCGAGTGACTAGAATGGGATTGTGTGCTTTTGTACCATTCAAAGTTTAGTATTTATTATGATTCTTGCAAAAGAAGGAAAAAGAAGAAGGGGGGAGGGAATCATTTCTAACTAAAATGATACAGCTTTAGGGAACGGTTGAACTCGCGAAACCCGAAATTGCGAGCATCAGCTTTAATTGACGCCGGTGTCAGCTTCGCACACAAGCCTTCTCTCATTGGCGTTCAATTGAAGCTTCTGTGTGTACTCTCAACTTACTGGGGGGGGCTAAAGAACACATGTCGCATCTGAAATTGCATACGTTGAGATTTGCAGTCGACCAATTCTTGTTGGTTTTAAAGTATTCCTCCGAGCCAATAATGTACCAGCAGTGGATTGGGTATTACATACAGCTTCTGATCGTTTCGAGACAGGGGAAGCCGATTTCAGGGCTTTGCCATCAAGGTTTCAACTTTCCAAATTGGAATCCTCCGAATTACAGACGTCAAGTCAAACACGCTATAAGCGATAGAGAGACGATCTTGGGCATCAATAGTGATTCCCAATGAGAATTCGACTGAGCCATTCTGTGATTCTAGCTTAAAGGGGTATGTGTACCGCTTCAAATGCAAGGTGATGGGGTCTAGCACAGCTATTCGATGGTAGTAGACTGGACCTGGTCCCTTGTGCCACGTAGTGCCGTGGATGAGGAACCAGAGCTCGCCCTTGTAGTAACATCCATTTGATGATCCGCGGGCGTGCTTGAAAACCAGTGGCGTATCTATCGTTAAATCCAACTGCACTTTGTCAATGTCAACACTGCAATTAAATGTGCCTACCCGCAAGGGATGCCACTCATATACAATCCTCATAGGGCCCCCGGGGACTTGAAAAACGACCCAATTTTTCTCCAAAAATCGATCAAAGGGACTTTGGAAGAGGTGGTCCACGTAAATTGTAGAACTTTCGACGTGTAGGACTCCGCTTATGATCCGTGACCCTTCACCAAGGTACTTGGAGAATTCCCAGCTGGTCCAAAAAACGCGAATCTCCCCTGATTCTGAGCGAAATAATCGAGGGTCCTCAGTACCTAGGAAACGGTATGACAACCTCTGAAAGCGCCCGTCTATGATGCGTACGATGTCTCCACGTTCTGCATCACGACCATCATGGAGCACGCATGCACTACGCAAGATGCCGCTCGTGTCATATTTTGGCAAATAATCCTTGTAAAAACGTCCTACGGGGTCGATGCGATAGTTTAGAAGTCGGATGATGATGAGATGATCCTCTTCCGGGTTGGTTGGATGCGGCAGGATAGAGGGCGTCGCATAGTAATATTCTTCTCCGTCGCCATAAATGTCTCCGCGTCGAAAAAGCTCCTCGCCACAATGCAAGATAGGCCGCGCCAGAGCAATCATCTCCCAATGCACCTGATCTCGTGTTTCATCAGAGATGTTCCTGTCATTTACAATGGCATCAAAAGCCTGCAGATCCTTGAGATATCCTGTCGAAAAGCTGTGAGGCCACAGCACATGTTGGTCACCATATTCTAACTGTACCCGGTTGTCCTTGGGAAGCGGGTGAGATGCTAAGTAGACTCTACAAGCCAAGCTGAATTGATTAGCCGCTTTATCAATGTCGCCCATTTCCTCCAAGCGTCTCGCTATATGCAGTACCGGCGTAACCTGACCTCCGAATTCCAAAGCTTTGCGAGCATAATATTCTGCGGACTCCATAAGACCGATATGTTCGTAACAATCGGAAAGCTGCCGATAAGTGGCTATCTCAACAGTGGTATTTAATATCCCGCTGTTCAGCGTCTCCTCGTAAAAAAGCGCAGCATAGATGTAGTCCTGGCGCTGATAAAAGAAGGAGCCAAGGCCCTGAGCTGTACAAGATTGGCTTAAAAGGGATTTCACTACTGATGAGTCACTTTTATAAACCGCGGCAAGTACGTCTTGACAAGTATTGTTTATTTCCTTTTTATGAACCAATGTCAGAAGCGAGACTTGCCATGATAACATGCCCAATAGGAGCCAAATGATGGCAATTATAATAGACCCAGACACACTGAAGATTTTCCATGACATGATCTTTAAATGGTAGCCATATGCTTTCTTGTCAATATCCATCAGAAAGTCTCTACAGTCTTGTTGTTTGAGTTAAATTAGTAGCAGGTAAAAGTCAGAGAATGCTAATATAGCCATTGCTCAAGTGGCTTTGAAAGTGTGAAAATGTCCATACACACACGACAGATATAGTATTCTTTCTTTTGTCCGTGCACATATGAGAATGGTTAAATTCGTGAAATTCGAGTTCGCTACTAGAGTTTAGAGGGACTGAAATGGAAAAGACTTCGGAAACATTTCTATAAAAATAAGCATTTTCCAGGGTTTCAAGGGCCCCACAGACAGTAGAGCGCTTGTAGTAAGTAAAAGTTGCAAATAAGAAAGGACTATATGGATGGGACCTAAGAGTGAGATGATAAGATGTATCATTTCTACCGTTCCGAGCGTGAGCGTTTTACTTCTTTTTTTTTCGCAAGAACAAAAATAATAATTAGAATTACACAAATATTCAATTCCTCTTCGGCCACATGAGGTCAAATCGCAGCTCCTCGTCCCCCTTGCTGTCATCTCAGATGGCATCGTGAGGCGCTATTGCTCCTGGTGTGGGCAAAAGGGCTCGCCGATTCTTCTCATGTCGATCCTCGAAAACAAAATGACTTTAAATTTAACATATTAAGTCCTGAGTGGATGATGAATTGATTACATCGGTCTCAAAATGATGGAACCCTGGGTGGCTCTTACTTGTCAGACGTTAAAGCGTCATGTCAACGTCACGTCATATCAACCCCACATCGACTCTGAGTCTGAAAGTTGACTCTTTTTTGTATTTTTAATCTTTTGGGCGCAATTGTAGACGACTGGTTACTCACAACTAAAGCACACGCTTACACTCGCATACTTTTGCACTCATAAAAGAGATCATGTTATTCAACGAAAGTGCCTCTTCCGTCGCAACTCAAAAGCCACTTTGTTACCCAGGTTCTTTTCCTACGGCTTAATTGGGACGAATCGCTTTGCACAGTCGAGCTCACGGGCATGGCTCTGAAGGAGGGCGAAGGTGCCGAACAAAGAGATGAGGAGGCGGTGATCGTACATGGTAGAGGACCAGACTATGAGGGAGGGGATCATGTGAATGAGGACAAAGAAGACACCGCTGTCTTCCCCATGGGTTTCAAGGGCGAGGACTTCGCTTTCCTCGAAGACGAGCCCGAGTCTGGTGTAGCAGACTTGCCTTCGCCTTGATTCGAGTCATTTCTTCCTTGTCTGATACAGACGCCTACTTTTAACAGCAAACGCAGTGATGATCAATGCTATCGTAAACATGCAGACTATTCGGGCAGGCTAGATAACGTGATCATAAAGATCGAAAGGAGATGTCCTTATGGTGATGGCAGGGCCAGCGAAAATGTAAATTGACGGAGGAGGAGAGGGAGGCTAGATTGGCATCCTCACACGATCCATCCAATACACCTTTTCACACTCCGGCACTTACCAAACCCAGGCACCACGAAAAGAAGACGGGAGTGGCTAAACGTCAATATCCCACAAAATACTGACCTTTCTGTGGAAGCCCGAAATCGGTTGCCTTGTTGCCTTGTTGCCTTGCACTCACTTGCCCTGAGAAGGTGGTAGTTCGACATCGAATGCTTGCGCAATAATGAGTAAAGGATGTCCATGCATGAAATTGTTCCTCCTGCACACTAGAAAAGGTAAACCCTGAACGTCTTCTTCCTGTCGCGGTGTCGGTTCAAGGACAAACAAAATTTCGATAATAGGTGATTTGCGAACATGTTGTATAAGTCAAATGTATCTGCTACGAACGGAAGACCTTCTTTTGACATAAATAAGAAATAAGGACATGATATATCGTGTCCTTAAGTCAACTAATCGGCCGAACACTACCTATAGGGAAGCAACGAGGGAAGACAGACGAGCAACTCCCGAAACAACCAAGGAGCGACACGGAAACGACCTGCGCTAAATCACTGATATATAAATGTAGTGTACATCGATCAAAAAAGTAGTGCAGCAGTAAAATACAGAGGGTCTTCTTAGAGGCACTTGGTTCATTCGAATGGCTTGCATAGAGGTGATGGGAGCCCAGGAACGACTCTGAAACGACCCAGAAACGTTGTTGATTCCTTGTATAGGCTTATTTACCGGTACTTGGGCCAAAGCCTACCTATAGGCATCAATGCTTTCCCGTCTATCCAGGCACACTCATCAATTTGTTCCACATCTCGCTGTATTCCTGCAACAGCTGCCTCTCTTGAAGTTGTGTAGGTGAGCGACAAAGAGTACACTCGTATTCGACATATTACCTCCCTGCATCTATGCCCCACACCGACACTTCACATCCCCCTCCTTACTCGGTTGTATGTATCCCAAGGCTGGTATGCACTTGGCAAGCTCCCTGTCCACCTGCGTGAAGGACTGAAAGCAATTCAGTCTAGGACTCATGATTTTATTCACAATGTCTATCTTAGACAGATATATATAAAAAATCTTTACATGAACCCTCCTCATCGAACGAAACACGTAGCATGACCATACCCATTTGGACAGACATTGAACTACCTTTGTATATCCCCTCCCTCTCCGCTGTTTAGCGGCTTGTACACCATTTCCAGCATCAAGCGAGAATATGAAGAGGAAGAAGAGGTGGGAGAAGCGTAGAGGGAGGAGAGAAAGGTGAGAGAAGTAGTTTATAAATTTATCATCCTCTTTTTCTTCAGCATCTTTCACGTCGTTCTCCTCGTTCTAATTGTCGTCGTGTGGTGTTGCTACTGCAGCTGCTGTTGTCCCTGCTGGTGCGCCTGCTATTTTTTGTCATTGTTGGTTGAGTGCTTGGCCCTAGGAAGCATTGGGATAGAGACGGAGGGGCGGAGAGGGCGAGTCGGGAGGGTGCGTAGAGAGGGTCGGAGGGATTATAGGATACCTTGGTGTAGGGGGGTGTCGCTGTGCTTTTTTGAGAAGGAAGAGGATGACAGAGGAGGAGGAGGAAAAAGAGCTTGTGAAGGAAGAAAAGGTGAGATAGATGAAGGAGGTGGTGGAGGGGAAGGACGACGACAGTAAGGAGGAAAATGTTCAAGATGAGGATGAGGAGGAAAAGTACAGGGATGGAGAGGTGCAGCCGTGGCCTCAGTAGCTGGAGGAAACGATGACCAGAAGGTAGGGCAGTAAGGTTTTTCATCGCCCAAACGGGGCTCGATCACGTCCAGAAGTGAGCGAAGGAGGGAGGAGGCGGAGAAGGGTCTAGTCACGTACCCGTCAAAGATTCCCGAATTCCCCTGCTCCCTCTTGCCTATCCCTTCTTTCCTTCCCTCCATGCTTTTGTCATCTTGGGATTCCATCTCGTCATTATTGTCTTTATTCTCCTTCTCACACGCTCTTACTTGCTTCTCCTCGCTTTCCTTATTCCTATCGACTACCGAGGGAGCTGGCAGTGCCAATCGTCTACACTTCACCCTCTGTCTGCCTCTACTCTTCACTCCTTGCTCCTTCTCGCCTTCTTCCATTTCTCCCTCTCTTCCCACCAACAGAAGGACCGCCCCTGTGTATCCCCACTCCTGTTTCATTCTTTTTGCCATCTCTGATGCTCCTGATGCTACTGTTGCTGCTCCTTCTGCTGCTCCATGTGTTGCTTCTACTTCCTCTGCAGCCGATTCTGTTGCGGGTGGTAGTACCACTGCTGATGGTGGAGTGTGGATGTGTAAAGTGTGAGAGAGGAGGACGACGTCGGGGTCGTGGCGGGAGAAATGCTCAAGACCCATGAGCGTGTCCCGGGCCGCGTCAACAACAAAATGTAGGCGATGGATGTGTGGGAAGATCGATGGGAACAGGGCTGGTTTTGGCAGTGGTGGTGAGGATTCTGCTGCTGCTTGTCCGGATTGGGACGGTATCACTGCTTTCGCTGTTGTTCGTGGAGCGGGCGATTCGCCTTCCTTTTCTCCCTGACTTCTATCTGTTGGTGCTGCAGCTGAAGCTGACTCCGGTGTCGATGGTAGTGAAAAAGAAGCGGCAGCTGCTGCGTTGATATTGGTGCAAACGCCAGAAGCAGTAGCATTAGGAATAGAAACAGCAGTTGTAGTCGTAGTTGTAGTAGCAGTAGCAGTAGCAGCAGTAGCAGTAGCAGTAGCAGTAGCAGCAGTAGCAGCAGCCGCAGCAGCAACAGCCCCAGCCAAGGAGGATTGCAAGAAAGTGACCGTGGTCCGGAGGCAAGCAAGGCTCTCGTCGATAATAAGGATGCGGATGACGACGGGGAGAAGTGACGGTTGATGAATGGGATGACGACTGGCGGTGGGACGTGGAGGACCGGTAGGATTAGGGGGGTTGAGGGCGGGAGGATGAGCCGAATGGGATCGATGGGGAGAGAGGAGAGGAGGAGAGAAACAGCAGCTGGTGTTGTGCTTAGAGAAGGAAGGAGTACTGTTTGTTGGGAGAGAACGGGAATGGAAAGAACCGGAGGAGGGAGGGGAGGAAGTGGAAGAAAAGCTTGAAGAGCCAGCGGCGGCAGCTAAGGCTGCTGCGGACCAAGGTGTAAAGAGGGAGGATAGGGTTTCAACTGCTGCTGCTACCTCCACAGATGCTGGTCTTGGTTCTGCGGCTGCTTTTGCTGCCCTTGATGACGGATGCCTTGAGTGTCCTACTGTTCCTGCTGCTGGTGGTGGCAACGCAGCTTCTTCTGCAAGGGTGAGAACGCAAGGGGCATTACGCGGGGAAGCAAAAACTGGCAGATATAAAGTATCATGGCAGTCATGTTGCTGGTAGTAATGCTGGGGCTGGTTCTGCAGCTGGTGCTCTAGTTGGCTTTGGCTAAATACTTCGTGGTCGGCCTCCTCAAAGGGAAAAGCGAAATTGCGCTCATCGTAATGCTGCTGCTGCTGCATCTCTTGCTGCTGCTGATGACGGTGCTGCTCATGTTGTTGCTGGCGCCGGTGCTGCAAGGGGAGACTTTGTAAACCATCATCAGTAGTAGGAGCCGCTGCCGCCGCCGCCGCAGAAGTAGCAGCAGCAGGAGGGCCACCAAGCGGTCCTGTAGTAGTGGACGAGGCGAGATGCAGCGAGGGTTCGCCTTCCTCTTCTTCCAGGAGGGCGAAAAACGTGCTGACCTCATCCTCCATCTCATCCAACAGCGCAGTGTCGATCCCCTGCTCCCGTTGCTGCCAGTGCTCTTGCTGCTGCTCCTGCGTGTAGCGTTGTTGGTAGTGCTGGCAAAGATGCTCCTGGAATGGAATGGTAAAGCCCGTTTCGTCTGTGGGAGTCGACAATATCGTAATTCCACTCCCTCTCCCTGTCGGGGTCTCACACATCAGCTGTCGCAGCATGCACAGTTCTCCCTCGTCCAAGGGCACTTCTTCGTCGTCCTGGCCCACGTTCCCCTCCTCCCTGGCCATGGCCAGCATCGTCGTGTCTACTCTCTCTGTCGCAACAGCAGCACCAGCCGCCGTCGCGATGTATGGGCGTTGCTGTTCCTGGCTCCCTGGCGATGCGTGCTGCTGCTGGCTCCAGATGCCAGCGGCGGCCATGTCGACCTCCTCCGTTGCTGTGGGAACTTGAGCGAGCGACTGCGACTTGTGATGATTGAGCCCGGGATTATCCATAGCATGGCTTGTTTGGGCCGTTGGAATGAGGGAAGAGCAGAGAGGAGAAGTTAGAGAGATCGCGTCGCTGGCTGTGATAGGGAGAATGCAGTAGACTGTACAAGAACGGAGAGAGACAAACGACGGTGAAGGAACGGAGCAGGACGAGGGAGAGAAGACCGAGAAGAGCCACGATGAAAGAAAATGAGGAAGGCGAGAAAAGGGAAGGGGGTGTGTTGAGGAAGTTTTCTTGTACTGGCCGTAATCGGGTGGGATACACAAGTCCACCAGGCTTACACCAGCGACCGATAGTCCGCAAACTCTCTCTCAGAGCTTTTCCCCCGTGCCTCCTCCCTTTCGCTACTTGGCACTTTTACCTCGTTTCTTTTTCGAGAGCAGCAAGCAGCATGGCCGCAGAAAGAGCGATGGTCATCAGTCACACTTCGATCATCTGACTCAACCCCAAGTTTCGCCTTCCATCCAACAGCACTTACCACGCACCGCAAAAAATACGTCAGACAGACCACCTTGACATCACGCCTCTCTCGCTTGTGCTGCCTCCATTTCCGCTGCTCACCAGTGATCGTGGTTGCTACGCTGCGCTTCTTGCTTGCAGTCCTGTGTTAAGAACAATCAAGACCTCATCATCAACTTGCGCGTCGATCGTCGTTTTGCGTCTGAAAACCTGATCTTCACACAGCCTTTGCCCCCTCACCTCAGATTCTTGTCTACAGCTACAGCAACAAACTAGCCTCTACTTGAAGCATGCGTGCGGTGGCACTATTGGTCGCCTTGGCGGCATCATTCCCAACGGGGAGGGCCTTCGTCCCCTCTCTCCGAGCGCCTGCATCCTCCTCCCTCCTCCAGACCCCTTCCCGCATCACAACACAGCTCCCTCAAGCGCGGTCCTTCGTCCCTTCCACGCTGCAGGCTGTGAATAAGGGTAAGAACGGCAATATCGTAGAAAGCAAGAAAGGTACGTGTGCCGTGCACGGTGAAATAAAGTGGTTCCATTTTGACTTTTCACCCCTCCCTTCCTACCCGCCTTCCTTGCAATCGTGATCCGCCCTTTCCTAGGGTTCGGCAACGCAAAATTGTTGCTTTCTTCGTCAATACTCACACTGTGCTTCGCAGTGCCGCATCATCCCACTCCATCTCACCCCCCATTCCCACCTCTCTCGGCCCCAACACGAGCAGACTCCTCCCCTTTGGCCTGGCTCCCCGTCGTGGCTCGCAATTTTTTCCTTACCCTCCTGGCCCTCTCCCCCCTCGGCGCCTATGAGTCTGCGGATGCCGCACAACGATCGGGCGGGCGTGTAGGGGGGAGCGGCTTCCGCTCGGCACCGTCCCAAACGAGGAGGTTAGTGCAGGAGAGGGTGGGAGGGAAGGAGGAAGGCTTCATAAGTTATCTACGAGAGGCTTTCTAGACAGAGGAAAATCCCAAACATACGTTCTCTTTTTTAGTATCTTCCTATCCATTTACACAACCGCTCCCATCCCTCCTCCCCACCTCCTCCCTAGGTACTCCGCCCCTCCCTCCCGCTCCTACTCTCCGGGGCCGCAGTCGCGTGGCTACGTCCAGCCCGTGCCCGTGATGCCCTATGGCGGGTTTGGCTATGGCTTCTCGCCCTTCTCGCCCTTCTCACCCTTCTCGCCCTTCGGCTTTGTAAGTAGGGGGGGAGTGGGGAAGGAGGGGAGGGAGGGAGGGGAGACATGGCGTCTCCTCCTACCTTGCTGTTTGATGCGAGCACCCTGTCACTCCTCCTCCCCTTTCTCCTGCCTTCACTTTCGTATTATTCTCTGCGATAGGGCGGAGGCGTGGTGGGCTACCGGGCTGGCATCTCTCCACTGGATGTTATAATTCTCGGCGGCATCGCGTACACTGGTGAGAAAGGCCCCGATAAACCTTCCTCCCTCCTGTCCTCACTCCCTCCCCCCCTCCCTCGCTCCCTTCCTCCCTTTACTCTCCTTGACTCTCTCCTTATTCTTCTCCCCCTCCCCTCTCCCCCTCCTTTCTCGCAGCCTTTAACATTATCAAGAACCAGATGGGCGGCAGTCAGTGGGAGGGCCTCGACGAGTCGTCTGCTCCCTCCTCGCTCGGGAACGGCGTGACGGTGCTCAAGATCCAGGTGGGGAAGAGGGAGAGAGAGGAGGAAGGGGAGGGGGGTAAGGGAAGGTTCCGAGAGAGAGGGAAAAAAGGCTTACCTTCATGCCTTGAAAAAAAGGCTTACCTTCATGCCTTGATAGCCATCTTTGTTACCCCCTCACCATTCCTTCCCTCCCTCCCTCCCTCCCTCTCTCCCTCCCTCTCCCGCCCTTCCTCCCTCCAGGTGGGCCTGCAGGTGTCGGACCGCGCGGCCAAGGACTCCATCCTGGGACAGCTCGACGACATCGCGTCTTCGGCGGACGTAAGCTCGCGACAGGTAGGCAGGGAGGGAGGGAGAGGTAGAAGGGAGGGAGAGGGGAAATGAGGGAACAAGAGGGAGGGAGGGAAGGAGCTGTCCCCTCCAGCGCATGCAGCAGATTCGAGATGTAACCGTCCCCTCTATTTCCTCCTCCCACCCCCCTCCCCCTCCTTTCCCAGGGGCTGTCTTCCCTGGTGTCCTCCACCGCCCTGGCCCTCCTCCGCTCTTCCAACTCGTGGGTTTCGGCCGCTGGGGAGGACCAGCACTTCGGGGGCAAGGGCGGGGAGACGGAGTACAGCCGCCTCGCCATCCGGGAGCGCAGCAAGTTCGAAAGGGTACGTGCTCCTCTTCCCCTCCCTCCCTCCCTCCCTCCTTTTTCTCCCTCCCTCCCTGTCCTCCCTCCCTGCCTATCGTCTCGCATGCCGCCGTCTCTGGATAGGACGGACGGTGGCGGCCTGGATGCCTACTCTCCTCACTCACTCTCCCTGCCCTCCCTGCCCCTCTCCCTCCCCTCCTCCCCTCTCTCAGGAAGTGAACATGATGGCCAGCCGCTCCGCCGCCGCCTCCCCCTACCTGGTCGACTCCCGGCCCACTCTCGCCGTTGTCACACTCTGCGTCGCTATCCGGGGCAAGAGCACCAAGGCAAGGGCCTCCCTCCCTCCCTTCTTTCCTCCTCCCTTCCCTCCCCCCCTCCCTCCTCCCCTCCCTCCTGCCCCCCTCGCCTTGTCTGACAGCTCTTTCACGCCCTGTCCCGCCACTCATCCCTCCCTCCCTACCTCCTTCCCTCTCTCCCTCTAGATCGGGAACAGCCTCAACAGCGCGGCCAAGCTCCGACAGGCCTTGCAGGTACGAAGAGACGATGCCCAGGGAGGAAGGGAGGAAGGGACGGAAGGGGCTGAGGGGAGGTAGAAGTAGCGCCAGCCGAAACGGAAAGCGTGTGTGTGTATGTATCTCACCGCCCTGGCCTCCCTCCCTCCTTTCATCCCTCCCTCCCTCCCTCCCTCCCTCCTCCACTCCCTCAGACCCTGGCCGCGGATGCCATGACAGACGACGGGGAAAACGTGCTGGCGACGGAGGTGCTATGGACCCCCCAAGACGACGGCGATGTGCTGACCAAGAGGGATCTCATCCAAGACTACCCGGAGCTGATCGACATCTAGTCAGGGGGAAACAGGAAAGGAGGAAGGGAGGAAGGAGAGAAGGGTGGAGTGATGCGGGATGTTCGTGTAGAGTCAGGAGTGAGAGTGTGTCGGAGTTACGATAGAGGGTGAGGCATGCGGAGAGTGCGTGCCAAAAGGAGAGAGAGGGAGATGAGGCGCAATAGATTGAGAAGGGTTTCATTTATCCATATACACAGTATTTATTTCATCGGATTACCTACCCATGATCCTCGCAGGCCCACTCATCATGTTTTTGAGATGGACTCTGTCAGTCTGAAAAGCAGTGGGGAATAGGGCAAGTGAGATCCAACACCAGCAAAGCGGAAAAATTATGAGAGGATTAATTGCAATAAGAGTAATAATCTAAAATACCTGCAAGGTTGAAGCCAAGAAGGAAAAAGAGTGCAATAGTGAATCCAGATAGGCTGTTTTGGTGTTCTACTTCGCTTTTCAATTCGTTTCTATCACTAAATTCACGTGTGATCCTCTTTGACAGCATTTTCCGCACGCTAACAAGCTCATTACTTATCATGATTGTGCCTTGCCCTTCATTTTGAGACAAATTCTTTCTACTCGGCCTGGTGTCTGCGGCCATGGCAATCCATCATTTGCAACGCATAGATACTTTCTGACTCTGTCACATCATCTTATCGTCCCGCTGCAAGGTCCATGCGCGGGACCATCTCATTGACCCTAAAGCAAGAATCATCGTCCGTGTCTACTTCTTTATCACAATGCTCTGGGCACCCGTCAATGATTGCTTATGCGGTCTCACCGATCCTTGGCCCGCCATCCTGTCCTGGGCCATACCTAAAACACTCATTTCCAAATTTGTTCAAGAGGGGCAAATATAACAGCCCCTTTTGTCATTAGGAATGAAGGATAAATTGCTGGTGTGGGCACTAGGGAGGATTGAGAGGACGGCGGCAGGGCTTTGCGTTTATCCGGGTTGGCGCAGCTGGTGGTGGGCTTCGGAAGGGAGGTAGGCGTGTTGGCATATCCATCGTCGCGCCTTCAATGCATGCTATCTATGAATGCTTGCGTGCAGCCGTGAGGCAAGGCCACCAAAAGAAATACGCCAACGATAGAAAGGCCGCTGCGTCGACCATCCATCAATACTGCGAAATTGGGGAGAGGGGGTTCAGGTAGAATGAGTTCTGGGGTTAATCCTGAGAAGCTCTGATACACCCTGATTCAGGCTCACAGCCAGCTCACTCGCCAGGTCAGCTTCATTCTGTGACAGTCCGACGCCGAGCTGAGAGGTTCTGAGTCCTCCTGGCTTGGAATCTGATGTTTGTCCTGGCACGTGACCTGCACCTTTTCTCGCTCTGACCTGAGGAGACCTGAGGAGAGCAGGAGGCACGACGCACCTTGCAGATGGGCGGATTTTGGAGAAGTGAGACGCGAAGCGAGCAAAAAGATTTAAATCAGTGACTGGTGAATGAACAGACACTTGCTGTGTGGAGCCATACGGAGCTGAAGACGTTGCTTCGGGTGAGCTGTGGGGAGGTTGGCGAACAGGTCGTCAGGATCAAGATGGGCCAGGTCGTCCCAGGTCGCTCCCACAGGTCGCCGTCAGGCTGAAGCCAGTCTGAGCCCAGGAGCTCTTGGGCTGGCTCAGGTCACTTATCAGCCTGATTTTCAAGTGGTGCTTCAGAATGTCACAGGATGCCTAATACTTATATAGGCTGAGCTAAACTTCGCAATTTAGTCCATGGTCAGCATGTCACAGCGGTCCCTCCCCCGGCGATTTTGCAATATTGATGTCTGGCGTCACGGAGCAAGTCATCGCTAACAACACTTACGCACCAACAACCACCATGTACACACGCATCTGACTTGATAGAGGCAGAACCACTTGGTATTGCTGCGGCATTGATATGTAATGTGACCTTTTTCCATTTTCTCCGTTGGCCTCCGCAAACACACAGGACCCACACCCACAAGCATCATGCGCAACAGCACAACAACAAACACAACCCTCCCTCCCCGGCGCTCTTCTACACAAAGCCATGATGGCGGCGGCAACGACGAGGAGTTAGACATAAGTGTGCTGCCATTTAGTCACCAGTACTACGAACAGCAGGGACGAGAACGGGAGGGAGACGAGGGGACGGAAGGAGAGGGTGAGGAGACCAACCCATCGCCGGTAATTACTGTGGAGGAGCAGGCAGCAGCAGCGGCTTCAACTTTGGCAGGAGGAATGAAAGGGAAATCTGCAGCAGCCATGGCACAGGTAGAGCTTAAACGGTCAGGGTGAAGTGTGTCTGATCAGGATGTCTCCTCTTCAGTCCTCCACCCATGTTTTCCTTTTCGATGCTCAAGACTACGTCTTCCCTTTCTACCCCACTGTACATCCCTGTATTCGCTTATCGACCTTTCATTCTTCGTTTCTCCCCTCAGGCTGTCAAGGACTACAAAATCATGGTGGAGTACAAGTGGCTCAAGAGGCAGGCACCGGCAGGTTAGACAGGGGACAGAAAGAACGAGAGAAGGGGAGAGGAGGATGCGTGAATCCGGGTGTGCGTGCATGTGTTCCCACGTTCAATTCACATACTTACCCTCCCTCCCTCTATCCGTCCCCACACATCAGGTGTGTACCTTCTCCCCTCCTCCCATTCTTCCTCTTCTCCCTCCACCACCACCACCACCCCCTCCTCCTCTTCTCCCTCCCCGTTTCTCCGCTCCTGGCACGGCGTGGCCTTCATCCGACGGGCCGTGTACGGCCGAGGCGTCTTCAAGTTTGTGCTGTCCCTCCCCCCCGCCTACAACGACCGGGACACGTGGCCTCGTGTCCGCTTCCTGACCCTCCCCCTCTTCCATCCCATGGTCCACCCCCGGGTACTGCCACTGCGCCTCCTTCCCTCCTTCCCTCCTTCCCTCCTTCCCTTCCTTCCCTTCTTCCTCCTTCCCTCCATGACGGAATAGTGTCAAGAATGAGCCTGACTTTCACTCGGCCCCCTATCCCTCCCTTCCTCCCTCCCGCCCTTTTCCCATACTCCCTCCCTAGACCGGAGAGCTGGACATTCGCTCCTTCTACCCCGCCTGGGACCCCGACCGGCACTACATCGTCACCGTCCTCACCCTTTTGAAGAAAATATTCTACATGAAGGTATGGACGTGTGTCCACCCTCCCGTCCTCCTTCCCTCCCTTTTTCGCTTACTTCATTTGCGTTGCTCACCCTCGTCATTTCTCTCCGTCTCCCTCCTCTTTATCTCTGCTGCCTCCTTCCCCGCCCTCCCTCCCCCTCTGCCCTCTCTCCAGCCTCCGGACTTTGAACCTTTTTTCTCCGCAGGCCCCGGAAAGCCCGCGCTTTTCAACCCAGAGGCAGCTGAATTGTACGAAAGGAGGGAGGGAGGGAGGGAGGGAGGGAAAGAGAGAGACATCCCGACCAGGATGAGGAGAAGAGGATGAAAAATGCTCTCCTCTTTCTCAGATGAAAAGTGGTAACACCCAAAGGGAGGGAAAGAAGGAGGGAGGGAAGGAGGAAGGGAAGTGCTAAGCTCACTTGCACATGCACATAGGATGAAGACCGACCCAGCCGAGTACCTGCGACGGGTGGAGGAGTGTGTGTCCCGCTCCCAGGTGAGGCAGGAGGGAGGGACGGAGGGAGCAAAGGCGAAGAGGGCGCTTGATAAGATCCGAGAATAGGGAAAGGGAGGGAGGGAGGGAGAAGGAAATGTTCTCATGGTGTCAAACATTTACTCACGACTATCAGGAAAACGTCTACTGCCTCACGGACGATTCTCCCCTCCGCTTCACCGAGGTACGCTCCCCCTCTCCTTCCGCCCTGCTTTCTTCCCCTGCCTGCCGCGTTTTCCTTCCGTCTAGATGCTCCACCGTCCCGCAAGCTGCAGGGGGAGGTCAAGAGGGACAGTCGTTGTGAAGAAAACCCTTTCACCTCCCTTCGCAACCCGCGCTCTCTCCCTCCTTCCCACCCTTCCCCTCCCCTCCCCATAGCCCTCCCCCCAGCATGCAGCCTTCCACCAAGCTCTAAGAGAGGTGCACGACAAAGGACTCGAGGCGACACATCCGCCGAAATTCTCCATCCTGGAGACCTTGCGAGGGATGGAGGGAGGGATGGAGGGAGGGAAGGAGGGAGGGAAGGAGGGAGGGAAGGAGGGAGGGAGGGAGGGAGAGCAGGCGGAGGGCAAAAGACGGGCTTGACCTCTCCAATGCGGTGATTAAGGGTAGAAGGGGGTGGGAAGGAGAAAGATAAATGAGGGATGGAGGGAGAGAGGGTGACGGGGAGGTAAAATATGTATCTATGTAAAGAACAAACGAGTCAAGTCAGCGGGAACGAAAGCAAGACAGCGGTCAATGAAGGCTTGCAAGCTTCCTCACGTTGGCTCCCACCACACGACCTCTTTTTCACCCACCCTCTAACTTCTCCTTCCTCGTTCCCTCTTTCCATTGTTGAGGAGTGGGGATGACGTCGTGGTTTTCAATGAAACGTATGTATGCTTTGACTGCCTGCTGCTGGTCAGTTCGTCCGCACCTGACCTACTTTTCCCCACCATTCACCTCTCCCATCACCACCACTGCCCTGCTCGTCTTCCGGGAGCAGCCCATGGAGAGATTTGTCGGTGAGGCCTATTCTCGGAGGTTCTAATCACGGGGGAATAAGCAGGCGACAATGGAAGGTTTACCGTGCAGGAGCTGTCTGAATTCCTCCTTGTGGGCGAATGCCACGATGCGGGGACTCTCAAGACGTGGATGTTACTGCCTGACGCTCTCTACTGAGTCTTACGGCTGAAATCGACTGTCAAGATTTGCTGGGAGTGCACTATGAAATCAATACAACACCCGAAACGGGTTCTTCAAGCTTATAAGACTAGTCAGGGCCACCAAAGGAAATAAGGAAGCAAAAAAGGAAGAAAAAAAGGAAGCCAAATAAAGCATGGAGAGAAGATGGATAGTGTGGAGCATTTTCCTCTCAGGCGAATCTTAATTACGTCGTCTGTTTCATTTCTTCACACGTCACCTCCCTCCCTCCCTCCTTCTTGGGTGTAACCAAGGGAAGGTACCACTCATCCCTCATTCCCGCCCTCCTTCTCGCCTCGTCATTGAAAGGGGGGAGGATCACTCCCTTGTGTCTGTCCTTCACGTACGCGTGAAAAACAGATTCTGGCGAACCTTCCAAGTGACGCGCATCCTGAGGAAGAGAGGGAAGGAAGGCGAACGGAAAGTGAGGCAATCCATCGCTGTGGACCCCAACGTCCTTGTTCTCCCTTTTCCCTTCCTCCCTTTCCCTCCCTCCCTCCCTTTCCTTCCCTAACTCGCCTTTAGGAAGCAAAACCACTTGATCCCAGCTGCCACGTGTCCTTCTTCTTCCTTGGCGTTCTTACGCAGTGTATCTGCACTCGCCTCGTCGCCCGCTCGGAGTAGACGCTGAGGGAGGGAAGGAGGGCGGGAAGGAAGGGGGGGGGGGGGGCATGGGCGCAAGGGAGGGGAGAAAATCGAGAATGAGGCGTCGTCCCTTAGTCGTCTTCCCATCTGAGCGGTCTATGAGCGGTGGTTCTAGGTAGCACAAGGAAAGAAAGGAGCGAGGGAACCGAAGAGAAGGAGAGTGGGAATGAGGGAGGGAGGGAGAGGAAAGAGACATGCTTGTTTGAAGTGAGTACGAGTCTCGCGCTCTTCGTGTTGTTGGGGTGTGATGATGCAGATGGAGGCGCACCATGCCCGCGGAGGGAAGGAAGGAAGGAAGGTGGGGAGGAGGAAATGCACGTACCCGTAACGTGAGCTCGGACGTGTCCAAGCCCCTTGCTTCTTGGACTAGATTGATTAAAGAGAGGCGGGCCATCACGTCGTCTTTGCTGGCCTCGGCGGACGCCCACAGAGTGTCGGTGCCGGACAGGCAGCCGTAACTGCCAGGGAAGGGGTAGAGAGAGGGGGAAGGGAGGCAGGATGTGAAGGCTTGAGACAGCATGGATGGCATAGAAAGCGAGGAAGGAAGAGCGAAACACAGTAGAAAGGGGTGGAGAGAAAGAGAGAGAGAAAAGGAGGAACGTACCGCAATCCATATCCTTCTTCCAAACGTATGGCCCATGAAAGGAAATGCTCGGCTTCTTGCTTTGCAATCTCCAGAAAGTCATCCCAGAAGGAGGCTTCCGCCGCGTGGCTGTCATAGGCGAAACTGCCGAACGGAGTGGGGAAGGTGGGGAAATGAGAAAAGGGGATGAGTGGCCGTGCTTGAGGTAAGCAACAGCGAAGAAGGAAGGAAGGGAGGGAGAAAGGGGGGAGTGACGCGCGAGAGAAGGATCGCGACATTTTCATCTAGGCCCGGGACTCGTCCAAAGGCTAAGAGGCAGGTAGGGAGGGTGGGATGGAGGGGGGGCTTGCATGTACCGTAGCATCAAGTCCCACATCAGATCGATGGCCCAGGACTCGGCGTGAGCGATGCCGTGGATGGAGACAGCCACGCCTTTTTTGGGCAGCTTTTGGCTGGAGTTACTGGGGTTGGAGGTAGAGGATGAAGAGGGATGGGGAGGACGGGCTGTTTCGCCACCAGTATACGTGTGAATGATGTGATAGAAATATGTGAGTGTGTACACAAAATGTAATAATGCCCTGATTGTCTTTCTGTTCCTCCCTCCCTTTCCCTCTCTCTCTCCTCGTTCTCACCGGGCATGGCTGGCAGCCTGGAGTCAACCTCCTCTCTCGGAAGGGGCAAGGGGGATGGCAAATGCAAGCGCTTCTCTTGATACGCTCGCACAGCCGCGAGGGTCAGATGGGCTTTCTCAAAGGCACAGGGTGCAAGGAGGACGCGCAAGCCTGGGAAGAGAGAAAGGGAGAACTGAGTGAGATGAAGGCAGGAGGGAGAATAAATACCATGAGGGAGCAGGGGGGCGACTAAAACTTACCAGCTCCAAAAACGTCCTCCCCTGGCGATAATGCTGCCGCTTCAAATGATTGTGCTGCTGTCGCCGGTGGTGATTTTTCTGGTGGCATGGCTCTAGCCTGTGCGGTTGTGGAGTATGGAGGAAGGGGTGAGGAGGTTTCATTTTTCCTCCTTGCTTGTCTCTTGTGATTCCTGCGGCACTCACTCACTCATTCTTACGCGCACCTGAACTCCTGACACAGACAGGGAAAGACAGAGAGCCACTAACGAGCCCCTGCGATCGTCCATTCCCCACCCATCCACGTCCACGCGGGCTCCGTGCGTCTCGCCAACCGTTCTCCAAAACGGCATGTTCCGTGGGCGGACCCCCCTCCACCTGTCCCCCTCCCTCCCTCCCTCCCTCTACGCCTTCTTGCATCGGCGGCTGACGGAAGAGGGGGCGACACTCTTATCCTTGCCGCGCTTCCTTGCAGCGGTGAAGAAAGGAGAAGAGGAGGGCAGGTGGGAGCGAGAGAGGTATTTGCCTGTCCTGGTGGCCACAAGTCCGAAAGGGGAGGTAGAGGAGGGGAATGAGGAGGTCTCCTCCACACCCCCTGAGGAAGGGGAGGGCAGCAGGGACTTGAGGTACGTATTTCGGAAGGGGGGTTGAGTAGCTTTTAATGTCTCTTGAATGACGCACTCATATCCTCCCTCCCCCGCCCTCCCTCCCTCCCTTCATTTAGCTACGAACGCGTCTTCTTCCACTGGGCCCTGCACTCCCTCTTCGCCCGCCGTGCCCTGCCCACCGATCCCTTCCTCCTTCCCGCCCACCCTCGCTCCCACCTTCCCCCCGCGCCCTTCGCATGTTGTGTGGTCTCGCTAGCCCTTCTCCCCCCACTTCAGCAAGAACTATTCGGACGCCTGGTGCGGCACATGGGAGGGGAGAGCACCAGGAGGCTGACCTGGAGGTAAGGGGAGGGGGAGGGGAGGAGAAGAAGGGGAGGGTGGGCTACACGCTTGATAGAGCTAAATGAGGCCGATCTTCTCCTCTCTCCTCCTTGCCTTCCTATCCTTCCCGCCCCCCCTCCCTCCCCTCCTAGGGCCACGCACATCGTCCTTCAAGCCGACGAATCCCGGCCCCCATCACCCCACTCCCTTGTCTATAGCCAGGGGCAGCAGCAGCAGCGATTTCAAGAACAACAAAAAGAACAACAACGACAAGAACAAGAACAACAACAAGAACAACAACAAGAACAACAACAAGAACAACAACAACAACAACAACAACAACAACAACAACAAGAGCAACAACAAGAACAACAGCAGCAGCAGCAGCAGCAGCAGCAGCAGCAGCAGTGGCAGCAGCAGGCCAGACAGGGTGCAGAATTCTTGTCAGATGAGGAACGCGAAGTGAGTACTCGTCATTCCTTTTTCCTTCCCTCCTTCCCTCCTTCCCTCCTTCCCTCCTTCCCTCTTTCCCTCTCTAAACAAGGATTTTCAACGCCTTTTCTCTGTCTCGACGTCCCTCCGACCATCCCATTTCCCTCCTTCCTTCCCTCCTTCCCTCCTTTCTCCCTTCCTCTTCCCCCCTCCTCCTACATAGATTCTCTCCTTCCTCTCGCTCCACCGCCCCCCTCCCTCCCCCCCCTCCACCCCTTCCCCCCTCTTCTTTTCTTCCGCCTTTCCTCCCACTCCTCTCTTTGTCACGGTCTACCACCTCGCCCGCTGCTTCTCCCTCTGGGCCCGCCCCTCCCTTCCCCCCTCCCTCCCCCCTTCCTTTCTTTCCCCGTTCCCTCCATCCCTTCCTATCCCCCATGCCTTGGACGAGGAGGAGGAAGAGGAGGAGGGAGGGAAGGAGGGAGGACTGGAGGGAGGGAGTGCTGTGCTGGATAGCTCATTGAAGGGGACAGCAAGGGAAAAGGCGTGGCGAGTGGCCTGTCAGTGGAAGGGAGGGAGGGAGGGAGGGAAGGAGGGGGAGGTCCTGAGGGTGTGTGCACCGGTGAAGAGAAGAGGGAGGGGTGGGAAGAAAGACGCAGAGAGGGGAAAGGGAAAAGAAAGGGAGAAGGAGGTTACGGTTTATTATATCGAGACCTGTCTAGCGCGAAAAGAGGGGAGGAGGGAGGGAGGGAGGGAGGGAGGGAGGGAGGGAGGACTGTCCGAGCTGTTGTTCTACCCTCTTCGCGTGGGAAATTGGGAGGGACATGGAGAGGAGAAGACGGAGGACTGGCAGCAGCAGCAGCAGCAGCTACAGCAGGAAGAAGAAGAGACGAGAAGAAGGAAGACATGGCTCTTGTCCTTGACTGGTGTGTGCCCGGGGAGGGACGGAAGAAGGAAGAGTGGGAGAAACGGCGTTTCGCTATTGGAAGACTCAAAGGAATCCCCTCCCTGCCTTCCTTTTTCTATCCCTCCATTCCTCCCTTCCTTTTTCTCTGCATCCTTCCCTCCCTCCCTCCCCAGGATTTTCCTCCAAGACGAATCCAAGCAGGAGAGAAGTGCGGGCGGCGATGGACGCGCTGGGCCTCTGCTCCACTCCAGCTTTCCTGCCGGTGAGAAAGGGAGGAAGGGGGGGAGGGAGGGAGGGAGGGAGGAAAGGAGGAACGGAAAGTCTTTGTGCTGCATCACCTCTTAGCAAGGGAAGGAGGGAAGTAGAGAATGAGAATGAGAATGAGGGAGGGAGGGAGAGAGGGAGGGATCTTCTCGCTGCTCAGCCCCCGTAATATTATAATATTTACTCACACCAACACTCATAGGGTCTGCACACACATCTCGTCGCCTGCTCCTCCCTCTCCCCCTCTCTGCCTTCCTCCTTGCCCTCCTCCTCCAAGCTAGCCTCCTGCATGGTGGCAGGCAGGGAGGGACGAGCGGCCACGAGGGTGGAAACAGAAAAATTTCTTCTGCGCTTGCTGGCCGAGAGGTCAGGCGTGCCCTCCCTTCCATCCCCCTCTCATTCCTTGTCTTCCTCCTCCTACCTTTCTACCTCCCATTATCCTTCCTTCCCTCCGCCCCATCCCTCCTCTTCATATCCTCGTACTGACCGTTCACCGCAAGAAGGGACGATAATGGATGAAGGAGGAGAAGGAGGAGAAGGGAGGGAGAGAAGGAGCGAGGGGGAGGCAGAGGAGGAGGAAATGGAGGTCCCACGGCTTTGGATTTCTTCTCCTACTGCCCGGGAGAGCATGGAGGAAGGAGAAAAAAGAGGAGGAGGGAAGAGGAGGAGGGATGAGAAGGAAGAAAAAGGAAATGAGAGGATGGAGCATAAACGAAGGAAGGAAGAGGAAGGAGAGGAAGGAAGTGCAGGGGAGAAAGGGAGAAAGGAAGCTGGTCTGGTGGACTTGACCCGAGAGGATGGGAAGGGAGGTGAAGAAAGGAAGAGGGAAAGAGGGGGAGAATGGAGAGAGTTAGAAAAGGAGGAATACGGGACGCAGCACGAGACGCAGGAGCAGGCGGAGCAAAAGGAGGAAAGAGGGGAAGGAGCTGGAACTGCGGCTGCAGCAGGAGCAGGAGCAGGAGCAGGAGCAGGAGCAGGAGCAGCAGCAGCGGCAAGAACAAGATGGATGCCCTCCGAGGATGAGAACAACCTCCCTGCTTCTTCCCCTCCTCCTTCCTCCCTTGCTATCCCTGCTCCCGACGAGACCAGTAAAGCGCAGGAGAAGGAGATGAAGAAGAGACTGTTCCTCTTGGGCAGCGTCGGTGGTGGGGGAGGAAGTGGGAAGGGAGGGGTGGAGGGGGAGGTGAGAAAGGCGAGGCTGGTGTCGATGATTGAGCGATTGGGTGGCGAGGTTTTGGATATGGCAGGAAGAGGGTGAGTAAGAGGGAGAGAGGAAGGGAGGGAGGAAGGGAGGAAGGGAGGATCTCGAGCTTTTCTTAATGCTGAGTGTAGAGTGTAGAAGTCTTGTTTTACGCATGTCACACCTCTCCTCCCTCCCTTCCTTTCTCCATATCTTCCCCTTTTGCAGCAACAAGGACAGCTTCTTCGATGGCCGCTGTACGCACATCATCCTCTTTCAGCTCAAGCGCACCCTAAAGCTTTTGTGTGGTCTGGCCTCAGCAAAGGTGAGCGCTCCCTTCCTCCTTGCCTCTTTCCCTCCTCCATTTTGTTATTTTGTACACACTCCCCTTACCATTCCTCCCTTTTCTCCCTTTCTCCCTCCCTCCCTCCCCCCCTACCTACCTCCCTCCCTCAGTGGATTTTGACTCCTTCCTACGTCGAGGCCTCGCACGCCACCGGGCACTTCCTCCCCGAAGGCCCCTACGAATGGGGTACCCCTCCCTCCCCCCCTCCCTCCCCCCCTCCTTCCCTCCCTCCCTCCTCTTCCGCCGGTGTTGTCTGGCCCGGGGCATGTGCGCGAGGGAGGGAGGGAGGGAAGGGGGGAGGGAGGGTGTTTGCGGGATTGCCGCCTATCTGGTTGGTGGGAGGAAAGAAACTTATTCCCCCGTTGCCCTTTGTAAAGACGTTGATCCTAGCAGGAGGGGGAAGACTCGCACCCTCCCTCCCTCCCTCCATCCCTCCCTCCTCCTCCTCCTCCACCTCCCAGGTGTTGAACGGGAGGGAAGGAGGGAGTGGAGGAGAGGGCGAGCAGGAGGTGCTGGTCTTGTCTTCAGTTGGATGCGAGAATATTATAGTGAATGACAAGGCGCTTCAAGCGTACTTCAGAGAGAGAGGGAGGGAGGGAAGGAAGGTCGTATGGGCCACCGAGATGTTGCTTGATTTCTTGACGAAGGAGGGGTGGGAGGAGGGCAGGGAGGGAGGGATAAAAGAAGGGAAGTACGTTTTGTGGGAAGAAGCAGGAGGGAAAGAAACGTCGAAGGAAAAACTGAAGTTGGCTTGGCCACGACGGGCGGTGGCGGCGATGCAAGCGGAGGAAAAGGAAGAGGGCAGGAGATGTAGTGACGACTGCACCCAGCAAGATTCAGGCACAACTGCGAAGAGTGAAAAATAAAATATTCAACAAATTCTCGTTGGTTTTCCAGGTGTGTATAAATCAATCCATCAATCAATCAATCAGTCAATGAATTAATCAAAGAATGCGTCACTCATGCAGCAATAGCAACAACCCAATCAACACAAGTCGATTGTCCGGTGGTTGATTGTTTTTACTTTATATTTATCCCGATATTTGACCAATTACTGCTGTATAACTGTTGCTTATGAACCAACTCACTCTGCTCCTGCCTGCCCTTGGCCTCCCTGCTGGTGCTACTGCGGGCGCCTCATTCCGACAAGAGACTCTCTCTGCCTCTTCCGACGGCGCATGTGTGTCCGCTTTACACACCTATACCCACACCCACCCATGGCCACGTCCACCCTCACCCACACAAGAAATACTCGGGAAGCCAGTTCACTGCTTTTCCCCTCCCGCCCTCCATCCCTCCTTCCTCCCCCACCTCCTTTTAACTTTTCATCCGACAGGTGCTGTGGATGCCCTCCCCCCCTCCCTCCCCCCTTCCTTTCCGCGCCGGAACAATGACGTGATCCATCGCTCCTTTCCTTTCTCTACCACCGCCTCCCCCTCTCCCTCCCCATCTCCCTCCTCATTTCCCACTCCCTCGTGCAAATCTCCTCTTCCTTCCGCTTTTGCCCCATCCCCTTCGTCATCTTCTCCCTCACCTCCTTCCCTC
>Ga0160420_100316_pt1 | contig 24107 bp, 19 predicted proteins | sample CelAP2metagpilot_FD_108197 | JGI IMG/M metagenome (GOLD analysis project Ga0160420, IMG submission 108197) | Phycosphere-associated microbial communities from algal ponds in Kailua-Kona, Hawaii, USA - Cellana AP2-5-5 metagenome pilot | ecosystem: Engineered > Artificial ecosystem > Aquaculture >... | reverse complement strand
GTTTCTGTATGTGGTTTGATTTTATCTTTTTCATTAGTGAAAAAATATTTTCCCGGACAACACTCAAACGTCTTTTTTTTACTTTTACTCCTTTCTTTTTCATTCATTCAGCTTCAATTTTATCCCAAAAGTGTCATTAAGACCCGCCGGAACTGCTTCTTGCTAGCCTCGTCCGCCTCCTTGCCCACGTAAGCCTTGACCAATCCGATCATTTGAGGGTTTCCACGTCGAAGCAAATCGGATGCTTGCCGCAATTCGCTGTCGCTCAAAGTAGACACACGCGCGTAGAGAGATTCGAAGAGTTCCGCTTGTTCCTGTTAATGGTCAGAGAGGACATACGAAGGTGAGTGAGCAGAAAATGCAGAAGAGGACTGGGAAGATCAAAAGGAGAAATTGATTCTGAGCCCTTTTTGTTGATGTAAAGTGATAAGTGCTTTCAAGTATCTATAAGTATTTTTTCGAATCACTTGCCTTGACGTGGATCCATGGGGCGTTGCGAATATTGTTGGGCTTGCTGGAAGACGAGGAGGACGAGGACGCGGACGCCCATGTGTGCAACTGGTGGTTGTACGTCATCGTGGGGAGACACTCCGACAAGGAGCCGGCAGCATTGGAAAAGTTAGAAAATGTGTTTTCTGCTGGGTACTTTCGAAGCAAGTCCGTGTAGTGAATCAAACCATCGTCCGATTCTGGCACTCGCCTCTTCTTCTCACTCGTCTTCTTCTGCAGATCCTCGTCAATGCCGTAGCTGCGAAGCCCGCTAGCGCTGGTGCTACTGCTGCAGTTGCTATTCTTGCGTTTTTTTGGTCCTGCTCCTGATCTCGGCACTCCTCCTGAATCCGATTCCACTCCTGACGGAGGAGAACCTCCGTGTACAGCTGTCGTCGAAGTTACTGCTCCTTTCGTCAGTACTTCCGGTGCGCCTACAACATTGTCCGGAGCTGTGGTCTTGGCCGCATGTATCTGGTTGAAGCGGCGAACTTTCGCAAATCGGTCCTTGTATTCGGGCCCTTCAAAACCCAGTATCTTGCGTGCCTCATCCACCCACAAGATACAGTCGACGTTGCGGCGCCTGTGTGAGCGCGTTACGCGCAAGCGGTTGGGGGAGGAGAAAGTGGGAAAGGGGTCTTATCCCATGTTAAGGATTGAAATTTTCTTCTATTCATTTACTGAGCGAGAGCAATCGATAAAGGTGAAACGTACTTGTAAAACTCGTCGGAGAGTTTCGGACGGACGTGCTCCTCCCAGAACTTGCGGATGGCCTTCTCGCCTTCTAACAGGAGTCCCACCTTTTTAGCCTTGCCCTCGCTGAGCTTCCAGGGCTGTATTATCGGACTCGAGCCGCCAAATTTGTATGAGAATCCATAACTCGTCAGTTCCTCGCAAATGGCCTTGATTGGCACATACTGTGTGATACGGGATGGGTAGGAGTTAAAGACAGAGTGTCAACCATCTGAGACTGCAGCGCTTCTCTTACTAGTGGAGAAAATGCGCAGGTCAGACTTCAAACATTGTTGTGATGTAAATTCCGATTACAAACCGCGACGATTGCCTAGCCTTGTAACACTGGCTGGGTTGGAGACAGAAAATTCACGTCCATATCACCGATCGCGGACGATAGACGCCGACTAAAAGCACCAAAGAATATCCCTCAAGCTCGCGGCGATTTACCTCTTGTCGGGTCATTTCTGCTTTTTGTTGGAAGTACGATTGAAAGTGGAAACAGGTATGTGGCTAATAGGAGACTGTGTTCGTGTGTTGGTGTTGTTGGCCTTGGGAGACTGAGCCGCCCCGCTATAGCAGGGTGGCTAACTCGGCACCAGCAATGCCAGCCAGTCGATAGCCTGTTGTGGTGGGTGGTTTGGTGTTGTGAGTACTAAAAGGCATCCGCAGGCGTGGTGGGACTACAACTACAAAAAGAAAAAGGAAACGACTGTCCTCGCCGACGACGCTCTGCCTATGCTCGCACGCAGCCAAGACGGGCACCTTTGTACCTGCATTCCGTGGCACACTTTCTTCCTTTCTTTGCACGGCCACCAGCATGGGTCCGCTGGCGCACAGTGAATGGAAAAGGGGAGCTGACTATGCCGCATCCCAACGAACAAATCACGCCATAGCACACGCGTTCCGTGTGACTCATGCTCATGTCCCTCCCCCCTTCCTCCACGCAACGACCTTACACACAAAAGATGCACTTAAATCGTCGCTGCTTTATTGCCGTGGCCACTTCGTCTCTCGCGTTTACCAGCACCCCCGTTGCCGCCTCGGTCTTAGTCGCTGCCCGCACTCGCGCCAGCGCCAGCCCAGCATTCTTTAGCAACCGCGCCGTCTCGTTGCTTGCGACTCAGGTCTCGTCGTCGTCATCTTCGTCAAACCGACAGTTCTCCACGACCAAGATGGCCACCCCGTAAGTTTCCCGGGGAGCGCAGAGGAGTTGTGGGGTCTGGAGCCCAAGTTTCACAGGACTTGAATCCTTCACTTACGTTCCGCTTTAAGCCTGGGTTTTCCATGCGTTCTTATCTTGTCTTTCCACTTTTTTCTTTTTCGCGCACAGGTCTAGCTTGTACGATTTTACCGTTAAGGATGCCAGCGGCCAGGACTTCAACCTGGGCGAGCAGCTCAAAGACAAAAAGGCTGTGTTGGTAGTGAACGTCGCTTCTCAATGTATGTGGGCACCACGAAGGAAGGAAGTAAGGGAGAGAGGAAGGGTTTTCCGGTGAATTGCTTTTTAGGGCTTTTATAGATCCTTGTATGCTGTGCGGACGCGCTCGTAATTTGGTGGCTTTTCGCGCAAGCTCTCTCATCATCCTGCTGCTTCCAACTCATCTCTCTCCCCCGCACCGGACAATCGCCACACACGAACAGGCGGTTTCACCCCCCAGTACGAAGGTCTACAGAAGCTTCAGGACAAATACGGGCCCAAAGGCTTCACTGTTTTGGCCTTTCCTTGCAACCGTTAGTGACATGTGAAGGGTGGAGGGAGTGATGGAGGGGGATGAGAGTAATTGGAGAAGGAACTTGACGCACTTTCTTCTAACTTACCTTTTTTTTCATATACACACACGCATGCGCCCTTGCTTCTTCATCCTCCTCGCTCATCATCACAGAATTTGGGGTCAGTACTTTTATTTATTTGCTTGTCTACATCTCCCTTTCTTTCTCCTTTCCCCCTAACGATCAACCTCACCTTCCCTCCCTCCCTCCCTCCCTCCCATCCGCTCTCTTTAGGGGCAAGAGCCGGACGCTGCACCGGAGGTCTGCAGTTACGTCAAAAACCGCTTCAAGACCACTTTTCCCATCATGGATAAGGTGGACGTGAACGGTAAAAACGCTGCGCCTATTTTTAATTTCCTGAAGGAGCAACAGTCTGGTTTTATTACCAACTCTGTGAAGTGTACGTAAAGGGGGAGAAATTGGGAGGGAAGGGCTCGTCTCAGTGTCTTGTCAAATAAGTTCCCTCCCCTTGGATGAGCTGTAGACCTGCCGCGCCTTTATTTTCTCCTCACCTGCCAACTTGCCCACCGCGACTCACAGGGAATTTTTCCAAATGGCTGGTCAAGGACGGCAAGCCCATCAAGCGTTATGGTAGGTGCTTCTTCCTCTCATGTCCTTCATTTCTTGGTGTTGTTTTGATGGTCATGCTTCAATGCTACTGACCCCCTGCAGCCTGTCCATCTCCATCTCCATCCCTCCCTTTTTCCTTAGTCTCCTCCTCCCGCCATCCTCCTCTTTCCGTGGCTGACCTTATTCTCACTTCTATCCTCCTTCTCATCCATGCGGGCGTCTGACAGGCCCCCAGGAGAAGCCTGAGGCCTTCGACAAGGACATTGCAGAGGCCTTAACCTAATTTTTGATTTGTGAGACGAGAAGAGAAGGTAATTATCACTATCCTTGGTTGCTGCGGCGGCTGCTGCTGCTATTTACACCAGTGGTTATGCTTCATTTGAGATCAAGCGTACAAACAAAAACATGCACACCGACAATGAGAGAGGGTATCTTGAGTGATGTTAAAAAAAGGTGGAGTGTTTTTGTCGTTTTTCGGGGTTTGCGTAAGGATAAGTGAGAGTGTGTCTGCACGGTTCAAGCACAAAATGATCAACGCCATCCCCACCACGGGCCGGCCTGTTGGATAAAAAGAAAAGAAAAGAGAAGGAAAGGGAATGCGAAAACGAAGCACGAGAGAGAAGGAAAAACTCAGTGAAGTCTGGCAATGAGAAGCGAGGGATCGGAGCGAGAAATATATTTGGGCACGTATTTTGAGATACACTGACGCGTGGCTGTCTCTACAGCAGCTTGTGTGTGTGTGTGATTACTTTCTCGTTTTCCTTTTTCTTCCCTTTCCCCGCTTTCTGTGTCGCCACATCGGCCAGTCTTCCCCCATCGATCATTGACGTAAGTTATTCAGCATACCAGCTTTCGATATCTCTATGTGCCCTGGGCGCGCGGCGGAAAGAAAACACGAGACAGCTTCATCTGGTGCTGTCATGTGGCTGCATGTACGTTTAGTTTCAGTGTGCTTTTTGGGGAGATAAAGATGAGAGGTAGAGTGAGAGTTTGGGGCGTACTTTTATTTGTTACCCCGACTCGGAGCTGACGGAGCTGACTCGGAGATGCCCGTTGATTATTTGCTTTCTCTCTCGTCTCCAGCATTACTCTCTTGGTCTACTGTGCACTGCAGCTCGCTCGACCACCATCGCATCTATCAGCTCACTCCTGCCATATATTCCAGGCACATTTACAGACGCAATTATCTGCGTGCTTGCCTCGCCGTGGAAGGAAGAAGGAGTGGTTGTGTGGAAAGCATCCGCCCATGCCAGCCGTTATGAACGCTGCGACCGACGTCTCCTGCTGCCCCGTATGTGGCGCAAAACAAGGTGGTACGGATGCTGCTTGCCCGGTCTTGAAGGACTGGGTCATGGAAGCAAAGATGCTATACATCTTTGAGGCTGTCAAGAGGTCCGCACAGGAAGTTGACCCCGAGGTGCGGCGCTTCTGGCGCGACGCAATTTCCCACTATCTGGCCCAGCAGCAGTCATTCGTCTTTGCCGGGGAAGAAATCAAGCTGGTCTACACCCGACGCGGCGTTCTGCACGCCTTATGCTTGCCTCGGATACTGGCGGATTCGGACGCACGCTCAGAGACTCGTACATTGGCCAGCATGATCCCCACCTGTAAAGGAAGCAGTGCACCAACAAGGGCGCTCCTGCAGCATACCGCCCGCCGCCTAGCAGAAACAAGCATCGGGGTGACTCGATGGGCGTTGCGAACACTCTTGATGTCGCCCGTGCAAGCAGTGTGGTTGTATGTCATTGGACATGACGGAGAATATGATGATGATATCGAGGTGGAGGAGAAAAGCGAGGACGACGTTGCTATGAAGACGTTCCGCGTGCATGTCGGGCTTTGTCACGCAGCTGGCAAACTTGTTGCAGCCTATTTTGAGCAGCGGATTGACGTTGAACGGACTGTGAGCCTGACGGAGGACTATGACGAGGAAGGACAGGGTGAGGGGCATGGTGCGAACCGAACTGCAATGCCAACGACGAGCAGCGGTGGTGCGTGTTCGTTCCGGCAGGTGTGTCGGTTAGCCGCCGCTACTTTCGCTTCGTCATCATCATTCTCCTCTACCAGCGTATCCTCCTCTGCGGTAGCTGCAAGTATCCTCAAAAAAGCCTCTCGGCAAGACTGTGAGGTGCTCGCCTACATGATGGTGCAACAAGGGATGGCCGTCCTGGAAGGGAATTACCTCAAGATCCTTTGTGGCAGTGGAAAAGGAAAAGTTGTCACAGATACCGATAGAAAGGTACTCGAATTTCGCTTACGCGTCAATAAGCTCGAGCGCGTTCTTGCTGAACGGGAAGTAGACATGGGCCAGGCAAAGCAGCGGGCGATGGCATTGCACCGGCAAGGGTTGAGCGCACAGGCCGCGGTGGAACTATGGCGGTACAAAAAACTAACTTCCTTAGTAGAGAAGCTGAGGGGGGCCGTGGTTAACCTGGTAAGTATTCATTATTCAATTGAGGGAGTGACAACGGATATAGAGATTTTTGCCGGACTGCGCGGGGGAAAAGAGGCTCTAAAGCAGCAGCAGGCGGCGGCGAGAGGACGGGGTTTGAAGGACGTCATGGATGTAGAAGATGCGTTGCGGGAAGCCCAGGAGCTGATTAGTGAGACAAATGAGATTGGGATGGCTTTATCTGGACCTGTGGCCGCGGGAGAAGCACGGGTGGGGGAAGGGAACGAGGGAAAGGAGGAGGACGCGGAGTTGTTGCGGGAGTTAGAGGCACTGGAGCTTGTGGAGAGGGAGGATAAGCAAATATTGGAGGAGGTAAAGAAGCAGGGAAAGGATGAAGTGGTGATATCGTATGATTTCCCGGATATTAGCCATCTTCCTCATGTTGAGGGAACAGAAATGGAGCCGGTCTGTGGAGCGCCTTCAACGGGGGAAAAAAAACTCCTTGACTAGCAAGTTTCACTTTCAGGGTGAGATTTTGGGATAGATTAGAGCATTAGATGGGAGAAACAAATAGCAAAAGCACGCACCCATGTATCCAATATTGAATAGTCTGATACTTTATTTGCTTTTGCCATCTGCTTTTCCTTTCTTCTATTCTCAAACATTTCTCCCAATCCTTCTTAATCAAACCCCTCATCAAAAGCACTCTCCCACTTCTTCTTCCCTTCACCTGCCCCTCCTCCACCCCCCTCATTGCTCAACGCCGACGCCGCCCCCTTCCTCGCGTCCTTCGAGGCCTTTTCCCTCAAGGTCTCTATGTCCTCCTTATCCTCCGCCCATTCCAACACCAACCTCTTGCCGTATAAGTGTGTCGACGACAACGCCACGAAAGCATTCCCCGCTTCCTGTGCCGTCAAAAACTCCACAAACGCAAACCCCCTATGACTCCCATCGAACTTCTTTGGCAGCCTCACCGTCTTAACCTTCCCAAAACTCCCAAACAATTCCTTCAGCTCTTTCGAAGTGGCTTGGAAAGCCACGTTTCGCACCACAAGCTTCGTACACTTTTGCTTGTTCTTCGCTGCAGTGAGAGGACGGGCCGTCAGTCGCTTATCGGATAGCTTGCACTGCAATCGATGGCCATCTAGCATAGCCCCTTCCATCTCCCTGAGGGCTGCCTTGGCTTCTGCCACGCTCCTGTACTCCACGAAACCATACCCCATCGACAAGACCGCACTGCTGCTGCTGCTGCATTTCTCCTTCTCCTTGCCCGCCGCACTTACAGGAGCACTCTTTTTGGGTATCGCCACCGTCCGAACCCCCTGAGTCTTACTCTTAAAGTAAGCCAAAAGCTTCTCCTCCGTCGTCGCGAAGTTAAGATTTTTTACGAAGAGCGTGAATGACCCATCGGGCTCTTCCTCCTCCACTTTCTTCTCCACCACCTCCACTAGTGCAATCTTCTTGACCTTTTGCGGCTGTGTAGTCTCCACAGGAGCAGCAACGTCAGCAGTTACCTCCTTCCCAACCTCTACATCGCTGTTCCTACTCCCCCCCGCCTTAAAGGTATGCATCGGTGCCCACTCCAAATATAGCGGTACATGCTGAAACCTCTTGTAAGCCAATCCTTTGAATGCCTTCTTCGCATCTGCTGCCTCCAAGAAGTCCACCAGCGCTATGGTGCGACTTGGGGGCAAGATCACCCTCCCCAACTGTCCAAACCTACCAAATAGCTGCGTCAGCTCTTCCTGTGTTGTACTATACGGTAGATTCTTCACCAACAACGTCGTCTTACTCCTCGAGACCGTCGCCACTGCTCCTCCGTTTCCTTTTGCTGCCTGCTGCTGTTTCCTCCGTGCCTGCTGCGCAGCCGCGCTTTCCAGGACAGTCAGATCCACCCCTTCATTCTTGAAAAACTCTCTGTTTTCTGCCAAGAGGAAGGTCTCGCCTAACGCCAGCTTGACTGCCATTTCTCCTCCATCCCTATCCAGAACCTGGCCCTTTTCCAATTGCAACCTATCCGCCACGGCGTCCACAACGGTCTCACTACGGAGATAGCTGGCATTCCACCCTCGTTCGTCTCCCGCTTTCTGTCGGCGTTCAATCTCCTTCTTTTCCTTGTACGTCCGTGCTTGCATCGGGTCCAGCTCGGCCAGAGGGTCTTTGGGTGGTTCCTTGGCGGGTAACACATGCAACAATCGCCCTTGAAATGCCTGTCCATCAACGGCGGCGAGTGCCCGTGCGGCATCCTCAGGAAGGAGGAAGGAAGCGAAGGCGAAACCTTTGGGCCGCTTGGTGTCGTCGAGGGGAAGGTGGACTTCGGCGACTTGCCCGTGGTGGGTTAGCAACTCCATGAGGTCTTCTTCGGTGGTGGAGAAGGGAAGGTTTCGGAGGAAGAGCCGGCCTGTCTCTTCGACGTTCGGTAGCTCTTGGGGTTGGGAGAGAGGCTTGGTGTTGTGACTCTCCTTGTCATCATCATGTTCTTCCAAGCCGGAAGGCCCCGCACTTTCTTCCTCCTCCTCTTCCTTGTGTTTTCCGTTTTTGCTACTTCCATCCTCATAAATTTTCTCTTCTACATCCTCTTCTTCCTTCTTCTTCGTTGTCTCGCCACTACTACTTCTACTGCCAGTACTGGTGCCCCCCCCCATCTCTTGCTCAAGCCCCTTTTTCACTTTAGAACGCAGATAGTCTAGATCCGAAATTCCTGCGATAGGCGTCGGCAGTGTCAACGGTGCATATTCCTCGTTGTCAACTTCCTCCTCTCCATCCTCCTCTTCCTTACTCTCCTCCTCCCTATCCTCCTCACTCTGATGCCCGTCATCGGACAGCTCCTCTTCTCCTGCAGGATTGCGCTTGCTTGACCTCTCCCCATTCTTTCCCTTCATGACTTTTAGCCGTTGTTGCCCTTGTCTCTCCTGATTCTTCTGCTCGCTCATCTTGACATGCGCCTCCGGTACGACGAGCAACTCGTCATTTCCCCAAAACTTGGTCTGAGAGCGGGGCATCATTGTAGCCAAAAACTCATCCTTGCTCACGCGCCGCTGCTTCTTCACCTTAGCTGCCACCACTGTGACATTGTCTTCATCACCTTCTTCCCCAATCTCTGCCTCGTCAGCCATTCGTCGCTTGCTACTGCTGCTGCTGCTGCTACCGCTGCCATTGTTGCCAAAGCGGGAACTACCCTCTGAGTACTTGCTCCAGGGCCTCGGCAAAGTATTAGCCCCTCGCGGCATGGCCGCCTCCACCACTAATCTTGACGTGTCCAGAAAAGTCTGATTGAAATATTCCAGCGCTGCACGCGCCTCGGTCTCAGTCCGGAAGCCCACGAAGGCCATCTTGCGCGACTCCCCTCTCTTGGTCCGCAGCAGTTTGGCATCCGTCACCATGCCTTGCTGCCCAAAGTGCACCTTGAGCCGGCGCTCGTCTACATGCTTCGGTACATTTTTGACACATAACCGCGTGAATCCTGCGTCGGGTGCTGCTGCCGGGGGGTCGGGCACCATTGCTTATGGGTTACTGTTGTACGTGTATGTGTGGGTGGAGGCAAGAGCCTAGATGAGACATCTCTGGAAGCCCAGCCAAACCATACCACCCGCCGGATTCTGGTGATCGTGTAAAAGATATACCTCTCCACACTACCTATGTGGGATGCGAAGGGAATGTGGACTTGGCGTGTGTTGTTAAATACAAGGTGACGGCAAGCTGGTGGACACAGCCGGGAGGTCAAATCTGGGCCGACCCCGGATCCTCTCGCGGACTCTGATAATAGCTTCTTTCTCCACGGCTATTGCTAGCTCGAATGACACCAGCGCTTAAAATAAAAATACGTCCACGCAGCCTCTGCACAGGCAAGCAGCGTAATCAGCGTGGCCTGACATGGCGAACTCGAACAAGCTGGAATGGTCCAAGGTAAGGCAATGAAACGCGCGGCTTCCCAAGAAATCATCATCATCATCTTACCCCTCCACGCCCCATGCCCGACTCTGAAGGTGACCTTGGACCCGCTCTCGGCCATGCTGAATGCACCCCCGCGCGACGACGGGGAGGATAATGATGAAGATAACCACAATGCGGCCGCTGCCCTTTCGTCGCCCCTACCCGCCTCGGTACTTGCGCCCTGCGCAGCCTTGAGTGCCAACCTCGGCGCATTGGACCTCAACGTTGAAGCCTCCTCTCCCTCCTCACCACCACCACTACCATCACTGCCACAACCATTGCCACTTTACTCCTCTTCTCCACCACCTCCACCCTATGCTGCCTCGTTTCCCTCGTCTCTCCGGCCCGACACTAACCCGCGTAAGCAACACATGAATAGTGTTTTCAACAACCTGGGAACTCTCCTTTCCAACAGCCTCGACACCTTCGCCAACACCATTTCAACCTCCGGGGCCGGAAGTGGACCCAACAGCAGCATGTCAAATGGCTCTCCGGGTGTGCCAAATTTTTATTCCAAGCGCAACGACGATTCGCTGCAATCCACACCACGACAAACGCCCGCCTCTTCCTTTTCCTCCTCCTTCCTACTGCCACCCCCAAGCACCGCCCCAACACCACCGCCCGCATCAAAACCCAAAGCAGCAGATGCAGACATGTACTCTGCGATGCTTACTGCGCGCGCATCAAAACCCAAAGCAGCAGATGAAGACATGCACTCTGCGATGCTTACTGGAGAACAACGCCTCGCCTCTCTCCCCAACCTGTTTCTGCAAACTATCCCTGGCTCCCCCATCCTTCCAGGCCAGCTCATCATCACTACCTACAAAATCCAATTTCTTCCCTCTCCTTCCGTGGGTCGCCCTCCACAACTTGCTCATTTGCCCAATGAGTATTTTCGGATACCCATGGCATGTATTGATAAAACCGAAAGGGACTTAAGTAGAAGGCAAAGCTTGAGGGATCCTTCCACTGCTTTAGCCATTTACGTCAAAGACGGACGCGTCTTGCGGGTGATCGTCCCCGAGCAACCATACAACCCTTCCTCTCCTTCCTCCTCCTCCTACCAGCATCACCAGCAGCAGCAAAGGCAGCAAGAAGAATCTGTAGTGGTTGTAGGAATAGAGCGAATTAAGGGCCTGATCGATGCCTATGCCTTCCCTGAAGACATTCATAGGCACCTTTTCTGCTTTGCCCACCACCGCGCTCTCGTTTCCACCCACTCCCCTCTTGCCCTTCCTCCCCGGGAGACCCAACAATACGACCTTCGAAATGAGTGGATAAGACAATTTACTCGCTTAAACAGCAGCAGCAGCAGTACCGAGAGCAGCTGCTGGCTCGGTACCCCGTCTTGCCCTTGGCGCTTCACAAACATCAACACCAACCACGCCACCTGCGCCTCTTACCCCTCCACCCTCATCGTTCCCGCTGCCGCTACAGACGAAGAACTCATGATTTGTGCTGCCTTCCGGTCGGAGCAACGTCTTCCCGTCCTAACCTGGGGTAGTCCCTTCTGCTCTGCTTCCATCTGGCGGGCGAGTCAACCCCGCGTAGGGGTCTCTGGAGCCTCTTGTCCAGAAGACGAAAAGGTGTTACGTTTGATAGGCGCAGGAGAAGGAGGCCGGTTGTTATCTTCAAAACAGGGGGATGGTGGTGCTGTTGCTGGCGGTGCTGCTGCAGCCTCTCCTTCGCCTTCCACATCGTTTCCTCGCCCTTCGCAAGGGACACTCCGGATTCTTGACCTTCGTTCCAAGACTGCTGCCCTTGCTAACAGAGCTACCGGTCATGGGTATGTTATTAGTAGCTTTATTTTTGATTACTCTTTCCCTCCTTCCTCCCTCTACCTGAAGCTTATGCATGATGTTCAGTGACTCCCTTCCTCTCTTTCTCCCTCTCATTCTGATGAAGTATTTCTCTTAGTCCACCATCAATCACACGATGTCAACGGTCGAGACCGGCAGTGTAAGCCATGTCCACGACGTGTGCCTAGCCCATCAGAAGCTCCGTCCTCTTGTATCAGGAAAAAAAGAAATTAAGTCAGCTCCCCCTTCCTTCCCTCCCTACTTTTTCCCCTCCTTCCCAGGTACGAGTCCTCCACCAACTACCCCACCTCTACCTTAGATTTTTGCAACATTGGTCACATTCACGACATGCGCCAAGCCCAACACAAACTCCGCTCTCTCGTCCTGGCCAAAGACTCTGCTGATATCGAATGGGGCGCCCAAGTGGAAAACACCCGCTGGCTCACACACCTCCGCCTCGTCCTGAACGCCGCCTACCGCTGTGCTCATTTCGTACAACGTGGGAAAAGCTCAGTTCTGCTCCATTGCTCACATGGATGGGATCGAACTTCGCAAGTTGCTGCGCTGGCCCAGCTTTTTTTGGATCCGTTTTATAGGACTGTGAGGGGCTTTCAGGTGTTGATCGAGAAGGATTTCTTGGGGTTCGGGCATCCTTTTCAATTGAGAACGGGCCATGGACTGGCGGCTGGAGGGGGAGGGGCTGAAGGAGGGGGAGGGGCGAGTAGGACCGACGACCAAATTTCGCCGATTTTTCTGCAGTTTTTGGATTGTGTCTGGCAGGTGCAGCAGCAGCACCCGAGGTGTTTTGAGTTTAACTCGAGGTATTTGCTGTGTCTGACAGAGCATCTGTATGACTGTCGGTTCGGCACCTTCTTGGGGAATGTCCCTAAGGAGCGACCTTCCCTCCAACGTGCCCTTGCTCCCTCTCTCTGGACCTACCTGGAGCAGCCCAGGGTGAGGAAGCGAGTGACGAACCCGGTGTGGGGGAGGGGGGGAGGGGAAAGGGGGGCGGGCTATGGGCAATTGAATCGGCTGATGGAGACGCCGTTGCCCGTGTTGTTGCGGGGGGTGAAGCTGTGGAGTGATTATTGGCTGAGGTGGTCGAGTAAGCCTTCGCATCCACCAGAGGCGTATGTCAGGATGAGAAAAGTGGAGAGGGAGGGAGGGATAGAGGAAGAGGAAGGGGAGAGTGCGGATTTGAGGTTGTCGTGGGCGTGGGTGGAGGAGGAAGAGGATTGGTTATTCTGGAGAGATAATTTGTTGTTGGCGAATGAAGATAGTATACAGAAGGAGGAGAATGAGAAGGAGGGGGGAAAGTTGAACAGAAAAACTGGTGATGGAAAGATGGACGAGGCACAGGTGGTGGCGTTCGATGCACAGCAAGAGGTGGGGGCAGAAGTCGATCTCATTGACATTCCCGCCGAGCCTCGTGGAGAGGAAAGGATGGAGGAGGTAGAGGAGGAACAGGCGGAGGAGGAACAGGCGGAGGAGGATTTTAACGTGTACATGTAAATACGTCTGGAGCTGGAAGAGGTATGGTCAAAACGAGCCAGTTAGCGAGCTGGCAGCTTTAGTATATTTATCTAGATCGATGTTGTTTTCTGTTCGTAAATTACGTATCGCTTAGTTGTCAACCCGCTGCCTCTTAAACCAGAGCCATATGTTTCATCGACTTTCCAGAAACATCGGGACGAGGGTGTCATGTGAGGTCTCACCGTCTTCCAACCCATTGATAGCAGGAGAGCAACGGTAAAAGACAACAACGATGACCACGGCGACAAGAAGGGCTTTCCCACTGCTCTTCCTGTCTGCTCAAACAGATAGATAGATAGATAGATGGATATTCTCTTTATCAAAACCCTCGAGGCACACCTGAAATATAGAGGAAATATCTCAGACATGGAAACAATCTCCCTCTCCTTCCTATGTGATCTAGCATACCATTACCCTTCCATTCACACCCTTCCCCATCTGATACCTCATATCCCCATGAAAATCGTGCGTTTCAAAAGCTCCCAACTTGATAGATAATCGCGTGTTATCTTGTAATAATATAGATCAAAAATGGGCACAGGATACTTCTCTATTTTCGCTTAAGTGGATACCAAAGGCCCGTTGTCGCCCTCTCTCCCTCCCTCTCTCTCTCTCCTGTTTCCTCGACCTCCCACTCTTATTTTTCCTGTGTCTCCTAACCTTGCATCAGCTCAAAATCACACGCTCATTCAAAGTCAGGAAAAAAAATGTCGTTCTCTTCTTTCTGTACTCCTGTCTTTATCCTCAATTTTTCCAATGGTTTTTTTCCACTGTCCCACATTTGGTCACAAAATTGACAACAAAGATGCGACACCTTGCCCTCCTTTTCACTACGCTCTCACTGTCAATCTAGCTCTTTGACTCCCTGTCTGTTGTTTCCATTCTCTCTCCCTTCTTTCCTCACAAAAATGCACACAAAACTTCTAAAGAAAAACTAAAGTTCAAGAAACGATCCGATCCGCCTCTTTTCTCCCTCCTCCTTTCCTACTCTCCCTTTTTCCCTCCCTCTCTCACTACGACCGAAGCCGACTCGGCGCTAAACTCTCAACAGGGACCATCGGCAAATGTACTACGGATCCCCCCTCCTTCCTCCCCCCCTCCAGTCCGCCCCACCCATGGAGGACCTCAAATCTGACAGGGATAAACGAGGGATACCCATAAGCCATCACATTCCTCTCCCATCGAATAAAGCCGGCCGGTGCCACATGGATCCTCACTCGGTGCCCCTTCGGAAACCGGACCGCTGTTGGGTACACATTCACACTCACCTTCATCACCCTCCCACACTTCCTCCCTCCCTCCTCCCACTCCATGGTCTCCAGCTCCGCAAACGGCACCCGGCGCACACCATCGCAGATATTTTTCGACTTTCCATCCGGTGAGACGTCACAAAGTCTCACCACAAAATCTGCCTGTTGGGCCCGAGGTGACAAACACCTCACATAGAGCTCCGCCCTCGGGGTTCCAATCACATACATGTCCTCCATCAAAATCTCGCTTGTGTATACCAGCAAATCTTTCCCACCTCTCATTGCCTCAAATTGATTTTGCGAGTGCTCCCCAGCATCCAAAAACCCAATGCCATTCCCCCCTACGCTTGGTGTCGGGTCAGAGGGGAAGTATGTATACTGTCGTCGACCAGCAACCACCTTCCCTCCCTCCTTCCCGCTGCTGCTGCTTTTCGACCCACCCATCACCATCCCTCCCACCTTCCCACCTTCACTACTGCTGGCCATCACTGTCCCAAACATACAGCCACCGTCCGCCGACAACCGCATTGGCACCTCCACCGTCGCCTTAGGCGGCCAACTCTTAAATCCAACCCACTCCAAGCCCTTCTTCGGGTGTATGAGCTGCACCGTCACCCGCTCCTCCTCCTCCTCTTTGTCCATGAACGCCAAAGGCTCCCTCCTCAGATACCGCTTAAAATGCAGCAGGGCCTCTCTCACTAACGCGCCATAGTGGAAGTACCGCTTCACGTGGAAGTCGCTGGTTATCATTATCCGCGCCCCCTTATTCCCCACGCCGACCAACGTGTTGAAGTCATAAAAAGAATCAATCAAGAAAATGTCGTACCACGATGAATGGATCTGCGCAGGGGGAAGGTCGGGACGGAGGGCAGTGGAAGCATCGCGGGCCTTAACGAAATCACATCCGGGAGGGGAAAGGAACATTTGAAAGCGGTTCAGTTGGACGCCCGTGACGAGTTTGGTGATTTCTTCGACGGGGAGGTGACGGAGGGCGCGGGTGAGGCGGGGGTGGTCGAAGAGACCAAAATAGCCTGGAAAGAGGAGGGAGGGAGGAAGGGAGGGAGGAAGAAGCAGGGTCGATTGAGTTTGTCTGCGACTGTGCGACTGTGGCTCCAATCCCTTGAAGACCCGAAAAGACGACCCATCACCCCGTCCCTCCCTTCCTCCCTTCCCCCTTCCTACGCCCAAACATACCTAGAAAAGTCAGTCCATGCCCCAACGACAACAACAAGGCCAACAACGATGTCGTATCCCGCGTCAGGGTCCACAAATAGCCGGACCACCGAATGATGAGCTCCAGGTGCAGGGGGCCGTCCCTGTAGCTCATGGTACTCAGCCTCGAAGTGGTGTTGATGGGCACCACTGCCTTCACTGCAGGGTGGATGGGCCACGCCGTGTCCTTGAACGTCTCATACAGGACAAAGCCGTTGTAACTCATGCCCAGCAGCCCAATCCCATGCTCAGGGGAATACCAGGGTTGGGAGGTGATCCACTCTAGGGTCGCTTGGCTGTCCTCGTGGTCATGGATGCAATCAAAAACCCCCGTCGACTCACCCCTTCCTCGCACGTCCTGCACCACTACATTGTACCCACGTTGTGCAAAGAGGTAAAAGAAATAAAAAAAGGTCAACCTCCCGTACGGATTCCGCACGAGGATGGTCGGGTATTTCCGCCCTCGGCCACTGCTGGTGGGATGCAAAAACATAAACGACAAAGAGTGTCGCAGGTCTTCGCCTTTCCGACGTGGCATGGGCATGCGCAGATCCTTCTCGAAATGAACGTGATTGAGGGCGCGGGGGAGGTCGTGAGCGAAGGTGAGGAACAGACCCATGGCGGGCGCAGTAGCCCCTAGAATCATATCGTCAACGGCTTTGACGAATTTTCCGACGAGGGCCTGAGAGTGGGTGTGAGCTTCGTGAACTAAAGCACCGAGAGCATGCGAAGCCCAGGAAGGGAGAGACTCGCCTTCTTCTCCGTGGTTCTTCGATTTTTTTAGGGAGGAGGAGGAGGAGGAAGACGAGGAGGAGGAATGGGCGATGGAAGAGGAAGAGGAAACGCCGCTACGCTTGTTTTTTGGAGGGCTCTTGTTGCTGGGCCGGAAGGACACCTTTGCAGAACTGCAGAACTTGTCACGGGCACTGGAATGCTGCTTGTGCTCCTCTTCCTCGTGCTGGTGCTGCTGCGACTGCTGGCGGGGGGGGGAAGCTTGAGGCTTGACCTTGTCTTCTTGTGAACTTGCCTTGAAGGGACAGTAGGCAGGCGGCCTGCCGCTATCACCAGAATACGAACGACGCCGTTCACATCGACCACCATTACTGCTCCTGTTCCCCTTGGAAATACTGTTGCCTTTCCCCCTGCCCTCTCCCTCGCCTTCCTCCCCACGCCCAAAGTCCACCTCGTCCTCCTCCCCAATACTACTACTTCGCACATGCATCATCACCAACGGCGGTGATCGTCCCCCCAGGGAATCTTCCCCCAAGCTCCCATCCGACGGCCTCCGCACGTGTTGCGTCAAATCTGCATGCGATTCCCTATTCCCACCCATCCCAATTGTCTTCCACTTATCCCCCGCGACCTTGTGCCGCTGCCGGCGGTATCGACACGACAAACTCGCTTCTCGCTCTTTGAATCCATACGATGCATTCTTCTCTGGTAGCAAATGAATCATCTGCTCCTGCGACAAGACGCTACTCAACGAATTCCGACTTCCTCCTTGCCGCTCCTCCTCCCCGTTCAGCATCTCTAAATCAACCATATCCTCCTCCTCCTCCCACACCCCGCCATAATCACAATCCCCATGCTCGCACGGCTGCTGCTGCTGCTGCTGCTGCCAAATGTAATTATCATGGGACATCCCGCTTCTACTGTCGCTTACGCCCGTCAACGCTGCTGCAGCTTCCTCCCCCTGCATGTTCTTGGGTGAAGAAAGTGAGGAGACGCTAGTCCGAGGAGGCACGCCGACCAGAGTAACCCCACCCACCTCGCCCGGCATGGGAGCTGGAGTTAAAAATTTTGAGGATTCTGAGCTGCCCCCTTTCCTGCTTGAGAGCTCTGTGAGAATGCGTGGTACGGAACGAAAAGACGTGAGACTCAAGGAGGGCATATGGAATGTTGCAGTACAAGTGGCCTCAAGTGGGTGAGCAAGGTGGGCACGCGAGAGAAACACCAAGGACATCCCCTCAATAAACCCGCCGCGTGGATGGATGCACAGAAGAGGGTATCAAGGAGTTGACATAACGTGTTGCACAACTCCTGTCCCCTTCGGGGGTTGTCGGGCTTGGATAAATACCAATTCTAACACGAGCCTCTGGAAGCGTCTTCACAACCGCTGTTGCCCCGGGGAGAGCCCCCTGCTCTTCGCGCATTGCCTTGCTGGTCTTCGCCTTTCATCGTCTACCATGCGCATGACAACACATTTCAACACGCACAAACACAGGCCGGAACGCTGTCTCCAGCTCCTTGTTATTACCGAGCAGGACAAGACGCGACGGGACGGACTTCAAAAAGCCATATTCTACACTATCATCATCCCTCATCATCAGTTGCTTTATTCCTCTTCCTCTCCTCGCCTTCCCTGTGACAACACAAAGGTATGTCTTTGTCTGTTTGTCTCGGAAATTTAAGTCATCTCTACCCTGCTCTGTCTGCATTTTTGCCTTCGTCGAAGCTGCCCTTATCCGCCTGTCTATCGTCCGAAATCGTGATACCAAAATTTCCTCCATTGAGAGGATACTTAGCCTGTTATTCCTACTGGTGTGGTTGTTGTGTTGTTGTGTTGTGTGTTGTGGCCTTTTGTGGCCTGTGGCCGGCGGCTGCACAGTTTAGAATACTTGGCACAACCTTGTCCTTGTATCATCCATGCACATTCGTTCATTTCGTAGCTTTTCGTTTTGTGTCCACCGATCAAGGGAGAAAGGGCCTCATCCTCACCTAAAACACCCATTACGCATATAGCACTACCTACCTTCACCATGAACGCCGACGCCCAAAACCAAGAGCTCATGCGGCTCTACCGCATCCGTAAGACCGTCCTCAAGATGCTTGCCAAGCGCGGGTATAACGTGCTTGAACAAACTCTGGAAGCCACCTTCCAATCTTTCTCTGACGACGTTGCGCGGATCTCCCTTGAAAACAACAATTGTACGGCCCGGGAGGCGTGTACGATCAACGTTGGCAAGATTGACGATGCTTCCGATGTGGTGTTTGTCTTTTTTTCGGATGATGAGAAGGTAAGATGTGGAGAGAAGGAAGGGAAAAGTGGAGGGAGTTTATATACTTAATTAATCGTCTTCCTCCCCTAGTATTATTGTTTACACTTTCCAAATAAAGGTGGCTTAAGTATTCACTCACTGCTCCTCCTCCTCCCTTCTTCCCTCCCCGTTCTTCCTTTATTTTTTGCATCAATCACAAGGGCCTAGGCACCAAGCCCATTCAGAAGTATGTCGAGCGCCTGTTGCAAGCCGGTTCGAATTGCGGTATCATCGTCTACCGGAATAATATAACGGCCATCGCCAAAAAGCTCCTGCAAGCGGGGGCAATCCCAGGGGTGAAGCTCGAGGTGTTCAAGGTGAGTTGAATAAAAGATGTATGTGCTTGTTAATTTTTCTCGCATTTTCGTGTTTCTTTCAAATTGTTCGCAGCGTGCGTCGGCTTTATGTACGCTCTCGCTCACTCACACAACCTTTCCCTTCTGTGGCAATCTGGTGTCCTTGTAGATATCACTGCGCACACTATTATTCCTTAACACGTCATCCTCATGCCCGATCGCATTTCCAGAGCTCTTTGGTCACATTCTTATCAAATTACCCTCTCTCCTTCCTTCCCACCCATCCTCCCCTCCCCCCCTACCTCCCCTTCCCAGGAATCGGAGCTCCTGGTCGACATTACCGAGCACACCCTCGTTCCTGAACATGTCGTCCTTACACCCGACCAAAAAGCAGAGGTTTTGGGTCGGTACAAATTAAAGGAGAGTCAACTCCCCAAGATCCAATCAGCTGACCCGATTGCGCGTTATTATGGCTTACAGCGAGGGACGGTGGTGAAGATAATTCGATTGTCTGAGACAGCGGGAAGGTACATCACGTATCGGGTATGTGTATGAGTGAATGAAAAAGAAGTAACGAGAAAACATAAAAAAAATAGTTGGTGGAGCATTGTGGGGGGTTTTCGTTATTGTTGTTTCTTTGTAGCGTGTAACCAGCGGGTAGTTCGTGTAAAGGAAAACATAGACCACAATCATTTTATTGGCATTTCAAAGTCCCTTTTTATTCTTTATCAGATCATAATTTCCTTCCCCGTTAGTCCTGGCTGTTCATGTGGCGTCCTTTCTGTCCACAAAATCCGCACCAGAAGATGTACCAGCCTCTCTGCTTCTTTGTTCACATATTCAGTTTTTCTTAGTTGTGGTAGATATTCTCTTTTTTTAAAAGCATTCAATGACCAGTATTACTGTAAGTCCCACCAGAAACGGCCCCCACGTTTTGGCCACCGCCATCGGACTGACCCACCGCCCAGCGAAAAACATATAGAAACATAGTACCACCATATTCCACCTTCTCCATCCTTTATACTGAAAATTGTTGAAAGCGCAAGCGCAATGTGAATGGCAATTATCGCAAAAAAGGTTGTGTGTCCGACAGGCATACGTAGCATTTGCCTCAGCGACGGCAAGATCGTAGTCTGATGCTTTGCTTGGGGCCACGTCCAGCTGAATATAACGCGTGGGTGGACCAAAGGCCAGTTTGTGCTTGCCTATGGAATAAGGTCCCGCAAAATCCCACATGATACCATCAGTGGTGGCAATACCCATATGGCCAATAAAGGGGAGGAACCACGTTAAGACGGGCAAGGGCGACCACACAAGGCAGTGTGGAAAGATGTCACGGGCGGGATCAACGGGAGTGGAAAGAGGAGGCGGAGCTGAGTTGGAGTCATCGTCCAAGGTCGTGACATTCATTTGCAGCCGTTAGCTTGTCTTACAGCGGCGGTGAGTGCTTGCTCGGTTGGAGTCGAGATGGGGCTCACGATCAGCAGCGAGGGTAGTGGGAGGTTGGAGAGTACTGATGCCCCTTGGCTTAAAGCGGTTGGTGCCTGGCGCTGGTCCTGCGGCTAGCATCCGCCCCGTGAGGGTTGTGTATCAAGATCATGTATGTGGTGTGCGTGAGAGGGTTCGTGGGTGCCATAGACTTGGCATGGACTCGAAGCGTATCAGTATCGCCAACAGGTGACGCGCCCCGACGTTGCCGTTCCTTCTTCATTCTCTCACTCACTCGCTCTATGATCAGGCAACCAACACCCACGTACCAGACCGACACGTCTAGAGGAAAATGCCAGCCTGGCCGCCACCGCGCGCCCGGCTGATAGCTCCTGTCATCTTGTTCTTCCTTTTCTCTACCCTGCCGCTCCTGCTCCTTTTTGTCTCTGCCAGTGAAGGAGCCGCCTCAACCTCAACAAAGAAGGACGTGCTGGTACTTGGGGGAAATGGGTTCCTTGGCGTGTATGCTGTTCAGGCCCTGGCGCATTCAGGGCACTATACCATCGCCATTGCCAATCGCAACACGAGTTATTTCGACTCTGCCGAGCGCTTGGCGGCGACCGGTGTGATTTCACTTCATTGGGACAGACGCCACACGCCCTTTGGCGAAGCGCCCGAGATTCAAGCCTACTTCGCTACTCGACCGCTTTTACATGCCATAATCGATTTTTCGTGCTATACTGGCGCGGCGGCCCATGATGTCGCGACCTATCTGCTAGAAGCGGACGTGCAGGTGGAATGGTACGTTTATATAAGCAGCGACTCCATCTACGAAGTGGGTTCGCCCAAGGCTCATCCTGAGAAGCCCACGGAGGAGGGGATCGACGACCACCGTCCTTGTTCACTTCAAGACCAGGCTCAGCTCAATGCTTGCGATGCCTACGCCCATGGCAAGCTAGAGGCCGAAGAGGTGCTGCAGGCACTGCAGCCCGCCTCCAGCTGGTCCTACGTCTTCCTGCGCATTCCCGATGTGGTAGGCCCCCGAGACACCTCCTACCGATGGTGGTTCTATCAGATTCTGCTCAAGCTTCAATCAAGGACGCAAGTGCCGGTGCCTTATGTGCAAGAAGATCGGGACGGGCGCCAGATGAGTTTGGTGTATGTCAAGGACGTGGCGCGGGCTATTTTACAGGTGCTCGCGAATGGTGATGAACACGACAGCAATATGAGCAAGCGCAAAGCCTCGGTCAAGAACACGGCTCTCAATCTGGCCCATTACGAAACTTGGACTTTCCCGCAGATCATGGAGTGCATCGCGCAAGAAGTAGCCGAGAACATGTCGGCTTCATCACAGCCACCACAACTACGGTTCCCCCTGCTATTTGCCCTAAATCGGACGACTGACTTCCCTAGTGTTAAAAGGGGTCCTATCTCAACCTTGCGGGCCCGCACGCTGCTGGGGTGGGAACCAACCCCTTGGTTGGAGATATTGCACAAGACGGTGGAGTACTTCGAGTCAGAAGCCGTATGGCAGGACGCGCGCTTCGTCAAGGAGAGAGAGGGAGTCCTGCGGATGGCACTCCAGCAAGTGGCAAAATATGATAAGCAGGAAGAGTTTCTTAGCGCGATTCGCGATGTATACGAGTTGGATGTATCTATGTTGGACATACGCAATGCAGGGTGGAAGGCTGACGTCATTGTGGAGGATGCAATATGGACAGCGACGCACTCGGAGCTTTAAGCGACCAGAACGAAAATTGAGAGAAATGTATCACAATGTATGCCATCTGGTATAAGGTCCTGGTACCGATTACTTTAGTGTATGAGTATAAAGGCTTTGGAGGGAACCCTAATAAAAACGGGCTCGCACTTTGATCGTCCCTATTCCATGTGTTCTTCACTATGTTTCATTTAAGTAAAATATACTATTTTCAATCATCTTGTGTGTCTCTTCATGGGCCCTAGATTGGTTGTCCTTGTTTCCATCGCGCTATACCTTTCACTTACTCTTAATTACTGTGTTACCCTAATAATTAACGGGGGCCGTAGCCGAATCCAAACTGCCCGTTCCTTGTCACATCCCGGATACGATCCCCTTGGCTTTGCTCGGGCAAAGGCAACGGCCATCCGTCACCCGGAACGTCGTTGACTGTTATGATTATTTCGGCTTCGTAGGGAAACTCGTATGTGCCGAAGACAAAGAAAAAGAGGTCTCTGAAATAGCTTACGTCCCCCAGCGAGTGATGATCTCCGATGGGTACTCCGCCGGATGTAATGGTAAAACCGCCGCGGGCAGCAAAAAGTGCTCGCCATCGGTACCGCAAATTCTCAGAACTAAGCCAAAACTGAATAGTGTCGGAGGTGCGCGGCGCTACGGGTACAGAGAGCTGCCAATTGCGGGTCTCGACGTAGGACTTTACGATAAGGATTTCGTAAAAGTTGGTGTAGGCCACCGAGAAGGCGTTTTGAAACTCTTTGAGCTCGCTGATGGATAGTGTCAAGTCCCTCGGCAGCGGCTCGGCCTCGGTCTTCTCATTGACATGCTTGTGCCTTTTGAAGAGTCTTTTGCGATTCTTATTGTCTTCATCATCGTGCCATTTCTGCTTCTCTTGCCGTTTGGCCGGCGGCGGGACTCGAAAGAGTGCGGACTGCTCGGGGTTAGTATTGACGCGGTGTGTCACAACATCACTGATCGTATACCCCCAATTTGCTCGAAATTGTCGTGAGAGAGTTAGCCCTTGACCGTAAGCAAATGTGCAGGTGGCAGTCTCGGTAGGTGAGTGGTTCTCACAGCGCACGCGGCCGTTTGGCAAGGGAATACGCGGGGCGGCAAAGGTACTCTGATCAAAAAATAATAATGCCTCTTGCTCTAAATAGACCAAGTCGTCAGCGCCAAAGCCTGACATGGGTCTCCGCCAGCACCGAAAGGATTCCGTATGAGGAGTTTGGTCATACACAGCGATTGAACACTCTTTCACACCTGGTTGGTCTAATTCCCGGCTCCTAGCCAAAATGTTGATGCGAAGATAGCGCCATGCAATGGGACGAATGGGACGGGAGGAATAGAAACAGGCGATTCCATCCACACCAAAGACATTGTTGACCCAGGGATGGGGGTCTGACGGCGGCGTCAAGACATTTGGCTGGGGGCCAGGTTGTGATTGATCGGCTTTGTTATAGTGTTTACGGAACGGGTGTGCCTGCTGGCTAACGTCCACCACTGGCGGTAAAAAGCGGACCACGAGACCTCCCTCCTGCTCATCGTAAAATAAGCCCGCGCCGTGTGGTGTCAAGAGAGCCACGGCTCCACTGTCACCATGCATGACTATAGTCCACAAACACCAGGCGGGGTCGCGATTCCAGGATAAAAACAGGCGATTCTGGTCATTAACACAGAGGTATTCATTGGTGTTGATGTTTTTTAGATAGGCGTCATAGCAGTCGTGGCACCATGGGTAAGCGCAGGATGTCGGGCCCTGATCTGCGTTGACGTTGGGATTTGTTGCGGGGTCAGAGTTGTGACGGTGGCTGCCATTACCGTTGTCGTTGTTGTTGTTGTTGTTGTTGTTGTTGTTGTTGTTGTTGTTGTTGTTGTTGTTGTTGTTGTTGTTGTTGTTGTTGTTGTTGTTGTTGTTGTTGTTGTTGTTGTTGTTGTTGTTGTT
>Ga0160420_100315_pt1 | contig 24125 bp, 33 predicted proteins | sample CelAP2metagpilot_FD_108197 | JGI IMG/M metagenome (GOLD analysis project Ga0160420, IMG submission 108197) | Phycosphere-associated microbial communities from algal ponds in Kailua-Kona, Hawaii, USA - Cellana AP2-5-5 metagenome pilot | ecosystem: Engineered > Artificial ecosystem > Aquaculture >... | reverse complement strand
GAGGGAGGGAGGGAGGGAGGGAGGGAGGGAGGGAGGAGGGTCAGAAAGACGGAGTGTGCTCTTCCTGATCTTAGCCTTTCTTTGATCTATTTTATTAATTTTCATATTTTTGTGATCTTCCCACTTGTCGATTCACTCACGTCTCACTTTCCAACCTCCCTCCTTCCTACCTAGGCCCGAGGAGAAGATCAAGGGCCTCCCTCGCATCATCGCCGAGTCGATCGGCCGGGACATCAACGACATCTACCGCCAGAACAACATGGGCAACGTGAGTCACAGGGAAGGAGGGAGAGGTGGAGGGAAGAAGAGGGAGAGGGAAGAAGGGAAGAAGAGAAGAATACGTTGAAGAGTGGTCGTTTTGATGTACTCAATAGTATTTGTAGTCCTCGACTGACCCCCCCCCCTCCCTCCCTCCCTCTCACACAGCTGAAGGACGTGGAGCTGAACCGCCGCATCACCCTGGCCATCCGTGAGGCCGTGGGTGCCGCCGTGAAGAGCAGCACCAACAAAGACGGGCGCATCGAGAAGGTGGAGAGCGTCTTCAGCGAGGGAATGAAGTTCTTGGAAGGGTGAGGAAGGGGGGGAGGGAGGGAGGGAGGGAGGGAGGGAGGGAAAGGCGAGTATTCTCGTCCACATCTGAATGGCCGTATCGGTTGTCCTTAATATCTCCCTCCCTCCCTCCCTCCCTTTCTTCCTCCCTCCCTCTCTCCCTCCTTCTTAGCCTCATGTCCAAGATCAAGCCCACCCCCTGGCGCGAGGCTCTCGCCGCCGCCGGCTTCCCCGACGTCAAGGAGGAGGTAAGCACCCATCCCTCTTAACCTCCTTCCTCCCTTTCTTTCTCCCGCCATCGTATCTTCTTCTCCAGATCGAGCCTCCTTTCCTTTTTTCCTCCCTCCCTTTTCTCCCTCAGGGGCTGACTCTCTCCGGCCTTCACTGCTCCCGATCGCCTCTCCTAACGCTCCCTCCCTCCCTCCCTCCCTCCCTCCCTCCCTCCCCAGGACCTGACCCCCCTGTTCCAGTACTTGGAGTTCTGCCTCAAACAGGTGGTGGCTGACAACGAGCTCGGCGGTCTCCTCGAGGCCTTAAATGGCAAGTTTATCCTACCCGGACCTGGCGGCGACCCCATCCGCAACCCTGACGTACGTATCGTGCCTTGTAGTCCCTCCCTCCCTCCCTACCTCCCTTCTTGTTGAGCTGCCTCTCCTGTTCCTGGACCTGTCTCACCAGCTACACCATCCCCTCCCTCCCTCCTTCCCTCCCTCCCTCCAGGTCTTGCCCACGGGGAAGAACATGCATGCCCTTGACCCCCAGTCCATCCCTACGGCCGCTGCCGTCGACTGCGCCACGGACGTGGTGAACAAGCTCATTGAGCGCCTCCGGGTACGTTATCTCCCTCCCTCCCCCTTGCCTCCTCTGTCTCAAGCGATGACTTTCGCTCTCTTCCCCCCCACCATCACCCTTCACCTATTTTACACCTCTTCCCTCCCTCCCTCCCTCCTTCTCAGGTGGATAATGGCGGTGCCTACCCCGAGACGGTGGCCTTCACCCTCTGGGGCACGGACAACATCAAGACCTACGGCGAGTCCCTGGCACAGGTATGGAAGGAAGGAGGGAGGATTGGAGGATTACGGAGAATATTACCTGAGGATGAAGGTATAAGTCTCCCTCGTATTCACACCGCAAACCCTCCCTCCCTCCCTCCCTCCCTCCCTCCCTCCCTCCCTCCAGGTCCTGGCCCTGTGCGGTGTCCGTCCCGTAGCCGACTCCATCGGGCGAGTGAATAAACTGGAGCTCATCCCCCTCGACGAGCTTAAGCGCCCTCGCATTGACGTGGTGGTATCCTGCTCGGGCGTCTTCCGCGACCTTTTTATCAACCAGGTACCTTTTTTTCGGTTACTCATCTTAATGTATTTTATTCAGATATTTAGTCATTTACTAATGTATTTATTTATTTATTTGTCTCCTGCTCAGGGGTCTTCCGTGACCTCTCCATCAACTAGACACATTATTAACCGATTTTATGTTATTATCTTATTTTAAGCCTTATTTTTTGTTTTATTTCTTTATTTATTATTTATTATTTATTATTTATTATTTATTTATTTTGGAGGTCTTCCCTCCCCATCACTTACCTTCTTCATCCCTCGTTCCCTCCCTCCCTTTTTATTCTTTTACTTGCCTGAGTAAGACGTCGGACCACAGTATCTATGACACCACTCATTCTCCCTCCCTCCTTCCCTCCTCCTCCTCACCTTCCTCCCAGATGAACCTCCTCGATCGTGGAGTCAAGATGGCGGCTGAGGCTGACGAGGACCCGGACATGAACTTTGTCCGTAAGCATGCCCTGGCCCAGGCAGAGGTGAGGAGGAAGGAGGGAGGGAGGAAGGGCCCGAGTGTTCCGGGTATTTTTTCTCCTCAAACCAAACCAAGCTCACCCTTCTCCCCTCTTTCCGTCCCTCCCTCCTTCCTTCCTCATCAGGAACTCGGCGTCTCGGTCCGCGATGCAGCCACCCGCGTCTTCTCCAACGCCGCCGGCTCTTACTCGGCAAACGTCGGGCTTACTATCGAGAATGGGGGCTGGGACGGAGAGGCCCAACTCCAAGAACAATTCGTCAGCCGCAAAGTGCGTATCTTCCCTCCCTTTCTTCCTCCCTCCCGCTTGGCCTTCCCCCGCATTGTTGCACCAGTCGTGACACTGTATTGGCCCCCTTTTTCTGTCAGACGGAACCTCAATCAAACCCCCCTCTCAACTCCCCTCCCTCCCTCGCCTCCTCAGGGCTTTGCCTTCAATGCGGACAAGCCGGGTATGATGGAGCAACGCACAGACGCCTTCCGCAGCGCCCTCAAGAGCGTGGACGTTACTTTTCAAAATTTGGACTCGTCGGAGATTTCCCTAACTGACGTCAGCCACTATTACGACAGGTGCGCCTTTCGTAACTCCGTCCGTCCCTCCCTTTCTCTTCTCATGTTTCCATCCGCCTCACACACTCGTCACCTCCCCAACACTTCTCCCCCTTCTCTGACTCCCGCTCTCCCTCCCTCCCTCCCGCCCGCCCTCCCTCCCTCCCTCCCTCCCTCTCTCCCTCTCAGCGACCCGACCAAGGTAGTGCAGTCCCTGCGTGACGACAAGAAGAAGCCCATGTCCTTCATCGCCGACACCACCACGGCCAACGCCCAGGTATGGAGGGAGTAAGGGAGGAAAGATAGGAAGGAGGGCAGACAAGAGATGATGATGGACAACTACTAGGAGGAGAGTTGAGCTTCTGTCGCTTTCGTGATCTTTTTCAATGCTCACCCCTTCCTCCCTCCCTCCCTCCTTCCTTCCCTCCCTCTTCAGGTCCGCTCCCTGTCTGAGACTGTCCGTCTGGATGCCCGCACCAAACTGCTCAACCCCAAGTTCTACGAAGGTACGACAAACACCTCCCTCTCTCCTTCCCTCACTCCTTCCGCCTTTTCGGTCCTCTCTCCCCTCCCTCCCTCCCTTCCTTTATTTCTCGTCGCTCACCCCTTGCATTCCCTCCCTCCCTCCCTCCCAGGCATGCTTGCAACCGGCTACGAGGGCGCGCGTGAGATCACGAAGCGATTGCGCAACACGATGGGCTGGTAAGTGCCCCCAGAAGGGAGGGAAGGAGGGAAGGAGGGAATGAGGGAAGCGAAGACACGTGGAAACCAACAACCATAGCTCCATAAGTGTGATAGGGGGATGAATACAAATAGATAATTCTTATTGCATCTGCATGTCTTGGTCACATCTAGGTGGAGCCATTTCCGACTCAATTTCATCCCTCCCTCCCTCCCGCTCACCCTCTTCCAGGTCGGCCACGGCCGGGGAGGTGGACAATTTCATCTACGAGGACGCCAACGACGTCTTCATCAAGGACGAGTCCATGCGGGACCGACTCCTGGAGACCAATCCCAACGCCCTGCGGGACATGGTGACGACGTTTTTGGAGGTGAGGGGGAGGGGAAGGGAGGAAGGACAGCAAGGGGCCCATACCCTTGTCGGTTACTGTGTCGTGATTTTGAATTATGTTCGATCGGTGGGACGGGCGGTTTCCTTCTCTTTCTCTCCCCTTCCCGCCCTCCTTCCCTCCCTCCCTTGCTCTTGTGGGCAGCCTGTTTATTATTATATTATTATTATTATTATTAATTTATTATTATTATTTCTTGTCATCCTCCTGTTCTCTCTCCGTTCCTCCTTTCCTCCCTCTCTCTCCTTCCCTCCCCCAAGCCGTCAGCCGTTATCGCCACTAGAGCTAGTCATCAGTCTCATCCCATCTCCCTCCCTCCCTCCCTCCCTCCCTCCCTCCCTCCCTCCCTCAGGCCAACGGGCGCGGGTACTGGGACACCAGCGAGGAGAATCTCGACATTCTTCGTGAACTCTACGAGGAGGTGGAGGATCGCATCGAAGGGCTCGCGTAAGGAGGAGGGAACCTTCCCCCGTCCCTCCCTTACATGTCTAGATGTGTCTTTACGTATGTCTTCATGTGCGTGTGTGCGGCCTGTGTGAGTGAATGTGAGAGTTTATGTGAGTAGGGGGGGGAAGGAGAAGGAGCGAGAGAAATTAGAGAAGTGAAAGGGGAGTTGCTGCGGTTTGTCGTACGTGGGAGGGTCCTGCTTTTCGGATTGAGTGATTGGTGTTTGTCGTACGTGTATTTACTGGCCAAGACAAGAATGAAAATGCAAGGGCTGTCTGACGATGCGAAAAGTGAGGAATTGCAAGACTCCTCTGCTTCCGAACAGGATCGTCCCCTTCCTTTCCTCCCTTTCTCGTGCGTGTGTTTGCTTGAAAAAGGCACGAAGCCGGGATGGCTTGCGAGATTTTGCCGTCGTAGGGGTCTCCTAGTTAGATGCGAACGAAAAACACCAAGAGGAAGATAATGAGAGAGCGACGAAAGGATTGGTAAGCTAGAGCATGGTAAACTTAGGAGGATGGAGGCAAGATAATCAGATAGAGAGATAAAGAGCGAGAGAGAGAGAGAGAGAGAGAGAGAGAGAGAGAGAGAGATTGAGAGACGAGATGGATATTGAGAGACGAGATGATGACGAACAAAAGAAAGAAGAACGAAATAGCAGTAAAGGGGTTAAAAAAGGGAGGGACAAAGAGAAGGACATGCGCGGCAGAAGGACATGCGCGGCGGTGACCTATGCACAAGAGATTGAAGAGAAGAGAAAGATGGGGAACGTGCATTTACTCATCTACATATATATCTATATACATATATATACACGCCCGTCACCATCACCACCATCGTCACCACCATACGAAATAGAGCAATTGCAAACGATAACCAAACCCCAAAAAAAGTCACCACCCACGATCTGAAAGACTAGCTAGCTAACCATCAAGGAGAAATCAGGAAGGAAGAGACAAGAGAACAAGGAGGGGAGAAGAAAGCAGGAAGGAATGGAAGAGAAGACATGTCCAGAGGGCTGTCGGTCTCGCCCAGCGACATCGACGCAGCCACCGAGACGAAAGGCAGGCTGACGGAGAGAAGAATGGTAGACAAGAAATAGAACAAGACAACACTAGTAACACCCTCAGATTCGCGCCCCTGTCGAAGGTCGAATTCACGCGCCCTTTTTCTCTTTCTTTTCCTTCCTTGCGGTCTTTTTTTTCTCTGCTTCTCCGCAGGGCACACACATGTACGTAGGTGAGGGGCAATTGCTGCCTCTGCTGCTTCTGCTTCTGCTTCTGCTTCTGCTTCTGCTGCTTTTGTATCTTCTCTTATTCCTTTCCTTACTATTTGTGCACCTGACTCGCCTTTTTTCTGTCGGTCTTTTCTACTGGCTCTTTCGGGAAGAGGAAGGAAGGGAGGGAGGGAGGGCGGGTGGGAAAGAAGGCCACCTCTCTTATCAAAGATGCTCACTCCTTCCCGTCCTTCCTGTCACCCTCCCTCCTTCCTCGTTCATTTTTTACTTCCCTATGTCCTCTCCCTCTTTTGGCTTTCTCTTGCCCATCTTCGTCTTCATCAGTCCTCTTTCCCTCCTTCCCTCCCTTCCTCATCCTTTCCCTCACACTCCACTCATATTCTCTCTAGCCCTTCTTTCTTAACAAGCGCGCTCCCAAGCCTCCGCCCAAATTGCGGCTGCTGCTCGTCTTCCCTCCCTCCCTCCCTCCCTCCCTCCCAGCAGGGGAGGAAAGAGGCGTGCACACAGCTGCTGCTCGTGCAAGAGAGGAGGGTGGAATGGAGGAAAGTGAGGAGGGTACAGAGGAGGTGGAAGAGGACCAGGGGGGGTAGGAGGGGGAGGAGGAGGAGGAGGAGGAGGCGGCGCTTTTCTTGATCTTGTCAAACACGACCACCAGTCCCTTTTTCCTCTGCTGCGTCTGCTGCTGCTGCTGCTCATGGCGCGTCTGCTGCTGCTGCTGCTGATAGTGGTGGTGCTCATTCTTTTTCTCCTTCAGCAGCGAGGCCAACTGCAAAAATCTTCCCTTCTTCTCCTTCCCTCCCTCCCTCCCCTTCCCACTTTCCCTCAATCCCTGCCCCCAAGCCTCCTCTCCCTCCTCCTCCACCTCGTCCCTCCCCTCCTCTTCTACTCCCTCCCCCTCTTCCCCCTCCTCCTCCATTCCATCCTTCCCCCCTCTTTTCCTCGCCTCCGGAGATCCTCCCTCAGAAATAGGGGAGAGGGTCCACACAGAGGTCGCCTGCTCCACCCACTCCTTCCCTTCCTTCCTTCCTCCCTCCCTCCTTTCCTTCCCTCCCTTGGAGGAGCAAGGCTCATTCTGTGGCTGAGTCGAAGCGGCGGAGGAGGAATAGATGGAGAAGGAGAAATTAGGGGAGGAAAACGGAGAGAGCGAGGCATTTCGATCTCTGCTGCTGCTGCTGCGGCTGCTACTGCTGTGGCTGCCGCTGCTGCTGCGACTGCGACTGCTGCTTTTGCTGTTGACAGGAGAAGGAGTGACGACAGCAGATGAAAAAGAGGAGGACTTCACGGGAGAAACTGTCCCTCCTTCGGGGGCACTAGTGGCAGCAGCAGCACCAGCACCACCAGCACCTGCACCAGCACCAGCACCAAAGAAAGGAAAACCCTGCTGCGTCTCCTCCTGCTCCTCCTGCCGCCCTTCTCTCCCTCCTTCCCCCCTCCTCAGCACCATCCCTCCCTCCCTCCCTCCCTCCCCTTTTTTCACACCTATATCCGAACGATTAATCGCATGCACGAGGCGAAACAGCAACGCCAGGGTGCCCAACGCAACCATCTTCAGGAAGATTGGAGTCCATCTAGAGGCCTTGACCAGCAAGAAGAAGGGGAGGTAGAGGGTGAGGACGAGGAGAATGTAAGCTTCATGACAGGCCTGCTGCCGGATTACGGCGGGATCGCCTTCTCCCTTCTTCTCTTCCACCTCTTCCACCTCCTCTTCATCCCTGAACAGCGTGCGGCTAACGTCGTTTTCTCCTTCTTTTCCTTGCACTGCTATGGCCATGGCCTCCTCCCTTTCCCCCTTCCCTTCTTCCTTCCCTTCTTCCTTGCATTCCTTCTCCTTCTCTTCCTTCTGTTTGTCCTCCTCTTCCTCAAAGGTCTTGGCCACTTTGGTCGTCGTCGTCGCTACTGATGATGATAATGATGGTGGTGGTGGTGGTGCTGCTGCTGCTGCTGCTGCTGCCACTTCGTCATCCTTCTCTTCCCTCTCTTCTTCTCTTTTTACCTCCATCGATGTCATCACAACTGGCAGCCCACCTCCAGCATCCCTCCCTTCCTCCCTCTCCCTCTCCTCCTCCTCCTCATCCTCCTCCTGCTCCTCCTCCTCCTCCTCCTCCTCCTCCTCCCAGCCCACGACCCGTGCCGCCCTTCTCTGTCTCCCTTCATCCTCCCCTTCATCCTCCTGACTTTTCTGGCTCTGCTCCATGTACGCTATTTCTCTCTCTAGATCCTCGCTTTCTTCATCTCCTCTCACTGACTCTATGCTGGCTCCGTCCACATCCCTCGCATCGACAACGACCTTCTCATTAGGAGGATCAAGGAGGAGACGCACGACACTTCCATCGACCAGGGGAGTCGCTTCTGTGGTTGTCCCTGTTGCTGCTGTCCATGTGATGCTCTCGTCTTCCTGCTCCAGAGCGGCAGAAATCGCAGAAATCGAGGTGTCGGTGAGAGTGGAGGGGGAGGAGGAGGAAGAGGAGGAAGGAGGTGTTACCGCAACCTCCTCTTTTTTGTCGTACACCGGCGAGAGCCCTGCGATCCTCACTCCAGCTGATGACCACACATGCTGCAAAGACGAGGAACAGGTGAAGGAAGACGATGATGTGGCGGATAGCGACGGAAAGGCTCCCTGGGATTCCCCCTCCCCATCCCAATGCTCCTGCTCCTCTTCCGGCTTTTCCTGCTGCTGATCTTGCGCCATCGCTTTCTCCTCCTCCCTCGTAACAAAGTGAGAGGCAGAGCTCATCAAAGTGCTGGCCCGGGCAAGATTTTTTTCTTCTTGGTCCATCTGTGGTGTCGAGTAGGGGAAAATTGCTGTGTTACCCTTCGGAAGTTCAACGCATGAGGGCAGGACCCGACCGAGGTCGTCTCAAGTGAGAAAAAGGGTCGCCGCCTAGATTCACATTGACAGTGACATTTTTCGTGCTGCTGGTGATGTCCTTTCGGGAACCGGGTCGGCCAAGGCTGGAAGCAAACAGCAGCAGTGCATCGGACATGGCCCCGCGGCAAATTCAACATCATCAACAACGTATCCTTGACGAAAAGGAATAATGTGTTTTTTGGGAAACACTCATCACAAAAGTAGATGCGATCCATTGATTTGGCCGGGTGCCAGAGAGAAGACGGGAAAATAGAGTCCTCTTCCTGGTGTCAAGAAAAACGAGATGGGGGATGTACATACAATGTAAAGACAAGGTCCCCCAAAAAAATGTTCTGCTGTAGGAATTTTCCTCCTCATGCAGTCGAATTAGAAACACACCGAGGGGCCCTCGGCGATGGCACATGGAAATCAATTCCATCAAATTTCATCACACTGTCCGTGTGATGGATCCGTGCTTCAAACCCGCGCACTGTCATGCTTGACGAGCTTCCGAATAGCTCTTGAAAAGAAGTCTTGAGGGGCAGTAACGAGACCCCCCTTATGTATGTTTGGCAGTAATGATTTTTGTCAACGAGTGACTTTAAGAGGTGGTCAAGGTCACATCTCTGTCCACTTAAAATTTGCGTGTACACGCGAAGACTTTGACAGACAATAGTATCCTGTGAAAGAGAAGGAGATGAAGATGCTCGCTTAGTCACTTCGAGTGTCATGAAAGGTCGCGAAGGTAGACCTACGAGCACATTTTGTAAGGTTTCTGCTGATTCTACATAACGTGTTAGGCGAGCTGGGGATAAGGAAAAAGCGTGCGGAGCTCGTTTGAGGTAGAAATTATTCGAAAGACTATTGCATGCATAAATGAGATACAGAGGTGAGGGAAAGGGGGGAAAAAAAAGAAAAAAAGAAAAAAAGAAAAAAAGAAAAAATATATATAAAGGGCTTGGACCGCTTCTGATTTAAGCGTGAAATTGTTCGGCCTCTGGGACCCAAAGAGGACCAATGTCCCCACAGATTTCAATCAGAGCTCGTCCATCAAATTTGCCAGCACCTTGCACTGTCGAGAGCGCTTTCTGCTTGCTCGCTGAATTGTGAGTGTCATTCGCCCCTCCTTTCCACATTCCTTACAACACAAGTTATCACTTAAACACCCCACAACCCGCACACAGGGCGAGAGGCCTCCATCAGCGGTAGCGCTGCCCCCTGGATGCATGGCCGACGACCCTGCCCCTTCCTCCCTCCCTGTACCATTACTCCCCCCGTCAAACCAGGGGTCTACACCCCGGCCTGCCCTCCAGTCCCCTCCCCCGGCCACTGAGCCAACAACACCAGAGCAGCAACAGCCCCCTCCTCCGTCTCCTGTACCTATTAGCCCTTCTCCTCCCCTTCAACAACAAGTCCACGCCATGGAGGCCCAGCTTCTAAAATTTAAGCGCCTCCTGACAATGTCCCGCGAACGCCTCGAGGAAAACCAGCGCCAATTAAGCGACAAAAATCAGACCATCGACCGCCTCACCCGCGAAGTCGATACTATAAAAAGCAAGCTCTCACGGTCCCAAACCCAGACAACCGAACAAACCCAAGCTGCCGCTGCCGCCATTGCAGCGCTCAAGCAATTGCAACAGCAGCAGCAACAGCAGCAGCACCAGAAGAATCAGCAGCAGAAGCATCAACAACAGCGACAGCAGCGAGAGAGGGGGGAAGAGAAGATGGGTGACCCCCCAGTGGCGGTCGAAGTACCACCACGACGGGCATTGCTGCGCGTGCAGCAGGACAATTTGATTTGGGTGTTGTTCGAAAAAGATGAACCGCCTAAAGGCAGCAGCAGTAGCAGCAGCAACAGCAGCAACGGTGACAAGCACCACTCTTTGGGTCTAGCTTGGAAATCGTTTGCGTGCGAGGAGGATCTTGCGGGCCACATAGCCCGGGGGCCCGGGCAGGAGCCTCTCCTTCTCCCTTCTCCTTGCTTGTCGCCTCAACAGTCTACTCGTCTGTCGCTGGAGGCACAAGGACGGGTGGACCAGCTACAGGAGGAGCTACGGTACGTCCTTCATCTTCTTTTTTTTCCTTCGTCACTTCTTCCTTCCCCCTCTCCTCCTTGCTTGCCGGCAGACGAATGTGTCTGCGTTGTCTATGTTTTAAACCTTTGCTCCTCCTGCTCCTCCTCCTCCTGCTAATCCACCTGCCATCACTCACTCAAGCTTCCTCCCTCTCTCGTTTTCTCCTTCCCTCTCTCCCTCCCTGCCTCGCTCCCTCAGGAAATATAGGGTGCGGTCAGAGCTGGCCATCCGCCAAAAAGACGCCGAGATCAAACACCTCTCTGCGGCGGCTCTCGCAGCCCAACAACACAAGATCGACAATGAGGCCCCCGACGAGGAAGAGCTGAAAAGAACTGTCAAACAACAGGTAAGTCCTCCCTCCCTCCCCCCTCTCCTCTCTCCGTGAAATCCCAAGCAGCAGCTTTGAAATCCTTTTTCCAAATCACTTTCCCTCCTTCCTTCTTCCCTCCCTCCCTCCCTCCTTCCCTCCTTCAGGCCGACAAAATTCAAGCTTTGAAAACTGAGCTCAACGAGCAAGAGGGGAAATGGCGCGTACAGTATCAACAGCTACAAAAAGAGAAGGAAGCCTTGGAAGGAGCAGGCGCTGAAACGGCCCTAGCTGCCCAATGGAGGAAGAGGTATGAAAGTCTCGTCAAGCAGCAGCAGCAGCAGCAGCAGCAGCAGCAGCAGCAGCAGCAGCAGCAAGGCAGGCACGATGAAGGACAGGGAGGGCATCGATTAAGCTTGTCCGGCTCTGGGCCAGTGGAAGAGAGATATAATGAATTAAAGGAGGAGTACAGATTGTACCGTAAAAAAGCTTTGGAAGCCCTGAAAGAGAAGGACTCTCTCATCTCCATCTTGGACAAGGAGAGCGGAGGAGGAGGAGGAGGAGGAGGAGGAGGAGGAGGAGGAGGAGGAGGGAGAGGGGCTAGGTGGGATGGAGGGAGGGGTGTTTCTGTAGGGGGAGGGCTGGAGGGAGGGATTTTGGTGTATTTGAAAAATCTGACAGAGAAGTATTTCAGCACGGAGAGTGGGGAGATTCGGGAGCACACAGAAAGAGCCATGTGTGCGGTGTTAGGCTTTAAGGAAGAAGAGGTGAAGCGGATGAAGGCTTTGAGGGCAGGGGGAAAGGCTTAGAGGAGGAGGAGAAGGAGGAGGAGGAGGAGGAGGAGGAGGAAGAGGAAGAGGAGACACTCCCGATAACGTTAATGCGAGGCTTCTGCAACGGTTGTTTTTTGGGCGTTGATTGACTTTTGTGCCTTGGCCTAGGAGGCGTTGAGGTGAGGGGGAAAGGAGAGTTGAAATGAGTTTCACTACCTAATGTGGATGGGTAGGAAAGAGAAGAAGAATTGACAGAGAGAGAGTCGAATGGATGAATTTTCCTGTCTTTTCTGTGAGTCCCGAGACGGCTAGGCAAGGAGGGGTAAAGTGGAGACTGAACTAGCACCGCCACCACCAGAGGATCAGTGTAACGACAAACCACCCACCGCTACCAGCAGAAGAAAAAAAAAAAAGGAGGAGAAGGGCAAATGCTTGGACGGGCGACTACTGGGGCTGACCAGTAGAGGGATTGGAAGAAGGGGGTGTGGTGAGAGATAAAATTGATATGTGGAGAGATAGGGAATGATATGTCGTCTTCGACTTTTTGTTGGAGAGAGAATTCGAGTGAGAGAGAAGAAGGGAGGAAAAGAATTGCCAGCGATCGAAACGACCAAAGAAAGAAACATTAGAATAGAGACAAGCAGCAACAGCAGCAGTAACAACTGCATCGACGTTGATCACAACAGCGGTTTACGGTATCTCTTAGCACTAACTGTTTTTTCCCTTACACCTCGCCGTCGTCAGAGGTGCTCCTCTGGCTTCTCCCACCGAATTTGCAAATCCCTCTCTTTCCTTCGTTTCCCGACCACTTGTGGGTTCTTTTTCCTCACCAATCACATGAAATATTTCATTGTGGTGAAGGGAGGGAAGGAAAGAGGGAAGGTCAGCCAAGGCCCTCGTCCTCGTCCTCTTCCTTTCTTTCCCTTTCCCCCCTTTACCTCTCTCCTTCCTCTACCCAATCGCTTCTCCATTTCATTCTCCGTCCGCCCCCTCTTCCCTCCTCCCAAAGCGTTCCGTTTAAGGCTTTCTTTCCCGTCCCAATTGATGGTTCTGTCTTATTCTTCGCTTTGTTGTCTTCAATTTCAGTGAATTCTTTCCTCTTCCCTTTCCTCATCGTCACTCCGATCCTTTTCGTTCACAGAGTCTCCCTTTCTACCCGTCATTGCTTTGCGGCGTGTCTGTGTGACAATCCCGTCCTCAGCGCACACTTCCCTCACACGCCCAGCCTTTCCAAACTTTTCGTCTCTCTCTCGTCACATCGTCAACATTCCGTCCAAATCTTCTCTTCCCTTGCACCCTCCCACCCACCCCCGACAGGGGTCTAGTCATAATCAGTAAAAAGGGGACAGCCCGCAGCCTGTCTCCCGGATAAAAATCGATGACACAGTGAGGCCATCGCAAAGATGGTCTTTTCTTACGTCTATCCTAATCTTGTCGTATCAAAAATAGATAATAAATATAATTATGCTGATATGATTTTGATTGATTGATTGATTGATTGATTATTAATCATAACAAAAATTTAATAAATTATTGTGAAAATAAATTATGAGTGATACGGTCAGACGCTTGATGTTTCTCAGGCATCCAAGATTGAGGCTTGCCTCTCCCTTTCCCTCGTCCCAATACTCTCTAGACTATGCGTGTGTGCTCCTCTTTTTCTCTCATTCTCTCTCTCTCTCTTACACACACTCTCTCTCTCTCTCTTTCTCTCTTTCTCTCTCTTCTTATTTCCTTTCTCTTTCTTCCTCTTATCTGCCTCTCTTCCTATCATTCTTTCTATTTCTCTGATCAGTTCTGACTGCCCCTCCCTCTCTTTTTTTTCCTTATCAATATTATTCTCCTCCATCTCTTCGTCTTCTTCCCCACATATCCTGCCATCCATCCCTCCCTCCTTCCCTCCCTCCTTCGATGGCAGCCCTCCCCCTTAAAAAACACACGCAGTAATCTCCCTCTTTCCCTCCTTCCAACTTTCCCTCACTCTCCCTTTAACCCTCGTTTCCTTTCTTTTTTTCTCCCCTCATTCTACAGTAAGGGAGGGAGGGAGAGGAGGGAGGGAGGGAGGGAGGGAGGCTTACAAGCCGTGCACATCGTAGAGCTCTGCCACTGCCTCCTCCAGCTCCTCCTTGGTAATGTCAGACACACACACGCTTTGCCCTATCCCAGCAATGAGCGGCAGGCGCTGTTTCCCGTGCCGGTGCTCGACGGCATCTTCGAGGCCCCGCCAGAGCATGGCCACCATCTCAGCTTGTTCGTCCGGGCGGGAGAGCTGGGCCAGGGCGGGAGTGAGAAAGGGAAGGAAGGAGGAGAGGAAATTAGTACTACAAGGACACCCTCTCTGGTGCACTTTCTCCTGTAACCTTATTTATGAACATCAATATATTTGTATTTAAGCCTCACGGCGCACATAACCTTACACCCTTACTATACTCATATTACCCAATTGCCCTAACCCCTACGTGTACGCCATACAGCACATATTACCTTACACCCCTAATATATTATTATATATATATCATTACCCAATAGCCCTTAATTCTACTCGTAAGCGACACGATACGTACATACCTTGGGCGACGAGGAGAAGGAGGAGGTGATGGGCACCATAGAAGGAAGTCCTATCGAGCGCATGGCGGCCAAGATTCGGTCGCGTTCGGCGTAGGAGCAGAGGCCGCGACGACGGGAGAGAATGACGGAAAAGAACCCGTCGATGTTAACGGCCTCACCGTGCATAATCTCGAGCCCGGGGAGCATCTCCATGATCTTGCTGAAAGTGTGTCCAAAGTCTACGCACCTGAGAATTTGAAATTTTGAATATTGAATATAAATGATATTCGAGCGGGGGAGCGATGAATAAAAATGATATTACAGGAGGGGAAATTGGATATATATACGATAGCAATATAGAACAAATAACACTAATCAATAAATTCAAAAAATACACATTAATAGATAGATTATCAAAATGAATGCAAGGCCAAGAGAGGAAGGAAAAGAGGGATGACAAGCCTACCGTTCCAAGCGCTCCTCCCACAGGTTTGGCCCTAGCTCTTCCAGCATGATTTGAATCGACAGTTCAATCACCCGATCCGCCACGCCGTCCTCGCCCTGAAATCGTTCGTCCACGAGACGGGCTCCGTGGGCTTCCAGGAGGTGGAAGAGGTCAAGGGACCGGACGAGGGCGAGCTTCATGATCTCCCCCAAGCCGTTGATGACGTTCCTGAGGGAGAGAGGGAGGGAGGGAGGGAGGGAAGGCGTACCTCTCGTCTTGCGTGCTGATGAAAGATTTGTCCAGAAGAGCCGAGGAGGGCGCATAGAACGACCCTACCCGATTCTTCTGGCAGCCGCAAGTCGGAGAGTCGAAATCCACGCCATTCTTGACCCCTACCGAGGCGTCGACGAGGGCCAGTAGGGTAGTGGGGACGCGGATATAGGGGACACCGCGCCTGGGGGCAAATAGGGGGGGAGGGAAGGAGGGAGGGAGGGAGGGACGGAGGGACGGAGGGAGGGAGGGAGGGGATGGCTGCGTTAGTTGTGTTCAGAAACCCACGGAGGCAAAAGTTTTTCAGAAAGGAGGGAGGGAGCGAGGGAGGAAGGGACGCAAGGGGACGTGCCTGTAGAGATTGGCGGCCATGCCGACAATGTCGAGTATGACGCCCCCCCCGATGGCCACGATGGGCTCGCGACGCCTGAGCCCAAACACGACGAGCTCGTTCAAAATGTCCGTAACGGCACTCTGCCTCTTGTTGCGTTCCTCGCCGGGGAGGATGAGGATGTGGGCCTTGATGCCGTGGGAATTAAAATATTTTTGAACGTCGTGCAGGTAGAGGGCAGCCACGCCGGAGTCCAGCACGAGGAAACGACGGGGTAGGGAGGAGGGGGAGGAGGAGGAGTGGAGGAGGGAGGGATTAGAGGGGCTGAGGAGGGAGGGAGTGAGGGAGACGTCGTAGGAGATGGGGAGGGAGAAAGTGTTGCGCCAGCCGAGGGGCCGGTGGGTGGCAGGGTCTCGGAGGAGGAAGACGTTGAGTGGGGCAAGAGGGAGGGGCTCGAGGAGAAGGTCTGTGGCGGTGGTGGTGGTGGTGGAGGAGGAGGAGATGGAGGAGGAAGCGAGGGAGGGAGGGAGAGATGAGTCCGTATCCGCTTCGTCGATGAGGTGACGTTGGTGCTTGCGAAGGAGGGTGGAGGGGCGGGAAGAGGGGGAGGAGGGGGAGGAAGAAGAGGCAGAGGAGGAGGCGGAAGAGATAGTGGTAGAGCCGGATGCCATATCGCAGGAGGTGGAAGAAGAGGAGGAGGAGGAGGAAGAGGAGGAGGAGGAAGAGGAGGGGGAGGGAGGGACAGGGCGGAGGGTAGACGGGTTGTGGTGAGGATGAGCCAAAGAGGAGGAGGAGGAGGAGGAGGAGGAGGAAGAGGAGGAGATGGGGAGGGAAAGGGCAGCTTGCACTTGGAGGAAGCCTTTGGTTTCGTCAGAAAGCGTGCCCCAAAATTTCAGAAGACGGGAAAGATCCTCCTGGATGACATTCTGCTCCTCCACCTCCTCCTCTACATCTGCCTGCTGCTGCTGCTGCTGCTGCTGCTTTTTGTGTTTCGGCTGCTGCTGCCGCTGCTGCTGCTGGTGATGGTATGGGTGGTGGTGATGGTTGTGGACGTTGTCGTCTGACTTGGTTTCGGAAAATAATGCCCTTTCTTGGGACTCGGCGGCGAGGAGGGCACTTCAAGGGGGAGGGTGAGAGGGAGGGTGAGAGGGAGGGGGAAGGGAGGGAGGGAATAGGTTAGAAAGGTTCCAAAACTTTGGAAAAGAAGCATGAGAGTAATGAGAGAAAGAAAAGGGGATGGTCAACGGTAGAACAGAGGGAAGGGGGATTGCGCCGCACGGACTAGCAGGGACCCGCAGGGAGAGATCGGGGGAGGGGGGGAAGGGAAAAGGGAGTGAGGCAAGAGAATAGGAAGACAGCATGTCGAATGTATCAAGGGTGTCAGGATGATAAACGTACCGACAAGCGATCCCAATCGCGTCCGCATTAGCGGCAAAGTTGTCAGGATGCATGATCGAACGAGGAAGAGAAAGAGGAAGGTCAGGCGGGAGGTCGGTCCTGAGGAGATCTTGGTTGCTCAGGCGCTGGTTACAATAAATATAAGGCTTGTCTACGTTGTTGTTGTTCTTGATATCAAATCAGTCACACGCACACAAACGGAAGCACTACGTGTCGTCGTCGCGGTAGTACGAGCAGCACAGTAGCAGGATAACCTAAAAGGAAAGCAGCACTTTTGTTCCTCGAACAAATTACTGTGGTGCGAAGACGCCGCTACCTGTGCGTGTGAGTGTTGGAAGAAAAGGTATATGGATGGTGCGTGAGCTAAAGCAGCCACTTTTAGGTAATCGCATGGATGTGGACGTAAATATGCCGTGGTCAGCCTGCAGTCGCATAATGAGCAAGATCTTGGGGGCGCGGCGGAGGCGCCAGAGTGCTCCCAAGAAATAAAACCAAGATCGATAGCATACGCGCCGTGAAATGCTCATACGATCGTGTCTGTACAGAAGTCGAGGGATGGGAGGAAATTTGTGGGTTCTGTATTAGGCGCTCGAGCCAATAATAGAGTCCATATGACTACAAGACCCAGCAACTCAAAAGGACAGCAACAACAAGTGAAAACAGCACACGTCACGAAAGCGATGGACTCGCTCCCGCCGCATGCCGCCTCGATCTTCCCCTGCATGCCCTGAGATCAGATGCAGCATGAGCAAATTAGACTCGAGGTGTCACACGGTCTGCCATATCGACGTGCGAAATTGTGGGTTCTTGTTTTAGAATTGTTGCATTTCTTATGCCCCTTTGCTGACTACTGTGATGCTCTATGCATGGCTCTTCACTCTGCACTTCCGCACGCATGTATGCTGCCCGACACGATTGATTGCGACTTTGCCAATGAGATGCTCAAGATCGACAGAAGTTCCACGAGAATAAAGCATGGCGCTTCAGAGTTTTACCGAGCCAATAAAGCATGTGCAATCGACAGGAAAAGCAACCAACATCATTGTATGCTTTAATCACATTTTTGGTGTAAAATGTCATTCATGTATGACGTGTACACATCGTGTGGTCCAAGCCCGCTCGAAAAAAATATGGGCCACGGATGGCCTGGCGCCTAGATCATGCTCATTCACAATCAAAAGTATTGGGATTGAAACTAACATCACTTTCAGTGTACCCTGGCATTGTTAAGCCCTTCTTGTTCCGCGGTACTGCTGTCCTGTCGCGTCATTCATTGCTTCTGATCAAAATCGGGGGCTCTGGGGTAGGGAGAACAATTGCTTGGAACCGCCATTTCACGCAGACACGTGATCAAGAAGACAATGAAAGGTGGTCGAGCAGTGTATCTCTCGAGTACCCAATTCTCGTTCTTCCTTGTTCCGCTTTTTCCATAAATGTCGTATGATTCCCCACACGCGTCATGGCTCTTTTTTGCCAACCCTCCTCCTACTCTTCCTTCCCATCCTCTACCTTCCTTAAGGAGTGTAAATTGCCTTCATCGAGAACAAATGTAAACGTTTATCAGGAGAAGAATGTAAAGGGGACAAGCAGAATCTATCCTTCGGTGCTCCTCTGCTTCGAGATACAAGGAATAAGTTACTACTTTGTCTATCTGCCCCTCCCCGAACAATCCCGCCCACACTCCCTACTCGACCTTTCTTTCCTGCTCCTCCTTTCACTTCGACTTGACAGTCTTTCCCTCACTCAACTTACACGGGAAAATCTCGCAAATCACTGTAATACAAGCATGTATTCCCCCGATGCTGCCTCTACTCTGAAGACCCGAGTCGTATATCAACGCATTCACCACACAATTCATCAACGGGTCACTCGTAAACAATTCATTGTCATTTCAGATGCCCCCAACAGTGGATGCTCCAAACGACGTGGCCAAGTACACCGAAATATTATCAATGCTAATTGTTCCAAAATGCATCAAAGTCACCGACAACTCAACGGCCGACAGTGCATTACGTGGGTGTGTGAAATACATCATTCCCCCTATTCATGTCAATCAAGCAAACCACTCAAAGTCAACATGAAAGTCTCTATGAATTGAGCCATGGAAGTCCCTCCCAATGTCACGTCCAGGACAACAAAGTTGACCCTACAATTATACCTATCAAAAATGTGAGGACTCATGCCTATAGATGCAGGACAGGGTGGAGGCTAAGCTTTTTGTCGCTAGATGAAGAGACAAGAGGTTATTGCTAATGTGGCGTTGATGATGAAGCATCACCATCAAAAGGTTTTAGGGGGGAAGGGAGGAGAGCTGGCCCATACGACTGATGCATCCACTCACAGAGACTCCACAGACACACATCGTCTCCCCGCTGCAGATGATGCCTGCACAAAATGCCAAGGCGCACACTGTAGTAACAGGTAGATGAGTATTCGCGAAAAACAAGGTACTGGCGGGAGTGAGAGGCCATCATGATCGAATGACCGCTGGCTGCTGGCTGCGTGAGTAACGACTACTGAGCCGTTGAGGGCCCCGCCATTTATATCTCACATGGAAGAACAGAGGCTCCGTATGCGATATTCTTCCTGCAACCCGATGAAACCTTGCAAATATTATCACATGAACATTCTCATGCATCCCCAAATGTCATCCAACGACAGGCAATCCCCCTTCAGTCGAGCTCAAAGAGCAATCGCTCAGGGACGTCATGGTCCTGCCACCATCCTCCTCCTCCTGCTCCTTTTCCTCGTCCCCCTCCTCCTTTTCCCATGCGCGTCGTCCCCGTCTTCTTTGCCTGGTCAAGTTCATCATCCTCCTCTTACTTGTCGCCTGCATTTCGACCGCCGATGCCCACGCTCAAGTATCCCAGGGACAGCAACGACATGCCCTCACGAGCAAGAAGAATAAAGCGACCCGAGTACAGGGGCGATCCTATGAGCCACGCCACAGGGTCCTGCACCGACGCTACCGCAAGGAGCTACAGGCACAACAACAACAACAACAACAACAACGACAAGGAGGAGGAGGACACGTTAATTTGGATTTGGGAGGCGTCGTGGAAGAGCGGGCCGTCCTAAGCGAGCCTGAGCCCCTGACGGACGATCTTTTCCCTACCCCCCCTCCCCCTGGAGACGAAGGGGACGAATTCGTGGAGGAAGATAATGCAGAGAAAGCATCCGCTCCTATTCTTGCTGGGTCAATGGGGAGTGACAGGGCCATGAAGGAGGAGGAAGAGGAGGAGGATGACTCTGTCAAGCCTGATGACGACGACGCGTCTCTCGACGGGCCAATGCCCGAGCCCTTGCCGCAGGACGAAGAACATGAAGACGGAAGAAAAGTTAGAGAAGATCGTGCTTTTTCGGACAGGGAAATTAAAGAAGAAAAGCCATTTCTGTCCGAAACCAGCGACGGTAGCAACAATAGCAGCAGGAGCAGCAGCAACATAAGCGTTCCTGCCATCGCTATTCCAACGCCTGATTACATCCTCTATAATGGAAAAGGTCCCTTGTTAGTGAATGGGGAGGGAGAAAGAGAGGATGACGCGGTCCTGCTTAAGCTACAGGAGGACATTGCTACCGCAGATAAGGAGGAGGGAGGGAATGGTACGGATGCCCGGGACGCCAACGATCACGGTGATCCCAACGACAGTAGCAGCAGCAGCGACGGCATTGATATTCTCTCCGGCACCGACGTTGCCCAAGAAAAAAGTGAGGGTGTCAGTTGGACATACCTGAGCAGTGTCGGATCCTTCTTCCTGATTGGTGGGTGTTTGGTGGCGCTCGCCTACCACTACTCACGTCGCAGGGGCTCACAGGCCAGAGCCGCACTTAATGCTCAGCCTCAATTTAACATGACCTCCCCTCGGATTACCTTCGCCTCCGCCACACAATCACCGGAAGAAAGAGAAGGGGGAGGGGGGGGGGGAGGAGGAGGAGGAGGGACGCCACCTCAGTTTCACTTGGAGCCCACGTACCTGAAGGGTGGTCGGGGAAGGATGAGACCGTCCTCCCCCTCGTCCTTGCCGCCGTCAGGGTCGTGCACGTCTGTCTCCCCATCTTTTCACCATGGGCGGCGAGGGAGTAGCACAAATCCTCTGCAGCTGCAGCATTTAAACCATCATAATTTAGCACAAGGTCCTCCCTCCTCCTCCTCCTCTTCCTCCTCTTCCTCCTCTTCCTTGGAGGAGGCAGGCAGTGGGGAAGAGGGAGCAGCAAGGGTGCGAGGGATGAGTATCTATCGCGAAGCCCCATGTTCAGCGTGTGGATTAAACCTTCGGACGCATGCTCTCGTGCCGTGTTCACATCTGGTGTGTGAGTCGTGTGCATCGACAGCCTCATTTTGTGCGACGTGCAAGAGCGCTGTGGTGAGTAAAAATTGGGTCATGAGTCCGTCGCGTTAGGGCAGAAAGAGGGGGAAGGAACAATGAAATTCAGAGACATATTTTTGTCTTTCTTGATTAGATAAATGAGTGACGGTAAGGTGAAAGGGTTACAAGCTATGCTTGAGTGTGAAAAGAATGGGTGATGGGCCGAGGTGGGGGAAAGCGTGTCCATGTGCATATAGATGACAAAAACAAGGAGAAAAATGAACACCCTGAGAAAGAGGAAATGCAGCACAACAACAAGGACTAGCTACAGTAGCCGAACAGGAAAAATGAAAAGACGTGTTTTGTTTGGAAAAAATGGATTTTTGGTTGCTTTTTTTTTTGGTTGATGGCTCGACCCGTGGAACGGCAAGGAGCGAAAGCACCATCACATTGCTAGTCTTGCTTATCCTTGCCTTGGCAAATGCGCTTGCACAGACCACGGCACTCGCACACATTGTCATTGACTTCTTCATGTTGGCGCTGTTGCATTCGCGGCGGCGCTTCATTCATACACCACAAAATGCACAGGCCACGGCAGAAGTGAGGGCACTGGGAAAACGTGGACCGCAACAGACGTGTAGACAGACGCAGGACAGCACACATATACGATTCCGCCTTTGCGTTGAGTAGACATGGTTCTGCAAGAGCTTGGTGATAAGCTGACCTCGGCGCTGCACCGCCTGCAAGCCACGACGGTACGTATGCTTGTCTATGCTGCCCTTAAGACAGGTCTCCCTCCCTCCTTCCCTCAGCCCCTTACTCCCTCCACTTCCTCTCTCCGCCCCTCCTACCACCACTACCAAGCCTTTGAATGCCATGTGTAGCAAGTCGTGTAGTGCCCTCTCGTCCAATCTATAAGGGATTGTTGCCTTTTGTAAACTCATCAGGGCCCTCAACACCACCCTCCCTCCCCCCCTCCTTCGCCCTCCTCCGACGCAGGTTGTGAATGATGACGTCCTCAACACCCTCCTAAGTGAAATCTCCCGCGCGCTCTTAGAGTCTGATGTCAACATTAAAGTGGTCAAGATCCTGCGGAATGCCATCAAAGAAAAGGTCAATCTGGCCGAGGTGCCTGCCGGGTTGAATCGTCGTAAGATGGTACAGCGCGCAGTAATGGAGGAGCTCGTCCGTCTGGTGGACTCGGGCACCAAGCCCTACCAGATGAAGAAGGGGAAGCCGAACGTGATCATGTTTGTGGGCTTGCAAGGGTCGGGGAAGACAACAACCATTGCGAAGTTCGCCAACTACTACCAACGGAAGGTATGTTGCTGAACTCCTCCATCCTTCCCTCCCTCTCTCCCCTCCTGCCTCCCTCCACCTTTTATCATGCAATTGTGTGTTTGTATATGTGCAAGCCTTAATAAGTATGTATATACATGTGAGCCTTCCATTTTGATGATCTTTTATCCTTCGCCACTTTTTTTTTGCGTCCGTTCGACGTGAACGTACACTTGGTTTTGTTTGATGGTAGGCACGGCAGCTAACCACAACTACACCCACACTCGCACATTTATCCCTTCCTCCCCTCCTCCCTCCCTTCCTCACTCTCTCCTCCCCATCCTACCCATACAGGGTTGGAAGACATGCATGGTCTGCGCAGACACTTTCCGTGCTGGTGCCTTCGACCAGCTGAAGCAGGTACGGACAAAGAAGAGGGTGGGAGGAGGAAAGGATTGATGGAGGGAAAGAGAGAAGAGAGAGTGGTAGGGAGATAAGATTTTTTTTGCATTTTCGTTCCCTCAAGCACTTATTCATAATCCACCTCCTTTCACCCCAATGCAATTATATATTATGAAAACAACAGAACGCGACCAAGCTGCGAGTGCCCTTCTACGGCTCTTATACAGAGGCTGACCCTGTCCGCATCGCGGAAGAGGGTGTAGGCCAGTTCAGGATGGAAGGGTACGAAGTCATCATTGTCGATACGTCGGGCAGGCATAAGCAGGTAGGGAGGGAAGGAGGGAAAGGAATGTACATAAAGCTCTGCCGTTGCTCGCTAAGACATCCGCATGTATGTGTATATATTCACACATATATATACATACATATGATGACAGGAGGAAGCCCTCTTTGAAGAGATGAAGGAGATCCAGGCCGTGGTCCGACCCGACAATGTCGTGTACGTCATGGACGCCACCCAAGGACAAGCGGTGTACGACCAAGCCCAATCCTTTCACGCGGCCTCTACGGTCGGTTCCGTGATCATCACCAAGCTGGATGGCCACGCCAAGGGAGGAGGGGCTCTGTCGGCAGTAGCGGCGACGGGTGCCCCCATTGTGTTCTTGGGAATGGGAGAGCACTTCGATGACCTGGACGTGTTCAACCCACAGAGTTTCATCAGTCGATTGCTAGGGATGGGCGACATGCGGGGCTTTATGGAGGAGATGGCGAATACCTTGAAAGATGGGGGGAGGGAGAAGCAGGAGGCCATGGCGGCACGTTTGGTCAAGGGTCAGTTTACCTTGCGGGATATGTATGAGCAGTTCCAGACCGTGATGAAAATGGGCCCCTTGTCCAAGGTCATGGGGATGCTGCCGGGCTTCCCTTCGTTCTTGATGGGAGGGGGGCAAGGAGGGGGACAGGACGAGGCGGCAACGGGGAAGTTGAAACGATTCATGACCATGATGGACTCGATGACAGACGCCGAGCTGGACGGGAAGGTGGATTTGGGGAAGAGCGAGAGCCGGGTGAATCGCGTGGCACGCGGGTCGGGGGCGCATCCAATGGAGGTGCATTTCCTGCTTAAAACGCATGCCCAGTTTAGTCAAATGTTTAAGAAAATGGGGCCTATGATGATGAAGGGCGGGGACGCGGGCATGCAGAAGCAAATAGCGCGAAACCCGGGGGGTATGATGAATCAACTACAGAAGGCCATGGACCCGCGGATGCTGCAGCAGATGGGGGGAGCCAAGGGGATGATGGACATGATGAAAGCGATTGGTGGAGGTATAGGAGGAGGAGGGCCCGGTGGGGCCGGAGGAGGGATGGGTGGGTTAGCGAGCATGTTGCAAGGGATGGGGGGAGTGGGGGGGGGGGGGGGGGGCGGGGGGGGGGGGGGAGGCGCAGGGGGGGGAATGGACCCGGCTCAGATGAAACAGATGGGGGAAAGGAT
>Ga0160420_100314_pt1 | contig 24174 bp, 35 predicted proteins | sample CelAP2metagpilot_FD_108197 | JGI IMG/M metagenome (GOLD analysis project Ga0160420, IMG submission 108197) | Phycosphere-associated microbial communities from algal ponds in Kailua-Kona, Hawaii, USA - Cellana AP2-5-5 metagenome pilot | ecosystem: Engineered > Artificial ecosystem > Aquaculture >... | reverse complement strand
CTAACCCTAACCCTAACCCTAACCCTAACCCTAACCCTAACCCTAACCCTAACCCTAACCCTAACCCTAACCCTAACCCTAACCCTAACCCTAACCCTAACCCCTAACCCTAACCCTAACCCTAACAGAGAAGGAGATGTCTTTATGCCGGTGACAAGGCTCGTTATGGTGATTAAAACCCCAAAAAAGTAAAAAGAGCAAAAAACTTACATAGTGCCCCTGAGACCACTTCCCATATTTATTAGCACACGTTTTCTATCAAGTTCTCAGTGCCAATCAGAGCACCCATTGGAAAGTGGCTATAGTCTCGCTAATACCTACAGGCCATCGATAGGACGGCGTGAGACCGTAGTAGTGATGCTCTTTGGGTTATCAAACCTCGAAAAAGCGACGTAGAGCTATAAGTGGGAATATACATCTTCGAGAATCAATGCGCTTTCAAAGAATTTCCGCTCTCCCTGTTTGAAACGGAAACAATCCCTTGTGAATCTTGGTACGGTGACTTCAGCACCCCATTTGCGAAGGTTCACTAAGAAGGGCCTGAGCTTATGCATCGTCCGCCGAGCATACTCGATCTCGCTTTCCTCCCATCCATAGGCAACGCCCGGGATTTCAGTGAGATTTTGGTCCTGTAGGTATGATCCTACAAAAGTACCAAGCGCCCATTCCGCTTTTGATACATTGGCAAGGGGGTACACAATCGACACTGTACCCTGCATGGCAGCAAACCAAGACCAGTATGTATATGGATCATATGAGACGAAGTATTCGACCTTACGTAGACTCGAAACAGCACCTCTCTCGAACTTAGTCGTCTCATAGCCGGGTATATCGTGTATGAACACAATTTCATTGTGGTACTTGGGCCCTTTTCTCATCATCCACGCTATTCCTGACCGATTCCTGTTATAAAAATCCTCATCCGAGATGTCAGTTTCGTCCCCGTCGGTTGGGGTGTCGACCACTTGTAGCACGTTGGAAACAGGAATGTTATTTCCAGTGCTTGTAGCATAGTTGAATACCAAATCGTCGCGATTCCAGGAGTCCGTGATACTCTTTGCGACGTTAATGCCAACAGCAGCCAGAATCCAGCGCACATGAATATCACCGATCTCTAACGCGCCACTAATTACTTCCGGATATATCACAACGACGGTGGTGTTGGATGGAACATTCGATTTTGAATTATTCGCAGCTGAGAACCCGTGTGCCACTAGTGAGAAATACAACTCCCAGAGAACGGCGCATCCACCACAATCGCGGTTTGGATCGTAATCGCCTACAGTATGTACAATGAAATGGAGATGGTGCCCATAATCCTCAGGAACGGAAGAAATCTTAGGACTTATTGGGAAGGAATTGGAAAATATACGACTATTGAGCGATACCAATCCGAATCCTGTTAAAGCATATGGATGGGGTGGTGAGCTGACAAGATCTTTGAGAATCTCGTGCATTTCAGGGCGCACCTGTCATGCACAGGAGGCCTACTACAACCACGACGTTGGCGATCCAAAATATTTTTTTACCCATATGGTTCGAACGCTTGAAAATCACTTGGTCGCCTGTTGAAAAATCTTTCTTGGAGAAGGGTTGGGGGGGGGATGAATGCAGGGGTGCTGAGTTAATGGAGCAAGCGGTGTAGGTGAGCTTGGATGTAGTGCTAGAGCTCGATCTTGACGTTTGGAATATCGTTCGCTCTTTTTAAAAAATAGTTCAGATAGTACATGGACCCCACTCCCAGCGCTCCTAGCGATAACGCGGTGGTGTGGAGGAGAACATCCTTTGGATCGCAGAGACTTTACCGCCAACCTGCCGGTATGCCGTGATCGACGAGGGGCCCACGACAGCCAAGCAACGGATAAGATTCACTTGTTGCTGCGAGTGCGCGACACGGACAAAATTAGGCCCGAGATGGTAGGGAGTGTGTATCTTGAGATTTCGGCCGAAGAATGGGATTTGTGTCGTCATTCATCATGCCGATGGCTCATCTACACAATGTATTACATAAAAGCACAAATCTCATGCAAATACGAGGTTTTAAACAGCCTATATGATAGCACTGGAGGCCCATGGCTAAGGTTGCTTCAACGAAGCAGCCAAACATCCCCCAGGGAAATGATGCTGGTTGTCAGGCCCATAATGCCAACTTTAAAAACACAATATTTATTACGGTCAGTCTCACAACACACTGGCTTGACCAATAGTAGTTCTGTCATATGAGTGGGTTGCTGCAGCTTGTGAATCTTACAAATGGTGGCCAGATCTGAGTGTGGACGATCCCCTTCATCCGTGTAGGTTGATTATTGTCGATTTACAATGACATTTGGCCTAATTCTTTGCTTCTTCATGAATCCGACGAATAGGATGGCGCCAAAAAGCTTCCGCTAAGCGGCTCGGGCGAAAATGGAGTCCATCTTTGAAGCCAAAGGCGGCGATACAGATGGGCTGTATGCCGTATTGTATTGTATTCGTCGAGTAAGGTAGTCTTTCCGAGACAGGCCATTACGCCGTATGCGGACATTTTGTAGCGGTGCTTGCCACCTTCTGACATGGATTGGACCAAGTCGTTGGGAAATGCAATGCTTCCCTTCGCCGGCACAAACCTAATGTCATCCACTACGTGTATAGAACTTCCACCCTAACAGAGAATAATCCACGACCTGACACAGTAGCACCATGACGCATGCGCAGGGAAAATTTCTGTTGTCGTCGCATTTGAAGACAACGACCCTGCCGTCTACCGTCAGGTTCACTTCGTTCGGGTAAGACTTTTTGCGGTGGCGGTCTTTTTGAGGCTTGTTGACAGAGAAAATCTTGCATTCGTCGTGGATGTTGGTGTCAGTGCAGCGGAAAATTTGCAGCGTGACAGCGCTGGAGCAAAAAGGATGGGGGTAAGGAGGGAGGTGGGGAGGATGAGTGACGGGGGAAGGACTTACTGTCATAATTGGCTTTCCTGTCATGGTAATAGAAATCCAAGGAGTACAGGTAGTACAGGTAATAGCATTATCATACACACACGGAGGGGCTGAAGGTCGTGACGCAGCTCGAGTAAGAGGGAGGAAAGCACGGTGGACAGGGGAGGAAGGAGCATGAGCCACGAGGACACACACAAGATGGCATCTCACACCAAGACCAGCTTCCCAGCATTCTCGACTGTGACCTAAAGGGTCGGAAAGAATGGCTCATCATGCATCCCAGCCCCGCAGAGGATAAGAGAAGTAGGAGCACGGGGTAAGAAGGGGGGGTACATAAAGAGGGACGGGGACAATCAGCAATTATGCTCTCGCAGACGTACATCCTGTCGCACCTGGACGCCCTGAAAATTCCCAAAAGGTCCCTAGTCGTGTGGTAAGGTGCGTGCTTGTAGGTCCAGGGCTCCCCGGGGTGCGGCTGTAATGCACGCAAAAAAGGAAGCAACAGCAGGGCTGGGAAGGTTAGGCCATGCCTTCCATGCAGCAGGAGGCTGCCCGATGCACACAACCAGGGCCATGATATGGCATGACATGGGGCCAACGGACCCAGGTGTTGGTGGTAGGACTACTCCTCGAGAGACGAGGGAGTGGTGTAGAAGGGCATGAGCACGGGTGGTAGGAAATCCAGGGATGATGATGGCAGGGCCATCACCTCACTGGCAAAAGGAGGGCAAAGCACATTACATGCATCTTGATGTAGGGCAACAGGGTGGGACCCTTGGACAGCCGCGGTATGTAAGGGGCGATAATGTGGACAACGGGGGGCGATTATTGTCTAGAAAAGAGGGGCTCGAGCACGACCTTCTCATGCTCCCACCAGATGGTACCACGTACCTAGCATTTGCTGCATTCATATCCATGCTCGGAGTTGGCAATGGTCGTCGGGAGGGCAGATACGTACCTAGCATTTGCTGCATTCATATCCATGCTCGGAGTTGGCAATGGTCGTCGGGAGGGCAGATAGAGGTTATGATGTGCAGGCCGGAAGAAGGGAGAAAGCGAGAGCCGTTGGGTGATGATGAGAGAAGGACTGCTGGGTCGAAGCACTTGCTTGGCTAGTCAAAGCAAGCAGCAGAAGGGCGGGGCGATACAGTGGCATGGACACATGGGTGAAACACGTGTGCGCTTGGGAAGGGAAAGAGATCCCTGAGGCAAGAGAGGGAACTCGTGGCCATGAAACTATTGTGGGAAGGAATTCAAAACCGGCATGTCGGCGGCTATAAGGCATCGCCAGAAAAACATCAAGAAGCAAGGCGAGAAGAAATGCCCTCGAAAAGGCCTCACTGAGCATGACAAAATATGAAGGTTAGACAACAAGCATGCGCATGAAGATACAAAAGAATATGAAGGCTACGACGTGAAGGTTTTTGCCGCTGATTTTGTGTTTGGGGTGATGAGTAATGAGCGTCGTGGGCGCACTTCGACAGCGCTCAGCCAGGCCGGGCCAGCGGCAGGAAGCGTCCCCCAAGAAATGCGCGAGCGCCCCATGACAGGCTATCCCACATTCGCCCTTGGTACACACAAGTAGGGTTAGGTGAATGAAACAGCAACACTTCAGGGCTTGAGACTGGGTATCAAATAGCTTATTTGCCTTTGGGCCAACTCGGTTCTTCTGATATGTTGGAGAAGAGCTCAGCACCCATCCCAGCACCCATCCCAGCACCCATTGCTAAATCCCAAACCCTACTTATAGGAGCTTATGACACCACCTGCAGGACACACTGGCTTGATTCCCCCAAAAAAAGTAAGAAAGAAAACGTCGGGGTCAGAGAAAGTCAGGATAAAACAGAAGAGGTCGGATGAAGGCTGGAAGAAATTAAGGATGACGTCGAAGAAAGATGCATTAATACTGTATAGAGAGGAAATTATTGCGTTCCTTGGAAGCATCTTTGGCTGTTTGGTTGGCTTTGTTGCGTTGTTGGAAGGATTGGAACGGAGGAAGTTGGTCCAAGTTCCACCCCTCGTACATATATAGATCATTTTTCCGTGGGGATTGCGCCCTTTGCTGAATGGTGCTTGTGTCACTGTATCTGCGGGGCGTCGCACCGGGATTTATACGTCAGAATGGGCGACGCAAGGTAAACGTGGGAGGACGTTTATCTGGGGCGGGACAGAGCTAACGCCCCACTCGGATTTCCTCAGGCATTATGTTCTCAAATAATGACATGGCAACCAGAAGGCACTTCCAAGTACTCTCTTTGTTTTGCTTTCTTGTTCTGTGGCTGAACCGAATTCGGGATGCCCCTGGCCCCCAGACTTTCCCTCTCATCAACACGCTGCTCTTTGTGCTCTTTAGGGGAGGTTGAGGAGGTTTTCAACTTGCACTGTAATCAAGTATGCACTTACGTGTCTCCTCTGTTTTGTGATCCGCTGTCAAAACCACGAAAAGCAACAATCAAGGTCCCAGCATGTGACTAGATTTCAAAGACTTCTACCTATATATAACTCAAACAGGGATTATCATGCGCAACGACCTCCTTCCCTGCTTGACGCTTCTGCTTCTCTCGATTATTATCACCACCGTCTTGGCCTACTCTCCACCGCAAGGTCCATTCCGCGCTCATCTTTTATCTCTTTCGCCGGTCTCATGTACTCGCGCTTCGTTTTTGACCGATTCATCTCTGGGTGCGACCGCTGCTGCCTTGGTAGGGCTTGCTCCCGCCTCGAACGCAGCTTCCCCTCCCTCCTCCGATACGAGGATAGGTCTAGAAGGCGGGCCCACGAGGCGTGAGAAGAGCCGGCCTGCCTTGCTGGAGGCTTTAGTATACCTACCCAAAGGCGTGAACTATTGGGGCGAGCTCTTGGCTGGCCCCGACGAGGAGGAGCAGGAGGATGATGGCTCTATGTCTAGCAGCGCTGGCACTGGCACGGAAGCCCTCTTTCTGACGGCCTCCTTCCAAGGCAAACTCGTGCTGGGTGCCCGAGTGCCGATGGAAGGGATGATATTCCCTTTCCTTGCACAGTTCTATGAAGGCAACATCCTGGGCGGCGATGGCGGGTGGCAGGAGGCCAAGGCCCAGGACTTGGTGGTGCGTGCCCGTGTATGTGCCACGGGCGAGTATCCTCCCTGCGGCACGCCCCTTCTCAAGGCGGCCTCCATCTCTAAGTTCCTGCCCGAGATTCGCGATCCCAATAATCCTATGAGCGAGGAGATTATTGCTCGGAACGTTCGCATTGGCGCGAGTTTGATGCTGCAGCCTGTGAATGAGGCCACGACGCTGGAGAGGATGCGGATGGTCAAAGACAGCACGGGGGATGAGGGCGGCGGTAGAAGATGAGGGGGAGTGGAAAGGGAAATGGAGGAAATGAGAGACAGGATAAAATGAAAGAAAATGTAAATTAAGCCGTGATGCGTGGGGAATCGAAGCCATGACAATTTGCGAGGCGTAGCTGTGGTTGAAGAGAAGCAAGCAGCACATTGAGGGCAAGTAGCTGCCGCAGCAGCACGCACAAATTACGATCCTTCTTCGTTACTTTAATTTGCTAGTTATTTTTAAACAATTACTTCAAGATCCTCCCCTTTCTTTTCGCATCTTCCGCCCTCGCTGCCCCGCTACCGCAACAGGGAGAGTTTGGCTCCCGCCAACTGCTTGGTGTGTTCCCTGACCTGGGCCTGCATCAGGTCCGCCACCTGCCGTGTGCCCCCCAAAGCCACACCTATAAGCTCCTCGAAACGTGCACCATCCAGGCGGGACTCGCACTGCAGGAGCAGCACCTGATCATGAGCGGGGAAGGCGGCCAGGGGCAGGTAGGCACCGCCCGAGCTCTGCTCCTTGTACGTCACGTCCAGCACGGCCTGGTCGTCAAGCAGGGCCACTGAGCAGGCGGCAACCATCTCTTTCATGGCGATGCCCGCGTCCACTAGAGCGAGGGAAACGGCGTTGATGACGGCGGGCAGGGCGGATCCGTCCGTCTGTAGGACATACACCTGAATGTCAATTTGCGTGCGCGGGTAGATATGCCGCAAGATGGCCGCCTCGAACGTCTGCTTCACGGTCAAGGACACCTCTAGGCTAGCACGGTCTGTCGCCCGGCGCTTCTTGCGGTCGAAACCTGCGAAAGGTGTATTGTAGAATTCGCATTCAATGATACACTTGTCGTGAAGGGCCTCACTGCGCCGGGTCGGCTCGTGCGGGCCGTGGACGATGGCAAGGACTTGCGTCTGCCCCTGCTCCAGAGACGCCGAGCCATCTGCGTGCGGATTCGTACCTAGGGCACAGCGCAGGCGTCGCAGCTCGTGCGGGCGTCGTCCATCTGTCCGCAGGCCTGCGAGGGAGACCCATTCCCCCGCGCCGCGCTTGCTCATATTGCTTGTTTGATGGGCAAGGCTTGGCTTCGAGTTCGAGGGCTCCGATCGACTGGTTTCTCTTGAGGGCTTGGGAAGGAGGATTAGGACAACAGCACGTTCACACTCTTCCTGTGCTTATTATGATAGATGTGCAATGTGGATGGCTGACCATGAACTACATTCAAGCAAGGAAAGGAGAGGAAGGAGGGCTGCTCCAGCCACAGCTCCTCGAGCCCGCTTACGCACAAACGAACATCTCCATGGAACAAATGTTTTTATTTTGGACGTCACAAACACCACCATTTACCCACACTACAGGACACCGGCTCCATTAACTAGAAGCATCCTCCTCTTTGCTACGTGTAATGCGGTGGTGGCTGTCCGGTGCTTCCTTCACATTCCTCCAACCAACGCCTCATTGTCATCCTCATCCTCCTCCCCATTTGCCTTTCTCGAAAGCCGCACACTCAATGTCATTTACCACGTATATGCACACAGGTTTACGAATAGCAATGTTGCGCAGCAGCTGTTTGTTTGGCCGGCGCCTGGCAATTCGTTCGGCCCAGCAATATCAGCCGCAGCGGCACATGTTTTTGCACTCCTCTCTGCTCCACCCTCCTACCCCACTGGCTACCTCCTCCACCTCCTTCTCCATGTCCTCTTCCCACGCCGTGCTGTTGCAACAGCGTCAGCACCAGTCTCCCTTCCAGTGTGGTCGGGCATTCTCATCCACCCCCACACCCCCGGCAGCGGAGTCACACGAGTTCCAAGCGGAGACGCGCCAGCTCCTTGACATAGTCATTCACAGCGTCTACACCGACAAAGAGGTGCGTCTAAGTGTCTTGTTATTCCTCCGCGATCAGTGTCACTTTTCTCCCCTTATAACATCATAATTATCGCTTTCTTTCGTCCCATGTGCTCTAGGTATTCCTTCGAGAGCTCATCTCCAATGCCTCCGACGCGCTTGAAAAGCTCCGGCACATCCAGGGTGTGTACCCCATTTCCTCTATTGCATTTTCCTGCTTGCTGTCCCTGCCTCTCTATCCTTATATACATTCTCTGTTAGAGTTATACATGATCAATCTGTATTCTCAATGTATTCTCATCTCCTTTCCTTGTTCCACTACCCTGACTCCCCCAGTCTCGGGCGAGGCCGCGATTGCCGACCCGTCGTTGCCCCTGGAAATTACCATCACCACGGACGAGGAGAAGGGCACCTTGACACTGCGGGACACGGGTGAGCAAGCAGGCTTGGAAGGCGGGGAGAAGAAGGGAACGTGAAATTTAGGTTACCGCATGTAGACGCACTGAGAGTGGCGCCGAGTGCAGTCGAGTAGGCTCATCCCCCCCGTGTGGTTCCACTCTCCCCTTTCTGCCCCTTCTGCTCGTTTCACCAACAGGCTTGGGCATGACTAAAACGGAGTTGGTGTCGAATTTGGGCACCATAGCGAGATCGGGGTCCAAGGCCTTTGTCAAGGAGCTGAAGGAGAAGGCAGGGGAGGGCACAGCGGACGCAGCGGGGATCATTGGTGAGCAGGATAGGAGAGAGTAAGGGAGAGAGGAGGAAGGAAGGACGGAAGCAAGGACAGGAGGGAGGGAGAGAGGGTGGGTGGATCGAAACCAAGGAAAATTGATGGAGGTATATGTGTCGGAATTATCTTCTCACTATACCCCGCCTGCTTTACTCTGCTCCCTCTCCCCCCCTGCTCGTAGGCCAATTCGGCGTGGGCTTCTACAGCGCCTTCATGGTGGGCGATAGCGTAGAGGTCGCGTCGCGATCTTACAGCCCCGAGGAGCCTGGACACACCTGGAAGAGCACCGGCGCCGGGGCTTATGAAATTGGGCCTGTGGAGGCCGGTCAGGACGGAAGGGGGTAAGTGAGGAGGAGATGAGGAAGGATGGTGGGCGGGAGAAAGAGAAGTTTGGTGGGCCAAATGTTTTCATCGCCCCCCCCCCCCCTCTCTTCTCATTCATATTGTTGCAGGTCTCAGATCACGATCCATCTGAAGGAGAAGTGCAAGGAGTTCGCCAAGCCGGCCCGGGTGAAGGAGATAATCAAGAAGTACTCGAACTTCGTCAACTTTCCCATTAAGGTACATCAGCCCGTTAGGTCCCACGTCGCTTCTCCCTGACTTGGCTTCTCCTGCCAGTCTGTCCATCTGTCTGTTCCTTTGTCGTATGGTCTTCACGCTTGATACTGCAGCAGCTGTCTCAGCTACGCTCACTCATACCTCTCCCTTCTCTCCCTCAACTCCCCCTGCGGCCTTTGTCTGCCTGCGCCACAGGTCAACGGGGAGGTGTGCAACACGGTGCGAGCCCTGTGGACGGAGGACAAGAAAGACATCACCGACGACCAGTACAAGGAGTTCTACAGGTAGGACGACTTTCCTCGTTCCGCTCTCCCTCTCGAGGCTGCCGCTGAGCAACACAGCATGTCGCTGCGTCAACATCTGATCCATATCCCCTGCTTTCATTCCCTTCCCCCTTCCATCCTCGAGCAGGTTCATCGCCAACGCTTATGACGACCCCTGCTACCGTCTCCACTTCCGGACCGACGCCCCCCTCGACTTGAAGGTCCTGTTCTTCATCCCCTCTTTTCACGGGGAGAAGTTTGGCATGGGTGAGTAGAGGAGGGGAACGAGGGTGTGTGGGGGGGTAGAAGAGATGGTGGAAGAGAAAGGAAGGCTCGCACTCACTTGGCATTCAATTTCTCACAGGCCGCCTCGACCCCGGCGTGAGCCTCTACAGCCGCAAGGTCCTAATCGAGAGCAAGTGCGGGCGGATCCTGCCGGATTGGATGGTGAGAAGGGGAGGGGAGGCACAGTCACGAGAAAAGAAGATAGGAGGGGGACTCAGGAATGAGCGGAGGGCAAAAAGTGGGTGGCGTGATAGACAGCTGTCGCCTCACTCCAGCATTCATTCTCCTACACACCACACGGGACAGCGCTTCATAAAGGGCGTGGTGGACTCGGAGGACCTGCCCCTGAGCATCTCCCGAGAGAAGGCCCAGGTACGCAGACGAATGTGCACCTCTTCTCCTCTTTCCTTCTCTTTCCCCTCTCACTCTTTCTCCCTCCCTCCCCCCCAGGACACGGCCCTTCTGAAGCGCATCGAGCGCGTGTTGGTGCGCAAGGTGCTCAAGACGCTGGAGGACGAGGCCCGGAATGACCCTGCCACCTACAAGGAGAAATTCTTTAAGGAGTTCGGGTACTTCCTCAAGGAAGGTGAGAATAGGGGGCGAAGGAGGGAGGGAGAGAGGGAGGGAGGAGGCAGGTCAAAGAGGTTTTGGGGGAAAGGATGGAGCGGAGGTGGCTGGGGGAGGGAAATGGTTGGCTCATCTTTGTTTGGATGATTTATTCGGGGTAGTAGTCGGTCGCTGTTGATTTCCTTGTCCCCGTTTGCGCTGTACAATCTCTCCGTAGCTCGTGGAATGATCTTTCGTTCCCCCCCTCCTGCCTTCCCTCCCTCTTGCCCCACGCCCCCACCCAGGCATCTGCCATGACTTTGAGAACGCGCCCCGCATCGCTAAGCTGCTGTACTACGAGTCTTCGCGCCTGCCTGCCGGTGAGAGCACGTCTTTCGACGAGTATATCTCCCGCTGCGACCCGGAGCAGGTAGGGCTGAGGGAGGAGGAAGGGAGGGAAGGAGGGGGAGGGTGCAGAAGGGATGTGAGAAAGTGAGGTCAAAGCAGGGTAAAACAGGGACGCCGGAAAAGGAGGAGGGAGGGGAATGTCGGGAGAGGGTGTTCATTGGAAGCACCTCATGGACCCTCATGGAATCCTCTTCTTCGTTTTCCTTCGCCTGTGATAGAATGCCATCTACTTTCTGTGTGCGCCCAACCGCGAGCTGGCCGAAGCCTCCCCCTACTACGAGGCATTCAAACGCAGCAACAAGGAGGTATGCCTGCTCATTGTTTGCCGTCCCTACCTCGATCGCTCATTTTTCCGCCCCTTTCTCCCTCCCTTGCTTCCCGCCTTCCTCCCAACACCCGCATTTACCCCTTCCCCCTTCGCTCCCACACGTGTGTTGGTCAGGTGATCTTCGTGTACAACGCCATCGACGATTTCGTCATGAACAACCTCAAGACCTACCATGGCCGCGACTTCAAGACGGCCGAAGCCACCGGGCTCGATCTGGGGCCAGACAAGAAGACGGAGGAGGAGGAAGGTGAGAAGCAGGGAGGAGGCGAGAGTTATAAAAGGGGGCATTGTGAAAAGGGATAGTAGACCAGTAAGGGAGGGGAAAGTCGTGGCATCAAGACCTTTGGCTGCATAATGTTGGCACATTCCTCATCTCATTCAATTAACGTCTCAACGTCCTCTCCTTTTCCTCCCAGACAAAAAGGACGGCGACAGCGACGGTAGTGCACTGCCTCCCCTGACGGAGGCGGAGGCGGAGGACCTGGCCAAGTGGCTGGTGTCGACCCTGCCCGAGAAGCTGCAGGACGCTAAGACCACCTCGCGGCTGTACAACTCGCCGGCCATCGTCACGGACCACGAGTCGGGGGCACTGCGGCGGATGATGCGCATGGTGGAACAGCAGTCCATGGGCCAGGCCTCGTTCGTGCCCAAGCAGCACCTGGAGATCAACCCGCGCCATCCCATCATCGTCCGTCTCCACGCCCTGCGCACCGAAGACGCCGAGCTCGCAAAGGTTCGGATGAGGGGGCAGCGGGGCGGAGAGGAAGCCCACTAGAGACGGTCGCTCATGCTTCGAATCAAAACTTAATAGACAGAACAATATGCGTCGTCAGAAGATTTTCACGCGACCTGCTCAACCCTCCCTCTGTACCTCCCTCTTTCCTCAGGTTGTGGCGGAGCAGGTGTTCGACAATGCCATGGTAGCTGCGGGCCTTCTGGACGACTCGCGTGTGATGCTCCCTCGGCTCAATCAGCTCATCGAGCGACTGGTAAGGGCAGGCAAGTAGGACGAGGAAAGCGGGAGCGTGGAGGATTAGGGTAGACCGCTGACAGGAAGGAGGGAAGAATCAGGTGTAAGGAGGAAGCACCCAAAAACAACCGATTTTGAACAGTACTGTCGCCTCTTTTTCTTTTCGTGGACAACGTGAAGTGAAATGTCTCCGAACTCGCTGGCCATGTATCCCGATCCCTGCAAGCCCCGGCATGCATGTATGAACACGATACACAATAGCGCGCCTTGCACTCCCTCAGTTCTACTCACCTTTTGTTTTACTACCCGCGCCAAGAATGTCCTGCCTCTCCTCCACTCCCACATGCAGCTCGCACCCAAATCACACATACACACAGCACCTGCTCTTCTGCTTCCCGCTCTGTCACGTCAATCGCTTCACTCCATATTTCTCTTTCTCTATCTACTCAGGCGTGAACATCTGCAACATTTCAAGCATTTCTTCTTCATCTTCTCTCTTTTCTTCCTCTGTCCTCTTGTCAATCTCCTCTCTCTTCACTCCCATGCGCTCTTTCGCTGCCACTGCATCCTCATCGGTCGAGTTATTGTTGCGCTGCCGGCCTTGTTTCATTTCGCCCTCCCCATCAGAACAGGATCCCACGCCCCCCTTAGTAACCTGCGTCACTTCGATTGTGTCCTTCTTTATCTTGCGCGCGTCCAACGCCCGTGTGCTTTCTTCCGGCCATTGGCGCATCTCTTCGTAGCTCGTGACCGCCTCGGGGTGGTAAAGCTCAGGCGCATGCAAATGATGAATATCGCCCTCAATGCGCCCCGTCGCATCCATCAGTAACTTAGCCGCCTCCTGCATATCACTTTGCATGTCCTGCTCCAGCTCCGAGCACGGATCTGCGCCATAACCTTTGCACCCGATGGGCAACTCCATCTTGCTGCCGCCCGTCCGCTCGTCTGCTTCCTCCTGCCCACTACCGCTCAGGGACCGCTTCAATGAGGCTAGCCCCTGTCGTGCCCTTACTAAGAAACTTTTGCCCGCTTCTTCTACGCCCTCCATGTTCCCTTCTAAGTGGCGCTCGAGGCGCTGCAATTCTTCATCGTCCTCCAGCATGCCTCCATCCGCCTCGCTGCGGCCGCCACGGAAGGAGCCACCTGAAGACCTGTACTGGAAGGGCTGGTGCGTCTCGCATTCGTCATTCTCCATCGAAAATACTCTGTATTTTTATTGCGTTTGAAAGAGGAAAATTTATTAGATTTAGATGTGTGTTACAGTAAAAAAGAAGCGGTCGGTGTTGAGGCTTTATGACATGTTCTGTTGGCTCTGTTCTGCTTCTCTTGTTGTTGAACGCGCCACGTTACTTCTGACTTGAAGATCCGACATTCGCGGCAGGTTGCCGTGCTCTTCGTGCAGGCACTTGTGCTATACGGCTTGAGTGGCATACCAGGGTATTGTCAAAAATAGCACATCGAACTCTCTGGCAGCCCAAAACCGCCTGTCCACAGGGTCTACTACGTAAAGTCCCCCTACCGCAGGGCGAACAGCTCATTGCCCTCCTTATTGAATTGGAAAAACCCGGGCGAGGAAGCAACTACAATTTTCCTTCTTCTGTTTCCGCATTTTCGAGCCGCGTGCTACATAAACTTATACATGAATGTAATCACATACACACTCGACTCAAAATTCACAACCTTCCCGCTCCTGCCGTTTCCTTATCCCGAAAAAGACACCGTAACCCTGCACGCTAGCTATCGCAGTTCCCCTTTCCGCCAAACTTCGTGCAAGTTCCTTGGCTTCACACACCTCTGATGATACTGTTACTGCCACCACCACCACCACCTGCCCTCACTCCACGCTGATTATCGCCATAAATCATCTTACCATCAAGAACGAACATGACTAGAAATTTGTCGGGAGTTCCATTTTCGTTGGATGCTCGCTACCCAACACCTCTTGGCACAGGATAAAGTTCATTTAGACTTGCTTGGAGCATGCGATACCTTTGGGAGCCTGGTCAGGGTAAGATGAAACTGATGGCGAGGGATGAGACGGCCCTGGATAAACAGGATATCAAGAAAATTCCAAGGTGCTACTGTAGGCTGCTTTCTGTGGGTGGAGCTGGACTGGGACAAGCTGGACTCTCGCACGGCGTTTGGGGAGGAGTGGCCCTAATAGAGCTAAGCATGAGTGAAAAACAAAGAATGATGGTATCGAGGAGAGGAAAGAGACAGGAACAGGCATAATCGTACGCTTCTAGTCGTCACACGTTTTTTTTTGTTTGCAGTGGGCTTTTGGGTCCAGTACCATGCTGTCGTGTGCTCAAAGATTTAAAACGTACGGCTCCAAATATAAAAATAAACGGTTGGCATTATTTGCATTGAAATCTTTCCCGTTTACGCTGCAAGCCTACAGGAAAGGGTAAAGTACATACTCCAGGTAAAACAAATCCCAGATGCTCTTGTAGAAGGCCTTGATGGAGCTCAGTTTCTTGGGGTCTAGCCTTGAGTACCGTCGTGCCAAGAGCGCGGCCAAGAGTGTATGTCCCCCCACCATCACCCACTGCCTGAAGGCGCCGCTTGGGTTGACTACTCCCTGCACGACGGCCGACACGTAGTTGAGAAAGAGGACGGCCGTCGCCCCTCGCGCAATGTTTGCGACGCCCACCCGTGTGGCAAACGTTTGAACATCATACTTTCGGTCGCCCTCCGTGTCGGGCAGGTCCTTGGAGACGGCGATAACGGCGGCGAAGACAGTCATAAAGCGGGTGATGAAGAGCACTATGGGGTTCCAGGCGAACGGGATGCCCAGCGCCTCCCGCACAGCGTAGTACACCCCGAAGTTCAAACTAAAGCCACGCACAAAGGCGATAGTAGTTGCTGCCACGAGCGGGAAGCGCTTAAAGTAGAAGGGCGGCACGGAGTAGAGGGTTCCCGCCAGGATGCCCGCAGCGTACATGTTGAAGATGAGGGGGCTAAAAGCAGACTTAGTAATGGCCAACCCGCCCGCACAAGCAGCCAACACCACGGCCCATGCAGATTTGCCCGACATGCGCTGGGCGGCCAGGGGAAGAAAGGGCTTATTGACCTTGTCGATGTCTACGTCGTAAATTTGGTTGATGCCCACGATGAATATGTTGCCGCACAGCAAGGCCAGGAGGCCAAGCAAAGCCCTTGGCAAAGGCTGGAGCGGATTAGCAAAGGATTTGGGATGCTCGATATAACAGCGGAGGACGCCCATGAGGGAGGCAAGGATGGTACCGCGGATGGTGTGAGGTCGGGTGAAGCGGTAGAGGGCATCGAGCTTGTCACGAACCCCGCCTTGCTTGGACGGGGGCAGGTTAAGGCCGCCTTCCAAAGGGATGGCACCGGCCGAGGCGCTTGAATAGAGGGGCGAGGAGGAATGGGCAAATGCTGAGGAGGAGGAGGGTAGACTCGTAGTGCGGCGAGGGAGGTGAAAGGGGTAGGCCCGTGCGATGACGGAAGGGGGAAGGGAGGGGATGATAAAGGCATGGATCGTGGGAGCCCCCACGACGATTAGGAGGATGGTCAGCACAAGGCATGGTGCTGCAGCTGCCGGTCTTGGCGACCTTGCCGTCCACCTCACTGCCATGACTTTGATGGTGTTGAGGAGGAGGAGGAGGAGGGCGAGTCAGAGCCCGTCGTCTTGCGTGGAGAGTGCTCGGTGTTGCGCGGCTCCCTTTCTGCGTGTTGGGAAAATCGCGTGGATACAGATGTGTGCGTAAGGTTAAACACTGTGACAGGGGGAGGGCCCTTTCGTATGTGCGGTGGTATGCAAAGCAAGTGCTTCAATGTTTTAGACCACGCCGTCATCACCACGATGATTATCGATCGGATTCGCCCTCGTGCTGCAACTCTTGTCCTTCTTAATTAAACAAAGCGCCTTTTTCAAGAGCATACGAACAACAATACACCACTCTACAGGCTCGGCTGTCTTTTGGGCCGTGTCGTCTGCACCACGCTGCTTCCTTATCTCCTTCTTTTGGCAGTCCAAGCCACTCTTCCCACGCCCAGCTATTGCAATGCCTGCCGTTCCTTCCACGCGAGGTAAGGCAATCTCCCCTATTTGCCGTGCCGTCCCCACGCTTGGCGCCAATTAAATTTGCCAGTATCCCTTCCGCCTTTATAATCCCCTAGGAGCAAGCGCACTCGCGCTCTTGCTCGTTGTCCTCTTCCCGGCCCTGGTCACCTCCTTCGTTACCCTCCATGGTGCATACAAGCCCCAACAGCAACCTCGGCATTCGAGCCTCCGCATGATGGCTGCCGCTCCCAAGGTACGGTCAACTCCTTTCATTCTTCTACATGTGTGTGCCTTTATCATTCTAAGATATGTACTTGTCGCATCGGTGACCTTGAGATGGATTTATTTCCATGCCTGTGGTTCTCCTCCCGTGCTCATCCCGGCATCTCTCTATCTCCCGTCCTCTCTATCTCCCCCCCTCCCTCGGCCATGTGCCCTCTAGGTCGCGGTGATGGTTAATGGTTTGCCGGGTGCTATGGGCAAGGAAGTGGCTGCGGCCTGCCTGCGAAGAGGACTGGCAGTGTGCTCGGTGGGCTTGACGGGTCCGCAAATTGGTAGGTGCGGGGAGGGAAGAGGAGAGAAGGAAGCGAAGGAGAAATGCAGGAGGCTATCCTCATCGCTTCTTATATTTTTTCTTTTCTTTTCCTCCACTACCGCCATCCCAAAGAGGAGGAGAGCGTGGAGGTGGATGATGGGGAGGGCGGCCAGAAGCAGACAGTGCGCTTGGTGAAGGGGCCCCTCACGGGGAACGGCGACGAGGAGTGCGACGCCCGGTTGCAAGGTGAGGCGAGGGGGTAGGATGTGGGGGAAGTATGAAGAAAAAGGGCAGTGTGGGTGTATCGCCGGGTGAAATCACTCGAATCTGGCTCCTGACTTCCTCTCTCTGTCCTCCCTCCCTCTCTCCAATCCTCCCTCCCTCCCTCCCTCCCTCCCTCCCTTACCGCACCAGGCCTGCTGGCCGGCTACCGTGACAGCAAAACGCGGCTGATTGCCGTGGACTACACTCATCCCACTGCTGTGAACCCAAATGGCAAGCTCTACGCCCGCCACAAGCTCGACTTCGTCATGGTACACGGGCATCTCCTCCCTCCCTCCCTCCCTCCCTCCCTCCCTCCCTCCCTCCCTCCCTCCTGCGCTTCCTGCCTGCCCACTCTACCCTCCCCCTGTCCCCCTTTCTCTAACCTTAAACCAGGGCACGACGGGCGGGGATCGGGAAAAGCTGATGGACGACGTGGCTGCGGGCGGGATCTACGCCGTCATTGCCCCCAATATGGCGAAGCAGATCGTGGCCTTGCAGGTGGAGAGGAGGGCAGGGAGGGAGGGAGGGAGGGAGGGAGGGAGGGAGGGTGGAACGAAGGAAGGGTGGCATGTTGGAGGGAGGCCAGAACTGATGCTCACACAATCACATACACACCCGTTAGGCGGGCTTGGAGACGATGGCGGCCACGTTTCCGGGGGCCTTCGAAGGCTACACCCTCAATGTACGTCGTCTTGTCTGCCCTCCCTCCCTCCACGTCTCGTTGCCGTCCACCCTTCTTCCCCTCCTTCGAGTGTTTCTTATCCCCCTTTCCAGGAACATTTGTATCGTCCTTGCCTCTCAAGTCACTCGGCTTCCCTCCCACCCTCTCTCACGTCCTCCCCCTCGGCCCCAGGTGGTGGAGTCCCACCAGAGCAGCAAGGCGGACACCAGCGGCACGGCCAAGGCCTTGATCAGCTCCTTTGGGAAGCTGCTGGGCAAGGCCTACCATGTGGAGGACGTGATCCGCATGATCCGGGATCGGGAGGGGCAGGTAAGGATGGTGGGGTTCCGGAAAGGTGTGTGCGAGGACGTCATTAAGGAGAAGCCCTCCTGAAGCAGGTTCTTCAATCCCGACCTCCACGAGAGTCCAACCTCTTGGAAAAGCCGCCTTGGCCTCCCATCCCTTTTCATTCTTTTATCTTCTATTCCTCCTCTCCTCCCTCCTTCCTCCCTTTCTCTCCCCCTCTCCTTCAGCTCGGCTTCGGTGTGCCCGAGGCCGGTTTGGGCGGACACGCCTTCCACACCTACCAACTCCTCTCACCAGACGGCAGGTACAAGTCAGGAGGGGGGAGATTGAGGCTCTTTATGCTTTTCCTCTTTGGTGATGTTCTCTGAGTGTCATTCGGGCATCTTCCGTCTTTCACTCTCACTCAGACCCTCCCTCCCTCCCTCCCTCCCTCCCCCCCGCCCTCCGTAACCCTGAAGCGTGGAGTTCCAATTCCGACACAACGTGGTGGGCCGCCGCGTCTATGCCGAGGGGACGGTGGATGCGTTGGTATTTTTGGCTAAGCAGGCGGGCAGTGAGAAGAAGGTTTACAATATGATTGACGTCTTGAAGGCGGGAGCCATGTAGAAACGGAGGGAGGGTAGGGAGGAGGGAGGGTGAGGAGGAGTAAAGACTCAAAAGTAGCAACGGCGGTAAGGCAGCTTGACAGAAGGAGAGCTAAGCGACGACGTTACCTTACTGTGGTTGATTTTCCTTTTTTCATTTTTCAAGATTTTAAATTTTGTATAACCGGCAACTGCCTTTTCTGCTTTTGAACTTCCTTTTCTACTGCTACTTCTTTCTCTCGTTCCGTCATGTTAAGTCGCCCTAACTTCTTGCGATGAAGTTAGATAAATAATGAATCGATTGAAATGCACCATAAAACTGATGTTGCTGTACCTGTTGCTGCTGCTGCTGCATATACCCACCCATCCACCCACACACGAACACGCAAGAAAAGCTCACCGCCCTTTCCCTTGGAAATATTATATCCTCTTATATCTTGATAGCGTGTAATTCTCGTATTTCGATGCGCGCGAAATCACGAAAAGTCTGTCGTTGTGAGAGCGTCTCTCTGAGTGGGTGTCTATGTGCGTGCATGCTGGTATCTCCTTCGTGTCTCGTTCTCATCTCATTTCCTCCTGTCGACAATACTCAATGTTGCTGCTGCTGGTGGAGCTATTCTTGTAGTCCTATGCGGCTGCTGGTCGGAATGAAATAATCCATAAAGGGACGAAAGAAATAACGAGAAAGCTCCTTCCCTACTTCGCTAGCTCTCTTTTCCCACCTTTTTCTTATGAATTGCGCAAGGGTAATCGCACGAAGAGGGGGGCAACGAGTACACAAATAAGTGTATCGATGAGAAATAGGTTCACAAACAGGTGCGGCCACACGCTGATATGACTGTATAGCTATTTATGTAGAAAAAGGACAGGGAGAAGGACAAGGAAGTCTCTGTCTTCGCATGCACGCGGGCGGGACACACTTTGACCTAGAGCTGCCGCGCACTTCCTGTTACTACCTCTGATATTGCCTATTGCTGGATTTATATGTTGTCGTCCCTATGGCTCCTGTTGCTACTGCCGTCGTTGCTCGAAGTAGTTACAAAAGAGGCCCTCTGGTCTCTCTTTAAATTAGTTAGTTTTTGTTGTCAGGAGGAATGTAAAATACATGGACAGAGGTGTGTATGTATTTGTGCACAAATATGCATGAGTAGATACATACATGCGGTTGTCGCTTCCTCCCAACCTCTTGTTCGTCCACATCCCTGCTCTTCTAGCCTCTTTCCCTCCTCCCTCGGTCTTCTCCCTCCTTCCTGTGTCCCCTCAAACGCCCCCGACGCCCAAGACACGAAGTCCCTCCCGAAGACTCAACACCTGTAGCTCGCTTAATTTCTCTTCCAAGGCTCCCTCCACCCCCCCAACCACCCGCGCCACCAGCTGGGCAAAGCGTGCGTCCGCCTGAACAGCGGCCTTGACCTCCTCCTTCCCCTCGCAGGCCTGGGCCAAGCGCGTGATGAGAATTACCATGTTGTTGGCGTCCAGAGGGCCCTTTTCAAGAAGCCCCAAGAGCTTGTGCGGGTTATTCCCAGCGTCGACAATCAGGCCGCGCGTGCGCCATGCCGTCAAAGCCTCTTGCTTGCTCGCAGCATCGGCCGATCGCGAAGCAAGAGTTGGGATTACGGAAAGAGGATGGGGTACTTCGGCGGCGGTCGAATGAAGACGGGAGGAGACGACAGAAAGAGCTGTGGGTTGAAGAGGACGGGTAGCGTGGGAGACGCATGAGTGTATGCGGCTTGTATTCCCGAATCTCCTTAGAATCTCCCCTCCCCGTCTCTCACCTCCTCCTCCTCCTCCTCCTCCTCACCATCGAAGGGTCTTTCCGTTACGCCTATCGCGCGCGCCGAATACACATATCAAGCCTCACTATTTCACTCCTGCCTCGTCAAACTGGTACTTACCCTTGACAGTGGTGGAAGGAGGAGCGGGGGTAGGACCCGTGAGGACAAGGCGGCTGATTAAGCGGCGACTCCCGGTGGAGAACATCAAAGGTTATGGCTTGGGTGTCTGTAAGCGTGAGTAGGTAGCTAGTTGAGTAAAATTTGAAGGCTGCTGAGGCTAGCCAGCAAGATTGAGAGTGCTGTGTTTGATGTTTGTTCTGTTGCTGGAAAGATAGCTGTTCGTGGTGCTGTGCTTTCTGGAAATGTACACTTTTGCATGTGACAAACACATGAGTCAGTACGCACAAGCCAAAACATAAAGTAGGTGATGTGGGAAGAATGGGCTTAGAATGAATGGCTATGAAGGCTGCCAGGCGTGACCCCAACTTTGTGTGGTGCTGAAGAGAGCGAGACTCGGAAGCAGGAGGAAGGCAGCAGACGTCAAACAGTTCCATCAGCTGTGATCATCCATAGCCACGTTGACACCTCCAAAGTGTGAGTTACACTACAAAATAGGACTTGCAGTCGACATAGAGTGCGTAAGGGTTGGGGATGTACATCAAACTTTTCAAATAAAGACTAGTTGATTGATAAAAAAAGGACAGTGGCCCTCCAATTTGTTTCCCCTGTCGGCCAACTCGTTAGTAGAGAACGAGTTTGACATTTTCCTGAGACCGATGAGCTTGAAATTTTTGTAACGTGGATGTTGGCGTCAAGCTGCCACGGCAACCGAGGGGATACTTGTGAGCCGACTTATCCCAAACAAGAAGGAGGGAATCCACACACACCTTGTTTGGTCAATGGATTGCTTGTTTTCTGTCTTTGCATGCAATGCCGCACGACATCTGAGCCCCGATGTACTTGAACCAGCCCTCCGTACGAAAATATGGTCCGCCGCCAGAAAAACTTTCGTTGATTCGTCGGGGCATTTGATAACCTTATCTATCTTATACCTTGTACTCGACAGTAATATTATGTAAAATAATATAGTCCTCTTGGTTGTAAGGCAACAAATTGTATCCAATCCACACATCATCATGTTTTTTTTGGGCGAAATTATTTTCCCATCATAGAAGAGCTCCAGCGTAGACCTCTCTGCCTTTCGCGATGGTGACAGAAGAGATTTAACCTCAATACAGCATTATAATTACAGTATAATAGGCCTAGAATCAAGTAATTCAAGAAAATCTGCTAGGAAACAGATATTTATGCATTCACTTTCCCCCCTCTGTTTTTCCTTCCCACCTTTTCGTCCATCTCTCCTCTTCTATGTACACAAGTTTTTACTCTTCTGCAGACGCAAATATTTCGAGTGAATATCATTCGTTTTGTGGCAAATGGAAATACCTTAGAGGGCATCTCTTTTGACAATCATGTACCTTGTTGACGTTGTTTAGAGTGATTCTGGAATTGGACCGGTGTGATCGAGTGACCAACGCCCATATATGCCTGTTCTCTGCTCAGATCCAGGACCACGATGGATCTTTCACGAAGGACCATCCCAAATCTTCAAATCTTCTTTTCCCCTTTTACTGATGATGTTTGCCCTTTGACTTACCTTTTCTGGTGGCTACATTCCTATACGCGTCTATGTATTTTCCCGATAGTCTTCCTTGATCAGATCCGCGGCCCGCTCCCCCAGCATAAACAACGTGGCCATTGGCCCAGCCTCGATCATGTCTGGCACTGCACTTGCATCTACCACCCGCAAGCCTTGAACGCCCCCTTGCACACGCATACGATCATCCAGCACGTCTCCCATTCGGGCCGTGCTCGTCGCGTGCCAGCTATAGAACGTGTAGCCCCTACTGATCCAGCGATCCAGGGCCTTATCTGTATCCTCCACCAGTCGATGCGTCGGGAAAATTTCGTAAAATCCATTGGTGGTCATGATGGGTTCGGCCATCATATCCCGCACATCCCGCAAGCAGTGCCGCAAAGCCCGCCGGTCTTCCTCCGCAGCTGCCATGTTGAGTTGGATGCGCGGGTGTTTTGCCCCTAAGGGATCAGTGGGGTCCAGCAGTACCTGTCCACCAGGTCCATGAACCCGCAAATTGGCGCAGCCCAAGGCGACCATGCGTGGGGCCACTTCGGGGATCACGTCCGTCATGAACAGGATGTAATCGTCGTCTCCAGGGTAACGGCCCTTGACAACGCTGTAGATGCCCAGAGCCCCCAAGCTATAGGGACCTCGGTGCTCTAAATCATACATCTCCGTGGTTGCCGGATCTCGCAGAACGAAAGGATTCATTTCCGGCACCACCGAGCCATTCCCGTAGAAGAAGAGCACGTTTGTTCGGGCCAGTAAGTGCTTCCCTACCCCCGACACGTTTGCTACCACGGGTACGCCCAGGGCCTCGAGCTCCGCAGCAGGTCCGACACCTGATTTAAGGAGTATATGGGGCGTGAAAAAAACGCCCGCACATAAAACAACCTCTCGCGTGGCATGGGCATGAAGTGTTACACGGGCAGCGGCTTCCCGGCCCCGGCTGCCGAGGCGCGGGTCGTTACGATTTATGCCAGTTGAGGAGTCAACATCGCCCGATTCTGCCACGGTGTACACGACACCTGTAGCACGTTTATTTTTGTCGAATAGAACTCGCGCGACGCGGGCCCCGGTGCGCATCACCAGATTATCGTTGCGCTCTGCAACTACAGGCCGCAGGTAGGCGGTGTAGGCGTCCACGCGCCTCCCGTTCTCAATGACACGGTACACCTGCGGTACACCGTATGACAAACGGCCCGCAGAATTACTGCGCAAAGGGGGGTCCATGCTGAGAGAGGCTTGGTGCAGGTACGGGTACACGGTCTGCGCGTCGCCATGCTCCACATGCACAGGTCCTCCCTTGCCGTACTCCGGATGAGGATCCTCGTGATCCTCCTGCTTATGAAAATAGGCTTCGGTTTCGTCGCCGCTCCAATTTTTAATACCCCATCGATTAAAGTATGCCGGCTCAGGTCTTGTGTAAGCACCAATGTTGACAACCGTTGACCCGCCCAATGCCTTGCCCGTCACCACCGGGCCTAGGAGAATGCCGCTGCGATTATTGACAGCCGGATTGGCTTCAGTGCTGAGCTGATGGGTCAACGCAGGCAAGGCCCATGTCCGATAGTCACGACGTGGAGTGATAATTTGCTCCGCGATCCAGTTCTGATGTGTGCTGGTGCTGTCTTGTCCACTGTCTTGCGAGTAGTTGCCTTCCTCAAGGAGGAGCACGCGGACACACGGGTCTTCCGACAAGCGGGCCGCCACGACAGCCCCAGCATTGCCTGCACCCACCACAATAAAGTCAAAGGATAGTGACGTCTTATCCAACTGGAGACCTTTACCTCGAAAAGGAGGGCCGGAGGTACAGGAGGTCGAGGCTGCGGGGAGCAGGAGGAGGCTAAGGTACAGGAGAAGAGAGGAAAACGGCATAGCTGTGGAAATGGAAAGGGGATGGGTTGAATGGCGACAAGAAGAAAAAAAAAACACCATACACATAAGCATGTTATTATGGTTCGTTAAAATCAGGACGATTGCCTTGCATCGTGCAGATTTCCTTGCATCTTACGGGTTGCACGATACTTCCCCTCAGACGAACAGTGACGTACGGCATAAATTCGAGAATGGGCAAGCCATGTTTAAAGCATGACTGTACATCGGGGCAAAAGCACGTTTGTCGAAGCTCTGGCAGATTTTTGGGGGGGGGGGGGGGGCATTGCCGGGAAAAAAAAAACCCCCAATTTTGGGCCTTTTCCCCTTTTGCTATTATAATAGAGCCGGGTTT
>Ga0160420_100313_pt1 | contig 24204 bp, 26 predicted proteins | sample CelAP2metagpilot_FD_108197 | JGI IMG/M metagenome (GOLD analysis project Ga0160420, IMG submission 108197) | Phycosphere-associated microbial communities from algal ponds in Kailua-Kona, Hawaii, USA - Cellana AP2-5-5 metagenome pilot | ecosystem: Engineered > Artificial ecosystem > Aquaculture >... | reverse complement strand
GTTGTTGTTGTTGTTGTTGTTGTTGTTGTTGTTGTTGTTGTTGTTGTTGTTGTTGTTGTTGTTGTTGTTGTTGTTGTTGTTGTTGTTGTTGTTGTTGTTGTTGTTGTTGTTGTTGTTGTTGTTCTTGCGTTTGTTGCTGCTGGTGTTGTTGGTTTTGTTGTTGTTGGCTATTATGTTGTTGACTATTATGTTGTTGTTCTTGTTGGTGCTGTTGATGTTGCGCAGCTAGGGCCAACTGCAACTGCTGCTGCTGCTGCTGCTGCTGTTGTTGCTGGAATAATGCCATCTGGTAGGCGTTCAACGGAGAAAAGGGGCTTGGCCCATGAGGAGGACCCATGGGAAAGCCCGAAAACTGGCCTGCGGCGGCGGCGGCGGCGGCGGCTGCGGCTGCGGTATTAAAATCGAAGAAGGGGAAACCGGGAGGTCCGGAGGAAGGAAGAGCGAAGTTCCCAGCGGGGAAAGTACAAGGGTCGGCGCCATTATGGGGGTGACGTTGAGAGGGGCCAAAAGACGGCTGTCCGAAGGCGTTCAAGGGAGTAAAATTCATGTTGGAGGGGAAGGTGAGGCCGCCGGGACCACCAGCGCCTGCAGCAGCAGCAGCAGCAGCAGCAGCAGCCATGGCGTTCATTTGGGCCTTGTTAAAGAATCCTTGCAAAGCCATCATTTGGTTGTTGCTGTTGCTGTTGCTGCTGCTGTTGTTGCTGCTGGTGTTGGTGTTGTTCCAATTCATGTTGAGATTAGCAAGGCCAGGTCCCTTTAACCCTGCTCCTCCAGTGGCACCAAGGGGAGAGAAAGGAGAAGCCCCGCGGCTCCGGGACAGGCCCGCAAAGCCCTGCGGACTCCTTCCGCTGCTGCTGCTGCTGCTGTTGCTGCTGCTGCTGTTCATCAACCCCCCCCCCCCTCCACCGATGCTTATCGTCGGCAGAATCCCCGACGCACTACTCCCGGGTCGAATCCCCCCTCCCTCCCCCCCTCCCTCCCCTCCTTCCTTCTTCTTAACAACCGAGTTCAGAAAGATCGGCGCCGCCTTCTTACTTCCCCCTTTCCCTCTCTCTCCCTCCTCGTCGTCCTCAGTGTCATCATCGGATGGATCGTCGTCATCGTGATCGATCCCTTCACCGTCGGGGTAGGACTGACGGGAAAGGCGGCGCTTGGCGGAGTTCCACCTAGGATGGGAGGGAGGGAGGGAGGGAGGGAGAGAGGGAGGAAGGATTTGTGAGAATGTGCCACGTACTGTTATAGATGTATACTCATATTGTTGCCCACGTAGTTTTAACAATGACGGGAGCAGGCAATGCATCCAGCGATCCCCCCTTCCTTCGCATCCCATCACCCACCCACCTGCCCCTCCCTTTCCCCTCCCCCCGCCTCTTTACCTGTTCTTGATCGCATTGTCCGTTCGTCCAGGCAAAACCTTGGCGATCTCCGCCCAGCGATTTCCAAATTGTTGGTGTGCCTTGAGCAGCAGATCCTCCTCTTCTTTCGACCAGGCCTCTTTCTTGATGTGGGGGTCCAGCTAGAGGGGAGGGAGGGAGTGAGGGAAGGAGAGGAATGGTGAGTGTGCTGTGTTTCACCGAAGTTATTTTAGAGATTGAACCTGTAGGCATAAGTGGGACAAATCAAAGAAGAGAATGGAGGGAGGGAGGGAAGGAGGGCATACCTGATTATGCCACCGCTCCCGACACTGCTTCCCCGTCCTCCCCTCAAATTTCGTGCAGATAATGCCCCAATGCTTCGTCCCATACTCCCTCACCAACGCCGTCAACAACTCATCCTCCTGCGGACGCCACTTCCTCACCGCCCGTCTCTTCTCTGTTCCTCCCACAAGTGGGCCACTAGACACCATCGGGCCTCCCACCGTCGGTCGAAGCCGTCCTTCCCCCCCGACTCCTCCTGCACCAGCACCACCACTCATATTGTGGTGAAGCTGGTGAAGATGGTGAGGGACTCCGTGAGGGTTGAACGGGCTAACCATTCCTCCCACTCCTCCCATGCCCGGAGCACCACTACCAAACATTGCATGCATGTTAGGTGCACTGCCAGGAGGGCCTTGGGGGAAATTCATGCCATAGAGAGAGGCGGCTGGATGGCCGAAGGGAGGAGAGGGAAATCCGGGGGACATATGGATGTTGGGACTGTTGGCGTTGTTGTTATCGTTGGCGTTGTGGTTGCTTGTGGCGTTGTTGTTGTTGTTGTTGTTGTTGTTGTTGTTGTTGTTGTTGTTGTTGTCGTTGTTGTTGTTGTTCTTGTTGTTGTTAGTGATGGATGGCACGGGTGGGTCTGCTTGGTGCTGGTCCATGCAGTGGTGTGGAAGGGCCTACTGGCTCGCAGGCTTGGGGTATGTGAATAATTGTGTGCGTGCGCGCAGGATATTGTGTTGGTGACACTTGCGGGCGCGAGGGCAGACAAAAGAGACTGCTGTTGCTTCTTAATCGTGTTGTGTGCGTGCTCGAACGGTCCAAGGAAAAAAGTGAACAGGGACGGCGATGCAAAATACCAGGGAGAGACCACTGGATCCAGTAGCCGAGTTCTGTATGTCTACGAAATAGTGTGTGTGTGGGCATGGTGGTGGAAATGAGTCAGACAGGGTGTTGCTGGAGTGATGAAGCCAAGATGTTGATAATGAGGAATAGCCTTCATCTTTCTATTATGGGTTGTTAATGTAAATCAATCACAGGTCATATCAGGGACTACCACCGGTCGCCCCCCCCCCGCGTATACATAGCACGGAAACCAGGCGAAAATATGCCTGAATCAGGGTACGCCCATAGCGTGCACAAAGCACGTGCGCGCGGCACAACACCAACCCGTTAGACTACTGCAGGGTCCGGGCTGTTGCAAGCTTCCTCGTAGGAACTGCATCACTTTGCCAAGCCAAACAAGCCCCGCTTGACCCGTCCAGAGCATGGACGCTCGCTGCCCACATACCAACGTGTGTTTATCCACGCTGGTGGAGCAGGCAGATAGCCACTGGCTAAGGATGCTACAACGCGCTATCCCAACGTCAGTGGAGGCGTTTACTGTAACGAAATCCACTCCAAGGCGCATCACTCCACGCGGAGGCATCGCTGGTGGTTGGTTGGGCGAGAGCTGTCCGCCTGCTCTCGAGTGAAGGGATGCTAGCGTGACATATATCATCTTATATTCTTTCACATATATCACGCCGCAGAGTATTAACAACCGAACATGACACGTGGTACATAAGTTTCACTGACATATACGTGATGGAAGTTACATCGAAGAAAAAGAACCGGCGCGAACGTGCATCTCGCTCGACGCCCCCTCACATTCCCCCAGCCCCTCTTCTATCTAATAATCTTCCGACCCATGGAAACACATACCTTGACAGCTGGAAGCAATGGAACTTGTCGGCAAGCGGGGGATGGCGGACTTGGGTAGCCGGATCAACCATGTCAGTGGCAGCAAGATGAGTGATTGGGCAAAAAAGGTGCTGATGAAGCATGGCTGGTCCGAAGGCAAGGGCTTGGGCAAGAACGAGGACGGCATCAAGAACTACGTCAAGGTAGGAAAGATGCTGTGCGTGTGTCTGTGTGTACACTGCGGGGAGATGTGTTTGGCTGTGTGGCTTCTCCTCAATTGGCCCGGTATTTTTGAAAAACCAGTTCGCCTCATCAGGTGGAAAGGCAAGGACTGCGACTTGTGATTCATGCGCATATGCTGCTTGCCTAAAGAGATTAATCACAGGCATGGCACCACTTCCAGCAATGTCGAACATTATCAATTCACACTTTTCACCCTCAGCTCTTTCCAATTGTGCGCTGACCAACCATTTCCCTCCCTCCTCCCTCCCTCCTTCTCGGCCCTCAGGTAAAACAACGCGAAGAAAGCGCGGGCTTGGGAATCGAAGAACATGATCGAAACAAGGGACAAGAAAGCTGGTGGTTTAACTCTTTTGAAAGTGCGCTGAAAAGCCTCAAGGCTGTGGAGAATGATAGCAGTAGCAGCAGTGAGGGGGAGGAGGAGGAGGATGGAGAGAAGAGAAAGAAGAAAGACAAGGGGAGGAGGAAAAAGAGGGAAAAAAAGCAAAAGAAGAAAGGAAAGAAGGACAGTAAGAAGGAAAAGTTGAAGGCGGCTGCAGCTGTGGCAGGAGGAGGAAGAGGAGGGTGGGGAGGAGGAGAGAGAACCGTGCTGAGCTACGAAGATATGTTCAAGGCCACGGGGGGAAAGCGAATGGGTAAGTTTGTATTTGGTGATTGTGAAGGGAAGGAGGGAGGGAGGGAGGGAGGGTGGGAGGGAGGGATAATAATAGGTTAAATGGGTGGCTGAGTCAATGTGGTCAATCAGGACTTACGTCTTTCCCTCCTTCCCGCCCTCCCTCCCGCTCTCTCTCCCGCCCCTCCTCCCGCCCTCCCTCCCTCTCTATATCTCTTCACCCTTTGAGCTCTATAAATAAGCTGTTTTTCATTTTTTTTTCCTTATAAGAAGCCTGCCTCCCTCCCACTTTCCCTTTTCTTTCCCCCTCTTTTCCTCCCTCTTCCACCCACAGGTATGCGGGCCCGTGCCACTCAAAAGGCTAAGTGGGAACGGACAGAGACGGCAACGCTGATCAGCACCCACGACCCTCTTTATGTATTGCCAGCAGCAGAAGCAGCATCGTCAACAGCAACAGTGACAGCGCTCAGAGTAGTGGAGAAGAAGGAGGTGGTGGTGGTGGAGGAGCGGGAAGGGAAGGATGAAAAGAGGAAGGAGAGGAAGAGGAAGCGGAAGGAGTGGGGTGCGGCGGTGGATGCGGTGGAGGATGAGGCAAAGGAAAAGGAGGAGAAAGTGGTGGTGATGGCGAGGAAGAAAAAAGACAAGAAGAAAAAGGCTGTTCGCAAGGAGGACGATGAGGAGGTAGTGCCACAGGACAAGGGGACGAGTAAGAGAAGTAGGATGGAGGAGAGGGGCTAGGGGGAGAATTTTGATGGAAGTAAAAGTGTATGTAAAAAGGCTTGTGCTTAGCCATTTAAAGTATGAAATAAAGATTTAAATGAAGGAAAAAAGATAAGCAAGCACTCTTTCGATCTCATAGATATTGGAGAGGAGAGCTCGAAGAGGGCGAGAAGGTTTTGTGGCCTTTGCTTTGTCTTCGTTTGGACTTATTCTGGTCATTACACTACACATCCTCCCGCCTCCTACCCGTCCTTTGCCATTTCCTCTTGATACCTGGCCCACTAGAAATGTGCCGGCTGTGGGCTGTCACCCCCCTCGCCCACTATTTCGAGCGAGCGCGAGGAGCTAGCAGTATTATGACCCTCCTCACTCCACCACACGACACATACAGCGCGCCGTCCACACAAGCAAAGCACCATGCCGAGCAGCGGCAATAGCGCCAATGAAGGTGACTTGGTGATGCTCTTCTTCCTCACGCTCCTCCTCGCCGTCCTCATTGCCGGATGCTTTCGCACGCCTTCCATCGATATGCTGCAGCAGCAGCAGCAGCAGCAGCAGCAACAGCGGCAGGGACAAGGAAGCAACACTAGGAAAGCAGCCGCCACAGCTGTCCCTTCCAGACCCATGTCCATCCGTGCCAAAGCGCTGCAAAAAGAATTAGGATTGAGTTATGGCAGCCCCGTCACAATCACGACGCATGGCGTGCTCCTCCTGGGAGAGGAGAACGCGGACAGCAGAGGCAGCAGCAACAGCACCTGCGCCAGTACATATAGTGCAAACACCAGTAGCTTCGTTCCCCAGGCTCTCGATGCGTTGCGACTGTTGCTTGAATTTGCGGATGTCTTCTTAATCGTGCATGCACCAGAGGGTCCAGTAGGCGATGCGGAAAGGGCACGGGTCATGGCCTTGCTACGGAGGGAGGGGATGGTAAGGGGGATGGATGCGCAGCAGCAGCAGCAGCAGCAACAGCAGCAGCAGGAGGCTGTTATGGCACATGTACGCATCCAAGAAGTGAATAAAGGGTGGATGTGTAACCATCTTGCAGGCATCGATCGATCTTAAAGAGCCTGCCCTCACCTTCCCCCCCCTCCCTCCCTTTCTCCTCCCAACCAGAAAATCCTCTTCCATTCCACTTTTGTGGGAAAACAAGCGATAGCTCGGCAGCTCAAGCCCCATCTCCATATCGATCACGACCAGCTCGTAATTTCGAACCTCCTCCCCTTCCTTCCGCGACTTCTCCTGGTGGACACCTCCTTCTCCTCCTCCTCCTCCTCGTCCTCCTCCTCGTCCTCCTCCTCTTCCTCATCCTCTTCCTCCTCCTCTTCTCCTTCTTTTTCCTCCTCCTCTTCTCCTTCTTTTTCTTCTTCCTCCTCTGCTTCTTCTCCGTCTACCATCGCTTCACAGAAAAGCAAATTGAGAGTTATTTCTTCCCTGGGGGCGTTGCTCGCGCTGTTGCCGCCACCCACGATGCCGACAACCAGGTCTCAGCTGCAGCTACAGCAACAGCAACAGCAACGACAGCGGTGATCAGGGCAAGAAAGAAAGATAGGCCGGAGGGGGGGGGGGAAGTGGACTAAAGTTAAAAGGCTCACGCAACGATACTTTCACATCCGAAACGTCGCAGCCGATTTGTGAGGGGAAGGGGAGAAACTTTATCTTGGTTCACTTTACATCATTATTCGTGTTTAGTCGTTGTTATTTTCCCCTATGAAAAATGACTGCACTACTGTACGAGCCTCTGTTTGTTTCGTTTCGTTTCTCTGCTGCAGTCTTTGTGTTGTGTCCTTCGTCTCGCACTCCCCTCAAAAAACTGTGCCTACATACACACATTTTGAATATTCATCATTATCCTCCCCCTCCTTGCAGGCAGACATACCTAGAAAGGACAGGCACACACCATTCAAACCTCCATACCGCCTTATCTACCCCATCTTCTCCTTTTTCTTCAGCATGCAAGAATTCATGTCTCCTTCACCTTCTGTAGAGCTGGTGGCTGTCGTTCCCCCTCTCCATCCTCCTCGTCCTCTCCCAACGCCTGCAAGGCCATCAAAAGCGCATTCCTTAATTGTTTGTTCTCTTTTTCCAGCTCTTCTTTTTCGGGCGTGTACTTGGTTGCTTGGGGCGTGGCTAGCTGCTGTCGCATCAAGTCATTCTGCGCGGAGAGCTGCAGAGTGTCGGTACGCAGGGTTTGAAGTGTTCTGTGATAAAAGATAAAGGGAGGGAGGGCGAGAGAGAGGGAGGAATGGAAGGAGGAAGGGTGAAACGTGTTCATTGTGTTATGCAAGGTACAGAAACACACGTTTCGCTACTTTACAAATAAGGCTGCTCCGTCCATCACTTACTCGACAAGTTGCTGATATTTTGCTTTCTTCCGTTTCCGGCTTTCGTGTGCTGCTTTTCGATTCAACTCCAGGCGTTTCTGCCGCTTGGTTTCGTCGTCCATGCCCTCCTCTTCGCCCTCCCCCTCGCCGTCCCCGTCCTCCGCCTCGTCGTCCTGGCAGTGTTCTTGCTCCACCTCGGTTATATTATTGCCTTTCTGTTGCTGACTACCGCCGCCGCCGCTGCTGTTGTTGCTGCTGCTCATGTCGGTGCCGCATTGAGCCTCCGAGCGTTGAGGGCGATGGGCTGCCGTTGGTGGCATGGGCTGATGTGGCCAGGAATTACCTCCTCCCTCGACACTGTTGGTGCTGCCAGTACTAGTGCTGCTGCTGCTGCTACTGCTTGCGCTTCCAAGGGAGTGGTAGGATGGGGCTGACATAGAGAGCGTCGTGAAAAAGTTTCGGGGTGGACCGGCGTTGTCTTAGCAAGGAAGGAGGACCACTGGCAAGGGCACGGATGCGTTTGTGAGACACTTGCAGGGCTGACAACTAGTCGTGCGAAAGGTGATAGAACCTTTCACGTTCCTCTCTTTGGTGAGTGAAAATATAGTAGGGGTTAGCATTTATATTGCCCCCAAGTCAATTGTCTCCTCTCAAATCGGGTCGATCGCCGTTCACGCATGATGACGACACATATCGCGACGCCGGCAAATAAGCAAGGGCAGGCAAAACGCACCAGCACACTGTACTCATGCACATCATTACCACCATAGCACAGGCAAAATTATGAGGATCTGGATGACGTCGAGCATGTTGCATCTGCTCAACCCTTTCTCGCTTTTCCTGGCCTTGCTTCTGGTTCTGCCGAAGACAGCGAATGCTACTCCGCAAACAACAGGCCCCGTTATTGGCGTGGTCGCTCAGCCCAAAAAGTCTTTCATCCATCCCTGCGACGGTGACTGTGAGTATATCGCAGCCAGTTACGTCAAATGGGTCGAGAGTGCGGGCGGTCGCGTCTTGCCGATTCCGTACGATGCCTCTCCAAAGGACCTGGACACGATTTTTGCGTCCGTCAACGGCCTGCTCTTCCCAGGCGGGAGTAGCTTGATCTCCAAGGGTGCAAGGCACTTATTTCTCAGAGCACGACAAGCGAATGAGGCGGGGGATTTCTTCCCTGTCTGGGGGACGTGCTTAGGGCTGGAGTGGATGGTGGAAGCCGTATGTGCCGAAGCCGAAGAGGCTGATCCGTCCCTTCCCCACTTTACGATGGACAACGACTACGACGCATGGAACCTGACGTTGCCCTTACTTTTTACTGAAAGTGCGAGCACCAGTCGATTATTTCAAGGCCTGAACCCTAGCTCGCGTACTGCGGCTCGGACACAAAATATAACGCTCAACAACCACCACAAGGGTGTATCGCCCTCCCATTTAGCAGTTACCCCAGCGTTAGCATCTTTCTTTGATGTGCTTTCCACAAATTTAGACAGAAAGGGTTTGCCATTTGTCTCAACGGTGGAAGGAAAGAATGGAATGCCTTTTTATGGCGTCCAGTTTCACCCGGAAAAGGCCTTGTTTGAATGGGGGGTCGAGGAGGTGGGAGATGGAGGAACGGCGAAAGAAGACGTGGTATGGTGGCCGTACGAGGCTATCAATCACTCCCCTTCCGCGCAGGCGTTGACTCTCTATTTGGCCAATTTTTTTCTGGGGGAGGCAAGGAAGAATGGGCACGTGTTTCCCGAGGAGAGGGGGGGGGAGGTGTTAAGTTGGGCTTACCCTGTCGTGTATTCGGGACCAGAATTTGTTCAATCGTATTTTTTCCACGAATATTATTTTCCTGGGAAAGGTGATTATCCGAACGAGGATATGGGCAGTGGTGCTGTCGTACATGATGATGATGATGATAATGATGATGATGACGATAAAGCTGCAGCTCCTGCTGCTACTGTTGCTGTCGCAGCTGAGGGAGAGGAAGGTCGTGGTGGCAATGGAGGTGCGACTGCTATCGCTGAGGGAGAGGAGGACGAACAATCATTCGAGCGTGCCTCGCATGCATTGCGAGGAGGGAGAGCCAAGAGCAACGGCGGCATCCTGCTGGAAATGGCATGAAAAAATGTCACGAGAAAGAGACGAATTATTACCTGATTGGTTGAACACATGTAAAAACATTCACAAGTTAGAGGAGGCGAAAAATGCAAAGAAAGAAGAAGGAGAAAAACAACTGTTGTATTGACAGCTGATGCCTTGTTTTAATTTAATTTGATGCATCGTTTTTGTTCACTCCCTCTTCTCCTACCCCCCTTCCTACCATCGCCACTGCTCCCGGAAAGACTGCTGACAGGGCCTCATCCCAGTCATCCACCTCATATTTCTTCATCAGAATCTGAATCACACGATCCACAGCCAAGGCCATATTTGACATGTGCTTCTGACCCTTCGTACCCTGCTTGCTAAAAAATTCTTTCAATGGCAGCCGAGCCGTGGCCACTCCATGGGTAGCAGCGCGACTGTACGACTTATTTTTTAGCACCACACGGTCGACCAAGCCACCAATGACGTAGACCTTGCTCGGGTCGATTTCTTCCAATATATCAGGGGAGTCAGGCGTCAAGTAAATCAAGCGTTCTTTGTTTGGAAAGACGTCAAAAACAGAGGCAGCATGCCGGTGCATGCGCCAGGCGTTCCCTCCATTCTTGGCCAATGCCTCCATGACCTCTCCCTTTGCGCAAGTTAAATGGACACTGGGGATGAGGTCGACCCGGGAGGCTTTCCGCATCAGGCCATAAGCACATCCTAATTGACGACCAAGAGAGGAATAGAGACTAGATGTTGAATCGTACACCAAGTCAATCGCGATGCGGAGACGTGGGGACAAGACCTCCCGTTGCGAGGAGAGGCCTGCGTCCAAAGCGTAAACTTCTTCGAGCCATGCCGTAGCTTGCGCGTCTCGTGCCCTTCTTGCGTCTCGCTCGGCCTCGGTTATGCTGCATTCTTGTGCTTCTCGCTTGCGTTTGTGCCGACGCATCTTGTCGCGGCGGGCGTTGACCATGAGCATTTTCTTGGCTTCGACTTTAGCCACCTTGGCCTTGGTCTGGGCAATGAGCGCCTCGCGCGTAGTTTGTGGTATTTTTGGGGATAATGGCCCCGAAGACAAAAGACAACGCGGAGTATACAATTGACGTCTTCTTCTTGCAACGTCGTCGTCGTCTCCGTGAGTAGTGGAGTTGTGCACGGCGACCAGGACAGTAGTGCGGAGAGAGGAGGTCAGCAGTGGTGGTGTTAACCTTCGTGCGGCAGCTGAAGCACCCAGCGCCATAACAAAGGCATGTCCTCGGATGAGTAGCAAAGACATGGCAAGGAGAAAGAAAGGGGCGTGGAGAAGCAGCTCCCGCCGCATTTAAAAGGAGGGCAAGGGGAGAGGTCTCGTGGCCACCTCACGTATTGGAGTGTACGTACGTGCACGACGAGATGGCTGGTGCTGGCTGAGGTGGACTAGGGATTATGGATGCATCGTGGGGCAAAAACAGCGGTCGGGCTTGCAGTTGACTTGTGCAAAAAACTCTACCTGTTTGTGTGCGTGTGGATGGGGTTTCGACAAGCGTAAGAAGATGTATTGAGGAAAGCAGGGCAGCACGGCAGGAGGAGGGGGCCACTACTTAGCGATCTGCATGACTGACTTATAATCACCATGTACACAGCACAAAATACACACTGGCCAGACTGCAACTTTGTAGCCTCTTGTGAGTACGTCCATGCCCTTATCGTCGCCAAGGAGGCGCACGCCTGCCCACCGAAGTCTTGTCAGTGCCCTCTTCCCAGTTGGTCTACTCCTCATTGCTGCCCACAACGCATCGCTACCTACTACCGCAGCTTTTGTGCCTCCCAATCCGTCTACCTCGCCGCTGCTTCCTCATCGCATACACATCCTTCGACCCCAGCCTGACTCACCCACCTCAAGCCATCTCCGTACGCATACGCGCAGCATCATCACCATGAGAAGCATCAAGGCTTCCTCCACCCCTCCTCCTTCTTCTCCCTTTTCGTCCTCATTTTCCCAGAGCACTCTCCTTAAGGGCTTCGAGCTCGTCGGAAAATCAACTCGGTGGACAGTTGCCAGTTTAGTGGCTGTTGTCCTTCTCTTGCGACGGGACGCGGCCATGGTTAACTTCACCGTCGGTGCCATTTTAAATGCTTTGCTTGGTAAGACGCTCAAGAGAATAATCAAGGAAGCCCGGCCTGATGGTGCGGTTCTTGAAGACCCCGGCATGCCCAGCTCGCATGCCATGGCGTTGTTCTATATGACTAGCTTTATAACGGCTGCCTTGTGTGAGAGTAAGGGGTTAGGGGGAGCTCTCCCTCTTTGGTGGCCTTTCAACTACATCACAACCATTTCCTCGGTCATATTGTACGTGCTGACAGCAAGCTCATGGCGGGTCTTTTCGGGGTTACACACACCAGCGCAAATTTTGGTGGGAGCAGGGATGGGGAGTGGGGTGGGAGTCGGGTGGCAGTTTATGTGTCGGACACGGATGAATGAGGAGGTGGGGAGGTGGTTGTACGCGAGGTTTGAGGGAGGGCGGGTGCCATTATCGTACTTGGTGGGGGTGATGATTATAGGAGCGTTGACAGTGGGTTCTGTAGAGAGGAAGTTTGCGAAGGCGATGAGGCAGATATTGCGTTATGTAGGAGAGGAGGAAGGGAGGAAGGACAAGGGACTGTGACAGGGAAATGGGGGAGAAGTCCGATAATAGTTACTGAACTAGGCATGCAAAGCGAGTAAAATTCATGAAAAGAATCAATCGGACAAAGTTATTAGAGCTATTCAACAAAAAAGAGCACGCAGTCAACTGATTTGCATATTACCCCCCCTGGTAGATGGGTAGATGAGGTCGTGCCTGATTGTATGTTACTGGAAAATTAGACCCGAAACCAGCAATTTGCTAAAGCAAATAGCATAATCATCATTGTTTCCTAGACGACCAGATTCTCAAGGTGCATTTCCAGGTTGAAACTAGTACCTGAATCGGTGTGTGTTGGGAGGTCGACAGAACTGTGACGGTCACCACACATAAAATAATAATTATCTCCCCACTCACGCCCCCACCTTGTACCAGACACCCACCTCACTGGCAGCGTCCACAAATCTATGGAATTCTCGTCCGCTGTCACCTCGGCCACCGCCGCCGCGGGGACACGGGTGCAGAAATTGTGTAATAGGTACGAACAAGACTTGTCAGTCGCGTTCCCCTTGCAAGCCCTCCAGCCGGTCGTCGGAAGCGAAGCGGGAAACGCTGCCGCACCCGCCTCCAGCAACGGCACCAGGACTCTAACATCGTCCAGTTGGCTTACGGATGAGGCCTACCAGACGTATTCGGTGCGGGGGGGCACGGATAAATGGCGGGATAATCTGCGGCGGAGGGTGGAGATGCACAAGTTCCAAAGCATGCACGGGGAGAGTGAACTGGTCAAGGCCATCATGCAGACACGCGGTCGGAGTGGCACTGGGAATATGGGGGGGAAGGGCGGTGGTGGTGGGGGGAATAAGGTGGAATGGAAGCACGAGCAGCACGGCGGTGCTAGTGGTGGTGGGAGGGGGGGAGGGAAGCGACGGCGTGGATGGGAGCAACGCAGTGTAAACTTGTATGGCGGAGGACGGGGCGAGAAAGGAGGCCCACAAAGGCAAGACGACGACCAATACGACGAGGACAGTGGGCTACCAGGAGCAGGGGGAGGAGAAATGGCGATGGGACGTCTTATTAAATTGGGCCCTGTGGCGAAGCTGCGCAATTCGTCGTTGACCTTACAAGAGCACAAAACCTTCCAAGCCCTCTCCCGAAAGCAATTTCGCTACGATCAACAGCTGGACATGGACGCCCGTCCCCTCACTGCAGAGGAACGACAGACGCTCGAGAAACTGGCGCCCCTGGTTCGCGCCGAGCAAGTTAAATACGGGGAGCTATTGAGTAAGTGGAAGGAAAGCGGGCGTGCTCCTTACAAGATGCTGGAAAAACACGTCGGGCCTCATGTGGATGCTTACTTGCAAGCAATGCGATTGCATCAACTTGCCAGCATCCCACAATACTACCAGATGCATTTCAAGAGCCCTTTGAAGCCGGAGGAAGGGCTTGGGGAGAGAATGGAGCCTGCCTTTATTGGCGGGATCAAGGCCGCGGATGTTTTAAAGAAGAGGGTGCATGTGCCTCCTTTGCCTGTCGACGTGGGTCATGTCAAGGAGGATAAGGGAGAGGACAAAGACAAGGAGGAGGAACAGGAAAAAGAAAAGGAAAAAAAGGACAAGGACAGCAGCGACAGCAGTACAGTAGAAGCCGCTGCTGCCCCTTCTCCTGCGTCCTCCTCCTTCTCCGAGAGAGGCCTACACTGGTCTCCACGCGATGCCCGCCGATGGGACAGAATGGCAAAATGGGGAAAAAAAGATTATGTTTTTGAAGAAGGGGATATACTAGTCGACTTCCATACCCTCCTTACGCTTGCCGATCCAAGCACTGCCTGGATGATTCCCTTTTCAGTGCAGACAGTCGGAGGGAAGGGCGAGGGAGGGAAAGAGGGAGGGAGGGAGGGAGGAAAGAAGGTGTTGGTTATGCTTACCCCTTTGTTGCCCCCCACAATGAGTTGGAGGGAGAGGGCGGAGCTTTTCTACCAGGAGGTGGTGCCACAGCAACTAGCTGTGACCAGAGGGGAGGAGGGGAGGAGAGAAAAAGGAAAGGAGGAAGGGGAGGAGGAGGAGGTGGACCGGACTTTGTCCTTGGAAGCATGGCAGCTGGCTCAGCTTAAAGTGGTGGTTGCCTCCGACCGGGTGGCGCTGAGCATGGCAGGAGCCGAAGTTGGGGGAAGAGGAGAAGCAGGAGCAGGAGCAGGAGCAGGAGCAGGAGCAGGAGCAGGAGCAGAAGCAGAAAAACACGCGGGAGTGGCAGCAGCAGGACCAGAAGGTGAAGAAGGAGAAGGTTTGGAAGCGCTTTTGTCAGTCGAAGTCGACTATACCCTCGAGTGGAGCGAAGAAGAAGCACGCTACCCCCACGGCCTAATCCGCCACCTTCTATTCAATTGGGTGGCCGGGCACGCCTCCCCGTACCTTGCGATAGTCGACGGGAAGAACCGCACTCTGGCCAAGGTGATAGACAGGCGGGAGATGCCCGGGTGGCTGCAATGGCAGGGGGAGGGAAGGGCGGCATGGGCCATGGGAGAGGTGGTGACCAGGCTGGTTCATATCTTGGGGTTGCTGCACAAACAGGCCGAGGGGGACTTTGTCGTGAAACATGACCCGGAAGAGAAGGAGATGGTGGTCTATCATCATATCCCGGGGTGGGAGGGAGGGGGGGAGGGAGGGGGCGAGGGAGGGTTGGATTTGCATGCGTACATACGGGCATCGGGGAAGGCGGAGGAGAAGGCGGCGGGCGCTTGGAGGGTGTGGAAGTGGTCCTCAGTCGAACAACACATACCAGGAACCTTCGTACCCCGCTAGGGAGCCGTTGGCTGTCTTTCCATCCTTCCCGACCCTCCTCCCTCCCTCCTTTGTGACTGGTTTTGGGAAGGAGGGATAGAAGCAGGAAAATAGGGAAAGAGGGGAATGAAATGTGTGAAGAAGATGGGTGAGGCAATGGATGAAGCACATTTTTGCCACGGTAGGGAGGGAGAAGGGAAGGAGAGAGGCGGAAAGGGGGAAAGGAAGGTGAGATGAGAGACGAAAACACCGGATGGAAAAGCACTGACGACGCAACATATTTGTGAAATTGATGATGCAACAACAAGTAATCATCGTATGTACACTTGTGCTTATTTCTTTCTTTCTCCTCTCTCAGCGCTGCAGCTGCTGCCGCGGCTGTTTCGACTCCTTCTTCAACTTCTCCAAGATGTTGCTTATCCTCGTCTTCATGATCGGTTGCCCTTTCTTCGTCTTTCTACTCATCAATGCATGCCGGGCCTTGCGAATTTTCATGCTCTTCTCTCTTGCTTGGACTTTCTCTCTGTGACGCTGTATCTCTGCTTCGTACTCGTGGCGCTTCTCCAGTGCTTGTTGCCGCGCACGGAGGAACGGGTCCGGTTTTGCCTTCTTTCTCTTTCGGGACTGATGATCCCCCTCCTCCTCCTCCTCCTCCTCCTCCTCCTCCTCCTCCTCTTCCTCGTCCTCCTCCTCCTCCTCCTCCTCCTCTTCCTTCTCCTTGGCCTCTTCGTAGACGCGCCTACGTCCATCCATCTTGTCGTCATGTGACGACTCCCTAGCCCCTTCCTCGTCCTCTTCCTCCTCCTCTTCCTCGTCCTCCTCCTCTTCCTCTTTCTCCTTATCTTCGTCTTGAGAGTAATTAATCGTCTGCATTCTCTGCGCATAGCTGCTGCTGTTGCTGCTATCGCTGCTCTTCCTGATGATGCTGCCACTTCTGGCATTCTTGACAGATGAGGAGTTAGAGGAGGGTTCAAAGCCTTCTTTTTTTAACAGCTTGTGGTAAGATTTGAGTAGGGCCTTCTTGTGCACAAATTCTCTTTCCTCTGTAAGAGTAGAGTGATATGGGTGTAAAATTGTGAGTGATGGATGGAAGCCAGGCAGACGTAGTGTATGGTCTAGGAAGAAGGGAGGGATGGGAGATGCGTTTAGAGGCAGGGGGCCAACAAGCAAGCGGACAATACATCTCCCCCTTCCCTTTCCCATTTTCCGTTCACAATCATCCATCTAAACTTACTTTTGGTTATCTTGTCACTGCCTGTCCACCGCTTGCCACCCGCAAAACGCTCCAGACTGATGCCTCCTCCCACCCTCCCACCAGGTACCCTCTTCCCACTACCACCACGGCCACCGCCTCTTCGGCCACTGCCTCTACCTGTAAAGCTGCCTCGTCCTCCCCTAGAGCTGCTGCCCCTTGGGGACCAGGTCCGCCCGCGTCCTCCTCCTTGCTTGCCTCGCATGCCTGCTTACTTGCCTGTCGTGTGGGCCAAGGAAATAGAAATGCGAAAGTCACGAGATTGTGCGATTTCTTTGAGAAGTGCAGGCAAAATGAACGAGCCCCAGCATACCCAGTGTATTGTCCACACATTAAATTTTGTCCCGCAAGCATGTACATGTGCTGGACTCGCTGATGCGTACGTTTGTTATTAACAAAATAGAGGGAGTGGACGAGGGGTGGGAGGTCGAAGACGAAGAAGCAACGCCGCGAGTATCTTCTCTTGGAAATGCGCGGCGCTCACTTACGATGGCGACCACCGCACACATCAGACGGGCCTCGTTTGATCCAAAAAGAGAATAAGAAATGTGAGTGTTGTGTCGCCTCGAGCATGGTTGTGATGATAGCCTCTTACTGCCTTCCTATGCGTTTTAGCATGCATCCTAGACGTCGTCATCTCGCGTCGCATCTCACCCATCCCACCGCTCCTTCGCACACTCCGCGCACATATTCACAGAGTGACAAGCACATAACCATAAAATTATCCATTGCGGTGGAGGAAGGCATGGTTATGAAGGCCCCGTCGGCCGATGCTTCAGCGGCATCGTCCGAGGTGGGTGCGGAAGCCACGATGGGAGAAGCAGCAGCAGCAGCAGCAGCAGCAGCAGCAGCAGCAGCAGCAGCAGCAGCAGCAGCTGCCGCCGCCGCCTCGGAAAGTACCGGCGTGATCGAGGCCCCCGCGGTAGGGAATAAGGAGGATAACGAAGGCGAGGCGGTGGCGGAGCCAGCGGCGGAGATCTCGTTGGAAGTGGAGCTGCCGACAGGGGTAGTGTTACACCTACCGCCTGTGCACAAAGGAGAGGTGGGGCTAGGGTTGAGGCAGGTCTTGGGAGAATATCCAGAGGCGTGCTTCTACACCAGCTATGCCTTGGTGGTAAAAGATTCCGAGCCACGAGTGGAGATCAACGACTTTGTGGATTTGAGTGAGTATGAGGGGGTGTTGGTTGATGGCTCGCGGTTGTTGATGGTCTTGGAGGACTATGATGTGCGTCGGGCTCGAGCGCATGTGCGAAGGCTGAAGGAGCTGTTCATGTACCCTCCAGTCCTTCCACCGACTCAGACCAAGCAGCAGCAAGAGAAACAACAGCAACAGGACGAAGCATCAGCAGCAGCGGCCACTGCGACCATCACCTCTGCGGAACCTGCGGCAGAAGCAGAAGCCGAAGCAAACAAAGCAGAAGAGGATGCCGCCCTGACCCAGGAGCAGATCAAAGCCATGCTAGAACGGGTCCCCTCCATCAATCTACCTATCCAAATCTCCCTCGACAAGCTCTACCCCACTGTCATCGGCCCCGCTGCCGAGCCGACCGCGGAATTCATCGTCCCTCCCTGCCTCTCCTCCCTTACCTACTCGGGATGGAATCCCCCACCCGCCTCCCGCCGCCTGCAAGGTGACCTACTTTACCTCGAGGCCAAAACCCTTGACGGCCAAACGCTCTACATTACCGCCACGCCCGCCGGATTTTACGTCAACAACATCACCTCTTCCTCCTTTGATCCCTCCCCTGCCTCGCCCTCCTCTCACTTTTCCCACGAATTGCTTCCCCTTCTCGGGTCCGCCGTCCCCTCCTTTCCCAAGCTTTGGCAAGCCGCTGTGCTCGCTACACGATATCATACTCAGTTGCATGACCCGATCAAGAGCCTCGCCACCAGCATCGGGGAAGGCAAAATCGACTCAGCCCTAGCCCTAAAAATCCCCTGGCTTGTCCCCCCCCCCTTCATCCCTCCCTCCTCCTCCTCCTCCTACTCCTTGTCAGCGGCTGCGACTGCTGCTGCGGAAGAGCATGCGTTGATGACACGACACGTGTTTGATGACGGGTTAGTACCCTGATGCTTCCTTCTGCTCGGTCCTCACCTCTCTCCTTCCCTCCCTCTCTCCCTCCCTCCCCCCTTTCCTCCCTCCCTCCCTCATCTCCTTTCAGGATAGTTTTTTGTACTTGTTTCTTACACTTACCCTCCTTCTCCCTTTCTCTCTCCTTCCCTCCCCCCCTTCCCAGGCGGGCGGCTGATGACCTAGCACAGAGCTTCGGCATGGACGACCGAGGGGCGTTGCGTGACTGGAATGAAGATTACCAAGGGGCACGAGAGATGCCCGCCACCACCGTCGGAGAGCGTGTGGTACGCGCTAAGATCCTTTCTAAGGTTCTTGGCGATTTCGGGGAGGCGGCTGTCGCAGGTGCCAAGGCTGTGGTGGGCGGATTCGTGACTCCGATCAATCCCGACGAAGCGAGGAGAAATCACGTGTATGTATTCAACAATATTTTCTTTAGTTACGCCTTGGATACCCAAAACACGTTTAAGGTGGTGGGGGGGGATGGGCCGGCGTTCAAGAATGCCACGCATGAAGTCCGCAATATCGTTTCATTGAACAAGCTGCTGTCGGATGCCGCAGATAATGCTGCGGTTACAGCAGCAGCTGCTGCTGCTTCAGAAGCCGCTGCTGCAACTCTTGCGGAAGGCGGCGTCACTGTTGCTGGAATCGATGCTGCCGCCTCTGTGCCGAAACCGCAGCAGCAGCAGCAGTTGTACACACTGGCAACCTCCGTGATTGATTACTTGGGGGTGAGGTTGGTCGCACAAAGCGTTATTCCGGGTATCCTTTCAGGAGATCAACAGTCTCGGCTCATGTACGGCTCGGTCGAACCAGGGGTGAAGCTGCAGGCAAAGGAGGAGATGCATGCTCTCTTGAAGCAAGCGAGTAATTCGCTATTTTTGGCAGAGAGGGACGTGCCAGTGCTGCCTGTGCGGGCGTCGAAGGGGAAGAAGAATGAGGGAGGGGAAAAAGTCGAGGGCGAGGGGAAAGACGGCAAGGAGGGAGGGGAGGAAGGGCAAGAGACAATCAAGTTTGTAGGACCTGTGGAGTGGAAGGGTATCAAGGGGGCGGACGCGCGGTGTTATCTCTTAGACCTTGTGCGCTTGACTCCCCGAGATCCGAACTGGATTAAGGAGAATTGGGAGCAGCCACAGGGCAGTGGGACGGGTGTGTGGGAACGAACGAAGCCCATGGAGGGAGTGCCTGCATTAGAGGATGATTTTTCGGTGGTGCTGAGGCCGGAGTTACTGCGGTTGTTCGTGCGGAGCAAGGTGATGGGACTGAGGGAGAAGATCGTGGGGGCGTTCAAGGCCAAGCAAAAGAAGGAGAAAGGAGAGGAGAAGGAGGGTGACGAGGAGGAGGAGGAGCTGACACTGGATAAGGCGACAAAGGAAAAATTGAAAGAAGAAGAGGAGGAGCTGCTAGAGAGGATGAAGATCAATCCTAATGCCTTTTTGCCTCTGGAGGGAATCACGGACCTTGACCAGCTTGCGAAGGACGAGGAGCAGATTCGGGTGTTAGGGCGGTATCTATGGCATGACCTCCTTCCTGCCTTTGTGGAGGACGTGAAGACGGGGGTATTGAATCCGATCGATGGAGAGACCTTGACAGCTAATTTGCACCAGTCTGGGATCAATATTCGCTATCTGGGACGCTTGGCCCAGCTCGCGCAGGAGGGAGGGAAGGAGGAGAGAAAGGGATCGGGGGGTGGGAAACGGTTTCGGGTGCCGGAGTATTTCGTGCAGCTGTGTGAGACGGAAATGATTGCCCGGGCAGTGAAGCATTTGGTGTTTGACTTACTGAAGAATCGACCGGACCTGAGGATGGCTCCGGCGGCGACGCTCGTGGCCTGCCTGAATGCGGTGCTGGGGACGGTAGAAGCGAAGGAGCCGTCGGAAGCAGCAAGAGTGGTAGGGGCAAGTGGAGGAAAGAAGAAGAAGAAGAAGAAGGCGCCGAGTGCCTCTGCCAACGCTTCTTCTCTTGTCCCCCTGGAAAATGCTGAGGCTGCTGCTGCAACTGCTGCTCCGGCTCCGGCTCCAGCTGCGGCTGCTGCTGGCGGCACTGGCGGCAGCGGCGGGAAGAAGGGCAAGGGCAAGAAGAGCAAGGCCAGCAAAGAAATGAATGGGACCCCATCCTCTCCCCCTTCCTTATCTGCCACCACCTCTTCCCCCGCCGCCGCTGCTGCTGCTGCCGCTGCTGCTGCTGAGGCTGCCGCTACTGCTGCCGCTTTCTTCAGCGCACCTACGGAGAAATCCCCTCCTTCTACCCCTGGCATTGAGCTGAGCCTGGAGGAACTGCGTGGACGTGTGATTGCCGATATTCGGCAGCGGTATCGCTACTCTTCTTCTACCCTCCTAAAGGCTGGGGGGGGGACGCCTAGCAAAAACCCTTACGCGTTGCTTCGACGTGTGTGTCAGAAGTTAGGGCTGAGAATCTATGCGCGTGCCTATGATTTGAGCTCCAACAAACGTGAACCCTTCTCAGTGAGGGATATCGCCGAAGTGTCCCCCGTGGCCAAGCACTGCCTTCCTTCCTCTGTTCTGGACGAGGCGAAGGACCTGGTGCATTCCGCGACGGTTTTGATGCAAACGGGAAACGTAGCCCCGGCGTTTCAGTACGTTAGCGAGGCCACCGAACTGTTCACACAGACCCTTGGACCGATCCACACGGAAGTCGCCCATTGCCTGGAGCTGTCAGGGACGATATTGTGCCAGGCCGGGGACCCGGAGGCGGGGATAGGACAGATCGAGAAGGCCCTTGTCATATACTGGCAGACAGCGGGCTTCGACTCCTTTGAAGCCATCAATGCGCACCACGTCCTGGGGCTCTTCCTTCAACAGGTCCAAAAAGGCGGCAAGTACGACCAGGCCGTTTTCCACTTCCACGCGTGCATCTACCTCTTGGAGATGATCGCTGGCCCCTATTCTCCTGAGCTTCCTCCTCAATACCTGAAGCTCTCGAGTGCGTACCAGGAGCTGGGCCACGTGAAGGAAGCTTACCAGTGCCTCGTTCTCGCCTTCGACAAATCCCAACATCACCCGGATCGCGTCACCGAGGCTCAAATGGTCCACCAGCTCGCAGTGCTCGAAGCAAGCTGCACCCTGTACAAAGAAGCGCTCACACACGAAAAACGCGCCTATGTAATTTTCAGGGACATCCTAGGAGAGGAGCATCCGCGCGTGGCAGAAGCCTCGCGTTTCATGACTGAACTCACTCAAAAAGCAGTCGAGCGAGCGACAACCAAGCAAGCTCAAGCCTTGGCTGCGAATGCCGCTTTAGCGGCGGCGGTGGCGGCGGAAGGCAAGGGAAGAGTGGGGGGAGCGGGAGGGAAGAATAATAATAGCAGTGGTAATAGTAGTGTGAGTACGGGAGCGCCGGTAGTAGCGCCGGATAATTCATGGGTTACTGACGTAGAGGCGACGGAACAGGCGAGGGTAGGTGGGGGGGGAAAGAAGAAGAAGGGAGGGAAGAAGAGGTGAACGTGAATAATTGAGAAGGGGTTGAGGATGTGATGTGCGTGCGATGACGCATTTTGTTGTCATGGTGTTAGACGGAATGAGCGGGATGGAAGAGATCAGTTTGAGAATAGCCTTAGAGGAGGCAGAAGAAGATTTTGGAAAATGAAAGCGACATGGAGAAATTTAGAGAAAGCGACGGAGGGAAAGGGAGAAGGTAGAAAGAAGTGATATGCTTGTCTAACGCGGCGCAGGACACATCAGGCAACGAAAAGGGAAAAAAAAAAGGTAGAGATCTTTGTACACCGATGAGGTGCAGAGTCGAAGCATACAGCAGACTTTGAAGAAAGTAAAAGAAGGGGCCATTTATACAGGAAAGAAAGGACATGTGCAACGCAACCAATGAGCGTAAATAGGTGACGCCTCCGAGATGGGCAAATCAAAGGGTCTGGTGTTGCGAAGGTGCTTGCCAGCCGGTATCCCGCGGCATTGTTTTTGCTTTCTCGTCTTACACCTCGTCCTGTAACTCTCAATGGATGCACACAACAAGCGTTCGCAGTCAATCTCAATTCCCTTCATAAGGTCTAAAAAAAGAAAGAAAGAAAAAAAGAGCAGGGAGAGTATGCGCGCATCGATTTCAAAAAGAAACAGACGCTATATAGCAATACATATAGCTGTGAAGGAACGTACCCGATTCGATTCAGTTGTTCCCTCGCCATAGTCCAGTCAGATATTTACCCCACCCCACACACCTCACCCACAGGCGCCCCTGCTCCTCTATACAACGCCTCAACAGCAACAAAATAAAGTTACCCTTACTCAGCTGAGCAAACTGCTTATCCTGTATTTTCCACGTCAGCTCACGCCACAAGCATACCCCTCACAACTACCCAACACAGCATCCATCCTCGACGTGCATGCGTCTGATCAATCCTGGAGTCGTGGGAGCAGTCGCCATGGAAGCGCTAGTCGACAAGTTGCGAGGGGCCTTGTGGGGTTCGCTTGTGGGGGACGCGCTTGCCATGCCGGTCCACTGGTATGTCCTTGTAGGAGGGTAGATCACGGAGCAAGCTTTGAATTTAACATGCCAATGATTGTTCCAAACGTTTAGTGGGAGTCCAGATAAGCTTTTTCCGGCTGGCAAGAATACCATGCCTGTCTCTCTGTGATTCAATCTCTTTCCTTCCCCCGCTCCTCCCCTCTCATCACAGGTACTACGACCAACGCCAGCTCCAACGGGATTTTGGTACCATTACAGACTATAATGCGCCCAAAGCAACTTTTGCCGGCTCCATCATGAATCTAAGCAACACAGGTGGGGGTGGTCGCGGGAGCGACAAGGGAGACATAATCGGAGATGTCATAAATCACGGCAAGCGAAAGTTTTGGCTGAGAGGCGGCCAGTTCCATTACCACCACGGACTCAAGGCAGGGGAAGGCACCCTCGAAGCCTCCCTCGAACGACTACTCCTCCGAAGCATGAACAAAAACGACGGACGGTTCAATAAAGACGACTATCTCTCTGCTTACATCAGCTTCATGACCACTCCAAACAGTCACAACGACGTGTATGCCGGGACCTGTCATCGAATGTTTTTCGCGAACCATGTCAAAGGGAAAGACCCCAACCATTGCGCCGACAATGATGGTCACAACGTCGACACTATCGATGCCCTAGTCCCACTCATCCCTATCGCCCTCTCCCATCTCCCCTCTTCCTCGTCCTCGAGCAACAGCGCAACAGCGGCGTTGAAAAAGGACATCTTTGATGCCATTAACATGAATCGGAAATCGCCTTCTCTCCTGCCCCGATACGGGGAAGTCTACGTAGGCATCGTCCACGCCTCTCTCCTTGGGCGAAATCTGCAGGAGACATGCGAGAAAGCAGGGGCGGCGCTTGGTCTGAACGTGAAACGAATGATGCAAAACACCAGAGAAGATCCGATGTGTGCCTGTTACATTGATTCTTCTTTCCCTACACTATTATATTATTTACACAAGTACGGAGAGAACTCTCCAGAGGAGGCCCTGATTAGATCGACGAATGCAGGAGGGGAGAATGTAGCCCGAGGGGCTTTGCTCGGTGCAGTTTTAGGAGCGAGGCACGGGCTGGAGAAGCTGCCGAACCGGTGGGTGGAGGGATTGGTGGGTGAGAAGGAGATTCGAAAGGAAGTGAATGTGTTTGTAGACTTGGCGGTGAAAAACGCGGGAAGAGGAGGGAGGGAGGGAGGTGGGGTCTGTGCCCAGGGGTAGGGGTGAAGCATGAGTGGGTGAGGAGTATGATGAGCTGAAAAGAATATATGAGTAGCCAGGATTGTGTCGTTGATTTGGCAGCCAAGGGGAGATGGAGGTGGAGGAGCGTGCGATGGGAAAGGGAAGAAGGGTCGGAGGGAAGACTTGGTGGACGAATGGGGACATAGAGCAAATAATAGAAAATAACGAAGGAGAAAGAACGACTAGCGTTTCCCATGGTATGTGTCTTGTGATGAGTGCATCGCCGATTGTTGCGTTTATTTCTATTTCCCCTAAAATGTTAGAGTAGGGACATTTTTTCTCATTCGAAAAATTTATTTGTGCGCGCGTCGTGACTTAAAAAAATTCCCTCTTCTCCTCGTCTTAAAATCTTGCGATCAGAGTAGTGTAGTATAGCCCCCCCCCCCCCCCCCACCCCCCCCCACCCCCCCCCCCCCCCCCCACCACCACCCAAAACACGAATCCACCCACACACCCAAACCCCACGCACCAGAAGCCAACGAGATCCCCCACACAACATC
>Ga0160420_100311_pt1 | contig 24291 bp, 24 predicted proteins | sample CelAP2metagpilot_FD_108197 | JGI IMG/M metagenome (GOLD analysis project Ga0160420, IMG submission 108197) | Phycosphere-associated microbial communities from algal ponds in Kailua-Kona, Hawaii, USA - Cellana AP2-5-5 metagenome pilot | ecosystem: Engineered > Artificial ecosystem > Aquaculture >... | reverse complement strand
CTCCTCCTCCTCCTCCTCCTCCTCCTCCTCCTCCTCTTCCTTCTCCTCCTCCTTCACCCTTCTTCCCTCCTTCCCCGCGCCCACACAATCCTACCTTTGGCGACGAGCACAAAGAGGAGGAAGGGGAGCACGGTGACGAGGAAGGGCAAATAAGTGGAACCGGGGAGCCTGCCCTCCCTCCCACCGCTCCTGCTGCTGCTCCCGCTGCTTCTTCTCCCCTTCGTCCGACCGCCAGCCCGACAACGTCAGCGGTAACAGCTGCAACAGCAGCCACGGCCGCCATGCTGACCTCCCGGGAAGGCGCCCGAGAAGGGAGAGGGCTCGCTCTTGTGTGTTTTTTACGACGAGGGAAGGGGAGGAGGAGCAACAGGAGGAGGAAAAGGTAGGGGAGGAGGGGGAGGAGGGGGAGCAGGGGAGGAGGAGAGTGAGGTATAGGTATATAAATTCCTGCCTTTGACAACGCTTGCTTTGCCTCTTTCTTCTGTCTCATCCATCTCCTTTCCCCTTTTCCAATTCCTTCCTCCCTCCCTCGCTTTTTCCTTGCCCTAACCTCTGTGCCAGCACGGCCCGGCAGTCTCCAACGTGCGCCACATAGAGCACATTTCCCATTATAAGGGCAAGGACCACGCACGTGCCCGCATTCCAAAACCCCTTGGCTTGCTCCTAGGCAGGGAGAAGAAGGGGCGGGGAAGGGGAGGAAGGGGGGTGAGAGGGAGGGAAGAAGGAAAGGGTGAGTTCAACTTTGCCACGCACAGTCTCGGCTCAAGATTCGGCAAAAACACAGGTCCTTTCCCTCCCTTTTTCCCTTCTTTCCTCCCGCCCTCCCTCCCTCCCCTTCTTACGAGCGTCACTCCCTCAGCTAGCGATGAGAGAAAGTCGTTATCTACAGCAAGGAACGCCTCTCTCAGCGCTGTCTTCACTTTTATTTCCATCTCCTCAGGCGGAGGTGGGGTGAGGGTAGTGGTAAAGGAGGAGGATGAAGAAGAAGAGGAGGAGGAGGGGAGGGAGGAAAAGGTGGAAGAGGGAGGAAGCCGGGCAAGGACGGCGGGAACCAAGTGCTAAAAATGTTTGAGAAAATAGTGTGAGCACATGCCCTCCTTCCCTCCCTCCCCCCCTCCCCCCTGCCTTACTTGCGACATGTACTCGCTAGCCCGGCCCCCGCCATGCCCATCTAGGATAATGTAGATGCCCACGTCCTCCCTCCCTCCCTCCCTCCCTCCCTCCCTCCCCTCCCTTCCTCCTTTTCCTCGAGCCTGTCGGGTCAGGCGTGAGGAGGGAGAGGGCTGGGAGGAGAGCCCTGTGTCTTTGGTGGAGGAGGAAGAGAAGGGCCTGTCTGACTTCCCTCCCCCTTCCTTTTTGACTGTGGCTGTCGGGTCGAGGAGAGGAATGGCAGGTGGGAGGCCGGGCGGGTGGTTGGTGTAACGGTCTTCGCCCGGGTCGTTGCTTTCCACGAAGGCGGTGGAATGGTTGAGGACCAAACAAGGAAGGGAAGGAGGGGGGGAGGGATGGAGGGAGGCGTTCGGCTCCGAGAGAGCTCCTGGGCCCGGGGCTGCTGCCGGGACGAGGAAAGGAGGGAAAGAGGATATGTCAGTCTCTGTAGACGGCCGTTGTCGTTGCCTCTGCTGCTGTTGTGGCTGTTGCGGTTGCCGCTGCTGTTGCTGCTCCTGCGCTGGGGGGCTCAGACGCCTCTTTTTGCTACTGCTTCCTCCTCCTCCCTCGCCCTCGCCTCTTCCCTCATGTTCCTCCTCGCCTTCCTCCACTTTTCGTTCATGCGTCGGAGGCGTGCGGCCACCGGCTTTTCCGTCCTTCTCCTTCCCTGCTGGCTGCTGCTGCTGCTGCTGCTGCTGCTGCTGCTGCTGCTGCTGCTGCTGCTGCTGCTGCTGCTGCTGCTGCCTGCCATTCTTTTCCTCCACTACAAGAGGGAGAGGCGTGGGCGTAGATTTCATAGCGGTAGCTGAAGGCATCGTTCTCGTCATCGCAGGCATGGCTGCTGCTGCTGTTGAGGGCGTTCTGTCTCCCTTCCCCTGACCGTGGCATCCTCCTCCACCCCCTTCTCCCTCGTTTCCTCCTCCTCCTCCCTTGCCTCTTCCTCCTCCTCCTCTCCCACTGGTGATAGGGATGGGGGGAGTAGGAGTAGACGCGGATGAGGAAGGGGAGGAAGAGGAAGATGTAGAGGAGGAGCCGAAGGAGGAAGACAGGCATTTTCCACATCCGTTTTCATTGCCCCTAACTCTACTGCTACTGCTGCTGCTACTGCTGCTGCTGCTGCTGCTGCAGTTGCTGCTGCTGCAGTTGCTGTTACTGCCGTTGTTGGACCTATTTTTGGCTTCAAATGCGAGTGGACGAGGACCTTCCCCTATTGAAATTAAAAAGTGAGGATTGATCAACCCTTTCTTCCTCCTTCGCTCCCTCTCTCCCTCCCTCCTACCTTTCGCGCGGCTTATGGCAAAGATGGGGAACGCAGCTTTCAAGCCCTCTGTCGCCGGTGTGCTCTCAAATCGCAGAGTGGCCAGACCGGCCACCCTATTAAGAAGGAGGGGGGGGGGGAGGGGGGGAGGAAGGGGAAGAATGGCATGAGCGAACCCTCTTTATAAGTGCGTGCTGGACGCGCCCTCCAAATATGCCTACGTATGGCTCCGTTCCTTCCTCCCTCCCTCCCTCCGTCCATTTTCCTCTCTATCCTTCCTTCGTTACCTAAAGCCCCTCGTCTCCAGCAATTGCACCGCCCCTGCAATCAGGGCCCCATTTCCTTCCCCCACCCACGCAGCACACAGCAAGACGGACGGAGGCGAGGCAGGGGTGGAGGCCAGGACGAGAGGAGGGAGAGCCAGTGATGATGAGGAGGACGACGAAGGGTGATGGAGCTGGAGGAAGAAAAAGGAGGCGCCCAGACGCTGAGCGAGGGCTTGCCCCAACCGCTCCGTCCCTTCGGAGACCGACACCGCGTTGACCTCTTCAACACCGACCAGGTATGCAAATCTTTCCCCCCTACCTTCTTTAATTCCTTCCAATTCACCTCCTTGTGACAATACGATACCAGAAGCTGCTGCTGCTGGTGCTGCTGCTGATGCTGCGGTAGCTTTCTCGCCTTTCCCTCTCTCTGCCCTCCCTCCCCCGCGCCCTCCTTCCCTTTCTCCGATCAGCCCCAGCAGATCCTCCAAAAGCTGCAAAAACTTGATGGGGTCCGCGAAGAGAGGCGCAAGAAAGGAGGGTGGTGGTGGTGGGATGGGCGTACCTTGAGTGTAGGCAGGAGTGGGAGGGAAAGGTGAGCGGTGTGAGGAGAGGAAGCTGGGAGGAATAGGAAATTCTGGGGACAGGAAACGCTGAAGCTTACCCCGTCGTCCTCCCCCCTCTCCACCGCCAGCATTGCCGCTATTACTGCGCTTGATACCGGCGGACATTCTCACTCACTCACTCTCTACTCCTTTGCCGCACAAACGCCAGCCTTCCTCTGTCGTGTGGGGAATTGGTATGAGAACTTGGAGGGGAGGTGGTGGAGCTGCTTGACTGGCATCCAACTACGGCCAGAGACAAAGTCATGCTTGACAAAAACCAAACCATGGACGGGACACACTCACAGGCTCCATGCTCGTGGTGGGTTTGGGGTAGAGGACATGCTGCTGTCAAAAAAAAAAGAACCGTCGCCAAGCCGTTGGCGTTTTTGGCGGTGCAATGAAGGAAGCCGCGCGGAGGCTGCGTGCTGTGAAGCAGGCAGAGAGGATAGGGCAACTTGACACTGAATCATGCACGTTGTATAAATATGACTGGTCGTCAGGAGCGTGTGTGTGGTGCTGTAAAGAAAATTGCTTGCCAAGGAAGACACTTCACGAATTGCAGGCATGTCACACAAGCCCCACTTCTCAACACATGTGTTCTGTTCTGCCAAGAAAGGCCACAACTATGCGCGCGCCAGCTGCAGGCACAACATGCGAGGCAAGGCATCTTTACCACCAGACTTTCAGCACTCTCATTCTGTATTTTGTTGAGGCGTGGAGCCTGGACTTTTCAACCACTTTCTTCCCTTTACCCCCCAATCCCGCCCCACCCATCCAGCATCCAGACTATCTTATTCGTAGGGATTTCAACACCGTGGATGGTCCTTGGCTGGTCGTTGTCCGTTCTTGCCACTATCGCAGACGGGTTCCACTCCCCTCGCCGCAAAATCAACAGTTGTTCTTCCGCCTTTATTGTTCTTCTCCTTCTTCGAGCCTCGATAGTGATGGCTTGGTTCTGTTCCGGCCGCAGCAACACGGAGCTTGTCCAGCGCCTGCGTTCTGCCAATGTCATAACTAGTGAGCGGGTGAAGGAGGTATGTGGGAGTCCAGAGCTAGGATTGGGAACGGCGGAAAAAAGGGGTAACGGGTACGACTGGCCGACAGCAAGGGGATATGTACTTTCGAGCAATGATTTGATTGTACGACAACGTGGAAGAAATCAATTGGCATGCTCCTATCTGACAGCCTTCCTCTTCTCTCTCGTTTAATTCCTTATGAGGTCATGCTCCGCGTGGACAGGGCGAACTACGCCCCGAATTCAGCCTACGAGGACTCCCCGCAGTACCTTGGCTACGAGCAGACCATTTCCGCGCCGCACATGCACGCGCACGCCTTGGAGCTGCTGAAGGATAAGCTGGTTCCAGGGGCGACTGTACGTATGCTCCTTGTTTACTTTTTAAATTGTAGTTCTTCCTCTCTCTGGGTCGAATGCGCCTTTAGCGATCTGGTGGCTGTTTACATGCAAATTACCCTGACTCTCCTTTCTGCCTTCCCTCCCTCCCTCCCTCCCTCTCTCGTTCCCTCCTCTCCCTCGCTCCTCAGGCCATGGACGTGGGCTGCGGATCAGGCTATCTTACAGTGGCAATGGGCCGAATGGTGGAGCCGAAGGGGCGCGTGGTGGGTATCGATATCGTCAAGCCCCTCGTTGCTCTCGCCCGCAAGAACATTGCCAAGGCCGATGGGGACTTGCTGGAGAAAGGTGGGTGTGTGGGTGGGTGGATGAAAAGTGGGTGGATGAAAGGCTGGTGGATGGATGTTTATGAATGGTGGATACAATGGTAGGTGTGGGGGTGTGGGGGGGTGGATGTGTGGGTGGATGTATCGGTGTGGGGATATAAATATAAATATATATGGGTGTGGGGATATAAATATAAATATATATGGATGTGGGGATATAAATATAAATATCTATGTGTGTGGGTGGGTGGGTGTGGGTGGGTGGGTGTGGGTGTGGGTGTGGGTGTGGGTGTGGGCATGTATCGGTGTGGGGATATAAATATAAATTTATATGTGTGTGGGTGGGTGTGGGGGTGTGGATGTGTGGGTGGATAGGTGGGTGCATGGTCGGGTGTGGGTGTTGGCATGTATCGGTGTGGGGATGGATGGGTAGGATGTGTGTTTTGGGTGGGGGGATAGTATGTCTTCGTGTGTGTGAGACATCCCTCCCCTCCTCTCTCCCTCCTTTATGAGCTGTGTGCGTCGGAAGCATCCCGTTTCTTTCAACCCTCCTTCCCCTGACCCCTGTCCTGCCTTAACTCCTTCCCTTCTTCCTAACTCCTCTTGCACCTCCTCTCCCTTCAGGAGTGGTCACCCTGGAATGCCAGACAGGCTGGGAGGGCGACAAAGACAAGGGGCCTTACGACGCTATCCACGTGGGTGCGGCGGCTGCTTCCATCCCTCGCTCCCTCGTTGAACAGCTCAAGGTAAGCAGCCCCATTCCCCCGCCTCTCATTCTCGGCCCTTCCCTTGTTCCATCCCTCCACCTTGAGATATTTCTCCTCTCCTTCCCTCCCCCAATCCCGTCTTTCCGCCCTTCCCACGCTTAGGTCGGCGGCATTATGATCCTCCCCGTGGGTCCTGAGGGCGGCAATCAAGCCCTTATCCGGGTGGAGAAGGTGAGCCGACAGACGCGGAACGAAGAGAGCGCATTCCTTAGGGCTGTACTCATCCTTCCCTACCTGCCTGTTTCGCTTCCTTCCTCCATCCCTTCCCTCCCCTCCCCCTTTCCTCCCCCTTCCTCTCTCCCTCTGACCCATTTTTCAGATCAAAGACCACGGTCCCATCGAGGAGACGTATGTGGCACAGGTAAGAAAGCGAAAGGAGATACAAAGCTTCGCTATGGGTGGCCTTCCTCTCCACCCTCCCTCCCTCCCTCCCTCCCGCCCTCCCTCTCCCGTTCCCTCTTTCCAGACCCGATTTACTCATGCTCCCTTCCTCAGTATCATCCGGTCTTCTCTCCCTCCACTCTCTCTACTAGGAGCTGCTGGGAGTGCGCTATGTCCCGCTGGTCCGTCAGAGCCCTTACACCTAGAGGAGGGAGGGAGGGGGGGAGGGAGCGAGTGTGTTGTAGACTGGTTGAGGGAGGAGAGAAGCATGGCATGGAGGGGAGATAGAGGGGATGGGGCAAGGGACATTGCCCCACGTTACACGAGACGAGTCACATGTGCATAGCCAGGTGTTCAAAAGATGACGGGAATTAAGCGGGGGAGAAGTAGGCCGCAGTGGCAGGAAAGACAAGCGTAAGGGTATGTTGTATGCGTGTTTATGCATGTGCGTAAGCCCACGCATGTGTGAATGTGTCTGTATGTTTGTGTGCGTGACGATTTGTCGTATGTCTGCTTATCTGTCTACCTGTGTCGCTATGTGTCGGTCTATGTCGGGGGGAGGCAGTGTATGGTTAGGGGAGTTGAGAGTCTGATTCATCGAGGCTTCAGGGAATAGAAGAGGAAAAACGAGCCTGGAGGAAGAGGGGGGCGAACGAGGGAGCAGAGAACGCATACAGACACGGGTTGTGACCGAACATATAGAAAAAGACGAGCAAGTCAGCTGGGGGAGACGTTTATGAAAAGAAAAAAAAGAAACCCTCAGTGAGTGGCAACCCTACATTACGCATTTACGTATTCTAACTTTACAATTTATTTCGTACAAAACATTTTTTTTTCCATTCCTCTATCTCCCTTTTTTTCCTCCTCCACGCCTTTCTTCAAGCATAGTTACTCTTGTCATCCTTACCCCAAACGTACACACCCCGCCAATCACCACTGTCCCCAGGACCAGAGCCGCCACTTGCTTCCAACACCGCGTACTCTTCTCCGTCCGACGGTCCAAGACCCAGTATGTGGCATGGAGGAGGCGGGAGACTGTGTAAAGACCAACACCCAACGCCCCTAGGCCGATCATCAGCTCCAACCCGTCACGCACGTCGTCAACTGCCTGGCGAAATCGCGGGGCGACCTCTTCGTGCAGGTTGGCATATTGGGAGAGAAGACCTTCGTGTAGTCCCACGTCCACCTGCACTTTCGTCTGCATGAATGAATGGGTGAATTGTTAGCACATGTTTCAAAGTGTTTTGTTGAGTTACTCTTTCCTCAGTACGTACATCATCCATGGCTGATGGTACCCCTTGCTCCTTTCAGATAGAGAAGGCCCCCAAGCTTTGCAGTTCTAGGCTATGCCTGTATTGCAGTGATGCTGGAGGTTCCATTTAAGTGAGCGGTTATGTTTTGTCGCCACATATTCATTCATAGATGTGTTTTTCATTTATTTATTTGGATTGTGGGGGGAGAAAGGCCGTAAACCTCCTCCCGGCGCATGACTGACGACTGACGCCATTCGTTCTTCTTCACCAGATCTTTCCACGCTGCACAGCACCTGCCTCGTCGCTGCAGGTGTCTGTTGCTTCGCGACGAGTGGGCGAGGAAAGGATTGAGGCCTGATACCGCCTTGGCTAACATTGTCGCAGACCCACAAGCCCCACGCACTTACTTACTCCGCTTCCTCACATCTCACACAGACCCCGCCGCTGCAGCATGACGGTCCTAAAGCGCATCCCCAAGGTATTGAGTCCGCGCTTGCTGCACGTTTTGGCCAGCATGGGACATGGCGATGAAATTGTTCTTGCAGGTACATTGCAAAAGGCGGGGTTCGAGGAAGCCTCCAACTTTCTCTCAGGAGGTCGGGATGGAGTGGCCCGCGCAGTGTGCGTGATGAGCCTCTCCTTTTAGTATCGCATTGCAGAGGGAGGCTCATTATTACACTTTCAATTGGAAAAGTAACCTTGGTAAATCCCGTGATTTATGCAACCTCCCGCCAATCTCCTGTACCATCTCAGACGCCAATTTCCCCGCCGCCTCTATCGCCTCCCACACGCCGGGCGGGCTTGTCAATGCGGACGGTGCGTAAGTTACCTTCCAGCTTTTCAGCCTTCTCCAATCCCTACATGCTTGTTGATCCGACTTCGCCTCCTCTTATACACATTTTGCGTGCACCCTCAAAGGCAACGACATTCCTACCTTGCTGGACGCCATCATGCAGCTTCTGCCCTTGGATGAGACCGCACCGCCTGCCATGGTCATGGGCATGGTGAGTACGCTTCCTTTTTCTCGCTTTTTTCTTTCTATGGCTGACTAACGATATCAGAATAGACTGACAGGAGGAATTAATGTATCATAATGTTTACGTCGAGATCACTTCTTTTGCTTGGTCCCCGTTCTCGGCAAGATGCCTGAACACACAGCCGCAGGCTGGAAGACGCCCATTTGGGATGAATACAAAAAGATCCTAGCTCATGCAGAAGGGAGAGATATTGCTTTGGAGGGGATAGAGCGGTTTGCCTTCTATGCAAGGAGCAAACAGGCGTTTGCCGTAGTGGCGACCGGGTAAGGAGAGGAGAGAGGGAGGGTGAATAGCTTTTCGGCATCATGTCCAAAAATCACTAGCTAACTCATTCAATCCCTCTCCTCGTTCATCCATCCACCCAGAGAAACTGCGTTATACGGGAATCTCATTTTGAAAAAAGGCGTGATCGGCACTTCGAAGTGAATTGCCGACTGTACGGCAAGGATGGAGGGGCAGTGGAATTTATGGAAAAGAAGCTTATGATAATACTACCTCTCACAGTTGGAGTAACGATTGTACATGTGGACTTGTCAAAAAAGAAAATTTTGGGTTTGAAGCTACGACAGAGGAGAAGTTTATTATTTTTTCATAAGATAGCTAATTGTCTGGCTGCCTGATGCAGACACAGCAGCCCAGACACCGCAGCATACATACTTTGGCGCATTGCTTCCCAGCTGGAGTGTTTCCAGGCGAGATTTTTCGCTGAAACTTGCCATGTGCGGCACATGAATATCGAATTACATATATGCCTTGATTTTGGCACATTGGATCTACATTTATCGGAAAAATTCAAATTGACGTTTTATCGAAACTTGGTAGCCTCTTTTGGCAGGCGGTTATCTACTCATGACGTATATTATACCTTTTATCTTTGTCCCCCAAAATCCATAACCTTGGCGGTTTGGTCCTTCGCTATGACCACTTCTATATGATAACGCCATCTAGCCTTGATTCCTCCTCTTCCGTCAACCGTTTTTCCGCCTCATCCACTGTACCCTCCATAAACTCTTGCCATTCGTGCTCCCGGCAAAAGCTCCGCTATTTTTGGCCAGTATTGACGTATGGGGTGAGGTAGGCGGAGGAAGTGTGGGAGACGAGGTCATAGGCGGGGGCCACGATCCCAGCTGTGCGAATGTGTAAGAGGGATTGTGTAGGGATCAATTAAGTCTTGTCTGCATGTGCGACCTGTTGACATCACAGTGTCAAATTGGACAGCTGGCAAGTCCGTTCCTTTCAGTCCTTCCCTCCCTCACCCCATCACTCACCACCGTCCTGCATAGGTGGAGCGGAGGGGGGCATACCTTCGTAGTCGTCCGGGGCCGACTTCGGGATGGGGGGGGCGAGGGGGAGGGGAAGGGACGCTGCGAATGTGATGGGCACCGCGAGCTCGAGCGCATAAATACAGCCAATCTGGGCGGTGAGCACCAACTTGTAGGAGACCTGTGAAGAGAGAACGAAGAATAAATGAGAGATGAGAAAACGACGAATCGAGAAGATGGAACGAAGATAAGAACGATGTAATCATCTTCAAACAAGAGAAATCGTTGTCTATCCGGTTACGTTCGCATTCCCTCTATCTATCTATCTCTCTCCTCTTATCCTCCTCTCGGGCACCGACCTTGAGAATATGCCCTGCCGTTGTGGTGGGCATCTGGATGGTGCTGAAGCTGGAGGGCGTGCTGTCATGTTCGGCGACATTGATTTTCGGGTTCCAGCGCAGGAAAAGAGGAGGGAAGTTGACGACAGGCTGGACGGGGAGGCAAGCGCCAGGAAGGAGGTTTTGGACGATGGGGATGCCAGCGACAAGGAAGGGAATGCGACACTGTCGCGCAGTTTTGGCAGGGTCATTGACGGTAGTCATAAAAATCTCTGGAGGGGACGTAGGGAGAAAGGGACGGAGAGTGAGTAATCGAGGATTACATTTGATTCCCAGGATGTGGCCTCTTTCTTACCTCCCATCAATGAGAGGCTCACGCACTCAATCGTGCGCGAGCTCTGGTTATCGACACCCAGGGAAATCGGAAAGGACGAGGGGTCAATGGAGGTCCCGTCTACGAAGGGGAAGACGGTGTTGGGCACGGAGAGGCTGAGAGTGGCTTGACCCTTGGGAAGTAGGAAGAAAGAAAAGGGGGGAGGGGAAAAACAAGAGTGAACTTTGTCGTCTCCATCATGTAGTCTTAAAATCTTTTCTTCTCCTTCTCAACACCCTTTTTCCCTTTTCTCTCTTCCTACCGCGCTGAAGCAGCATTTGGTCGTGACCGCGTGGACATCGCGGCGATCTACAGCTTTCTGCATTTCCTGCGAGTTGAATGGAGGGCAGGATGGAAGATAGGGTGAATGTGGAGCTATGACATGAGACCTACACGCAGCCTTCCTCCCTTCCTCCTTCTCTCCCCCCACCCCGAATACCGGTGTGATGAGCATGGGCGAGGAGTGCACCTTAAGAGGGAAGGCCAGCTTGTTGTCGGGCCAGTTGGGAATGTCCACGAAGAGGGTGATGCCGTACGAGATGTGGGTCCCATGCTTGTAGGAGAAGCAGGAAGGAAGGTCGGGGGGAAGGGTGATCTGAAACTATCGTGGGGGGGAAGGAAGGAATGAAAATCATGCTCTGGTGGTGACGTAATGAGTTGCTGTTCTCATCCCTGTGTCTGCCCAATTCCTATCTCCTTCCCTCCATTCCTCCCGACATACCGCCCACTCGTACGGCCGGTGGGGTTCCAAAAAAAAGGATTGTCCCTGATTCTCTTGTAATATCACGGTGATGGGAGGAGCCAAGGCAGTGTAAGCCTTGTGAACGACGCTTCGTTCCCCCGAGCCGGTCGACCACTCTACACCCGCGCCGCACGAGAGCTAATGGAGGGAGAGGGAGGGAGAGGGCGAGAGAGGGCAGAAGATGGCGGAAAAGGGAATGTGTGAAAGAGGGATGGGGAAAACAACATGGGAATTGCTTCATCGAGTCCTATCTTCGGCCGACTGTTCGTTTTCTGTAGACGTGAGATTGGCTTTTGAATATTCCACCAGACATTCTCCTTGCCTCCCTCTTTCCCTCCTGTCCCTGCTTACTCTCGCGCACACAGATTTCGCCGTTGTCCTCTTGGCAAAGGTCGCCCGCATCTTGCCCCCAATTATCTCACCAGGATGAAACTCCGTCTTAGACAGCCAGAGGGTGATGCCATTCTTGGCGGAAGCCACTTGAGACTATGAAGGGAGTGAGGTGAGGGGAGTGATTAAAGAGCACTCATAAATGGATTTTTAATACACTGCACGTCACATGAATTTCGATGCACCGAGAAAGGCCACAACATACTTACCAATGTGCTATCATTGACATAAAGCTCCTGCGGTGGGTATTGATGGGGCACAGAATTGGAAGAGGAGGGCGGCGTGCCGTAGGACGCAAGCCTGTCTGGCCTGCCGTAGGAGGAGGACGCAAGACCAGTCCCAGTGCAGTAGTCGTTGGGAATTCTTGAAGTTGTTGGCGGCACATATGAGTTAGGGTAGGCCATGACTCTGCTTTATCTAGGTCGTCTGCGTGGCATGTGGTGTGAAGGGAAGGGATGGCAGGCAGCTGGAGGGATGAGAATGGCGTGTAACGAGGACGATTTAAAAAAAAAATAAGCGTCGCAATGCAATAATAATACAGCACCAAGATGGGTTTGAACTGGAGCGGGAGCTAGTGCAGCTTGTGTGTGCATTAGGAAGGTGGTCGGAGTTGGATGTGAATAAGGTGTCGACAGGAATGCGTCACTGCAACGGCAACAAGCAAGAGTGCATGACAAAAATGGTGAGATGGCAACTCCTCGGACCCCAGGCCGCGGGGCAGGTTGTCACACTTGTTTTGTCTAGGTTTCTTCCATTTCCCATGAGCGTGTGGAGAGAGGCCGGGGTCCGATGTTGGGCATAGATCAAGCACAAAATACCCGGCGCGCAAGGGGAGTGGATGTGGCGGCCCATGGCGGGGAGGTCCGATCTCCCTGTCTCCGGGAATGTACAAGCCATTATGTGGGTCTACGGTCTACATGACGTATCACGTAGCTAAATTTGCTATATTGAATATAAGGAGAATGATTTTGAATGGAAATCTCGAGCCAGACACAGTATATTGACCCCTAGTCCATAATTTGACCAGTACGAGAAGCATCAAAAATACCAGCAATTGTGCGAGAGGAAGCTTTGCCATGTGCATCGCTTTGCAGCTCTCTTCCAAGGGCACTCGTTCATGCCTTTGAGACTCACATTAGAACACATGGTCAGACCCACAGCCAATTTTCATGTGCAGTTACACCCGTATGCACGCCCCGACAGCGAGCAAGCTCTTTATTCAAAAATCCGCTATCGCTCAAATTGCTGCCCATGTGCTAGTTCGCCCTCTCTTCATCATCCCCTTCACTCCCGACGCCTCCTCCCACACCGCACGCACAGAGAGATCAGTCCCAGCACCACCTATAGGATGACACAGATCTGCTCCTAGCCGTCTTAAATATCATGCCTTGGTCCTTATTTCCTCCGCCTGCCCTCATCCCTGCCCTGGGCTCCACCCTCCCGTCCCACGCCGCCCATGACCGGGCCACCGATGCGCAAGCCCAGCTCAAGGCTCACATCTTGTCCTGCCAACGCCACCTCAACAACCACAACCATCACCACAGCCACTTCGATAAGTACCAACTGCAGCAGCAGCAGTGGGAGGGATGGTTGCGTGCGGCCCTAGGCCTCGCCAATATCGTTGCCCGGGTCCGCGTCCTAGAAGTGCTAGCCTCCATTGAGGCGATTTCTGGGGAGATGAACGGAAGGGGAGGGAAAGGAGCAGGTGGCAGGATGTTGCTGATGCTACCACTTCCCTCCTCTTCTTCAAATGTGAGCGCGGAAATGCCACCGTCGCCCCACGAAGCACGGCAAGAGGAGCAGGATCAGCACCAACACCAGTACCAGCACCAGCACCAGCAGCAATACGAGGCCGTGCCTTCATCACCGCCTTCGCTCCCATCGCCTTTTTGTTTATCGGCGGCCTGCTTGTTATTGCGAGAGATCAAGCATTTCCTGGAGGCGTACGTAGATGAAGAGGAAGAGGAGGAGAAGGGAGAGGAAATCGAGGGAGTTGAGAAGGACGAGGTTAAGGAGGATGAAGTGGAGAAGGAGGATCGTCCAGACCATAAATATGGCGAGAAATCAGTCCTCGACTTCCTTTTGACTTGCATGGGTCGGCTGGCCAGAGATGCGGCTGACAGGAAAAAGCAGGAGGGCAGCAGCAGCAGCAGCAGCAGCGAGGACGTGCTTGAAACTCTGAAGACCCAGTACATTGACGGTCTCTGTCCCCTCTGGCTAAATCTGGCCCGACGACCCTCTTCCTCCTCTTCTTCTACAACAGCAACCACAGCTGCAGCTGACGCCTCCCTCTCTTTGTCGCGCTCCGACGCTTCATCTTTGCCTCATGCCAAGCTCAATGGCAGGACAGGTGCGCGGGCAAGCAGCATCAGCAGCAGGAGGAGCAGCTCGAGCATTAATGGGTACATGGTTCAGAGAAGCAGAAGAACGTATGTGGCCTTGCAGCTTCTCACCCGGCTGTTAATGCAGGCACCCTGCCTGTTCCAATCTACCTTTCCCTCTTCCCCTTCTTCCCCGTCTCATTTTAGGTCTGATGGACCTCAGCAGCAGCAGCAGTTGGAGAAAAGGGAGGAAACGGAGGATCGCGAGAAAGAAGATGGAAGGAGAAAGAAGGAGGTTGGGGTGTATGTGGGAGTAGAGAAGGCATTGTGTCTCTTCGAGCGGCTCTTTTTTCCGGAAGAAGGAGAAGAGGGAGGAGGGGGGGCAGCAGGAAAGGGAGGAGAAGGAGTCTTGTATAACTCTGACAGGCGATTGCGAGTAGTGGCCAATGGGACATTGGCTGCGTTTCTGGCTTACGAGCAAGAAGGAGGGGAATGGCGGAAAAGGGAGAAAGACAACAGCGGCTCGCCATCCCTGTCGTCCCTGCTTTTCAAAGAGGCAGTGGGAGTCCTACTCCTTCCTCCCCCTTCCGCCTGCACCGCCACAGCTGTTGCTGCAGCAAGCACCGCTACCGCTCCTCCCAACCCCACCAGCCGGTCTCGCTTCCGTTCTTTTCGCTCTTCTTCCTTTGTGGCTTCACCCACTGCTGCCACTGCTGCTGCCGCAGCTACTGCTGCAGGCACTGCTTCGTCATCTGCGGCTGTTCAGGACAGGACACACGCCGCCCTGCTCCTACTTCGGACCCTCCTGGTCGACCCTCTCCTAGGCAAGGACGACGACAACAGCAAGACTAAGGAGGAAGAGGAAGAAGGAAACAAGATGGTGATGGCCTTGTCTCCCTCGCCCCTCCTCTCCCCCCACGCCCATCTCTCCCTCTGTTCTCGTGTAATCGACCTCCTCTCCTCCAAGCCCTCCTTCCCCTCCCCTTTCCTCCTCCAAGCTGCATGGGCCGTCATTCCCTCCCTGGCCGCTACAGGCCCGGGACCGCTTGCCTTCTGGCAAGCGCACTCGGCCCGCCTCGTCCCTCTCCTCCTCTCTGCCACTGCCGGGGAAGGGGGAGGGAACAGGGGACGAGCAACGGCAGCAGCGGCTTTCGAGTGTCTGGGCGCTATGGCCGTGCTTCTTGGTCCAGCCTTATTCTCGAGAGTAGAAGAGGAGGGAGGGAAGGAGGGAGGGAAGGAGGGAGGGAAGGAGGTGCAGAGCTTGTCTTCAAAAGAAAGTGAAAGAGAAAGAGGAGGAGCAGGAGCAGGAGGAGGAGGAGGACGACCACGACGACGGTCAGTAAGCAGCGGTGCCATTGTCACTACCTCCGTCCCTATACCTTCTTCCCCCCATTCCTCACCCTCGAACAAAGCCTGGTTCAAATTGGATGGCGGCCGAAGGGTAACCTCTTCCCTTCTTCTCTCCTCGGAGATACCCGGAGGTGGAGGAGAAGGAGGAAGGGGGAGGGGCGACAGCCTCACAGAGAGGCCGACTCTTCCTCCTCGCTCTTCCCCACAGCAGCACAACGCGGAGGAAAACGGTGACCTTCCTCTCCAGCAGCACCAGCACCAGCAGCCACCTGAGTTTACCTTTCCTATTCTGATTGGCTTGATCGAGAGGGGACTGTTAGACTTCCCTCTCTCCCTCCGCCCCGCCCTCCTTCGCTGTCTCCATCGGCTCCTGCAAACGCGGGAGAGGGAAGGAGGGATTAGAATGAGGGAAGAAATGCAAAAGGTGATGGGACCCCTATTGCCTCTCCTCTTCCTCCCTCCTCCAATAAGTGCCGATGATCCAGCCAAGGCGGCGCCGAGGAGAGGCAGCACCAGCAGCAGCAACAAACCCCCGAGGAGCAGCTCCAGTGGCAGCGAAATCTTTCGAAGGGGCAGCATTAGGTGGAAAAGGACGGACGATAAAAACATGTTCCACGATAGGCGGAGCAGCAGCAACAGCCCCCGCACTCCCTCCACCACCCCCCGTTCTCCCCCCCCCCCCCCCCCCGCCGTTCTTACCCCAGTCCTCCTTCAGACCCTCCAAGGCCTCCTTCCCTCCCTCCCTCCCTCCCTCCGACGCACCCTCCGGGAGCTCCTTCTCTTGGAAATTAGTCGAGTAGTGGCCACTCATGCACAGCAGCAACGACCAGGCCTTTTACTGCCTTCCCTCCCTCCCGTCCTCGCCCGCCGCCAACGCCAGTGCCACCAACAGCAACAGCAGCGGCAGCGGGAGAGAGAACAGAGATTGAAAAAGCCAGACGAAGGGGAGAAGGGGGAGGACGCGAGGGAGGAAGGGAAGGAGGGACGGCAGCATAGCAGGAGTTTCGCGACGAGGATGGCCATGATGCTGAATCACGCCCTCCCTTTTCCCCTCGCCTCTCCTTTGTCTCGCGGTGCTAGAGGTAGCAACGCTCTTCTCCCTCAAGCGGCCCCTCGCTCTCCCTTCTCGTCCTCCTCCTTGGTGAGGAACAGTACGAGCGCCCTGTCTCCTCCCCCACCTATTCTCCTGCCCTTCTCTCTTCCCTCCCGTCCCACCATCCCTTCCGCCCCTCCCTCCCCCTCCTCCTCCTCCTCCTCCTCCTCCTCTTCCTCTTCTTTCTTTTTCCGCAACCATGTTGGTATTGGTCGTCTTGCACCTCCAGGCCGAGCGGTCAGCGTTAGCGAAGGAAAAGGAGAAACTGCCTCGCCCGCAGCAGCAGCAGGAATAGGGGTCCCCCTCATCCAGCCGCTATTCACGAACTCCAAGTCTAAGTCTGCTGCTACAACTACTGCAACTACTGGTGCTGCTACTGCGGAAAATCCCTCATCTTTTCCTTCTGCTTTGCGACAAATCAGCTTTGGAGTCGTTCCCCCCCTCCCTCCTCCTTCCCCCTCCCCCTCGCAACTGCAGCACAGCTTCTTCTCTTCTCAGGCCTCGGGCGGTCGAAGAACAAGTAATGCTGCTGCTGCAGCTGCTGCTAGTCCTGCCAGCCCTCGGCAGGCCCGTATTCCCTCCCTCCTTTCCCCCTATCGGTCTTCCTCCTCTTCTCCCTCCCTACACCAACAGCCGCATCAGCAGCGGCAGTCCTCCTCGCCCTCCCCCTTTTCCTCCACCTCGACCTTCTTTGCCTCCCTCTCGACGCTCTTCCATGGGGACGATAAGAAGGGAGGGCGAGAAAGAAGGGAGGGAGCGCAAAGCGAGAGCGTGAGCGTGATGCTAGAAGGGAGGGAGGATGAGAGGACGAGGAAGGGAGGAAAGGTGGATACGGCAACGGTCCTCCTTGCCCTCCAAGCGCTGGTTGATTTCAACTGGTGGGTGATAGAAGAGGACAAGGACGAGGCAGAGAGGGAGGAAGGGTTAGCGGCCGAGGTGGCGGAGGTGCTGGATGGCGCGGTGGGCCGCCTCTTGCTTTGTGATCCCGATCCTTTCCTGCGACAGCAAGCAGGTCTCTCCCTCATCACCGCCCTGAATACCTACCCTCCCTCCATTCCGCCCGCCCTCCCTCCCTCCCTCTGCTATCGCCTCCTTTCCGCAGCCCTCGCGGAGAACCACCTGTGGGTGCGCCCCCTTCTCCTCACCTCCCTCCTCTCCCCCTCTCTCCCTCCCTCCTCCCTTCTCCCCCTCGGGCTGGCCAGCCCTCCCTCCCTCCCTCTCCTCCTCCTCCTCACACAAGACACCGAAGCTTTCTCCCTTCGAGCTCAAGCCACGGCCACTCTCAGCCGGCTCCTCCCTCACGATCTCCCCTCCCTCCTTCCCTCCCTCCGTGGGCTGTGGGTATGCCTCCTGTCTACCATCCTGGACGGCCTCGGAAAGGGTCGGCTGGCGGGGCAGGGGGGGAGGGGAAAGGTGGTTGAGAGTCTCTGGCTGCTGCACACCCTGCTGCAGGCCCTCCCTCCCTCCGTCCATCCCTACCTCCACCCTTACGTGCCCCAGATCACCCGCCCGCTGGTGGGGCTGGTTGCGACGAGGACGAGGTCGAGGAAGGAAAGGAAGTTGGGTGGAAGGGGGGGAAATGACGGAAATGGTGAAAGAGGAGGCAGAGAAAGGCCAATGGGCATGGAGGAGGGAGGCAACGAAGATGAAGAAGGAAAGGAGGGAGTGGTGATGCATGGAGAGAGTCTAACGGCCGCCTTTGCAGTGCTGGGAGAGCTGGCATTGATCCATCCTTCCGACCTCCGGGTCCACATTCACACCCTCCTACCCCGCCTGGTCAGCGTTCTCGTGGCCGCCGCCAGCAGCAGCAGTAGCAGCACCAGCAGAGGCAGCAGCAGCCATAGTGATGGTAGCAGCAGCACCGACGGCCGCGTCAACGGCAGCAACCATCTGAGTCGAGGGGGAGGAAGGGGAGGAGGAGCATACCTGAACCCCTCCTCCTCCACCATTACCCCCTCCTCCTCTTCCTCCTTCTCCTCCCTCCCTTCCGCCTTCTCGCCCTGGCGACGGAAGCAAGTGGTCTTACGGGCCCTCGGCCAGCTGTGTGGAGCGACTGGAGTCGTCAATGACGTCTACCTCACTTACCCCTCCCTCCTTCCCGCCCTGACGGCCATTCTCCAACAGCAGCAGCACCAGCATCAGCAGGGAGGGAGGGAGATCGGGAGGGAGGACGGGGGGCAGAGGGAGCTGGCGGATGTAAGGGAGGAAGTATTGCGGGTGATGGGGACCTTGGGAGCCCTCAGTCCACTCCTCTACAATGATCTGACTGCTGCTGCCACTACTGCTCCCTCGGGAAGGGAGGGGAAAGACATCAAAAACAAGGGCGAGACGCAAGGGAGGAAGGGGGGAGTGGCAGCAGGAGGAGGGAGGGATGGGCAGGCAGGGATGGATGGAAGAATGAAGGAGAACAAGGAGGAGGAAGAGGGAGAGGAGGAGAAAGGTGGGGAGCGACTAGCGGCTCTGGTCCCTGCTGAAGAGCTTTACCCTGAGGTGGCGTTGCAGGCACTCTTTAGGCTGCTGAATGACGCCCCCTCCTCCCCCCACCATGCCTTCATTCTCCACACCATCATGATTGTCTGCCGTCGTCTCCTCACCTCGTCCCCTCCCTCTCCCTCCTCCTCCGCCTTCGCCTCCACCGGCACCGCCTTCCGCCAGATTTTCGATCCGATCCTTCCCTCCCTCCCGCCTCCCCTCACCACCTGCTGGCGGCCCTCTCTCACGCGGCTCCTCGTCCGCGGGCTTGCAGACAGGGCGAATAGGCCTGACATCTCAGCAGACTTAAAAACTTCTATTCTTGAACACCTTGCTCTCCTGTTCGAATGGATGAGGAAGGGGGGGAGGAGGGGCTTATCCCCACTGGCCTTCCTGCTTCGGAACCACCTTCCTTTCCTTCTTCCCTTCCTCCATGGGCTTTACAGGCAGCAGCAGGACAGGCGGCGTTTCCGTGTGTGTCTGCGGTTGGTTTTCCTGCTAGCAGCGGAGGAGGAGGAGGAGGAGAATGGCGGGGGGGAGGAAGAGAAGCAGGGCGGGGGGAAGGAGGGGAATGAGGAGGTCCGTCGATTGGTGGTGGCTGAGGTGGTGCCCTGGCTGGCGGCTACTCTGAGGGGGGAAGGAGGGAGGGAAGACGGGAAGGAGGGGGAGGCGCCTTACCTTCGTGCCTACATTAGTAAAAGGCGAGAGCGGAGCAGGAGTGGGAGTCGAAATGCGAATCGACTGGAGGGGGAGGAAAGTAGGGAGGACGGTGATGGCGGCGGGGAGGAGGAGGAAGAGGAGATGGAGGAAGACAACGACGACAACGATAGTGACGATGGGGAGGAAGAGGACGAGGAAGAGATAGAGGACGACGGGGGGGAATTGGACGATTTGCGGTGGCGTATGCGGGAGGTGCTGATGTGTGTGGGACGTCTGGGGGCGATGGGATTGGGATTTGAAGGCCTCTCCCTCCTCCTCCCTGATATAATTGAACTGGTGAGAGAGGGAGGGAGGAAACGCTCTTGGCCTACACGACGCTTGGCAGCGGTCTTGCTCGTGCAGCTGGCGACGACGAGTCAGGAGGGGGGAGAAGGAGGGAGGGAGGGAGGGAGGGAGGTGGTGAGGCTGCATGTCCCTGCGTTGGTGGCTGCTTTCTTGTCCTTGCTTCCTCCTTGTTCTTCTCAAGAGGATGGTTACCGTGACGGCCCCCAGCAGCTGCAGCAGCAGCAGCAGCAGCAGCAGCAGCAGCGGATCGGGGTCTCTTGCCTCTTCCACCTTCTTGCCAACCTCCGTCTTTGTTCCCCCCCCCTCATCCTCTCCATTCGTCAAGCACTCCTTGCAGCCGCGCTCCCTTCCTCCCTCCTTTTCGCCTTCGACAGCCTCATGAAGAGCATCCTTCTTTCCCTCCCTCCCTCCCTCCCTCCCTTCTCTCCCGAATTCGCACCCGTCGAGATCCCGTGGGCTCAAGGCGCAGGAGGAGCAACAACCAAAAGAAGAGGACAAGCCGCGGCAGGATTTCTGCCCATGAACGCTTCCACTCTCTCCTCTTCCGGGGCAGTAGAAGGAGGGGGGGAGGGAGGGAAGGAGGAGCCGGCCCGAGGACCTCCTCCCCTTGGCAGTGTCCTGAAAAGCAATCTAGCTACCCCCGCAATCTCCTACTCTTCCTCCTTTTCTTCCGCCTCGGCCCTCTCCCCCTCCCACCACTTTCAGATAAATCTCCCCCTCCTTGAAACCACCTGTCGCCCCCCCCCTCCCTCCCCCCCTCCTTCCCCCGGCGCCTGGTCCGACTGGCTCCGCATTTTTTCCCTTGAAGTCCTTCGTCACTCCCCCTCCCCCTTCCTCCGTCCCTGCTTCCCCCTTGCCCAAGTCCTGCCCTCCCTTGCTCCCTCCCTCCTCAATCCTGCCTTCTATGCCCTGTGGACCGCGTTATGTCCCTCCTACCCCTACGGCGACGACGGCAGCCAAAGCAGCTACCCGCTCCTCCCCTCTCTCGAGGCTGCCCTCCGCTCGCCCTCCCTCCCTCCCTCCCTTCTCAACACCCTCCTGGGTCTGTGCGAGTACATGGAATTGCGCGAAAAACCACTCCCCATCGACATGCGCCTGCTCGGGAGGGAGGCGGGGAGGGCCCAGGCCTTTGCCAAGTGCCTCAAGTACAAGGAGAGGGAGTTCCACGCAGACCCGTCGCCAGAGTGTGTGGAGGCCCTCATCGAGGTCTACAATCAGCTGGGGCTGAAGGAAGCGGCCTGCGGGGTGCTTCGGGCCAGGGAGGGAGGGAGGGAGGGAGGGAAGGAGGCGGGGGGCCTGAGGCCGGCGTGGTTGGAAAAGATCGTCCAATGGGAGAAGGCCTTGGTCTTGTATGAGACGTATGGTGAGTAGGGGGAGGGAGGGAGGGAGGGAAAGGAGGGAAGTTTTTTGGTGGCGGGTATAAAGCTTGCTAGGGAGGAAAGGTATAAGAGAGAGGGAGAGGGGGGAAGTGGAAAGGAGAGAAAGAGGGAGGGAGGGAGAGGCAGGGACCCTCGCTCACTCCTTTCTACTATATTCACTTACAGCGGACACTGTCGAGGCCGAGCAGCGGGAGAAGGACGAGGAGCAGCGGAAGACCGCTGCCGCCTACGCTTCTTTTCCTGCCAGCACCACCTCCAGCACCAGCACCAGCACCAGCACCAGCACCAGCACCAGCACCAGCAATAACTTGATGACGCCAGCCACCACAAGGCAGAGGCGTATTTCCTCCTCCACCACCGCCGCCACCACCGCGAGTTCCCTGGCCCGGCGACGATTTTCGGTCACGGCCTCAGGCAGTGGCAGGCGCTGGACGATTGGAGAAAGGGAGGGAGGGAAGGACGCGGGGGAGGAAGGGAGAGAGGCGGAAAGAAGCAGGAAGAAAAGGAGTAGCAGTGGAATGCGAGGGGAGCAGCTCCCACAGCAGCAGCAGCAGCCGCGTGTGTTGGTTATGGTAGAGGAGGGGAAGGAAACGAGCAAGGCAGGGAGTGAGGGTAAAGGAAGGAAGAAGAAGCAGGACTCGGGTAGGGAGAAGAGGAAGGACGAGTCGACGGCTGTGATCTTGAATCAGTTCCACCTCCTCGAAGCCAAGGTCAGTTAAGCCTTCCCTCACTCTTTTCTTGTCTCTTTTTTTTCAACCTTCTTCCCCATGCATTGTCCGCTAAAATTAGAGCTCCCGCCCTCCCTCCCTCCCTCCCTCCCTCCCTCCCTCCTTCCCTTCTTCCCTCCTCAGGTCGGCAAGCTTCGCTGCCTAGAGGCGCTGGGCGACTACCCGGCCTTACTCACCGAAGCCACCCACCTCAAGGACACTCTCATTCCCACTCCTTCGACCACCGCCACCACCCCCTCGACCTCGACCTCAACATTCCCCAAAGAGGAAGAGAGCGAGGAATGGAAGAATTGGCTGACCCAGACGCTCCTCCTTGGCACCAAAGCCGCCTTCCACCTCGGCCAGTGGCACGACATGCACGGCTTCCTCCACGCCCGGAACCAGCACCTCTCCTCCTCCCCCTCCTCCCTCCTGCTCTCCTCCCTCCCCTTGTTCTCGGACGAGGACCCTCTTTACTACTCTGCCCTCCTCCATGTCGCGACCGAGCCCCCACCATTCCCGCAAGCCACGGCTGCCATCACGGCCCTTCGCGCCAAGCTTGCCCTTACCCTCTCCTCCGTCCTCACCGAGTCTTACACCCGGGCCTACCGCGGTCTCGTCACAGCCCAGCAGCTCGTCGAGCTCGAGGAGATCATCGCCTACAAATGCGCCGCCGCTTCCTCCCTTCCTTCCTCCTCATCCCCCGCCCTCCTCCCCCTCCTCCGGGCCAAATGGGACGCCCGCCTCCGGCACGCTGCTCCTGATGTGAAGGTCCTCCGTCGGCTAATCTCCCTCCGCCCCCTGCTCTTTCCCCCGTCCCAAGACGTAAGTGCCTGGCTTCGTCTGGCCTCCACCTGCCGACGACAAGGGCAGCTTGCCTTGAGCGGAAACGTCCTGCGAGGGCTGGGCGCTAGCCTGGAGATGTGCTCCCCCCCTTCCTCTGTCCCTCCCTCGTCCTCGTCCTCCTTCTCCTCCTTGGTCGGCGCCTCAAGCTCCGGCTCGGGGCTCGGCCGTAGAGGAGGAGAACGAGGAGGAGGAAGCGAGGGTGAAGGGGAAGGAGGGACAGGGGTGGATGACTTCTCCACCTCCCGTAAAGGACATGCCTCCTTCTCCTCCTCCCGCTCCAGCCCCCTCCCGCCTTCCTCCTCCCCGCAAGTCAAATACGCCGTTGCAAAGTACCTGTGGGCGGCCGACCAAAAACCCAGAGCCATCCGTCTCTTGAGGCACCTCGAACGGGACCTTTCCAATCCCCCTTCCTGCTCTTTCCACCCTCCCTCCCTCCCTTCGTCGTCTTCTTCTGCCCCGCCATTCCTCTACCCGTGCCAGCATGACTGTGTGCCGCGGGTGTTCCTGGATGAGGAGGAGGGAGGGATGACAAAACAGACGCTTCTCTCCAAGATCCTGGTGCGGATAGGGGAGTGGAGCCTGTTGCTGCACGAAATTGGAGGAGGAGGAGGGGGAGGTGGGAGGGGAGGAAGGGAGGGAGGGAGAGAAGGGCTAAGCATGTCGGTCTCGGCCTCGGTCTCGGGCTCAGGCCTGGCCGTGTCGGCTTCATCGGCATCCATGTCAGGGCAAGGAAGCAGTAGGAGCGGGGAAAGGGGGGGAAGGGAGGGAGGGAGGGAGGAAGGGGAGATGGAGGAGATTCTGGGATGTTTGAGGAGGGCCACGGCGTTGTGTCCGACGTCTTACAAAGCCTGGCACGCTTGGGCTACGGCCAACCACGCGATGGCGGAGAAGGAGAAGAGGACGGGAGCGGTCCAGGTGCGGACGGACGGAAGGGGGGGGGGAAGAAGGAGGGAGGAAGAGGGGAAAGACTTACCAATGGTCAAGTAGATGCCAGCACGCTTGCATAGCGATACTCACCCCCACAATCCACCCTCCTTCCCTCCCTCCCTCCCTCCCTCCCACAGGAACGTCAGCACCCACCCACGTTGCACGGCGAGAAAGACGGAGAAGGGCAAGCGAGCGTTTCCACCTCCCCTTCCTCCCCCTCGTCCTCGTCTTCCTCCTCTGCCTCGACCTTCACAGTTCAAGCCATCCAAGGCTATCTCCGCGCCCTCTCTCTGGGGAGCACAAGCTCGTCCTCCCTCCCTTCCTCCCTCCCTTCCTCCCTCCCACCCTTTCCCCTCCTCCAAGATACCCTCCGTCTGCTCACCCTCTTTTTCACCTCCTCTCAATCCAAAGGGAGGGAGGGAGAGAAGGAGGGCGTGGCGGAGGCAATGGAGGAGGCACTAACCTCTATCCCTCTCCCAACCTGGCTCGACGTCCTCCCGCAGCTGATCGCGCGCATTGATGCGCCATCAGGGAGGGTCAGGGGGTGGGTGAGAAGGCTGCTCATTCTTGTTGGACAGATCCATCCCCAAGCACTCATTTATCCAATCACACTGGCGGCCACCACGGGCATGAGGGAGGGGCGGAGGGAGGGGGGCAGGGAGGTGTTGCGGGCGCTGAGGCGGGAGGGGCGGGGGG
>Ga0160420_100310_pt1 | contig 24314 bp, 28 predicted proteins | sample CelAP2metagpilot_FD_108197 | JGI IMG/M metagenome (GOLD analysis project Ga0160420, IMG submission 108197) | Phycosphere-associated microbial communities from algal ponds in Kailua-Kona, Hawaii, USA - Cellana AP2-5-5 metagenome pilot | ecosystem: Engineered > Artificial ecosystem > Aquaculture >... | reverse complement strand
CTGGTCGTACGTTTAACCTAGCCCGACGCGTGCCCACCCCCTCATCCCACTCCTTCGCCTACTTCTCCGCCTCCTCCTCCTCCTCCTCCTCCTCCTCCTCCTTTCCCACACGCACCGCTAGTCGCAGCCATCACAGCTGCTGTCAGGGCAGCCTTACGCGCAGCCGTTGCAGTAGCCAAGGCTTCACCCATCATATCACCAGTGAGGAGACTCAATCTTATTTTATCTACTTGAAATTTACCGTTCATTAACTCGAAATTAAAAATAGGGGGGCCGCGGGTGGAGGAGAGGCCCCGTGAAGAGGGGGAAAGGGAGGAGGGGAAGGGGGGGGAGGGGAATTTCAGGTCTTTGAGTAGGCCGAGACGGCCGGCGATTTCAGCGAGGATCGAGATGATCATGAGGGTTTGCATGGTGGCTTTGAAAGTGATGAGGTGCCGGAAGAAGTAGAGGATGAAGAGGGGGAGGAGGAACTTGAGGGAGAGGGAGGAGAGTTGCTTGGCGGGAAGGGAGCGTAGAGCTCGGAGAGGAGCGGTGGAGAGGGAGGTGGTGTTAGAGGTGGTAGTGTTGGAGGAGGAAGAAGAGGTGGAGGTGGAGGTGATGTTTAGGGCTTTGCTGGCTTTCATGACGAGACGAGCAACGAGCGACTGCTTTTGCCCAACGCCATAGCTCCTGATAGGTGTGAACCCACGACGCTTAAAGTCAGGATCGAATACCTTCTCGTCAGCTTCTTCTTCTTCTTCTTCTTCTTCTTCTCCTCCTCCTTTTTCCACATCGTCCTCGCCATCCTCTTCATCGTCATCCTCTTCGTCATCACGATCTTTTTCTTTTTCATCACTTTCTTCTTTTTCCTCCTCGTCCTCCTTACAGTCTTTCTGCTCCATTTCTTCTTCTTTCTCCTCCTCCTCCTCCTCCTCCTCCCCCTCCTCCTCCTCCTCGTCGTCGTCTCCCCCCGCCGGGGCACCAGTGGACGCAGCCCCAAGCTGATCAGCATCCAACTTTTCTTCCTGAGCTTTCACTTGAAGCATTCCTTGGAGGCCTCCCTCGGAAGTGGGCGTCACAGGCAGCCCGTCCACTGGAGGGGGTTGAGATACAGCAGTTGCCACGTTCGTTGTCGTGGCGTTTGCATTCATGCCCGCCCGGGATGACGTTTCCAAGTTTTCATTCTCATAGTCCAGTGGTGCAGGTGCAGCAGTGCCGTGGGGCACGGACGATAGTCCCAAGAAGCCCAGCAGGAGGAGCTGGAGGAGGACTCGCGACCTTCCCGGAAATAGGGAGGCTATTCTTCGTCTTCTTTGCCTGCTCTGCTCATCAGAAATGGTTTTTATTGCTGCGTCTGTCATGATGAGAACCGGCACGTTAAGCTCCTCCCTTCCCCTGAGCTCGTATGCGTTGGGTGTGGTTGTATCGTAAGCGTGTAGATAGAACAGGCAATCGAAGCAAAGAATGCGGTATTCCATCGCCAAATCTTTTTTCCGTGCTTGCACCAACGGCTGGGAGGAGGCCGCGCCCCTTGTGAAGCGCGTGGACTTGTCCTTTGCGCGCCTTTAACATATGATATCAAAGCAAATACGATGTAAGCGAGCTGAGTTCCGCTGTTGATGAGCTTGAACCAAACAAAAAAAGAGTTTCTGATGAACATTTGGTACCGCCGCACCGGGGCTCTCCGAGAAGATCCTTGTGGTTACCAGTACAAAATCACGCCAAGGGTGTGAGTGGGTGGCGAAGTGAATCTCTGGAGGACGGGTATTTTATTTGCAGTTAAAATGGTTGTATTCAGGTTACTGCCTGGTGATTGGAAACAGAGAAAACCCGAGAACTATATGGCCACGCTTGGGGCCTGCTCTTCTGTGCGTTCTTCGGCAGACGACCGTAGAACACCGCTTTGTTGGTTGCCAAAATGCCTTGGTGTACGTGCAGTTATATCCTTCTATTTGCCTTACATGTGTTATGGAAATTTCCTCATACAGAATTCGTGGGGGGCGACACGATCTGCAGTCTTTTTACTTTACGACATAGGAGTCCGCGCTTCCTCGAAGTTTTACCATGTGCTGGAGGGAATGGAGCTGGCCATATTTTGTTTCACTAGGGTCGAGGTGAGCTGCCCATATTTTGTTTCACTAGGGTCGAGGAGATGAAAAGAGTAGCAGCCTTGTAAATTTTTGTCTGTCCCCTTCTGTTATGGGGAAAAAAGACGCGAGATACTCTCCAACATAGGGCATACGCCGCACCAGTCATTCATACATACATAAAAATGCACGCTGTTTAGTGGATGTGGTTGACTGAGAACCACAGAATCAGATCGGGGAGGTCCCGCAGCCCCTTTTTGTTGGACGAGCTGTCACCATCGCTTGTGTCGCACAGCTTGAGGTGAGTTTTGAATGCACGACACGTATCGCTTTTCAGAAGTTAAATGTTGGTCAGGATAGGTGGGTCACAACCCGGAATTATTTTGTGCCCTTTGTCCTACATTTGATGGAAGTCGCCCAGAGCTCATCCTTGCATCGTATATATCGACACATATTTGGTCAACCTACGATATGTCATGCTGTTTGTTATAATTTAGTGCCAAAGAATGTCTGATGTAGAGAGCTTGTGCATTCACCCCTTGCCATGACGCACATAATTTTCCCGTTTTTCTTCTACCTCTTGCTCGTCTTGTACCGATGACTTGGCAGATTACCGCAAAAAGTATGGTTATGAGCCGATTGAAATGGACAGAGACGAGGTCACAATCGGTTGCAGTTGGGTGCATGGAGTAGTGCTTGAAAATTTTGCTACGAACATTTGGAAAGGCCAACGCTAAGGCACATAAATGAATTCCAAAATCTGCGAGACAAGATGGAGAAGCATCACCGAAGTAGGATTTTTTTTTGGTGGTTCTACGATGGAATACACACTATCCACCGATCACCATCTTTAACATTTTAGCATCCATCCTAGAGAGCACGCTGATCACAAAAAATACCTTTCTCACCAGAAAAACTAAAGAAAGGGCACTTTGGACTTTGGGAAATTCTCCCGAAACAACAGTACACAAACTCAGCCATCATTGGAAGCTCTTCGCTCGCCCCTTCTTGCTTTATTTTGCATGGTTCTGTGGCAAGCTAGGCAAATGGGCCACATGGCGTGCATGACGCAAGGGAAGGAAACGAGTGTTTCGTGCAATAACCAACCAGGAATGCCCTCATGGACATTCCAAGTTGTCCACACACTCATTTTTTCTTCGACGTCTACAAATGAGTTAAGGTATTGGGCCCGACACGGTTGTTCGGGTCAACATTACCTCGGCTCTCCCATGCTTCGGCGATACGGGTGACGCACTCCTTTCCACTTGATGTTATTGCATATTTTTCGCGGTACCCCCTCTCGCAAGCCCCACAAGTCTTCATATCTACGAATCACCACAAATCAACACACTCATTCGTTCGAATTGGCGTGGGTACGCGTTCGCCGCCCGCGACCCCCATTCCCCCCCGAAAAAACAATCGAAAAAATACCGGGGCTGGGGCCGCCTTTTTGAACCGTTGAGCGAGTGCAAGTGCGACGAGCAGCAGCTCTAGACCTGCGCAACGCATCTTGCGGAATCTGCCTTTAGCCATGCAATACATTATTTTCATTTCCGATCCGCCATCTGTCCGCAGTTATCCAGTGGAGCTACCGTGCCATGTGGCCGGCGTTGGGGAAAGACAACCACCTGCTTAGATTTTGCCTTGAAAGCAAACCTGTCGATGAAGTGCACAGGAAGTGAACGAGGGCAGTGCTTCCGTGCGCTTGTACTTTTCGGTAGTAACCCCCAACCCGTACACAGGATCTCACGCATTCAATTTCTCGTGGCCCTGGAAGCAGGGCCAGTGCTTCACTCTTGTGTGAGGGGCAAGGCCCTGTTGCATGCGACAGTCTTTTTTGGAGCACCCTGGCGGCGGCACGAGGAGCAGCACTGGGATAACCTGTAATGGAGAGAGTGTCAACCTTCCAAACATTACCGCAGCCTCCAAGCTCAGCCAACCCTTATCCTTCTCCAACTATCATCAGCCAAGTTACCATGTGGATGGGATCGGGGACTCCCTAGGCATGCCCTTTTCACATCCCGAGGAATCAAATCAAGTAAGTCAGTCGACCGGAGTTCACCCCCAGCGAAAAGTGGGCGCAAAGGAGAACACGCATAGTCTGTCTGGTTTAGAGGTTTTCATAGACCTTAAGTATATCTAGGCATAGTAACGAGATCCACATTGCGCTCGCACTCAACCCCTTTTCCAACACTCGCAGATGCTGAAAGGTCGGGACTGCAGAACGGTCTTACACCCGACGGCTCAGCAAATCCATTTGAACCAGCACCGCCCTTCATCCTTGCCGCTGGGGATCGAGAATAACGTAGAGTGCGAGGGCACCAGCAGCCACAGCAGCAGCCTGTCGCAAGACGACACACTGATGTTTCATCAGCTCGCCAATCTCAAGGTAAGTGGAGGCGCGAAGTGTGCAAGCACAAGGTCCATAGTATTTAGTCGGTGAGAAAACTTACTGCTTTGCAGTCTCAGGGAATTAAGGGCCTGTAAATATCTATGGCGGTACACGTCTGATGCAAGCGACTTTTCCATAGGAAAAGCTTTGGGTTTTTGATGCGTCGCATCAGCAAACCATGCGGCTTTTGTGGGGGGGGGAAGCTGTCTCCCTTCTTCTCTTTCGTATGACTCATCTGCCCAAACCTTGTTTCTCCCTTCGACTTGATTTCCTGCCGTCGGACATCAAATTCGGGCTTATCACTGTCGTTTTCCACGCCTTCTTCTGCAAGCTCACAGACCCTGTGCGTCGGTCCCGCCGGTGGCCTTACCTTTCTTGCGACTCTATGTATAGCCCTCCCTCGCGTATCAACCATCCTCCCTCCCTCCGTCCCACCATACAGGATCAAGATGAATCTGATTCCGCGAGCCCCGCCAACACCACCTCCTCCTCCACCTCTAACTCCGAAAGCGGGGGCTCTAAAGGTTTCAAGAAACGCGCTTGGACCAACACTGAAGACGACACCTTGCGGGACCTAGTTGAGCAGCACGGTGCCAAGGATTGGAATAACATTTCTTCCCAGCTCCCCCACCGCTCGGCAAAGCAGTGCTGTGAACGATGGCATAATTATCTGAAGCCCGATATTCGCAAGGATGCCTGGTGTGCACCGGAGGACCAGATCATTCTAGATTACCACCAAGCGTTTTGTAATAAGTGGAGCAAGATCGCCGAGTTCTTGCCGGGGCGAACGGGGAATGCTGTCAAGAATCGATATTATTGCTTAATGCGTCGGGACCGGAAGAATACAGGCTCGGCAGGGGCCTCGAGGGGAGTAGGACAAGGGGCAGCATCATTCGGTCACGCCCGTGGTGGGGGTGGAGTGGGGGATGGGAGATCTGGCGGGGCGGGAGGAGAGAGTACGCTACTATATCCGTGGGCGCGGCCACCATTGTCCCCTTCTCATTTGCTGCAGCAACAACAAGCACAACAAGCACAACAAGCACAACAACAACAGCAGCAACAGCAGCAGCAGCAGCAGCAGCAGCAGCAGCAACAACAGCAGCAGCAGCAGCAGCAGCAGCAGCAGCAGCAGCAGGGCATTCACACCCATCCTCCAGGCCAACATCTCCTCCCCGGCCACCCTCCGCCCCTGGGACTTCCCATCATCGCAAGCACCGGGGACGCTCAAGGCAACCATTATCCGCTACTCCAAGGCGCCCCCAACACCTCCACCTTCGGCTCTCAACAGCATCTGCAGCATTTACCACAAAGACAGCCGCACCACCCCCAGCACCAGCATCAGCACTACGCCCATAGCCTCCAATGCTCTCCAACGGACGACCCAACGGAAGTTCCTCCCTGGGGCCCTTCATGGGTACCACCAGCCACCTCTGGCCAGCAGCAGCAGCAGCAGCAGTTCAGCAGTAGCAACTGTGGCAGCATCGTTAGTAGCTGTGGAGGAGGGCAAGGAGGACAAGGAGGGCAAGGAGGAGGGGGGACTGGGATATTTTTGGGTGGCAGTGCTTCAGGACACTTGAATCAGGGAGGAGGAGGAGGAGGAGGAGGAGGAGGAGGAGGGAACGGAGGAGGGAACGGAGTGAGTGGAGCATTTTTTACTCATGACACGTATCCTCATCACACGGGGACCCCAACCGAGTTTCGCTTCACGGCTGCAGGCGCACAGAGACCTACCATCCACTTGGGTGGAGGGTTGCAACAGCATCAGCAACAGCAGCAAATGCAATTCATGGCCCACTCCACTTCATCTCAAGCCAATTATGGCGATGGCAGAGAAGGAGATAGAGCGAATGTGGTGAGCATGGATAATAGCAGCAGCAGCAGTAGCAACCACCAAGGGAGGGAGAAGGCCTGCAGTCCTCTGCGAGACGAGCGAGGTATGAAGTGAAGCACCTTCCCGTTTCCACTGTATCTTCCTTTCCTGTCTGACGACACCCTTTTTGGGTTTTTTTAAATATTTACTTTAGCACCACCAGCAGCACAAGAGAGAGTGTGAGAAGGGGCTAGGCAGTGCGCGAGAAGCGTGTGTGTTTTTTGTTTATGATATGCCTGTTCCAGAAACGGCCGTGAGGAAAAGAAGATCGACAGAGAGAGAAGAAGTGACGCCAACTTATTGTAGGTCTTTTCCTGATGTAGTTATTATGAGAAGAAGATGATGAAAAAGAAGGAGAGTGAAAAGAAACAGCAACGCATCGAAACAATTTTCCTACCAAAGATGTAATACACAACCCAAAGGGTATGTATGAGAGAGGAAGGCGAAAGCAGTTTTTTTGTATGAAACCCATCAATTCTAGACGACTTAAATGTCACATGTGGAGAGAAGTGAGACTAGCAACAAGATATAAGCAACGGGAGAGAAACAAGTTCTGGTTGGAAGGGAGGGAGAATGGAAGGAAACGAGCGAAATAGATCGGAGAAAGAAAAAGAGTATAGAGATGGAGGCGGAGGAGGAAAGTGGGGGGAGCAAACGGAGGAGTTGGACAAGGAAGGGGGGGGGAGGAGGAGGATAACTATTGTAGATGACGAATTTAGTTGTTAGTCGAGGAAGGGATAACGATTTAATTTCGTTGGCCTGTCCACGTGCTGGACAGAGAGGTGGGAAACAAAAAGCAGGTTTAAATAAAGGCCGTGTGGAGAAAAGGACCATCGAAATGATACGCGGGCGTCAGATATTACTCAAAACCCGGAGCGATAGACGGCTGAAGCGAGCTTAAATCAAATATTGAAAAGATCGCAGCGACAAAAGACGGCAAAACACATAAATGCCAGCTTTTTGAATCTTGTATTTCCTTTCGGTTCCATGCGAAGCGATTTAAGAAGACGCATATACACGTTACTTTAGAATTTGTGTATTGAGTCAATCCTGACTTATTGTTTTCTTGATTTATTCTCCCTTTGGGCGCTCCATTTCAAGATTTTTGGATTCTACCCCGACTTAACGGTTACTTATATCACTTCTACTACCAGTGCCGCTGCTGTTACGACCGGCGATCAGGAAACAACATCTCCAGATAATGCAGCAAACCGTCCAAATCCCATCCCATGGCCCTCCATCCGACGTAGCCATCAGGACGGATCAGGAAGAGGCAGGGAGGGAGGGGCGCCGGATTGCCCTTCCTCCCCGTCGAAACCTCGATACCAAAGGCCTGAGTGACTCGGCCGATCTCGTCGTACATGGGCGTGATCACAAGTTCCTTCCTACTGCTGCTGTTGCCGTTGCTGTTGCTGACGCTGCTACTGCCAATGCTACTACCTGTACCTAGAGCAACAGCAGTTTTCGGCACACTGTGAAATCGCCGAGAAATATGCACAAGCGCCACCACATCTCTCAATCGCCACAATCTCTCCTCCCCCTTATTTCCCAACAAAGCCCTGACAGCCCCCTCGACTCCTTTCTCTCCCCCTGACTCCTCCCCAAAAAGAAGAAGAGTATGTCGTAACCCCCCGGACATAACCTCCAACAATCCCGTGGCCGCCCCCGACGACAACGAAATCAACGGACCATCCCTCGCCCTATCCCCCGGCTGAGGGCTTCCTACCGTGAAAGACCCCGAGGACGAGGACAGGAGGGCGGACGAGGTCCCTCGATACGTTAAACTCAACATGCTCATCCTCGTCGTGATCTTCTCCGTCAACCACGGCGAGCAATTCAATAATGGACTCGCCAAAGGAAACAACACATTCTGCACCAAGTTGCCCATTAAGCCTCCAACCGCCGTAAAGGTAGTCAAATTATCCGTCCAGGCCAACGTTTCCTCCCCCACCGGATGCCTCTCGTCGTGATAAGAAGGCAAAAACACCGAAGCATTTCCCCCAAGCCTCTCTACCACCCCAAACTTCCACGCCAGATTAACCGCGTCATGAACCCCTGTATTCAGTCCCTGTCCTCCAAACGGCGAGTGAATATGCGCCGCATCTCCAGCCAGAAACACATTCCCCACGCTGTACCTCGGTACCACTCGGCGGTGCACTCGAAAGATGCTCGCCCACGTCACTGTGTGAAGAGAAGCTAGCTCTGGGCATCGTGCCAACACCAACGCCTTCATTCGATGTGCTATGGCGGCTTCCACGTCGGCGTTCTCCACACCCTTGATGCTCTTATCGTTGCTGCCGTGCGGGATGCCGTCCCCGTCGCAGCGCCTAGTCACGACCCGCAAAATGTCCGGCGCAAGTTGAAAGATGGCGACAAAAGGCTCGCCTAGCAATACTTTTATGCCCCCAAAACTCATGCCAGGTTTGAGTGTAAAGTGGGTGTCGAGCAACAAGAAATCTTCCTCGTAAGGCGCTCCGTTGAAGGGTATTTGGAGAAGCTTACGGACACGGCTGTGACTACCGTCAGATCCAATGACGTATTTAGAGGTTATTCTTCTATCTTGACCCGTTTTTACATCGCGAACACTGGCAACTGTATGGCTGTTGCCGCTGGACGAGGACACCAGGCTTGCTTCTTGGGCCGTCTCGCCGTCCTTTTCACCCTGCACCTCTGGCTGAATCAAGTCCAACAGCTCCACACCGCGCTCCACCTCTGCACCATATGACCGCAATTTGGCTTCCATAATGTCTTCGAGCTTACGCTGCGACAGCATAAATGTTCCCTTGAATCGAGAAGGGATGTAGGAAAAGTCTTCCACAACAGTGGTTAAACGTCCCAAGATATCAACACGACCGACGCAATTTGCTTGCTCCAAAACCGCGGGCGCGATGCCCATCGCGAGAAATTTTTCCATAGACAACGCATGAATTCCAAACGCCTTGCTGTGCGGATCCCTCGTGAGCTCCTTGTCGATAATACGGACGCGCAAGCCATGGCGCAGGCATTCAATGGCAGCAGCTAGACCAACGGGCCCTGCCCCGCAGATCAGGACCGTAATTGTGGACTTGTCGTCGGGCATATCATTTGCGCCTATAAAAGCTGCGCCTGTTGCTGCGGCGGGAGACTCTGGTCCGCTAATGCGGTTGCTACTGCGTCTGAACATGGCTTCGATTCTAATCCTTTTTGGAGAAAGGGTCTCCCACTCTGTGCTGCTGATAGCGCGAGACGATGTCGGCCGGAACAAAGAATACGCCTGGTACTGCTGCGAGCCAGCAAAGTGGCCGTCGTCAAGACTTCACTCCTGCGTGCGTGTGTATGTGTCCTGTGTGCGTGTAAATGTCTACATGAGAGCTGGTATGAACTTACTATTATAGTCGTAGGGGAGGGAGAGGAGAGAACATGCGGCCATTCAATATTCAATTATCAGCACCGATCAGCAGCTTGAGAGACACGTCGACTTCTCGCACGATATGGGATGGTGGTCGAATGACGCTTGTCCAATGACCACAGCGCACACCCGGTCCCCTTTCGACCCCACCACTACCATTGCAGGTTAATTGAATGTCAAACCACATGCTCTCCATGTATTGTATTGTCTCATCCGTCGCAGCCGGCAAATTTGCCTAGGGTATAGTATCCTTTTATCTAATAACAGCCTCCAAAATGATGTACACAGCCCACAGTAACATGGCAAATCGCAGCGGCAAGAAAACCGTGGGGAGAGCAACGGCAAATGAATTGGCAGCACCTGGATGCGAGGTTTGCTGTGCGGAAGGAAGCCAAGGCAAATACAAGTGCCCCACGTGCCATCTCCGGTATTGCAGCGTGGCTTGCTGTCGAACGCACAAGGAGACTCCGTGCGAGAAAATAGACCTAAGAAGAGCAGCAATTGCAGGAGCCGGCAAGAAGCGGGGCCGTGGTGCGGCAGCAGACGGTTTCTTCCCCGTTCCTTCCTCCATTGCCCGGCGACACCATCGTGACGTTGCCCAGGCTGCTCAAGAACAGAAGGAGGAAGAGGAGAATTGGCCGGTGCTGACCGACGACATGCGTAAGGCCCTGTCGGAAAGCAAGTGGCTACGAAGCGCCTTAGAAGATTCAACGCTTTGTAGTTTGTTGACGGACATAGATGGGAACCCGCACCGGGTAGACAAGTTGAGGGAGGCCTTGGGTCATTACCCCGACTTAAAGGGGTTTGTGGATCGGTTGTTGTTGGAGGTGGGAGCTCTCAAATATGAGAACGGGCAGTTGATATTTGCGGGGGATGGGGGTCCGTGACATGAAGGAATAAGAGATGTAGATATGGAGAGGAGAGGGAGCATATTGTTGAGGAATGTACTATTTTAAAGCGAGTGCAACAAGGCGGGTTTTCCGATATAAGAAAAGCAAAGGCTGTGAGCCAGACATTAATCTCCTCCATCCTGCGTTTACTGTGTCTTATTCTCTCGCTGCGTTTATACGATCCTTTCCCAGGCTTCATGCCGTGTAAGTACCCCGACTCACACACAAAAGCATTCCATTTGTGGCGCAACCCTCTGTACCGACCTTCCCTCCCTTCCCCCCACCCTCCTACTCGATTTCCAGCCTACAGCCCTCACTTCCCCCCCAAATATCCTACGTACTGGGCACCCGACTCATCTCACTCGCCCTCTTTTCCCCCTCCCTCTCTTCGTCAGGCCCTCACGCTCACACAATGTACACAGTCTGACCCACAACCATCAAGTGATTATCCGCCTCCAGCCTCTTCAAAAACTTTGCCACCTCCTCCCCCGTGAATCCTATCTCTCCCTCCTTCTCCCCCTGTTGTTTTTGCTGCTTCTCTACCATTCCCCTCAAGTTCTCTAGCGAGATCTGGTCCTCCCCTCCCCCCATCTCCACCACGGCCTGCGACAACTTGGTTTTGAAGGCCTGCAACCTCACATCCTCCAAAGAAGGTCGTGGAGGAGAATACCGCGTATGAGGGGATTCTTCCACCGCCTCCCTTGACTGCATTTTTGCATCTCCTCTGTTGTCGTATTTTTGGTTGGCGGTGACGGTCGTGGTGGGAAGGGGGGAAGTAGCAGCTTTCTTGCAGGGAGAAGCGAGTTTATCCCCATTTCCAGGAGAGGTGCAATCTCTTGAGGATGGTCGCTCATTCTCGTCCACGTCTTCTCTTTCATCTTCTTCTTGGTTCTCATCGTTTCCTTGCTTCCCGTGCTTCTGCGGCTGTTGCTTTCGTTGGCGCTGCTGCTGCTGCTGCTGCTTTTTGGGTGATGCTTTCTGTTTTGATGGCTGCGGAACCTTCGACCGAGAAAGGTTAGTGGATTTCCCTTTACTGGCCTCCGCCAGCGTTCGCTTATTGCTGCTGCTATTGCTGCTGCAGCCGTTTCCTGTCACTTTGCCTTTCCTCTCTGGGACGTCCTCTAGCTCCTTCTCTTCCTCTTCCGCTTCATCCATCGGTGCAGCGACCGCAAAGACGGCAGCTTTGGCTCTCGTAGGACGATGACCAGTGCCTGCTACAGAAGAAGTAGCAGCAGCAGGAGCAGCAGGAGCAGCAGGAGCAGCAGGAGCAGCAGGACGGACAGGTACTTCAGGCTCGAAAAACTCTCGCTCCTTCACTTCGCGCTTAGCGGGCTCAGCCCCTTCTGCTGCCTCTACAGCATTGCATTGGATGTAACACCGATCGACTCCTTTTTCGCTCCCACCTAGCAAATACTTTACGCTGTACGTCCCATCTCCGTTGTCCTTCGTGAGACGCCCCACCCCCCCATGCTTGTTAATCCCGGGCCAGGTCCGCGCTTCCACGATAACGGTGGAATGCGAACCGCACAAACATGCCAAGGCATTGGCTTTGCTCTTCTTGCTACTGCTGCTGCTAGAAGTGATGGTGGTGGTGGCGATGACTGGTTTTGGGTCGGATGCGGGCGCTTCATCAACAGGGACAGCGGCTTCTTCTGGAGGCGCAGGAGTGATCGCCTCCATTGGGACGGCAGGCGTGGGGGAGGGACCAGCAGGGATTCCCTCGCCGTCGTCGTTTTTGTCATCTACCCCATTCTTGACTTTGATCTCCACTTGTTTCTGCTCCCGCTCTTTTCGGTGGTCCTCTCTCTCCTCTTCCATTGCCACCGGCGCATCGTCATCCACACCACCTGCAGGACCAGCCTCGGAAAGGACAGGGATTGGTTTCAGCACGGGTGCAGCTTTTTTCTTTGTTGATGACAACATGGTAATTAATCCTTTCTTCCCCTCTTCCTTTTTCCGGTCCTGCTGTGGTGGTTCATGCACCTCCACCTCCTCTTCTTCTTTGGCGGGAGGCGACGGCGAGGCTTGGGATTTGGGCTTCGGATTCGTAGCAGCTTCTTGTGAGGAGATTACCGAGGCCACGATGTCGCCCAGTGTCACATCATCTTCGTCCTTCATGGCTTGCTGGGGCGTGACCGTGCGCCTGTGGGGTGTGGTGGTGGCGGTTTGAGAATGAGGGAGGCCTAAGGAATTCACGAACCAAATTAAGAAAATGAGATCTCGGCGAGCACTGCAACCGATCACTTCACTTTCATCGTATGTAGACACTCTACCAAATGCCACACCGCATCGCAGACTCCATACGGTTTCATGGAGCGAGCAAGACAAATGAGTATCGTCCTCTTGTTATTGTGCCAGGGTAGCACGCCATTTTATTTTTTGCCATCATCATGACAAGACACATCATTGTCCCCCACCACGTGAATCCCCAGCCCAGCCCAACCCAAAGCACGTCTGGCCGTGCCTCTCAGCGTCGACCCGTCCCCGAGCACCATTTTGTCGAGTGTAATTTTCCCACACAACTCTCACACTAGCATGAGCACACGATGGTTTCTGTGGGATTTCCCCCACTCAAATCTCCTCTCACGATATTCCTCCCTTCCCTTTCCTCGCACCTCACGCAGTCGTAATACTTATGGCATAACAGTGCGATGAGCGGAAGTAGTAGAAGCAGTGGCAATGGAGGCGACAGGAAAAACTCCATCGGCAGTAACCTCCTGCATCTTTCTGTCATCGCAGCCGCCTCCAGCGTTGTTTTCCTGCTTCGACACAAGCAGCAACACCAACGCCGTTGTCTATCTACTCCTTCCAGTCCTGTTCCTGTTGCAAATGAAGCGAAGAAACAGGAAAAGGATAAATTACCTGAAGCACCCGAGCATGCTGCCGGCACCCTATCACCAACACCCCATCCAGCACAGCCCTCCACGCCCCTTCAAGACACTTCGCCCACCACCAACATCCCTCAGTCCTCCCGGTCCTCACCTCAGGCTAGTAGCACCCCCATCGCCCAAACCCCCCCTACGCCCTTCATCCCTCGCGCAGCTACCCTTCGCAAGTCCTCTATTACCAGAGGGGGGGGGCTCTTATCCTCCTCTGCCTTGCGGCTCAGCGAGCGACCACAAGCAGAGGTCCAAGAGAGGGTCTCGCACGCCTTGGGCATGTGCCCAGGAATGGAGGAAATAGGCAAGCGGCGGATCGAGTTAATGGTGCACAATGTCTCGCATAAGGACATGGTCCTATCACTTGCTCGGCACCCTCCCTCTTCCTCCTCATGTTCAGTGGTAGGAGAACAACAGCGGCACCATCGACGCACAAGCAGCAGTAACAGCAGCAGCAACAACACCACCGAAGATCTCGTCCTTTGTCGCCCAAAATTTTCTCTCTTTCAACCCGTCAGTCAACGAATCTTGCAGGCCATCCGTTCCCTCCCTCCCTCCCTCCCTTGCCCCCCTGCGACGTTTCCCGTCTATGTCCGAGAGCTGCATTCTTCCCGTGATCCTGCCGCCGAAGCTCCCTCTCCCTCCTTCCCTCCTTCCTCCTCCCCCTCCTCGGACAATAGTACAAACAAGCATGGAGGCAGGGAAGGAAAAGGGGAACAACAGCGTTCGTTTACGTTGCGACGACAGCGGCCGGGCAGTGCCAGTGCTCACCCTGACCTCCCCGTCGGCTTCGATTTATCCCGGAGCTCCTATGCACGCCATCTCGCTGTGGAAGACTTGGCCAGTTTCCGGGTCCGCAGGGATGATGCCCAGAAGCTCGAATTCGACCCGCAAAAGCAGCAAGAGCTGGGACAGCAGCAGCAGCAGAAGCGGGAAGTCAATGGTCTTCACTCCTCCTCCTCCCTTCAACGGCTCGTGCAAATTGACGGGGTCTACTTTCCTCTCCTTGCGAGCATCCTCCCCAAATGGCGGTCCTCCCTTCACATCACTGCCGGGGCAGGGATGACAAAAGCGGAGGACGAGGACGTGTTCAAAATCATTTTCCTGGTCAGTGGGGTGGGCATGCCCCGTGATCAAACGAGCAGCACGGAAGGGAATTCGACGGAGGGAACGGCGGAGTTACTGGAAGAGTGGATTAGGTGGCATTATAGGGATGTGAGGGTGGTGAGGGTCCACAGCAAGACGAATATCTTTCGGTATGACGAGAACATAGCGTTTGTCAAGAATGAGCTATTGCCGTTGGTGGAGCACTACAGAGACAGGTTGGACCCTCCGTCATTTCCCCCTCGTTTTCTCTCTCTTCCTTTCTCTCACACTCTCTCTCTCCTTACCCCTCTCCCGATCACTTTCTCCCCCTACTTCTCTCTCTCTCTCTCTCTCTCTGCCTCTCTCTCTCTTTCCCCTCCCTCCACATCTTCCCTTTGTGCACAAGTTCATGGACGGTTGGAGGGCTGAATGAATACAGGTGCGTTTTTGGTGATTAATCCTCCCTCTCTTCCTCTCTCCCTCCAACCTTAGGTCCGCCGAGAGGTGGGGCACAGATTGGCGCCACAAATACCACCTCACCATCTCCTTTGCGGATGGCTCGCCTGCGCGAATCTCCGCCATCAACGCCGCCTTGAGGCCGTACCGTCCCAGTTTTGTGCACATGTGGGAGCTTAAGACCTTCTGGCACCACGCCAAGATGTGCTTGGAGGACGTGGAAGTCCTTGCCTTCGAGGTATGGCCCCTTCCCCCCCATTCCCCCCTCCCTCTTGCGACTCAATGAGTCTGAACCTCTTGTTCCTTCCTTCCTCCCTTCCTTCCTCCCTCCCCCAGGACATTGACACCGCCCCCCCCGTCCCTCTCTCCCACGCCGACGCCCGGGCCCAGCTGGTGGCCGCCGAGATGCTTCGTTATAAAGAGGAGGTCCTCCATCACTACCACCAAGGCCTCTGTTCCGATCTTTCCACCTTTTGGCTCCGCAAGACCCAGAAACCTGTATTGGCCGTGTTGCTGATTCAGAAGGAGGGAGGTGCGGCTCCTATCCTGTATAGAGGGTGTAACATGGAGGTAAGCATGCCCACAGGCTCATTATGCGCCGAAAGAAATGCGATTGGCTCGGCATTGGCCGCGGATTTGACCCTGAAGAGGAGGGAGTTAAAAATTGTGGCTGTGCTGAGTTTGTCGTTTACGGAGGGAGGGGGGAGGGAGGATGGGAAACAGAGGGAAGGAGGGAGGACAAGGAGGGAGGGGGTAGGACCGAAGAAGTTGGACATGGCGTTTGCGTCGGTGGAGAAGAAGCCGGGAAAGAAGGGCAGTGGCGGCAGCAGCAGCAGCAGCGATGGCAGAGTCTTGACGGGCTCGCCTCACAAGAAACAAGAGGACCGATGGAATGGAACATTGCATGGAGGAGTTAATGTGCAGGAAGGTGCAGCAGCAGTAGCAGTAGCAGCAGCAGCAACAAACGAGGAGGGGCCCTCCACCCCGCGAGGTGAGAAGGTCGGGAGAAAGACAGTGTTTGAAGGTGCCTCCCCTCCGAGGGTAACAGTTATTCGCTCCTACTCACTCAAGGACCTGACTTTAGACGGAGCAGGAGGAGGAGGAGGAGGAGGGCCAGGAGGGGTAGGAGGGGTAGGAGGGGTAGGAGGACCAACGATGGCGGAGAGACAACGGAGGCCGCATTCTGGTAGCTTGGACGCATTGGATCCCGTTTCGTCATCATATAAGGAAGGAGAAGGGATGGGAGAGCGTGCACTTGGTAGAGAAGGGAAAGTGGTAGTGCAGAGTGAAACGAAGGGAGGGGCGGCGAGACTCAGGTCAGAGGCGATGACCATAACTGTTGACTCGGAGGACTTGAACCCGTTGAGGCCGTGTGGGGCGTGCATGGAGTGGTTGAAAAAAATTTCTGAGCAGAACCCAGAATTTCGCGTGGCAACATTTACGGACGAGAAGTGCCGAGGGATTTATACGGAATTTGTGTCTACAACATCGACGTAAAAGGTTGGTTGGGTGGGTGCCCGGGAGGAAGAGGAAGGGGAGGAGCAGGAAGGAGAAGTGGGGAAGGCGTCATGTCCAAGCCAGCGTGTACAGGACGGTGGTAGCAGTGGAAGGCAAGTAATGTGTGACGTTGTTATACAGCAATATTGAAGTATAAGAAATAGCTGGAGACTGGTAAAACAAATAAGTGAGCCACATATGCCAATTTTCTGTTGAAAAGACACCCGGACATTGCAGGCATAATTCCTTTTTCCTTTGCCACCCCCCTCAGAACATCGTATGCACCTCGCACTCATCACTCAAGCGCTCCTCCTACTACATATTGATGCCTATAGGACAACGGTTGCGTGGAATGTGCAAGAGGACGCTCTGATTCTTGTCGCATTGCCGGGGTGTAACACCACAAGTTCCTTCGCCTCGGGCGATCATCAACACTTTCATGTCCTCCTCGGTGGCGAGCCGCACCACCAACACAAGCGGTACTAAGGCACTAAACCAACCACGCGACAAAGCTGCACCTTGTTCAGATGCTGCTAGACTGAGTACGAGCGAGAGGACAAGGCAACAAGCCTACACCCAGGGCAGCATCCTCCTCGGCGTCTCTCTCCTACTGGCCGCTCTTTGGTACCTAAACCCAGAACAGATGCCCGTCTGCCGCAATCAAATACGGCACATTTTACTGCAGACGTGGGAATGGAAGGGCAATGACGAAGCCTTGAGTGAGGCGGTGGCCCTTTTCCTAAAGTTCAGCAAAGAGTCGTTGCGAGGACTTTCGATTCTTGTCTTTACCATCAGCCTATGTTTCCTGGGTGGAGCTACCTTCCGAGACATTGATAACTCATCATCTTCCAATTTGATAGACGGCTTGACAAAGGGTCAGCATCGACTGCTTGGGCTGGACCCGCTGCCAGATAAGAGCAAAAACTTTTCATCCCTTGATCTTATGAGGCAGGCAACGCCAGTCGGACGAGCCCTCCCCTTATCATCCTCCCCTTTTGCAAGCTCGTCCTCTGCTTCAAAATCCTCCGCAGACAAAATTCTCACACCTGGCATGGGTGGTGATGTATCGTCTGCAGCGTACCTCTCACCCCCACCGTCGTCCTATGGTCGCTTCACGCCCACCGGTTCCTCTGGAGGGGGAGGACGGCCACCGCTGGGAAGGAGAAGCGGTGGTACTTCAGGAGGAAGAAACGGGGGAGGAGGGGCAACGTTGAGTTTTGGGGAGAGTGCAGGGGAGAAGGTGAGGAATTTGTTGGACGAGATGTTGCTCTCCCCGGGGTTGGACTCGGTCCCACCGCAGCAGCAGACCCCTCAAGGAGGCGGCTTCAATGGAATGGGGATGGACGGAGGGCAGCAGCAGTTTATCAGTAGTGTGCCCATTTCTCCAATCACCAAAGAGGTGGTAGGACCGTACCGAGAATCGCCGATGGGAGGAAGCGGGGGAGGGCTTCTGGGGGGATCGACGGGATCGCCTGCCGAGCAGTATGATGCGGCTGACTGGCCTCGAATGCTGCAGAGTCGGGTTGGTGATGGTCTGGACACGTTTAAATTAGCGCATTACGTGGACAAGTTACGCGAGGCTTTGTATGTGGAAATTGTTGAACTGCTGACCCGGTTTGAGGCGGCGGTGCGGGCGCTGGAGCGGTGTGGTGTGCCCTTGGAGTTGTTGCTTGAACAGGTGAAAACATCGCCTTCGGGTTACTCTCTGGAGGATTTCTTGGGTCAGGCAAGGACGGGAGGATGGGGGAAAGAGGTGCATGAATACGTAGGATTGAAGCGGGTGTTAGCGGAGGGTGAGAACTGGACGGATTTGTTCGGGCATGTCTGGAGGAGGCTGGAGGAGCTGGTGGAGGACTCGTACTTGAGTGGATATGATTGGTCAAGGGGAGGTATCTTGAGGGATCGAAACGTCACAGTAGAGCTTCCGACGGACGCGGACTTGATCATGCATTTGTTTTTGTGGCGCTGTGATGCAGGGGGGGAGCACCGGCTGCACGAAGGGGACAGACCCTTTGTCAAGCAGCACTTTCTGCAGGTGGCCCCCGGCACAGAGGAAACTTCCCGCACCCTGCGTGGGCGGAACTTGATCATGCGGTACGGGACTAGCCTTCCGTATTTCTCCGTGGTGGAGAATGGAACCATCTATCGGATTCCGAAAGGGAAGGATAATGCCCTTGTGGCCGTTGTGCTATTTCTGTTCTTGGCAAGGCGGGATAGGTGGCTTCCAACGTACAATCAGGGCTACCGACGCTTGCTCGAGAACGTCTTCGGGTCGGTGGTACACCCTGGGAGTGATGGTGTAGGTAAGTCTAAAGGAAAAGGGGGGAAAAGAGTAGGAGGGGTAAGAGGAGGAGGAAGACCGCTGGCCTTGACTGGCGGAGGGAGACTGTGAAGCGAGAGGGAGTGAGCACCAAAGCAGAGGAACGCAACACAAGATAAGGTGAAAATCAAAGTCAACTTGATCAATATCTACGCTGATGCACATTCACGCATCTGTTAGTCTTGTCGTTGTTTCTTCTGTTGTTGCTGTTGCTGTTGTTCATACTGTTGTTGTAGATGGTCTTCAGCCCACTACTTCCTCTCAATCATGCAATCCGGTTTTCATGGCGCTAACCAGTGCCACAACACACGTACTACGCACACAAACACATGATCATTTACCAACTTAGGAAAGCAAATCACTGTTATTGTAGGTCTTGGAAACTACAAAAACCTCCCTCATTCCCTCCCTCCCTCCCTCCCTCCCTCCGCTTCTCAACCTAAAATCGCAACCCCTTGTTTGGGTCCGAGTCATCCGACGCGGGCGCATTCTCATCAAAGTTGTCCAGATCCAAAATCTCCGTCTCACGGCCTGGCAGCGCCACTAGTGTCAAATCGTACTCCACTGCCGCCATAGGGGGAATACGGGGCTTGCCCGGGGAGGCCGACCGGCCCTTGGCACCGAATGCCAGCTCGCCCGGAATGGTGAGCTTCCAACGATCTCCAACTTTCATGACCTTGACCGCCTCCTCGATGCCTTTCAGGAGTGTGTTGCCCCCCACACGGAAGTAGAGAGGTTCCTTGGTCTTGTAAAGGTCGTCGAACACATTACCCTTGTATGCGCCTGTGAAGCGGATGGCGGCCAGCTCCCCCACCTTGGGCACCGGACCGTTGCCATTCTCAACCACTTCATAAGTAATCCCACTTGGCAAGGACTCGGCCCCTGCCCGTGGCAGGAAAGGTAGCCCCCCAGTGCTGCCTGCGACGAGGCCAAGAGAGAGCAGGCCCGCCGTCTTCAGGAAGGCGTCTCTTCTGGACATGCCCCCCTCCGCTTCCAGCGCCACCAGACCCCGCGCAAGCTGCTGCTGTTGCTGCTGCTGTGTGCACGCAGGGGCAGGTACGACAAAGAAGGATGATGTCAAAGGCAGCACCACGAGGGCCAGCAACGAAGCTACTACCTTCATGGTTGATGACCTGGCTGGCGGGTGATCCTGTTGATGTGACGATTGCGGGATGTATTACATCAGTAATTTATAATTTAGAGGGCGGCACAGGACTCAGGGGATACAACTGTGCGTGATGGAGGCAACCGGAGGGGATTGTTGCTCATGGTGGGTTTGTGCGTTGGTTGGGGTTGGGGAACCTCATGACTTGACTTGACTTGACTTGTCTATTGGAGTATTATGGCGCGGAGTTTGCGGAGTTTGAGGTTGGGCAAAACAAATATTTTGCTTTGCAAAGACCATTACAGTGACGGTAGAGAGTCGGGGGCGAGGAGGCTGCATACATATGGGAAATGACAGAACGAGTAGAATTGAACGGCAAAACCCAAAGATAATCCAAATTTGCTTGCTTTCCTTTCTTAAATTTCTGAGGCTTCCTTGGCCTCATGCCCTTATTTTTCCTCTCCTCCGCTTCATTCATGCTCTTCTGTTCTTAAAATCCCTTCATCCTCCCTCATCTTTCAGTCCTTCCTCTTCACCCTTTACGTCATGGGCGGGCGCGGGTTCGGGGTCGGTTTAGACTGCTCTGCAAGCTGCTTCGCCCTATCCGCCGACGCTGTCACGGCCGACATGACAGTCGCGCGAAACGACCCCTTCTCTAAGGCCTCGATACCCGCGATGGTCGTCCCTCCCGGGCTAGCTACCTGGTCCTTGAGCACCCCGGGGTGTTCCCCCGTTAGCTGCACCATGGTGGCAGCCCCCTTGACAGTTTGCGTCGCCAGCTGCATGGCAATATTTCGCGGAAGGCCGGCGCGGACCCCCCCATCGGCGAGAGCTTCGATGAGGAGGAAGATATACGCGGGGCCACTGCCGCTCAGACCCGTGACGGCTGTAAGGGTACGGAGAGGAAGGAAGGAAAGGAGAGAGGACCGGGGTTGAAATGCTTCGATTCAGTACGCATGTCAGCAGTCATACATACAGCGCCCCCCTGAATTAAATGCCATATCCGTAATATCCACCTTTACTCGTCATCTTTTCTCCCCTCCCACCCATCCACCCATCGACTTATTGGTACCGTTCAAATCTTTCTCCTTAACTTCGAACGCTGCACCCACAGCCGAAAAAATCTTTTTCACAAGCGCCGCGTCTTCAGGCAAGCAATTATCACCCATCGCGAAGGCAGCCGCCGATTGTCCCACCAAGCAGGGTGTGTTGGGCATGACGCGCACAACGCGGCTTCGGTCTGGGAGTTGCTGTAAAAGGGAGGGGAGCGAAGAGCGGCGAAAAGGAAGCAAGGAAGGGGGGGAGGGAGGCATTCAATTCAGTTGGAGTCCTCGCACTCATCACCATTTTCCAAAGGTGAATTTCTCTACAGCAAACACACAGAACGAGACGACTTGTCTACGTACGTGTTGAAGGAGCTGCAACGTAGCGCCGGCAGCAATGGAGATGATCAGGTGGCGCGGAGTGACGCGCTGGGAGAGTTCCCGCAAAACTTGGGGGACTACGTCAGGCTTGACTGCCAAGATGATCACTTGAGCGTGCTGTTTATTCAGATCATAGATGTATGAAAGGTAAGATTTAAATAACAGGACGCCAATGGGCTCGTGTGAGCGGCCGGGTTGCATCTTCTTCTCTCTCCTTCATCCGTCCCTCATTCCCTCCTTCCGTCCTTCCGTCCTTCCGTCCTTCCGTCCTTCCCCCACCTCGACCTACCTCGGCTACTTCGATGTTGGTATCACACCCGGTTACCCCCACCTCCGCTACCAGCTTATCCCGCGAAGGCTTGTACGGGTCGCTGACAAAAATGGCAAAATTAGGCAAGACCTCCGCCTTCACCAGACCTTTGATAAGCGCCGAGGCCATCATGCCGCCTCCCAGGAAGCCCAAGGTTAACTTCGGCCTCTCCCCTTCCCCGGCTTTGAGTGTGCCCGGACGGGAAAGAGCATGCTGCGGATGCTGCGGCGTGGAGGCGATGGCGGCGGGCGGGATGCGGGCAGGTTGCTCAGACATGATTGTATGCTGTTGGGGTAGGATGAAGGCGGTGATGGTCGTGGCGAGCAAGAGGGCAAGGACGATTAATCTGACAGGGGCCCGCCGGTAAATGGTAAAAGATACGGACGTCGTGATGCAAGAGGGGTAAGACGTGGCAAAGAGGCCTTGAGTTCCTATTGTTTGGTGTAAATTGTTGTGAAAGAAGAAGATATCTACGGACGAACGTATATTTCGTGTCTGTATACTTAACTTTTTAATTCAAGAAGGACGCACGTCCTCACGCGCCGCAAACATTCAACCATACTACAACGCTTTATAAAATTAGCTTGCATGACCGTCGGCGGGTTGACGACAAGCCTGCATTGGATCGTTGTCGTTGCCCTTGGCTTGCCTTTTGTCCTCGCGTTCGCGGCGGCCTCTTTTCCACCACTCTCCTCGTGTCTTCGTCCTGCCGGCCTCCTCGCCTTTCAGGCCCGTCCGTCAGGTTTTCAAGCAGGTACGTGGACATGGCGCTAAGCTCAAACATTTTGCTGCATTGCGCTGGTGCTAGAATAGTCTTAGTGGGCATCTTGAGCTGATTTTGTGTTGTCCCAACCTCTTTCTGACCTCCCCACCTCCCTTCTCCCACAGCCCGCTCTTCCCGCCACAACTACCAACAAAACATCAGCCTCTTTCCAACGACCAAAAAAGGGACGCTGTTGAGTAAAAAGGTGCTCTCGTCCTCCCCCTCATCCCCCTACACCTTCATGGCCGCCACCCCACAAGACACCTCCGACAGTCCTACTCCTCGTCCTCTCACCTTCACCACCCTCCTGCCCGCTGGCGCGGCTCTCCTCGCCCTGGCCATGACCATCAGTCATTTTACAACTGAAGGACTTGTGGAGCGAACATTCGTCAGCGCGCTTGTGATTTGCTCTGCTTTGGCCGCAGTCGCATACAGGGATACCCTCCCTTTCTTACGTTTGCGGGGAGGGAGGGAGGGCTATAATACGCTTGGAGGAAAAGGAAAAGCAGCAACTGCCACCCATGTACTGTCTGCAGTACAGCAAAAAGACTTTGCTTCTTTCCAGATTAGGTTCCTGGTGATTCAATTAATGGCGACATTCATTGACTTCATCCAAGGACCGTATTTATATAAAGTTTATGAGAATTACGGCTTTGGCATGGTAAGGAGGGAAGAAGGGGAAGTGGGAGAGGGAGGAAGAAGAGAAAAGATTCAGGTTTTAATAACATCTGGTTGATTATATTGATCTTTGTCGGCCTCAAATGGTGCACAAACGGAAGGGAAGGGATCGAAACAACAGAACACATCGCATTGCGGATAGACGCACAATCCTCATGTACAGGCTTTGACGAGCTCTGAGACTCGCCCTTCTCCCCGTTCTTTCTCCCTTTCCTCTTCCTACCAGAAAGACATCGCCACACTTTACCTTCTAGGATTTGCATCCTCTGCCGTCTCCAGTCCCTTTGCCGGCGTATTCGCAGACACGTACGGCCGTCGGTTAGGCTGCGTGGCATTTGCCTTGCTGCAAGCTTCCTCCTCACTCCTCCTTCACCACCCCTCCTTCCCCCTTCTCGCCCTCGGTCGTGTCCTGTCGGGTGTCGCCACCTCCTTCCTTGCCACGTGCTTCGAGGCCTGGATGATCTCCGAGCACAATCGTCTGGCGTTCCCCCCCTCTCTCGTGAAAAATACGTTTTCCATGTATGTCTTTCTGATGGGGGTGGTGGCTGTATGGAGTGGGGCGGTGGCGGGGATTGTCGAAAAGGAGGGAGGGGTGCTGGCACCATTTGATGTGTGTGCATTGGTGGCCGGGGGGTTGGCAGTATTGTTGCCGCTTGTGTGGCAGGAGGAGAATTATGGCATGGGAAGAGACGGGGAACCTGGAAAGGAAGGGGAGAAAGAAGAGGGGGAGGAGTGCCACGGCAGCAGCAACAGCAGCAGCAGCAGCAGCAGCAGCAGCGGCAACAACAACAATAACAACAATAACGACAGCAGAAGCAGCGGGAGCGGTAGCACATTTTTGTCTTCATTATCCTTCTCTCTCCGTCCATCCTTGCCTTCCCTCCTCCGCTCTATTATTTTACCCACGAACAAAAAAATTTTGTGGGTAGGTCTCACACAAGCCTTCTTCGAGGCAGCCATGTTCACCTGGGTGTTTCTATGGACCCCTTCGCTCGACACGGGGGAAATAACCTCCTTGAATTTAGGGTTGGTTTTTGCGACGCTCATGGTGGGAGTTATGTGTGGTTCATCTGTCTTTCGGATTCTGACCATGGAGAGGGGGGGGGGGGGGAAGGGATAATGTGTTTTGGCTTGTAGATGAGGGGCGTGGTTTGGGGGGGGGTGGCTGTGTTTGGGTTGTTCTTTGCCGG
>Ga0160420_100309_pt1 | contig 24379 bp, 29 predicted proteins | sample CelAP2metagpilot_FD_108197 | JGI IMG/M metagenome (GOLD analysis project Ga0160420, IMG submission 108197) | Phycosphere-associated microbial communities from algal ponds in Kailua-Kona, Hawaii, USA - Cellana AP2-5-5 metagenome pilot | ecosystem: Engineered > Artificial ecosystem > Aquaculture >... | reverse complement strand
TCCTCCTCCTCCTCCTCCTCCTCCTCCTCCTCCTCGTCTCAAGGCTCGCAGCAGCACGTGTGGGGGGACATCCTGCCTAAGGGTGGAATAAGCAGCAGCGGCACAAACAGCTCCACAAACGCGTCAGGCCGCAGCACTAGAAGCAGCAGCAGCGGCAGTGGCGGTGCCCCTCGCTTTGTCCGCCGCAAGCCCGGCGTGGCCGCCCCGAGCCAAGCAGCTGAAATTGACTTTGGCAAGGTAACGGGCGCGTTATTTGATCGTGTGGAAGCGGGTGTGGCGGGGATGCAGGAACTCAATGACCCCTTCATTATTAACAGACAAGATGAGGCAGAGTTGGTGTTGGACTTGGGACCGGGTAAAGGGGCATTTACCTTGCAGAGAGACTGGGCACAAAACCAGCTGGTGTATATGTCACCGGTTTCCGGTTGTAATAAGTATGCATATGATGGGGGGGAGGGGAGGTGGTTGAGCGTCGCGGACGACAGACACGATTTGGTGGGGATAATGACGAGGGACTTGATTCGGATGTGTGTGGGGTGTCCTCAGATAACATAATGAGAAAAGGGGGTATAAAGTGGTCTGTATTAAAAGTATAAAAAAGAAGTCACCTTGTGTTTGCGTGGCAAATCGTCTCTCGTCTTTCTTTTGTTGTTTGTTAGTACTCTCATCGTCCTTGGCTTTGCTCTCTCGGGCCATATCGCGCGTACTCCATGCCACCCTCCTTATTCAATGACAAACACACCGGCCCTCTTGTCTCCGCTCCAGCTCCTCTTTTCATGACGCTATTCTGTATTTCTTATGCACAATCTCACTCACATCCTACAACAGAAGACACACCCATTCCTTCCCTCCCTCCTTTCTCCCACTGTCCTACCACGCTCAACCCAAGACCACTCACGAACCTGTCCTTTTCCGAACTTTTTCGCACTGCCCATCTTTACGCCAGAGCAATTCCTACCTCATCGTCTTGACGACGGGACCTCAAACCCCCTCCTGCCCCGGTTCCACTACCTCCTCCTGAATTGAGATGGACTGTGGTCAAGTCAGCACCAGCAGTGTGTCGTCCTCCCTCTAAGTCAGGACAGCCTGCATGCTGATACTGTTCCTGGCTGGAAGATGAGAAGGACGGTCGTTGCTGCTGCTCCTCCTGCTGTTGCTGCTGTTGCTGTTGTTGTTGCTGCTGCTGCTGTTGCTGCTGCTGCTGTTGCTGCAGGGAATTAATTTGAAGCTGAATTTCTTGTTGATTTTTCATGAGGACGTGAGGGACCTGGAAAGGACAAGAGGGAAGGAGGGAGAGAAAGAGGGAGGGAGTGGGAAAGGTAAGACCCGGAATTCAGTGTACGCGACAGAAACGACGGACGAGACGGGAGTAATTCAACACCACAAATATGAATCTCCATCTCCCGCTCCCGTCTCTGACACAGACGTACCATGAGAACTGAAATGACTACCTCCGTAAACACTCGCGCTGCCATCGTGAGTAACAAAAAGAAGATCGGCGCCAACACCAAATATAAAATAGCCAGCCCCGTGGAGCCCATTATGATTGCATTGGCCACGTTTAAAAACATCAACACCCCCAGCATGCTGTAAAACAGGACGAAAAACCACTCCATTAGTGGAACACCTTGCCAGTTGCTGAATCCGAAGACGCCTTTTATGGTCGTGATCCGCTCTTTCGGCAAAGGCATGTACTCCAGATTCACCCCTTCTTCTGCCACAGTAGCAGCAGCGTTGGAAGTTGTCGTTGTGGTTGTGATGAGGTCAGAAGGAGGGGTGGAAGAAGACCCTTCATCCCCCTCGTTATAGTGTCCGCTATACCGGCGGGAGGTGAAAAGGCGTGAGAACCACGAGCTCATGGTGATGGACGTTAAGTGTGGTGGAATAAGTTCCTGTTTGTGGCGAAAGAGTAGGGAGCCGGGACGTAACTATACATAGATAGAACAAGAAACACGAGTTGATCCGTGATACGTAATATATGGAGCATAAGAATTGGAAGCACAGGGGAAGAAAGGATGTGCTTGTCTGTGTGTAGCTCTGTGATTTGCGCGCGTGAGGCGTGAGTCCTAGGGACAAAGGATGAGCTAGGAAAACAATGTATGCCTGAACCCGGTGGAATGGTGGGCACATTGTGGCACATGAGAAGCCGGCGCATGATCACAAGTCAGGTCCATCTTGGACCTTGCCGCACCGCATCGTTCGTGGTTACATGCTTACTTCCTGAAGCACGCTTGTTATGGCCGCCCGGATCTATCCCTCGCGTCAGCGTCGTAATCTTTTCACCGTTCTGTGTCGGGAGGTGTAATTAGGTGTTGTAAAGTGCATGCGTCTTGTCAACCTCCCCATTGCCATCTACCTGATTTTCGCTGTGCTTCTCCGTCTTTTCGCTTCCGTCCTTGTGTCCAACGTGCAGCACCCATAGGCATGCACCATCCTCACGCCGCCAACAACTTGATTCATCTTTCCCGTCCCAATCCGCAATCCCAATCACAGGCAAACTCAAGGCCTTATTCGAAAAGCACGCCTCGCCCCTTTGTTTTCCTTCTTCGCTGGAAGACAGCGCCTCAAGCGATACATCCCAACCGAACGCAAACAAGCAATGGACCAGCAAGCATTTCAAGAGGTGGCATCCCATCAAATCCTCCAACTGGCCCAGCAGCAAGAGGCGCAGCTCGACCGGGAGATCGCCAAGCTTGAGACCTTGGGGGAAGATGACTTTGACAAGCTGCGACAACGCCGCCTTGACAAAATGAAAAAGGCAGAGCAACAAAAGAATCTCTACAAGCAACTGGGCCACGGGGAGTACACTCATTTAGCAAATCAACAAGAGTTCTTCGGGGCGGCTAAGCACAGCCCAAGGGTGATTTGTCATTTTTACCGACCGACGACCAAATACTGCGAGGTGGTGGATGCCCACATGTCACGCCTCGCGGGGCGGCATCTCGAGACCAGGTTTTGTAAAATAAATGCAGAGAAAAGCCCGTACCTAGTGGAGAAACTAAATATATACATGATGCCGACGCTGGTGTGTATTAAAAATCAGGAGACGACGCACCACATCAAGGGCTTGGATGAATTTGGAGGGACCGATGAGTTTTCCTCCGATATGTTTGCGTATGTGCTGAGCTCCCACGGGGTGCTGTTTTATGACGGCGGACGGCCAGAGAGTCCTACACAGGCGGCGAAGAAGAAGGGGGTAAATGCGATAAGAATGGCGCTGCGTGCGGGTGGGTCGGGAGGGAGGAAGGGGGAACCGTCGATTCGGGAAGGGTTACATGAAAAGAAGTATGATAGTGAGGGGAGTGGGGATGACGAGGAGTTTTAAATAAGACGAGAAGAGGGTACATTCGCTCCGAGTATTTGCGCTGTGATTTGATGATATTGGGTGAAAAAAGAAGGACGTTTGAGGAGAGGAAGGATAAGATTATGTGTAAAAACAAATAGAACGACAGCGAGAGCAATCCTCCCAGAAGAAACAAATTAAAAGAGATGGTAAAAGTACATACGAATGGCCGGGTGGTTCGCATTTGCTTTGTTGTTGGTGTTTCTTCTCTGTATTACTTTGATTTCGGCTTTCCTTTTCCCTTGTGCGTGTCTCCGCCTCCCTGAATTTTTACGAGTAGTACAGCTCCAGTGACATGCCCTGTGTCGAGAAAAGGGAGGACGGGGAGGGAGCAGGGGTATTTATGGTGAAGGACACAAAATTATGGATGTCGTGATGGTCAATTGAGTCGATCCAGACCTTTATTTCCTGTCTTGTGAACTTGCTTTGCAATTAAATTCTCTTCCCCAACCGGACGGACACCTCTCCGTCAGCGAGACATCGTACCTCACTAATCTCGTAATCAGCGAGTGTGATGTGATCTTTGTAGACAGTGTACCACTTTTGGATGCGAATCTTCTCTGGTCGTGTGCCTGGAAAAAGTGGTGAGAGGCGTGCGGGGTAACTGTAGGTCAGCAAAAGGCGTGTGATGAAACGCAAGGAGTCTATCTAATCATGCATGCCACGCGGAGACGTAGTTCGGGGGCACAATCAAAATATGCTTCTTCCGTTCTCCGGCCCTTCCGTTCTCGGCCACTGCATCAGCCCTCTTATACACACAAGACCGCGTCACGTCTCCCTCCGCGAATAGCATCTCTTGATCGACACCGGTCAAAGACCAAGCTCCCACCTGTTTGAGCCGCCACCAGCTTTTTCAGGTCTCCGATGGTATCATCCTCGTTGCATTTGACCCGGATCTTCTTGCCCAGCCGGTCATTGAGAATGACCTCGATCATGATTTTGGTCTCCCTGTGTGTTGTGATGGGGAGGTAAGTCTTGCTTGTGGAGTAATAGTCGTTGGACGAGTTGTTTCGGCATCTTAGATTAGCGGTTTGACAGATGTGATAGACAAGATGCTTGTAAATGATAAGGACCCTGGCTATACGCTCCTTGTGCTGTGTGGTTGGTGTGGTTTGGCGTGGCGTGGAAGGCTGCGTGAACGATCAAAGGTCGATGACGCAACAACGCTTTTCTTCGTCGAAATCGTTGGACCCTAAATTTGCGCCTTGCACAGTCCGGCGCCAACGGCAAACAGGCGAAAGCAACAACAAAGCCCCACCCTATAGAAACACATAACCGACCGTCTTATATTTGCCCTCTCTTTGCCACCCTCACTTCTCCAGAAACGGAACCACGAGCATGACGAGCGACTGGGGCATGTCCGTGCTTAAGTTCGGCCTGGCCAGCGTCGTCCTCACCCTATTTGCCAGCATGGGGTCTCAGCCATCATATAACTTTCCCATTGCTTTGCTGAGTATTTTTGTACCCCATCTTCCCAAGCCCTTCTTGACCTCCTTGCTCTTTGTCCTTCTGCCCATCAGTGTACTGCTGGATATCATCTGGGCATCTCTCTATGGCCCCTACCTCGGCAGCGGTGCCCCCCTGCTCGCGTTGATTTTGATGGTCCTAAACCTTTTCCTAAAGCTTCCATGGGCATACGTAGCTTTTGAGCTGATGAACGAGACAGGGGGGAGCCCTATCGTTCTGCTCACACCGGAGCTGGCCATTGGAGGCGCGGGGTTGGGGGACGCATCGCCTGAGCGTATTACTGACATCTGATGAGTGTCAGTGATAGCCGTATTGGATTTACCAAAATGTTACAAATGAACGCATACAGCAGAAAAAGAGGAACAACAAGAACGTACTTTCTGCAAAATTGATTTCTTCCCGCTTCTGATGTCTAGAGATAATTCTTCCTGATAATGTTTGATTGTCTCTGGGCTTTTTTGGTATATCCGTCCCTTGAAATGACCTGTTGATTCACACGAGTCCGGTTTGGTTAATGCATCTGTCTCTCCTTTTTATGCTTCTTAGGCTTTTTGCTCTTCTTGTTAGGCGAGACCTCATCTTCCACTTCCACCAACATTCCGTCTTCCTCTTCCTTTCCCCCCCCCTTCTGCTCTTGCCGCGGGGCAGGTTTCGCCACGTCCGCCTTGGTGTTGCCCTTCTCCTTCATCTTCTTCCTCCTCTTTTTGTTATCCTTATTCGGCGCGGTGCCCGCGTCTTCTGCAGACATCCCTGCGGCAGCAGCCTCCTTGCTCGCATCCTCCTTCTCTTTCTCTCTTTCCCTCTGACTGTGCTTGCGCTTCATTTCCGAGGTGGCATGGTGTTCATTTGTCACCCCATTTGCCGCTTCTCCAATCGCAGCTGCTCCACGCTTCTTGTCCATCTTCCCCCTCTCTTGCTGCTGCTGCTGCTGCTGCTGCTGCTGATGCTGCTTTTGTTGTGCTGCCATCAACGCGTCCTTTTCCTTTTTCTTCTTCTTATTTTTTTCATACTGCTGCTGCTGCTGCTGCTGCTGCTGCTGTACATCCGCGCCTCCATCATCTTGCCCCTGAATCTCCTTCAAGCTCGCCCCAATCTTTCTCACCACTTTATTAAACATCGCCAGCACGGTCTCTCCATCTATCCCCAACTCCCGTGCAAGCTGATCCACCGTCCGGTGCCTCAAGCCCAGTCCCACTAAAATCGCCTCCATCAATTTCGATAAACTCACACTCGCTGGCAACATTCTCAAAAAATAAACTCGGGCAAGCGTAGGTAAGAGGTCGGTGATCAAATGATAGTCGGCCAAATTCCGTGCGTACAAATGTAGTCGTTCCAAATCCCTCGGAATCAGCAAGTAGCCCAATTGTTTCGCCGTAATCGGAGGACCCGGAGAGGGAAGACCACTGCGGACATTCTCGAGAATCGCAAGATCTAGCGCCGTGTCCAACTGCTCCCTGAATTCAAACGACAAAAGACTTACCAATCGCCTGAGGGCGTCTGCCGCGAACATCGCAAGCCAATCCGCATTGGGCGAATTTTCCTTCATCCCCTTCGTGTCCAACGCCGTGAGCATAATCGCCGTGTGTTCCCCTGTCAAGTCATTGGCAGTCTGTCGTAAGTACACCATACGCATCCCGAGTCTTGACCAAAAATTAAGTAATTTCTCGGTCAAGCCATATGAAGTTCCAACCCAATGCAAACGCTCTGCGTGCTTCACCTCATCCACACGCGTCAGCAGGGGCGGGAGCTCCTTACGCGGGGCCACCCGCTCATGCCGCAGCTTTTTCGTGCTCTCTCTTGCTTCGTCATCGTCCTCCTCCTCCTCCTCCTCCTCCTCCTTCTTCTTCTTCTCCTCCTCCTCCTCCTCCTCCTCCTCCTCCTCCTCCTCCTCCTCCTCCTCCTCGTGATTCTTACCCTTCTTCCCCTTTCCATCAATCACTGCTACCGCCACTTGCTCCTTACTAGCCTTGCCCGAGTAATGCTCAAGCAACAATTTCAGTGCCCTCGTGCCATATCCCAATTTTTGCGCATCCGGGTGTGTGGCAATGCGCACTATCCTGGCGCCCGATAGTTTGGCAAATTCGCTGTCTTGAAATTGTTGAGACATAGTCCAGGGGATAAGATCACCGGACGCCCGATGGCCACGAGCGAGGGAGGCTTGGACAGAAGCTTGGGAGATGCGGCCTTCGAGGGCGACTTGGATGACGCATAGAATATCGGGAACGCCTGAAGTGGAGGAGGAGGAGCCGGGTGGTCCAAGAAGGACGAAGAGGCGGTGGGCGGGGGCATCGGACAACAGTTGGAGGTCGTTGGGTTGGTTTTTATAGTGGGCTGCTGTGTAGAGAGCCATTACTCGCTGGAGAAAGGCTTCAGAGACCTTGTGGTAGGCAAAAAGGGTGTCTCGATCCACTTGGTAGAGCTGGCAGGCACCGACTGGCGGCAGGGTAGTGACAATACGATGATTGCCAATTTGTGCGTCGAGGCACAAGACCTCGTGCAACCACCTCTCAACCGGATCCCCCCTCGCATATCGAATTGGCGACTCCAATGTCACCTCCTTCAAACTTCGCGTGCCCACCGTGGCTTTTCCCTGCTGCTCACGGAGCTGTGCCACCAATTTAAGGGAAAGCGAGCGACCCGTCCCTTCGTACCCCGTCACAGTCGACGACAAGAACACCAAGTAAGGCCCCAACAACTTCTTGACCAACGGCAAAGGAATGGCAGCCGCCTCGTCCACCGCAACCAACTCTGCCTGGGATAACTTTTCGTGTTCATGCGGCGCAATATATTGCACCACCTGCCGATGGCCCCGAAAAACCGAAACCCTCACAGTCGCCTTCGCATCCGCCCCTCCCTGCTGCCCCAGCTGATGATGCCCCGCCTGAACAACCTCAAAATCCAAGTGCTCCTGATACTTCAGTGCCACCAATCCCCGCTTTACAAAATCAAATACCGTTTCCAAATTCTCAGGCGACGGGGCCGTGACATATATGTTACTGTAGCCGAACGCAATCGCCCCCGCTAGGCATAGACCAACCGCCGCGGACTTTCCCCTCCCCCGGGACGCCGTCAAACTAACCGTTGTCCGCAATGCTTTGTTTTGCACGGCATCCAAAAATGACACCACAGCCTGTGCTTGATCCACGGTCCGTGCCGCACCCACCAACGCGCCCAGAGGTTGCATTTCTGATACACTCTCTTTGAGCTCCTTTAGCTCCATCTCCGCCACAGCCAACACCCCCTCATCCAATGCCCCTGGCAGCGCTGTTAAAGCCCGGCTCTTCTTCGATATTGGCAACACATTTAATTCGTCGTCGAGCACCAAGCAGCTGTCACAGTCACCCAAGGACAGAATGAAACGCTCGTTAAACCGGGCCACCACATCCCCGTGGGCCTCGGTACGAAAGCGCGCATGCACGTCCATGCTCATGGTGTAAAGCTGACGAAGCGACGCCACCGATTGAAGCAATAACACAACTAACCCTCCACCCTCCACTGTCTCTACGGTACGTGCCAGCAAATTGGGCGTTAGGGCCTCAAAGTCCTGCAGCACGCACATGCCAAACGTCTGCCCCAAAATGCGATGTGTCTCCTTGTAGTAGCACCATCGGATATTAGTGGACGAGACAAACAAGTCAAACGGGTCGTCCTTGTCTGGGTCATGCAACCCCCTTTGCACATTCCGCTTGATTTGCCGCATGCGCTTCTTGCGGTGCGTGGAGAAGCCCAGCTCCTTCTTGTAGCACCATAAGACCGAGGGTCGGGCCTTGACCTGGGTCCGGCTCAGAATGTAATGCAGATTCGCCACCTGGTCCTTGCCATGATCTCCTACAAGCACAAGCAGCGAGCGATGCCGTGACTTTACGCCGTTTTCGATCAGCGTTCGTACACGGTCGTCCACCTTTTTGCGCACCATCTTTTGCTTTGGCCGGCTACTGGCGGGCGGCACTGTTCTTTGGTGTGTGGAGGGAAGAAGAGAACATAAGAAAGGGAGGAACCATGCATGTCACCCAACAATCATCCACGACCGCAGTGGATGACGTGGGGTCACAAGGGAAAATGAGACGGGAGGCGGCTGTGGTGAAGGCGGTTGGGGAGGCTGGGGCTTGGATGGCGGGGGACACTCAGTGCCGCAATTAGAATACAGTAGCCGATTTGAAAGGTGGAGCTGCGAAGACACACATAGTGTCTGCTAGATAGTGGTGCGATTCCTGTGGCGGCATGGGATAATTTGTTGTTGTAGTTGTGATTTTGGAATCCTGCATTGACCTCCCCACCACCCTCCATTCGAAGCACTGCTTGCATTCCGTCCGTCCATTTTACTGTATACAAAGCATGTGTCTTTCGAACGACAACTGGCTTTGCAGTGCATTTCCGTCTTTCCACTACGTTCCACGACTTTATCAGTCACTCTAATGTGCCCAGTGATTTTTCTCCTCGACTCTCAGGCTAGCAGCCATTATCACCAAATCGACCTCCCCACTCCCCGCTCACACGTCCCCATCTCTTACACTCATTTACAGGCAACTATGGACGCCCAACTGGGCCAACTTTGCGAGTTGTTGGGTTCCCTCGACAAAGACACGCGAAAGCAAGCCGAAAATCACTATGTGCAGTACCGAGCAACCAATCTCAATCAATTGCTTCGGAGTCTCCTGCACATGATTAGCACACAACCGAACCCTGTCTCTCCCCCTGTCAAAGCCATGGCCTGTATCCTCCTACGGCAGCTATTCGACTCCAATATGCAAGGCGGGGTCCATGCCGCGAGGACTATTATCGATGCAGCCGCACTCCAAGAATTGCGCCACGGTTTGGTCGAAGCTGTCACAAACGAGCCATAACCTTGGCCCAAGTAGCCGCCACTTTGCCTCCCGACAGCGCCTGGCCCGAGCTGTTACAACTCACAGCGTAATTGATGAGCACCAGTACTGACGAACACCGCGAAACGGGCTATGAGCTCCTTGACAAAGTGGCAGAGTATCGCGCTTTCATGCTTACTCCTTTTGCTGACCAGCTTCCACCCATGCTTCTTGAAGGGCTCCAAAACTCTACCTCTTCTTTGGTGCGTCTGGCGGCCCTTAAGGCCACATGCTCGATGGTGCTAGAAATGGGCCCAAATGGCGGACATACCCTGTTTCAACCCTTGGTTGAGCCTTTACTTCATGTTGTGGAGGCATCAATAAAGGAGGAGAACGAGACGGCGGCGCAAGAGGCCATGTCAGCCCTAGCCAGAGTGACGGAAGAAGTGCCGAAAAATTTCGTGAATCCCTGAATCATTTAGGTCCTCTCCTCGCGGCCATCATTGATGCCAAGACAGGGCTGGACGTATGTGTCCGAATCGGTGCGATAGAGTGGGCTGCAACTTTGGCGGAGGCCCTTCCTGCGTGTTTCCGTCGAGGGGAGTGGCTGGCGGGGAGTCTCTTGCCTGCGTTGATGAGAATGATAAATGCTCCTCCTACTGCAGAGGGACCAGAAGACGCGGGGGCACAACGTCCGGATTCGGATGCTTATGCTGATTTGGAGGGTGAGGGTGATGAGGAGAGATGGCGGAGGCAGCTTTATTTGCGCTGGATCGGTTGAGTCAAGCGGCGGGAGCCAAGGCAATGTATAAACGCTGCGAGCCCTTGCTTTTGGGGGGTTTTCAAGACGGAGCGGACTGGGCACGCCGGCAAGGAGCCCTGTTGACTTTGTATATGATTGCGAAAGGATGTGATACGGCATTACAGTTTCATTTGCCGGAGCTCTTACCTTTACTTATTAGTTTTGTCCGGGATCCTCACCCACGCGTGCGGTATGCCTGTCAAGTGTGTCTCACCCGGTTGTGCGATGACTTGCCAAATGAGCCAGATGGTCGGCCTTTCCAAAAGCAGTACGGGGGCATCGTCCTACCTGCTGTGATTATCTCCTTGACAGATCCCGGTAACCAGGCTTACCCGCGTATCCTGGCTAGTGCGGCATTGGCCGTCTCCTCGTTTGCGGTCCCTAATAAATGCACTCCCAAAGTTCTCAAGCCTTATTTGGAGCCATTGCTCCGATCACTTTTTCATTTGTTGGACACGGCAGCCCTGTTTGTGAATGAGGAGTCGATGACGGCAGTGGCGATGGTTGCCGCAGTTGCCGAGGAAGCCTTTCGTCCATTCTTCGCCACGTTTGTGCCGATTGTCAAGATGTTGTTGAGTGAGGCGACGAGGGATAGCGATAGAACGATGTGTTTACTGGGGATGAAGGCACTGGAGGCGTTTGCCATGATAGGGGATGCGGTGGGCAGGGAAGCGTTCCGAAAGACGCGCATGACATTTTGCAACTCATTTCAGGCTGTAACCAGACGCTATTGAAGACAATTGTTGCTGTGGGTGAAAAGGGGCACGAAGTCGCCGCGTATGTAATGAATTCGACCGCTCCGATTGGCTCGGCGCTCGGCACGGAGTTTGCCCCGTATTTGGGAAACGTCTTGCCGTTGGTGCTGGCGGCTGCTGCCAAAGCGCCTGAGTACAAGGTGCAAGCCGTATCGGAGGCAGATATTGACGCGGAATTGGACCCAAGGGATCAGAGCATGGCAGTGGAAATGCGGGGAGGAGGAACATTTGAAGAAAGGATGAATTCCTGGGAGATCCAACAAAGGGAGGTGGCCTGCCAAACCTTGATGCACTACGTGATGGACTTGGGAAGCTGCCTCGGACCTTTCTTGAAAGAGATTCTAACGGTGACTCTCGAGCTGATCGCACCCACAGCCACGCCCGAAGTCCGCATCTGTGCCTATGGAATGCTGCCAAAACTCTTGCGCTGCACGGCTCGCTGCACGGCTCGCCAGCCGGCACCACTCGATTCTAGTAGCCCTTCCCTTGAGCAGGTGGCGTTTAATGAGGCAGTGCGGCGGCTACTGACGGGATTGGTGCGTGAGGCAGAGATTGTGGAGCAGGATGATAGTGGGAGTGAGGATAGCTTGGAGGTATTATGTGTGGGACTTGATACTCTAAGCCATGTTTTAGAAGCTGGATACAGTAGTCAGCAAAGAGGGAATTGGACCACCATGCATCTGGCGGATGAATTTATGCGACCAACGATGGAGCTATTGCAAAGGCTTATGCTCGGCATGCTTCGACGTCGAATCACCCAACAGCAGGAGACAGAGGTACTTGACGACGAGGACAACGATTTGCTTGCACGTCAAGAGGAATGGGAGCAGAGCCTGCTGAATTCATGTCAGAAAGCACTGGGGTGGTTGCTGCGCACCAAGGGCGAGGCGGCTGTTCCTTTCTCCCGAGCGATTCTAGACCCATTGGTGGTCTCGAGTTGCGATTGGCAGGCATGTGCATTTACATTGACTTGTTGGAGTTTGGGGGAATGTTGGGAACGGGGGTGGCGAGTGCATTGGCCCCGATTTTGGTAGAATTTTTACTTGAAAAAGACGAGGAGGCGCGACAAACAGGAGCATATGGCGTGGGAGTGCTTGCACAACATGGTGGAGAGGCTTTAATGCGGGCTTTGCTGGCTGAAGTCATGCCTCTGTTGCTTGCCCTCATCTTACCACCGGCCGAGGAGAAGGCAGCAGCAGCAGCGGAGGCGAAGAATTGGGAGGACGTCGATGGGAATGACGAGGATTTTTTTGACGATGATACCAATGGTTGTGTGCGTGACAATGCCATTTCGTCCGTGTTGCGTCTGTGTCGCTATCGAAGGAATATGTTTGATGCGCAGCAGCTTTTGGGGCTTTATCCTGGCTTCCGTTGAGAGACGACTTGCGGGAAGCACACAGTTGCCACGCGCAATTTGTTGAGTGGGCGGCTTCGGGCGATCCGGCTTTGTTTGGAGCGCAGGGGGAATACCTCGGAGCAGTGGTGGGAGTGCTGGTTTCTCTTATGGTTGATTCTCGCTCGGACGTGGAACGTGCTGCAGAGGCACGGTTGGTGGAGGATGGAGATGCGGAGGAGGATGAGGACAAGATGTTTGAAGATCAATACGTGTCGAAAGACACGCGCCTGGCGATTGAGGCATGCCTGGCCAAGCTTCAAGCGGTATACCCGACGGAATTGGCTCAGGTATGGGCGACTCTGTCTGAGCAAGAGCGGCAGACACAGATTTTCATTTTTTTGTCCATGGAAATGGTGCGAATGGGTCGACGTGAGGAAAGGGGAGGAAAACGGACGATGTGCATAGAAAAGACAAGCGGCAGTGTAATTGATGAGGAAGGGTAGAGAAATGTCAGAAACCGCACAAACAAGCAATTCAAAATTATGTAACGTGGAATCACGCAAGCTTCACAATTCTTCCTTTTTCTTCGCCTATGCACATAATGTCTTTATATCTCAATTTCCTCCTCTTCAGCCTCCCCCGCTGCCGTCCTCGCCATCGGTCGCCTTGCCCGAGGGGAATTCAGGTTCTCCAGCTCTTTTTCGGCCTGCCCTAACACTGTATCTAGCTCTGACATCACCGCATCCATACTACCTCCCTCCGTATCTACATACCCGCCTCTATTCCGTCCTTTGCAACCACTGGCAGACAAAGAAGATGTGCTGTCTCCTCGATCCCGCCCGTCTCCCTCTGCGGCTACGGCATTATTCAAGTTGAGGTCCAACAACTCTTTCAATCGATTAGACAACGGGTCTAACCTTTTCTCCTCTCGGGCAAGCCCGTCATCGTCCCCTGATACCATGCCAGCAGATGCTGATCGGGGGAGCACCTCGCCTTTTTTCGTTTTTGGCTGTGACGTAAATGGATTGAATTTGACTTTGGGCAGGGTGGGCAGAGAGGCGACGTGGCGTCCTGTAGAAGCAGCACAAACAGCAGGTGAGCGAGAGTTATTGGTAAGAACCTCTTGGACCTCGGGACGACTGAGGAAGGATTGGAGTAGGAAAATAGCCTCGGTGGTTTTTTGCTTGTTTTCATCTGTCGAGACCGTGGCATACTTTTCGATGGCGTGCTTGTATAAATCACAAACCCCCTGCACCTTTTCCATTGACCTGGCTCCACACTCCAACAGGGCTGCTTCCCGCAGTTGCGCTTCTTCCAAGCAGGCCTTGGCGCGCGCTACGTGATCAAGCGCCGCTTGACTGGTCCTCCGCCCCACCACCCCCTTTTCTCGCAAGGAAGCTTGAATGGCCTCAACACACTCAGCAGCCCGTGGCATCGCAAACGTCCAGCGATCGCCGTCCCTAAACTCAATTGAAATCGACATCTCTCTCTTATACTTCAGCTTACTCACTTGTTGTAGCGGCAGAGCTTTGATCACGGACACGGTTTCTAGCTTCGTCTCATGCGCTTTTGCATTCAACAACCAACTGTCCGTCACACCTAAGTAACGCTGCAGCACCGGTCCACCCTGCTGAGCCATCGTACCCCGGAAAAGTCGGTCCCCAAACGTCTTCAAGCTCAAGGCATCTCCGGGTTCAAAGGTGGTGCTCTCATCGTCATTGCCTTCCGCGTGTGCTTCCGCGTGTGCTTGTAAGGCCTCGGCTGCCGCAAGCATCAGGTCCGCCAGGCCTAGTTTAGGGGTCCATGCCGCCAGCAACGGTAGGATCATAGTCTGATCCTCCCTTCGGACAATTTCGCTTGGCCAGAGCTCCGCGCCTCGCACCACTTTCAGGGTTGGTGGGACAAAGGGATAGGCGACTCCTGTCCCCGCTGCTCTGGAAGACGCGTCAATCTCAAGTACCACGCCGCTCTCCTCTGCCAAGAACAACTCACCTTCTTCCTCTTCTCTTTCCGCAACACGTGGCACCACTTGAAACGTACACTTGCACACGCCCCTTTCTTGGTCTAGGGTTTTGGACAGGACACTGATGCGGCTTCCTGAAGGTATACTTCCAACCTCCAGCTTTTCGTCGAGTAGAGCCCACTCCTTGGGTATACGGGAGGTCCAGATGGATGTCGGGGATTCGGGCTTAGCCCCTGTGTTGTCCACCATGCTTCTCTGTGTGTGCACGAGTGAAGTGTGATGGCCGGCCTTAAGTATGTGGTTTTTGGAGGGAGGAGGTCGATCATGCGATGGGAGACTCGAGTCCCGAATACGGTACTACGCGACGCAGATGATGAGACATGGATGCCGCTTCGTTTTCCACTTTCTCACTCTGACCTAACGCCATATCCACCCTGCACACACAATAACACACCAAGGCACCATGGCGCGGGCCACAAGGGCCAGTCTGGGTATAAACTCGGATGTTGACGTGGAAGGCCTGAATGGAGATGGGGAAGAAGTTGAGGAGGAAGGGGACAGTGAAGGGGAAGAGAATGGCAGCGAGGAGGACGACGATGCTGATGACGACGAGGAGGAGGAAGATGACGACGACTATGAGGAAGAAGACAACGAGGAGGACAATCAGGTACCGCTAGAAGCAAGCTTGGCGTTCGGGCGTGAAAAACGTGCCACGATGGGGAAGCGGATGGGGGGTCTAGTTGGGGAGGAGCTGGATAAGGACGAGACGTTTTGGGGTGACGGGAAGTGGAATATTGATGATGCCGAGTCGGAGTACTCAAATGAATCCGAATCAGGTGATGAAGTGGACTCGGATTTCTCGGTCAGCGAGGACGAGGCGGGGGCAGAAGGGGAGGACAAGGAGGACGAGGAAGCGGAACGCAACCTGACCGCGCGGGAAAAGCGTCAGCAGCAGCAAGAGACCGGGGCCCGAAGCAAGTACAAGGAACCCAAGCGCAAAGCTCGCCTACCGCCCAGGATTGCTGCTCTTGGGGCTGCGGCTGCGGAGGCGGCCTTGCTTTCCAGCATGACCCCGGAGGAGGTAAAGAAGCTGAAGGAGGAACGGAAGGAGGCCACGCGTCGCCGGCGGGAAGCAGCCTTGCTGGTTCCCGTAGACCGAGCGAAACGTGCGACGACTCAGCAGAAAACAGTGGCAACACAAGAGGCTTTGGCCAAGATGGTGAAGGAAGAAGCGAGGAAACACGTTGTGAAAGCACCAAGGGTGAGTAAGTGTATGTTTACCCAGGAGGAAATGCTGGCCGAGGCGTGTAAGACCGAGCAGGAGAATACCCGATGGCTGCTTGCGAGGAAGAGGATGCAAAACGAAAGCGACACCACGGCGCATGCTCCCAAAAGGCAAGTCAAGCTGGTTGCACGCTTCATCTCAAGGAGGGGAGGATATACCGTAATAAACTTTCCAGAAGTGGACCTGATGCCGGCGATTTTGAAAGGGGGGGAAGGAGGGAAGGAGGAGAGACGGAAGCGATTGAGGATAGAGGACGGGAGTGGGACAAATATCAGAAAGTGTGTGATTACGGGATTGCCTGCCCGGTATCTTGATCCTCTCACCAGACAGCCATATGCGAATCGGGAGGCGTTCAAGTCGTTAAGGGCCGATTCGCAATATATGCCCCAGGAAGAGGACGAGGGAGAGGGCGAGGACGAAGACGAGGATGAAGGGATGGGGGTGCCGGCTGATGATGAGGAGGGAGGGGTGAAGGAAGAGTTGAGAAAGGGGTCGTCGATGAGTTCGTCTCTAACGAATGAATCTTTTGGGTAGGTGGAGGGAGTAAGGAAGGAGGGGAGGGAAGACAGGAAAGAGGGAGAAAGTAGCATTACAAAGTGTTCAATGAAAGCAGATAAGCGAAAATGTGACGGGAGAAATTGATTGTTTGATTGTTTTTGGTTGTGAACTCGTTTGGGAGAATTCGCAGTGGTGTTCTTTTTTCTTGTTCGCTGATTGATCGACAATGAACGGTGGCCGGCTCATTCGAACAGGCTTTCATCATTGTACAATTCAATACACGGCCTTTGCGTGTGTACCTGTCGCGTCCTCCGCTTTGCGGCCGCCCGTCTCATATGTCTACTGCCTCCTCGTTCCGCTTCATAACACTCCCTCGGGGTCCAAATGCTGCCTAATGGCAGCTCATTTTTTCTGGACACCGGCCTCGCTTAGATCTAGTGCGGATTGGTCATGCGTATCGGCGGATAAGTTTCCCTTCGACTGTGAGCACATCAAAGTTGGTGCCCAAGACAGGCAGAGGGGTGAAGAAGCCCGAGAACATGATCACCCCATCTTCCTCAATCGCCTCCAAATTTTGCATTGACAACGCATTGGCCATGCACGGCATTGCCGACCATTATCGAGAGGGATATTTCTAACTTTACGATTGAAAGACAGTCATGTACTGTTCCACCTGCTGCATCAGCCACACGGGCGTGTGTGGGCCTGCTCGCCCGGCGCCACTCGCTGCAAAATGTCAATGTCAGGATTAACGATTTTGGCAGTGTTCCTGACACTGACAAAGAGCAGGAAAGAGGATAGTGTACGCGCCGCAGCAGCTGCAGAGCTGGGGGTGACAGGGACAAAGGCCAGGGTGGTGTGCGGAATGCCGCCGAGAATAAGTGGGGACATGAAAGAGGCGAGGACAGTCCCTAGTTGGTGTCGCCTTGACGGTGCCCGCGTCGTCATTCCTGATTCCTATTTCGCAGGGTCAGGAAGGAGGGAGAGTGAGCAAGGCAGGAGTGTGTGTGTTTGCTGTGAGTGCCCTGTGATGCATCTGCAACAGTGTCGGACATCCAAGTTGACGCGCGGAAAAAAAGCGCCACGGTTCAACGTTTGGCAGCTTTCCATCGTGTGACGGCAGGCCAAGGACCATGTATTTCTCGACCCAATGTCCATTTTCCGCCCTACTTTCTCCCCATTACTTCTCATGTCTGCAATTACATAGGTGGCTCCATGAATAGCCGCGGATTGTGGCCTGATTTTCCCATCAACGTGTGAGAGAGGGCTTGACGGTAGACTTTCGGAGCACCCCTCACTTAAATACACGACCTCTGCCACACGCACGAGCGCACACTCAGGAGCAACTAATCTCCACGAGCGATCAGCATGGCGACGGGTACGCCCACCAATAAGACTGCCCTGAAAAAGGGCTTTGGGCTCATGGTACGTGGGACCACACGAGCTCACGGCCCTGTGGTGCGAATGCCACGTACTCACTCCTTTCACGCCCCCGTGTCTGCATCATCCACTGCACTGTAGGATTGGGTCAAGCTTACGACTTCCACCTCGGACTTGTCCGGAATGCTGCGCATGGGGGGCATGCGAGGGTATCGAATGGACGAAGTTGCCAAGCACACAAGTGCAGGGGACGCTTGGGCTGTGTTTGGTGGCAAGGTTTACAACTTGACGCCTTACCTGCCTTATCACCCGGGGGGGGCTGGCATTGTGGTCAAGGCGGCGGGTACAGACTGCACGGCGTTATTTAATAAGCACCATCCGTGGGTCAACTTTGAGGGTTTGGCGGGGGTACGTTTATTTTTGTTTTTGGGAGGGGAGAGTAGGAGAGCGGGAGGGAGGTAAAGGTTCGGATTATGAGAGTAAATGTCCTTCTCTGTGTTTTTCTTGGTATTTATAATTATGCTTACGGCGCTATTATCATTATACAGAAATTGATGGTTGGGTATCTGATAGAAGAAGGAGGTGCTAGCAATGGATCAGCAGCATCGGCAGCATCAGCACAAACAGTGACAGCGACGGCTTCGTCAGCAAGTGCAAAAGGACGGATAGAAACTGATCCACCATCAACAATAGCAACAAAAGATTGCAAATCACAGCCAGCCTTGTCCGTGTTTGCCATGGACTCTCCTTCACTCCCTCCTCAGAGAATAGTAGTCTCGGCGGTTTTTGGCACTGGTGAAGAGTCAGAGGAAGAGGGGGTAGAGGAGCAGGAGGTAGGACGGGGAGAGGGACGCTGACGACGGGTTAGAGGATGACTGTGAATTGAACCAATCTGACTTAATATGTGCGGATGTGAGAGAAGCGAGAAGAATGAGAAAGAAGGGATGAGGGATAAAGGAAGGATTTAGAGGTATGATAGCTGCTGCCTCAAGAAAATGCATTTCTTTTGTGCAGTTGGGGGGTTTATCGTAGGATGTCTATGGACGTCTTCATTTGCATGCTTTCTATGTACATATATATGTTGCCAATAATGTGGGGGGGTAAGGATGTAGAAAGGAGGCTGGAAATGGTCGTCGCTTTCTCAAGTTCTCACAAGAATGGAAACAGGTGAAGGAGAAAAAGGAGGAGAAAATGTGAAAGCGTCAATTGTCAACAAACATCCAATACCAGTCCGATCTGAATAAGAAAAAATACCAATAATCAAGGGACTCAATCAAAAAACCAACGACACCGGTGGGGAAACCAGGCCGGTCCTATCTGTTCAATGAAATGGTGCAGGTTACTCAGTCATCTACTCTCGTAAGACCCTTTCGATTGTTAAGTTTTTGCAACCGTTGTTTAATTTATTTGTTTGTTTCATTCATTTCTTTAAATCCTTCCTGTCATTTTTTTAAAAACGTTTTCTACCCACAAATTACTTGCTCGGATTTCCTCGATCCCTTCAGTTAAGCCATTCCCTCCCTCCCTCACTCCCTTCCTTCCTTCCTTCTCCCTCGCTCAACAACACGCTCCAAATTTGCTGTTCGATGACTCTTCAGGAGGGGGGGCACACACACCCGACCCCTGAAAGAGGCCGTAATGCACCGACGTATCTCCCACCACCTTAAAGTGCGGGGCGAAGCGCGTGTCGGTTAGCTGTACGGGGGAGAAAGGGGAGTTAATTTAGAGCAAGACCAGGTTGATGGCACAAATGCATGTACACAAGTTGGCGATTCACATCACAAGCACTCCACACTCTCTCCCTCTACCACTCCCTCTTCATCCACGTACCATCAAGGCCGTATTCCCACACACAGCCACCGCCCGCCCCGTCTCAAACCGGTGCGAGTCGTCCAAGTCAAACGCCACCGGCATCCCCGTCATCGTCCCCTTGTACGTCGCAAACTGTCCGAACTCCTCACACCGGTCCTCAAGCCCCGGCAGCTTGAAACAACGCAACGTCAGGGAATGAAATCGGGCAAGGCCCACTTTAGCCGCTATGCCCTCGTCGGTCACTTGGATCTCTGCCTTGTCCATGACCCGGAAGTCTTTGCAGCCCAAGTCAACAAGGAGGCGACGGAAATCCTCTTTTTAGGGGGAAGGGAGGGAGGGAAGGAGGGAAGTGCGGAGGGAGAGAAGGGCGGATGCGTGAGGTGATGGGTTCTACTCCCTCCCTCCCTCCCTCCCTCTCAACGTACCAATATACAACGCCCCACCTAGACACTCTCCCAGAACCTCTTGATCCCCCTTTAAAGCCGCCGGCAAGCGCCGATCGCAAAAAACATCGGAAAAGTACAACTCGCCCCCTGGCTTCAGCACCCTGAAAATCTCTGATAAAACTTGAGGCTTGTTCGGGGAGAGGTTCAACACACAATTGCTGACGCATACGTCCACAGTCGCGTCTTGGATCCCCACGGAAAGTAAGTCTTCGATGACGCCTTTGAGGAAAGTGACATTGGGCTTGCTGTACCCGTAGCGTTGCATGTGCCAATCCACGTGGGCGCGGGCGACGGCGAGCTGCTCGTCCGTCATGTCCACGCCGATCACCGTGCCGTTCGGACCTACAAGCTGTGAGGCTATGACGAAAGGAGGGCAAGGATAGTAAGCAACGATGCAGAAAAATGTGGAAGATGGACGACGCGCATATAGCAAGCAGAAGAAATGCTCAATCCCGCCTGTCACCTACATCCCCTCGCACGGAATGCGTTTCCGTCCCCGAGTGCTCGACCGACCGCATGATCCTCCTAATCCTGATTCTTCAATCAAGAAATAGACACGTACCAATGAAGCAATCCCGGCCCGAGCCGGAGCCAATATCCAGCACCGTGCATCCCTCCAGGCCCTCAGGCAGAGGGCTGCCGCACCCGTAAAACTTTTCGAGAACTTCGTCGTGCACATCTTTGAGGAGTCTTCGGAGCTTCTTAGGAACGGTGGCGGTACAACAAGCAGTAGTCTTGAGGTCGGCGTTTGTTTTAAGCTTGGAACCGTAGTACCTGTGTTGTATGTAGAAAGTGTATGATGAGGTCGGTTCGAAGAGAGAGGGCACGCCGTACGCTTTGATCGAACATCATTTCGTGCCCCACCCTCGTAATAATCATCTAAGCGGCTTTTCTAGGAACTGTCTTCCAGACAACCCAAAGCTACACTACCGTCATACTCCTGTTCACTATTCACTATGAGGAGAGGGTGGTGGAGGGGATGTTGACGACGATAAGATAGCACTTACTCTATGACGTTCTCCTTGATACCATTCGCCTCCGCGGCCACCGATAATGACATGGCTGCTAGGGACAGATAATTTGGACCCTTAAATGCGTGAAATGAGGGTGCAGGGTGTGGTCAGTGGGTGGTTTAAGTGCGAAAAGAGAAGACTCGTAGACTGACTCGGGCTAGCTGCAACATTTCACGCGTACGTTGCTTCCGTTAATACATATGTGATTTGATTGATTTTCTGTAGTTTCCTAAAATCCTGAAACTATCGCGTCCAACCTATCCGCAGACAAACTCGCAGCAGAAAGCTCGAACAATTTCGTTCTTAGGGTATCATCAAGCAGACACGCAGGCATTTTTATACATATTGGTGTACTTTCAATCTTTCTTATTTCAGAACAATCGCGTCCACCACCCCTGGGGCAAATTCCACGCGCTGCTTCAGGATCTGCTTGATCTCCCTCGGCGTCAACCGCGCAGACGCAGCCGTCACTGCCGCTTCGCCCTTCTCCCCATTCTCCATCTGACTAAGCATTTGCCTTCCCTCCGCGGCCTCTGGTTCAGTCATCATCAAGTTCTGAACATCCGTCGGATTGTCTAAATTCAATAAAGTCACCATCTGATCTAATCGGGCAAACTGAGGGAGCAACGTCCCTTTCCCATCAATTAACTCCACCAACTGCTCCTGCAACAATCGCACCTGCTGCCTCACCTTCAGCGCGCCCCATTCCGAGAACCTCTTCGTCTTCAACTCTTCCATCAAAGCCGAACTGAGGCTCGTGGCAACACGTTCGATAAACACCACCAAGGCAGAGCCCGTCATGCGTGCCTGGCAATCCCGCAAGACCTTATCCTTCTCGAAAATAAAAACGAGGAATTTTGCCACAAAATGGTCTGTGCGGGCGTTGCTTTCTTTTTCGTAAGCGGCTGCGTCGACGGTGTAGTGGATCCGGCCTACGATTTCAGAGAGGTACTCCAAAATGCCTGCAAAGCAGGGGGGGGGAGAAATATGGAGGGATGGATGGACGGGGGATGGGGGATGAGGGTATGGAGCGCGGAATGAGCATGAAGATACATAAGAGGGTTGAGGAAGTTGGGTTTATGGAGGAGAACAATGGAAGAGAAGTCAAACGGCAAGAGAAAGAGACGTGCAATCATTCATATACATATCTCGCTACCCTCCCTATTTAAGACGTACCGGACGAGATATACCGCGAGGCAAAATCATCCAAAAGTCCATTGAGATTCCCCTCATATTGCTTCAACACCCGACCAAATTCTTGCGCCACGGCATCCACCATGTTGGGAGGTCCGCCATCTTGCTGATAGTGCCCGTCGATGCTATCCCTACAGGCACTACGCGCACTCAGATCGAGGAGCATGTCACGCATTTCTGGTGTGTTCCAGAAAAATGGAGTTACAATGTGGGATATTGTATCATTATGGGCGAAGCAATACTTTTATTCTCTCCCTTCTCCCTTATCTCTCCCCTTTTCCTCCCTCCCTACTTACTCTTCATGGCGGCCACCGCACAATCCATACTATTGATCGCATATATCATGGCCTCATGGTTCACGTTTCCCTCCTCCTCATCCAGCTGCTGCTCCAACGCCCTCGAAAATTGATCGATTGCCCCTCCCTCCCCCCCTTCCTCCCTCCCTCCCTCCGTCAAACTCCTGTCAAACACCAACGCCTGCAAGGCCCTGGCAAAAGATGGCACAGAATCAGGACTCAGTAACTCAGTCGCTCGATTTGCAACTGCCAGAATCGCCTGATCACTCAGTGTCTGAGTGGCTCGTTCAATTGACCTGTTCAAAATCATGGGTACATCTTCTACTATCGTCGAGACGAGCACCCCCTCTTGGACCTCGGTTGGCTGAGAGAGGGCGATGGCTTTGGCCACGTTCAACGCACAGTAGGCATCCTCCATTGAGACATAACACCCCACCAACTCCGACACCACAATCAGCAATTCCATGCTCTCCTCCCTGCCCCCCCCGACAAAGCCCAAATACCTGTTACAAATCCCCAAAATTAAATGCAATTCGTCCAAGGCAAAATCCAGCTCTTGCACCACAATCTCCCCCGCCTCCCTCGCCTCCAAGCACTTTTTCTGCCACCTCTTCACGCCACAGTCTTCCACGTACCAGTCCAAGAGCTGTGCCGCTTGTCGCAAGGCAATGTCATTTAGATATTTACACATTCGAGTCAGACACGCCTCGGATAACCACGACGAAAAATGAGCCCCGTGCAGACTGCTCCTTCTATCCCCCCCTCCCTCTCCTTCAAAATGATAATCATCATCACGTAACGCGCCGATGGTCCGTGATGCTTCTCCCAACACTCTATTTAACCCCGTCACGTGTGGCTGGCTATCCTGATCTGGTGCCTCGGTATCAGCGTCGTCCGCAGTGCTATTACTACTCCCCATCTGCAACCTTCTCAAGGACCTCACCGAGTCCAAAGCATGCAATGCTTCGTCTGTCGCCTCCGTCAAGCGACGCTGTAAAAATCCACCGTAGATGTTAGCGGCTTTGTCCTCTTGCTTCAGCCGGACACACTGGAGGAAGAGTCCGGGGGCTGCGATTGGGTCAGGAGCAATAGCCGAAGTGGCCTTCCGCAAGAAACTCAGCAGGACCTCCCCTGCTTTGCGCTCGCAGTCCGCCAGCATTTCCTCTTGCACGGCCCGTTGCTCCGGGCTGGAGTCGGTGGCGACGTTCCCCACATACATCTCCGCGCGCATGCCCTCTAGTTCGTAATAGAGCCTGTCCAACGAGGCATTTATAGCCTGTCCCTTTTTCCGTGCCTGTCGCTCCTCGTCCCGCTCCTCCTTGTCATCATTATCGGCCACTCTTCTCCTTCTTGGAGACAGCGGTGATTGCTGCTGCTGGTGCCCCTGCTGCACTTCGACTAGGCTTACATGAAAGCGCATAACCGCCTCCATGAAGGCATCGCCCTCCTCCTCTGCCTCTTCAGCCTCTTGGTCTGCCCTTTTCGCTGCCGCGAACGGTAGAGACGCCGGGGACCTTCGGCCTTCTGTCATTTCTCTATGTAGATTTGTACCACGGTAGCGTTAGAAGTTTTGCATCAGAGGCGCAACGTCAAAATGATAAAGCATAGCAAACGGTTTTTGTGTTCGTCGTTCAACGAAGTTCATTCGACCTCCCCACCACGCAGGCCCACAAAAAACAACGAAGCTCGCAGATTAATGAGTCATTACCTCGGTTTGCATTCTTTCTTCTTCTGTGTCATCATTTCGATCCCTCTGTCCTATTACTTGTACAAGGCAGGTGCTGGACCACTTCATCATGCATCTATTTCCTGCTCGCTCCTGGGAACCGTGAACGCTACTATTACTGTTACTACCATTTGTGAATACTACTACTACTACTACTACTACTACTACTACTACTACTACTACTACTACTACTACTACTACTACTACTACTACTACTACTACTACTACTACTACTACTACTACTACTACTACTACTACTAC
>Ga0160420_100308_pt1 | contig 24411 bp, 34 predicted proteins | sample CelAP2metagpilot_FD_108197 | JGI IMG/M metagenome (GOLD analysis project Ga0160420, IMG submission 108197) | Phycosphere-associated microbial communities from algal ponds in Kailua-Kona, Hawaii, USA - Cellana AP2-5-5 metagenome pilot | ecosystem: Engineered > Artificial ecosystem > Aquaculture >... | reverse complement strand
TAGAGAGCTAGGCGCCCCTGTGAACAGCTCGCTAGTCACCGCAGAAGAAGCCGTCAAGGCGTTGTTGCGAGAAGAGCTGAAGGCAGGAGCGAGGGAGGGAGGGCGGGCGGGGTGGGGGAAAAAAGGTATGGGCTTGGTGCGAGTATGTGAGTTGCGAGGCAAGGATTAAGACGTATCTGGCTTGGTTGTTTACAGGGAGTAGGGTGAAGCGTCTGCCGCTTTTGAAAGGAGGAGGGCATGGGAAGGAAGAGGAGACGGACAAGGAAGGGGCAGTTGCGTGAGGATGATTTGTTTGTACATAAGGATAGGCGTAAATGAGTAGAAATTTAACAAATTTAAATGCGAAATAGAAGGTAAAGTATTTGCATTTTGCTTCCATTTTGGGCATTCATTTTAAAGATTATATTTGCATCCTTTTGGTTTCGCTGCAAACCTCCCACTTCCCCCTTGCCAACGACGAATAGTCATGGTCGTCATCTTCAAGGCACCGTCACACCGCCACGCCCCCCACACTCAAACTCTCTATACACATATGTTTGTGAATGTAACAAGGCAGCAATCGATGCGTTCGGTCGTCATTGACGAGGGGTTGAGGACGCGGCTATTGCGTACCATCGGGGAGAGGGGATATGATGGACACTGGAGGGGATCGAGGAAGGGTAGGAGAGGGGGGAGTTGGGGCCGCCGAAGCACCAACAGGAGGAGGAGGAGGAGGGAGAGGGGGGAACAGAGAAATCCCTGCAATACTTTCTTTGCCCCGAGGAGCAGCAGCACTAGCAGCAATTGCAAGAATTCTAGCAGCAGCAATAGGAGCAGGGAAGAGGGGAGAGGGAAAGATAGTGAGAGCGATCCGACGAGGAGGAGGAGGAGGGCGAGGGGGAGCAATAGCATGAGAAGAAACAGATGCAGCTGCAGAAGGAGCACTGGTAGCAGCACCAGCAGTAGCAGGAGATGGAGGGGGAGAGGGAGGGGGAGGACAAGGAGAAGGAGAAGGAGAAGGAGAAGGAGAAGAAAAAGATAATGAAGAAGGAGCAGAAGAAGGGGGAGCAGGAAGAGAAGGGGGAGGGAGGAAAGGAGGGGGAGGGAGGAGAGGAGGGGGAGGGAGAGGGGGAGGAGGGAGAGAGGGAGGGGGAGGGGGAGGAGGAGGAAAGGAGAGAGGGAAGGGGGAGGAAGGAGGGGGAGGGAGAGGGAGAGGAGGGAGAGAAGGAGGAGGAGGGAGAGAAGGAGGGAGAGAAGGAGGCGGAAGGGGAAGGGTACGGGGAGGAGGGGACAGGGGAGAAGAAGGAGGAGCAATGGCAGGAGGAGGAGGAGGCAGAGGGGGAGGGGGAGGGAGAGAAGGACGAAGAGGAGGAGGCGGAGGAGGATGAAGGGGGGGAGGAGGAGGAGGAGGAGGAGGAGGAGGAAGAAGAAGAGGAGGAGGAAGAGATTACGTGCCGGCCATCCGAGGACTTTGTCGGTGTGAGACCTGTGAACCTCTCGTGTCTCGGGACGGCAGTGGGGCACGTAACATTCTGCGGGTGTATAGTCCGTGGAGAAGCTCGTCCCCATGATTTCCGGTTTGGTCACCCGTGACAGGATGTGCGGACACTCTTATGTGTTGCCTCCTCTCAGACCTCCTTCCCCCCCCCCCCCTTATGGCCCTGTTTGGGCCGTCCGGGGACTTTGCTTAATTAAAAATCTGTCAAAGTCGCTGAAAAAATTCGAAAAAAATTCGGGGAAATTTATGCAACAAATTATTGCTAGATGGCTTCCCCTCGTAAGTTATTCCTAGATGACGTCAGGTTGCATTCGATAGCTCTAGGATTGTAGGTTAGCTACGAGAGAAAAGAGTGACCCCCTCACGATCTTATGTCTCTTGCTCAGTACGTCAGTTTGAGAAAGTTTGGGTCAACATACTGGTTAAACATGGCCGAATAAAGCGTCTCTTTCATTTTGATGTCACTGGCCTTCCAACATGAGCATCCCCTTTACCCCCACTCCCGTCTTAATGGATAGTCGTACCTTTCGAAGGCCTTCGTTTCACCTTGTGGTGATACAGATAGGAGAGGCGAATAGTTACCTAGCATTCCTTGGCACCTGCAAAATCTCTCTCTCTCTCTCATTCACACGCAATTTGCAGTTTGTGTGTGTCCCTTAGCGCTTCCTGCGTCCGCAGTTGACAACTCACCAGTTTATCCCATGAAGATGTCCTGATCGTGTTTGATTTATTTGCCACAGCAGGATTAACGACGACACTACATTTGCAGTCGGTGCCTTAAACCTCCTTTCACGTGCGTAGCAAGTACAAAGACATATAGATGCGCAGGCCGGTAGGAAAGAATACTTAGGGCTGACAGATGCGGTAGCCACCTGCACCCTTGCAATCCTCCTTTCAGAGAGCATGCCAGTGGATTTTCACCTATGTCACCATTCTCCTCAGAAGCGTGGAGAATGGTGACTCAGTGCTTTTCGAAGTACTTCCTCACGGATTGACTTATCTTTCGTTCTTTTGTTCGCGTTTGTGGGTTTGTACATGTGTCTTTCCAAGACTTCTCTCGCCATTTCCCCCTCCTCTGGGGACTATGACGATGCCAGATTGCCTTCGTACCAAAGTCCCGACGTATTCCATCACACCCACGTTATGATGCTTGGATGTCAATAAATTTATAATCACGACGGTAACGTTTTCTAGTTGTCAGCATGACGAATGTAGGCACCATTAGATAAGAAAGTGGCCGCGTGGAGGGGTCGGAACGCTCAGGGAGAGGGCTTCCTATGACTTTATCCCAAGTGTTCCGTTGGCCACCAAGTTGTCACCGATACAAGTGCTAGACATACAAGCATTATAATTATCCTGGTTGCAGTCGAAATTATGCGCGTTAAAAAAAGTTGTCGTATTTTTGGTTTTTGGTGGGTTTTCTAACCTCCCCACCCCCCTGAAGCAGAAAGCAAAAATGACCAAAAGGACGCCAAAAAGTATTTATCATTGCTTCTTTCACCCTTAACAAGTTTATCTACATCTATCATATGAACGGTACCAATGAAGCCCTCTCCTTCTCCGTCAATCTACATATTTCCTGGCCTTGATCATCTTTTCCCCTCTTTTCGATCCTCAAAAGGACGTTCTCTACCCTGCCTGAATCATCGGCATGCTTATCATGGCATGGAATGTCATTGCAATCACTGCACTCCTTCCACGTCTTAGGCATGTCTTCTTCCTCCCGATAGCAGATAAGAGCTGACTTGAAGAGCCACTGTTCCTCTTGCTTGTGCTCTTGCGCATAATAGACAAGGAAATTCCCCTCGCTCCTCCTCGCCGTTGACGACAGCCTCTCTCCCGTAGCGCGCTGCTTTGGCAACTCCGCGATTTGAGCCAGCCGGAAACTACTACGACATGTCCAGTTCTTGGGCTTGTCTTCGAATATGCTTTGCGCAGGTCCACGTCCGCACGCATCAGCACCCAATCGTCCACCTTGCATTTGGCCATCACAGCCCACCCCCGCTCGAAGGTGGAGCCAAAGGTGGTGCGCTTCTCCTGAATAGCAGGAACGAATGTCTGCAGGTCTATTCGTTTCCCACCTCCCCGCTCCCCCGACGTCACCAGCTCGCATTCATCATATTCCATGTTCCTGCAAGGCTGGCACGTGCAGGACGTAGGAAACATCAAAACGTACCCACCGCACGTCACAAAGCAATGCTGAGACTTGATTCCCGCCATATCCCTCACCACATCCTTGTCCACACCCACCAACTCCATAAATACGAAGGTGCGGGATTTCGCCTTCAGGTGGATGCCCGTCTCCGCCTCGCACTCCTCGCTGTCGTGGTACTGCTTGCGCTCCAACCCCTGTACTTACGGCTGCCCCCACAGCTGCTCCTACCGCCTTTCCAACAGCCGCTCCCACTGGTGCCCCGACTTCCTTCCCCACGGCTTCCCCAACAGTGGCATCATCGGCTGCCCCGACACTTGCCCCCACCGCCTCGCCAACGCCCGCCCCCATGGCAGCTCCGACCGACTCTCCCACCGCTGCCCCCACAAAGTCCGTCTACACACCTCCTCCCACCGATTCCTCAACAGGTGCTCCTACATCCACCCCGACAGCTGCCCTCACTAAGCCCGTCTACACTCCCCCTCCCACCACCGCCCCCACGGCTGCGCCTACTTACTCTCCTACTTCAGCCCCGACGGTTGCCCCTACGACTGCCCCAACTTCCATCCCTACGGCCGCCCCAACAGCTGCTCCTACCTCCTCGCCAACGATTTCGCCCACCGCTTCTCCTACGGCTTTCCAGACTTTCGCAACCACGCCGTTAGATAATGTGTACTCGTCCCCTCAAACGCAAGACGTGCCCACGGAGCCTCCGACCATGGCACATACCAAATTCGTTAATAAGCCCAACCCCTACGTCAAGCTGGCCATCAACAGCTCAAATGCTAGCTGTCAGGGCAACCGGTTGCGCAGACAAGGGTGAAGCTGGGCGGAGCGAATGAGTGGGTTAAGTCGTTTGGGACTTGAATTAAGAGACGCAGAGGCTGCGAAAGACACCGTCCTATCGGAATTTGTCTGAAGTAGGGTGAGTTTAAATGAACTTTTTAGCGAGGTGTGCCCGGTTGGAAAAGTGACCAGGGTATATGAGTATGAAATGCAAGAGAGTATCAGGAACCGTAAGCCTGCAAACGACCCTAGAAGGATTGACATCGACAAAGATAGAGACACATGTGCAATGTATGCGTAAGGAGGTCACATAAGTGAACGCCAGAGAGAGTGCCTCTCATACTACAGGTTCTTCGCTTTCTTCAATCCGACTATATTATCCTCGCTTTTGCTAGGCGGTTAGGATGGCTAAACACTTGTAAGTTTGTATAAGCTTCACCCATTGGTTGAGGGCTACGTGTTTTCTCATTTTAAAATTTTTCAAACGAGAAGTTCTTAAGAGGAGGAAGTCATTCTTCATTCGGCAAGGAAAGCAAATAATGTACGCACATTATTGAGGACTTTTCAAAAATAGTAATTTGACCTTTTAAGACGAGGATGGTGAGACAGATTCAAATATATCGGTTTTCATGATGAAATGATTTAAGATTAGGCGTATAGTATTACAGCCGGAAATGACAGGCAATTTATTTATGGAACCTGCATGCGCTGCTCATAAGAGTGCGATGTTCTGCATGGTTAAGTGTCGGCCTGCTTTGACACGGGGCATTCAAATCAATCCCAATGTTAGTTGGAAATATGTCATGATTCAAGTCGTTGAAATTCGTGCTATTGCTGACTGATCCATATTAAACTCCATTCGTATTTTTTTTATCGAAAATAAACTCTGAAAGCTCGTGTACGATCTAGACATCATCAGCGAGAGCTAGGCTGGCTTGATTTTCATCTACAGTCATTATCTTTTTCTGAATAGCGGTGTTTCCTCTGCCTTATCATGTACAAGATTTTCAGAAATCGAAAAATACTTTGACGTCATCTTCTACGAGGATGTTTCAATTGTCTAGAGAGCTTGATTGATATTCCCCTGGAATGGAAGAAAGTCATCCGTCGCCTCCTCATCGCCAACATCATCATCATCCTAGACACAAAAATCGCCGTCAGTATGGGATTCTCACACTGCGACCCCCTGTTTACCATCCTCTGCCGCCTCATGATGGAATACTTCCAATACATAAGCGAGTACCCAAGGCAGATAGATCTTTTCTGTATTCTACAAAGGCAATTTTACTTGTGCCCCTTCGACTGACGTCCTGTTACTACTGTTCTTTTTTTCTTTGCTGATTGATGACTTCGCCCGCATTGAAGACCGAGCCTTCAAAGGATGAATGGTCTCCCAAGTCCAGCGGTGGGCAGAGCTGCGACAAATGCGGCTTGGTCCCAAGAAATTTATCGTGACCCTCCGCTGCCAGGAGCGGCAGACGTATCATTGGTGACAGATCTCACAGAAACCACCCTCGCAAAACACCACTCCAGACGCCCTGAGTATCACGGACTTCCGAATATGCCTATCTTTGTCCATCGCGCATTAAAACGATGGTTTTCCGCGTCCTTTTCTTCCCACAAACCACCAAGGTACTTGCCGCTTAGCACCACACATGAAAGAAAATACAATGTACAAGACTCTATAAAGTCTTTGTGACGTCGTCCCGTAGTTTGTGTGGTTTTGAGTTTACCGTGCCTCAATTCGGAGTATTCCGCGGCCCGCGAGCCTATAATCCAATTCCCTCGAGTCAATAATTTCCTCTTCCCTCAACCCCTCACAAATGAAACAAGCTTCTTAAGAGCGCACACCCATTTGCTGACCATGCACTGAGTAGCGTAGCACTGAGTAGCGTAGCTCCCTTCTTTAACCCTCTTCGTGTTTGTTGAGGAGTGTGTGTGGAGAATGGAGGGTAATAGTGATGATGACGCATTCAAAATATGGGCATTGGCCATGGACCTTGCATCCTTTGCCAAGTGGGACGCATCTTGAAACAGCATCATCATCACCGCTCCTCACTCACAGCAACCCAAAGAAATGATGGAAGTATAGAATACCACAACAGCGCACAGGTAGTAGACCTAACAACGTTTCGGAGGTCGACAAATCCGAGGGGTAGACCTTCCAAAATGTCGCGATCTACTTGCCGTCCCTGGTATTTGCCCACGGTCAACTCTACGTCGCTCTCGAGACTGCGACTTTTTGGAAGGTCTACCCCTGAAATTTGTAACCCCCCCATTGAGAAAAGAAAACAATATCCGAAACGGACTCTTTTTCTTTTGATCTTCCCCTGCATCTTCACACACACATAGCACCATTACACAAGTCACTCCTCCAGGTGTACAAGCACCAGGCGTACATGCTCCCCCTTTACTTCCTCTTTCACTCACTCCTCTCTCTTCCCATGACTCACACAACGAATACACACCCCTGGCTGCCTACAGGGAGGGCGTACCCGCTAGCCAAGTAAAAAAAAACACATGGTTGTAGCCCGAAACATCAAAGTCTTCCCACCAGATTTCTCGAAATTTATACACGTGCCCATAACAAATGGATAAAACAATATGGTTTATGTCGATCTCACGAAAAGAGTGAAAGAATGAATTGAGAAATGTTGATAAACTTTTAAGAAGCCGTTGACAAAAATTTTGATTGCAGAAGACCCCTTGCTTGCTTGTTGCGGCCCGCGCCATAGGCCCCGCGTCTGCGAAGATGAGGAATGTCTGTGTGACTTGATTATGAAGGTACATAGTTTCGTAAAAATTACGTGCTTTCAATGGCACATTTATGTTGTCTCCTTTTCGCTTTCCATCCACGCGCTGACCACAACCATAGGCAAGAAAGAAAGAGAGGCTTCACGTCGAAGAAGCATCGGATCGTGCGTTGCGCGCGGATCCTAGATCAACCAAAGCATGGGTCCTTTCTACCGATATAAGCGCGCCAGCACCTCTGCAAGCAGCACCACAAGTAGCGGCAGCAGTGGTGATGGTGGAGCTGCTGCAGGTGGTTGTGGTACCGCTGGCATGTCTGGCAATCCTCGTGGCTTCGCTGCTTTTTTCCGCTCTCTCCCGGCGCCCATCTGTTCAAGAGCCTCATCCACGACAAAAACGAGCTTCCGTTTCTTCGCGCGGGATCAAGGCGGGTTTTATACTAGCCACGGACCCGAGGCCCAGGAAATAGCCCGCCGTTTCTTCTCCACTCAGACAGTAATCCGCCAACAGGCCGGACTCCCGTCTCTCTCCATCTCCCACAAGCTTTTTGCCTCCCGCGTCTTGCCCGCCCTCTTAGCCTCGGGTGTGGCGGTGGAGATCTGGGAGTCAGTGGCAGGGACGGGAGGACCGAGTGGGAAGGAGGAATGGGTAGTGGCGAAACGGGCCAGCCCCGGGAACACGCGGGAACTTGAGGAACTCATGCTCTCTTCTTTCTCCGCGGATGGGTCCGAGGCCAAGGCGGAGGCTACAGCGTTGCTGGGTACCGGTGTCATGATGGCCGTGCAGGCCCAGGGCGGGAGGCACGGCAAGCCTTTGGTGCTCGGTGAGTGGAGAGGGAGAGAAGAGGGGGCAAACGGCGTTGCCGACCCTCTATGTCATGCTCGAGAGACACACATTCGCATTCACGATCAAGTCATCTGTACACACATGTCCGGCCAATGACTATTAATAGGGGTGGCAGTGGCGAACGCATCATTCCGCACCCTTGCGGTGGGACAGTTGGAGGACACTGGCGAGTTCAAGGCCCTTGAAGCGCTGGCCGTGCAGGTAGGAAAGGAGGGAGGGAAGGGTAGTGGGATTGCGAGAACTCGTCCTCATACTTTCCCGTTCATACATATATGTTAAGGTGGGTGCCAAGGAGTGCCTGGTGATTTGCCAGCAGGAGGATGTAGGGGCCGAGGGCGACGAGAAGAAGGAGGATTACCTCCGCAAGTCGATTCTGGACGTGATGACACGGTAGGTAATTAGGAGGGAGACTCCGAGGCGAGAAAGGGATGGAGGGAAGAATACGCGATAATGCTTCTTGCTCACATACCCACGATCCATGAAATGTCATTGCCGTTCTCCAGATGCGGCGTCCTGTGCACCCAGCTTGGGAGAGAAGCCTTCTTGCTGCGGCCCAAAGGCGGAGTGGGCGCGTCCGCGTCTTCGGTCTTCTTGGAAGAAATCCGTATGCTCATTCATGTGAGGAAGTTGGGAAAGCTGGGAGGAGGATGTAGAGTTGTGTGCGTACAGGTGTCTCCGACATGCTATTGACTAGCTGATCCTCGCATGCCGCCTCCGTCTATACGATCGGGTAGGGACGCCCCGAGGGCCCTTCCGCCGCGGCCTCCGTCACCCGGCCCTGGGACGAGTACGGCGCCAGTTTGACCACGGTATGTCCCCCCTATCTTCCTCCCTTCCTGTCACATCCACCTCCCCGTCCACTCACGGCTCATCCCTTCCCTTTTTACTCCTTCCAGATGGCCCCCATGAAGCTGGCCCTGGCGAGTGCGCACGTTCTCCTTCTCCACCTGGGTCTGCTCCGCGACGAGCAACAGGAGGCAGAGGAGGCAGAGGCGTGCGCAGGGCCCGGGAGAGGAAACAAGGAGAGGGGTAGTGGCTGGGACGTGTCCGTTCTCAGCCTCGCTCACTCTCTGCAGTATGACGCCATGGCCGCACGGTGAGAGGGGAAAGGCGGGAGAAGGATAGCAGGGAGGACCGCGAAGAGTTTCGTTGTCGCCTCCTGCTGACTTTGACGTGAGTAGGCGTCTTCGAGTGTGAATGCATCAGTTCACACAGCTCTCTCCACGCTACCCAGGGCTCTGATGGTATTCCCCGAGGTAGGCCGAGTTGAGTCCGTGTACCGAGGCAGCGAGGGAGGGGGAGTAGGGGGAGCGGGGCGGCAACAGCAATTGCAGCAACAGCAGCAGTCCAGCCTCTTCTCCATCCTTAACAAAACTCGCTCGATAGCCGGAACGCGATGCCTCAAGAGGTATATAGGAAGGGGGGAAAGGAAGTAAGGGGGTTGGGAATATATATATATATATATATATATTTATAATATATTTATTATATACATATAATGAATATATATATATATATATTCATATATGCGTCGATCGAAGGGAGGGGACGCCGGCTCCATGGCTTCCCCTCTTTTAGTTTTCAAACACGGCGCTAGATTGAACATCCCATTCCTCCGCTCTTCGCACCGTCAACTCATATCCTCCATGCACTTTTCTTCTCCTTCGTTCGCCGCTTACTCGCCCCGTCAAAAAGGTGGTGGCAGCGGGCTGGCGCAGAGAAGGAGGAAGATAAAGCCGGGGGGGTAGGGGTGGCCGGAGGGAGGGGGACGGGAGAAGGCGGCAGTTTGCGAAGTCGGGACATAGTCCGATGCGTCTCACGACTCAATGCGCTTGTCTACAGTCCCCACATAGGCCGCTGTAATCACACTCTAGCCTGCTTCTGACAAGAGAGCGACATAGCTCATGCATGCACACACCATCCCTCTATCCCTCCCTAACTCCCCCACCCCGAGCAGGTGGTTGCAGCGACCACTCTTTGCCACGGCACCTATTCAGGCCCGCCAGTCTATCGTCTCCCTACTGCGGGGCGACCCCTCTCTCCTTTCTGCCCTTCAAGAGTGTTATGGCGCCGCCTCCCTCGCAGGTATGGGCCACGGGAGCATCTTTAGGTAGGTGGACTATCTGCCAATGAGAAAATAGGAAACATGCAACAAGGAGGGAGAAGAGAGAAAAGATGAGAGAAAGCAATATACTCACTCGCGTTGTGTCACATCCGATAGAAGCACCCCCGACCTGGAAAGGACGGCGCAGCGATTCCTCTCCTTCCCCCATGCCTCGAGGGACAAGCTGGGCCTGCGAGACCTGCTCGAAGTCTACACGGCAGCCCTCACATTGGGTGAGCACGAGAGAGATGGGGAATGGAAGAGACAAAGAGCGACAACGCTATAAGATAAGAGAATTAAAACGAGTAATGGCCTCTGTCTGCACGCCTACATGTCATTTTCCTTCTCCTCCATACACAACTACAGGACGGCTCTCCCAAACGCTCTCTTCCTCCGTGCCGGAAGGGGCATGTCCAGCTCTCGACGCACTTCTGCGGGAGCCCTTGGCCAAAGTGATGGGCGGATTAGCCCGTTTTCAAGCGCTCGTGGAGGAGGTAGGTGTAAACTTTGCTCCGTAGGCAAGTCACCACAGGGTTTTCGTAGTACCTACACCACGGCCTGACTCTCTGTCTGTTCCCCCGTACTGTCTGCCCCATTACGTGACTTGCAGGTATTGGACATTGACCGATTGGTAGCCACGCATGGTCGCGAGGTAGGTGTGAATTGAGGGGGGATTATCAAAGGGAGGTTGCGCATCTATTTCTCAATTTGCCGCCCCCTCCATCCCTTCTTGCGAGCAGGTGGCTGTAAAGCCGGCCTTCGATCCCTGCTTGCTGCGATTGCGGGACGAGATGGAGGAGGGGAAGAGGCACATGGAGGGCTTGGCCAAGCAGGCGGGTCAGAAGGTCTACGGCCAGGTCAAGGATGCTGACAAGAAAATCAAGCTCGATTGGAGGTGGGTGGGTGGGTTTGTGGGTGCGTGATTGGAAGGGGTCAGATGAAGGAAGAGGGTGCAGTAGGGGAAATAGCCACGCGCCAACTGACTGACATGCTCATTTTCCCACCACACGCAGCGCCGTGCACCAGCACCATTTCCGCGTGACGAAGAAGGATCAGCCGGCCCTTAAGAAGATCGCAGCCAGCCTGGAAGTGCAGGTAAAGTAACGGGAGATGCGGACAGGGAAGGTGGCTAGAGACGAGATGAACGGAAGGGATGCTGAATAATCCATCTCCCTTTTCTTTTCTCTCTTTTCTTTCTCCTCAGACTCTAAGTGTACAGAAGCATGGGCAGCTCTTCACCACACCGGGTCTTCGGAGGCTGTCGCAGCGGTGGGCAGCTCAGCAGGCGGAGTATTCGCAGGTGCAAGAGGGCATCGTCTCGCAGGCCGTGACCGTAGCCCGGACATACGCCAAGCTCATGCAGCAGGGCGGCCGCATCCTGGCCGAAATGGACGTCTTCCTCTCCCTTGCCCACGTGGCCAGCGCTTTAGAGTGGTGCCGCCCGGTCCTCCTCGACGATGAGGATGGCAGCAGGCGGGAGCTGCACATCACACAACTGCGGCACCCGGTGGTGGAGGCTGCTTTGCCATCGGCCTCTGATTTTATTCCAAACGACGTTCACCTGTCCTCCTCTCCCTTTCCCTCCTCTTTCTCCTCTTCCTCCTCCTCCTCCTCCTCTTCCTCCTCCTCCTCCTGTACTTTCTCATATTCCAGCACCTCCAGCATTGTCAGTTCTGCTCGCCGGGGGAGCTGCCTGAGCCTGGTGACGGGGCCGAATTGCGGCGGCAAGTCCACCTATATCCGCAGCGTGGGGGTGGCCGTGTTGCTGGCGCAGATCGGCTCGTGTGTGCCGGCGGCGAATATGGAATGGACGCTGGTGGACAAGATGCTTTGCCGTGTTGGAGCCAGTGATAATCAGCTGCAGGGCGTTTCGACCTTCATGGCAGAAATGCTCGAGACGCGCGCCCTTCTTGCCGCGGCCACGCCCCGCTCCCTGGTCATTGTAGACGAGCTGGGTCGCGGCACCAGCACCTTTGACGGCTTCGGCCTTGCCTGGGCGGTTGCGGAGCGGCTGGCGGGCTCGGCAGCGCTGCAGTGCCGGACCCTCTTCGCCACGCACTTCCACGAGCTCTGCGACATGGAAAAAAATCTGCCCCCGGGCTCCGTCCAGAATCTACACTTTTCTGCTGATACGTCTGGCCCGGCCTCCTCCACCTCTTCCGTCAACGAGCTAGCGCTGACTTATAAGGTGCGGTCTGGACCTTGTGACCGCTCTTTTGGCGTGCACGTGGCGCGCCTGGCCAGGTTTCCGGACGAGGTGGTGCAGGAGGCACACGCCCGCGTGGAGGCACTGCAGGCGGAAGGTGCCCAGGGCTCGACGCCCGAGCAGCAGCGGCGGCTAGCGGCCAGGAAACGGGAGCTGGAGTTAGAAGAGCGACGACGACAAAAGCGCGCGAAGGCAGGGGAACGGGAGCACCGACGCAAGGTGGTGGCGGCCTTGGCAGCTATGCCCCCTCTCGAGGACCTGCCCCTGAGGGAGGCTCTGGAGAGGGTGGTGGCTGTGGCGGAGAGGGGAGCAACGGGAGGGATTGGAGCACACAGAGGGACGGGCTAAGTGGCGCGAAAGTAAAGTAAAGTAAAGGCTGCGCATCGTGTGTATGACAAGCACTTTCAGTGGAAAATCTTAACATGCTTTCGAATTGGATTTGGTCAGTCAGTCATTTCGTCAGTTTTCTTCCTCCCCTTGAGATCCATGATGCGTTTAGCTCGTCTTCTTGCTTGTCATTGTCATCGCCATCCGTTCTTCGCGAGCAATACATCCCTCGTATCTAAAAAAAGTACGGGGATATTTTTTTGAAGAGCTCTGTCATACCACTCTGAAGGTCAAGCAAAAGTCATCGTCACAGTCACCCATGGGCAAATAAAAATGAAAGTCTTCCTCTCGCCCTCTGGCATGCCCGTATCTAACTTGAAAGCAGGGTAGCTCCTGTACTTCCCTCCCCCTCTTTCTCCTCTTTTTCACCCTCCTCATCCTCGTCTTCCTCCTTCCCCCCTAATTCTTCTGCATCTCCTCCTCCTCCTCCTCCTCCTCCTCCTCCTTTTCCTCCTCCTCCTCAAGGGAATTTAGTTTGTGAAGTTTCTGAATACAACCATACGCTGCCAAGTCTTCACTCCTCTTCAGGCATATTCATCTTCCTACCCGGTGGGCTCACAAAGAACAAGGAGTCATCGCCGTCCTCCTCGATGGTCTGCAGCCACCCGTTCAAGTCCTTGTTGGTATGCCAACCCAGCTCGTTCATCAATCCAACCAGGCCGTTACCCGACAGCTCGAGCTTCCCGCCCGTTGTCGCCAGCAGCTGCGGGCCCGTCGGAAGGAGCAGCTGCGGCAAGATGCGACTTAGCATGAAGACGTCCGCCTCATCGTGCAGGTGGTTCATTGATGGAACGATACCGTGATCCGTGTCGTGGTTTTCTGCCAGGTCTATGGAGTCAAAAGGGGCACAGGAGAGCATCCCGCCGTCTGAGGATGAAGACGGAAGCAGCGCCGCCAATAGTGTCACCAGTCCCTTGAGACCGAGGCCGCAGCCCCGCAGGCTAAGGGCGCGCAGGCGCCTTTCGGGGTTGGTTTGTAGAGCCCGCGCCAAGAGGCGCAAACAGGGTTCGGCGCACGGAAAGGATGCAAAGCTGGTCGCATGGGAGAGGTCCAGGGACTCGAGGCTGGTGTTGTGGCAAAGAGCGGCGAAGAGATCGGTGATGGCGCTGAGAGAAAGGAAGGGACCGCTGCTGCTGACGAGGTCTAGGCGGGTCAACGAACATGAGGGTCGGACCAAGGCCCGAAAGACACAGGAGGGCTCCAGCGACACAGGATCTCCTGGGGATGGGAAGGACACTGCCAAATGATTCAGCATCCAATCCTTTGCCTCAAGGCGGGTCGCCAACACTTCGAGGGCGCTGCCTTTTTCTCTCAAGGCCTGCTGTGATTGTGCACATACCCCCTCGACATTTCCTCCTTCCTCCCTCACCTCCACCCTCTCTCCCAAACCTTCCCTCGACAGCTTGATGCCATGCACATAGAGCGCCCGACAGAGTACACTCCCGAGCACCTGCATCCATGCCGCGTGCGACCAGACATTGTCACACAGACTTACACAGGCCAGTCCGGGCACTGCAACCGTACGTCGTCGATTCTCGAACGCGCATGCAAGGGGCTCCGCGACATGGGAAGGCACGCCGTCCATAGAGAAGCGCGTGAGGGAGGGGATGGCCAGAAGATCAGCCATCAAGGAAGGGAAGGTTGGAGAGGGGACGAAAGGGTTATAACTAAGGTCGAGCTCACAGAGGTGCACTGCTGTCGATGTGACGGTTGCTTTTGGGAGAGAGGTGAGAGAGCAGGCTCGGAGACGGAGGCAAATGAAGGCCGGAAGAGCGGCGCTAAGCGAGGCCAAGGCTTTCGGGGTTAGGGGGTGAAAGCTGAGGTCCAGGGTAGAGGGCATGGACGTGGCTGCAGGCGCTGATTGCAGCGATAGACCGCCTGGTTCTGCAAGCCCGTCCTCGTCCTCGTCGTCGACATCAATCACTATCCGACCTCCTGCTCTCCCTCCTGCTCTCCCTCCTCCTTTCCCTCGGTCTTCCTCGTCTTGCATTTCCACTGCGTCGGCTGTCACCGTGCCCTCCAACACCGCACACAGCACTTCCAGGTCTTTGCGTGCCGCCAGTACAGGTGCCTCATACACCCGCCTCTCCTCCACTTCCTCATCTCCTTCCTTTACTTGCGGCAGCATCAGCAGGGACGCCACCATTGCGGGATTCGGAGGAAGGGCCCGTGCCTGGCTTTCGTCGAGGAACCGGAGGAGAACGGTTGGTACGGGATTGACGCAGCGAGAGGGGTCCACACCCAAGTGCAGGCGGATAGCCTTCCCGGGCTCCATCCCCCGCACGTCCAGCGCCTGACCGGGAGCAAAACGTTCACTATTACGGCTGCTGCTGCCGCCGTGACTGTTTTTCTCTCCCTCGCTGTTGACCCCGCGTTCCACTCTAAGGTAAGTGAAGCAGGGCCACTCCGCACCCTTAGAATCACCACCGCTGGGGTTGCTACTGGTGAGGTGGTGGTGGACGAGGTGGGTGTCTTGCAATACCTGGAGAGCCAGGCGGAAGAGGAGGGAGGAGACCGAGAGGATGGAGGACGGAGGAATGGAGGGAGGGAGAGAGGGATCCTCGTGACAGAGGCGGTACGTTCGTTTGTGATACTGCGCCAAGAAGGTCCGCGGGCTAACCACCGCCCTTCCCTCCCTGCTGCTGCTGTTGATGTTGCTGCTGCGACTACTGCTTCCCTCGTTACCGCCAACCCCATGGCCACCACCCTGCCCTGAGGCGGAATGAGAGAGGGAGGAAGGGACACGCTCTAGCTCAACGAAGGCAGCGGCTGCGTCGTGCTCTTCCCTTATCCGTCGCTCCCGAGGATCTTCCCCTTCCTGGGCCTTGCGGCGCATATGGTCCTCTACCGACACGTAGACCAGCTCCTTCCGCCCCATGCCCTCCCTCCCAATCCCCCCTCGCTCGCATGTGCCCCCCCCCCCCTCATCGAAATAATTGTCCTCCAAGTCGGAAAGTGCAGACGCGAAGCCGATGTTGTAGACCTTCACTTCTTGGGAGGAACAACCGGAGGCGAGGGAGGGTGGCTCCAGCCTAGAGGGAAGAAGGGGATATAAGATATAATATGATCTAAGGGATAACGGTTGGGTTTGGAAGGGTGGGGTGAAGGAGTAAGTGTCGCAAGAGATAAAGGAGAAGGAATAGGAGGAGGAGGAGGAGGAGAAGAGGTTGAATGAAAAAGACGGGCAAGTCCAATGCACGTGCGTACGCAGGAGGTGGATGGGCAATATCGGGAAAGACGGGCCCTGTAAGGGGTCTATGAATGGAATCACGTACCACCAGCGGCCTTGGTGAGCGACAGGGCATCTGCATACGGATGGATTTACCAGCGCATCTTCACACCCTCCATCCTGTCCTTTCGCCCTGTTTTTCTCCTTGGCCGTTTCCATGGCCGCAGGTCCTCTCTTGCCCTTCTTGGAGGGAGGCTCGAGGCAGCCGCGGGAGGCAGTCACACCCTAGAAACGTGCATGGTGTGCATGGAAGACGTGCGTTATAAGTTTGATGTGCACACAAGACGTGTATTGTGGGAGACGTGCGTTATGAGTATGATGTGCATGGAAGACGTGTGGTATGGGTACAAGTGTAAAGGCATCCGAGGCGTGGCTTGAAATCAACATCCATGGGGAGGGGGGGGGGGGGGGGGGTGAGTGAGGGGGGGGGAGGGGAGGAGGGGGAAGAGTGTACTGGCAGGGCCATGATGAGATGAAAGCAGGAAATGCGGGGACATTTTCTCTCTATCCTGCCACCTCTCTTTCCCATAAGACCTGGAGACTCATTCCTCTGACTCTCCCTCCCTCCCTGCCTCCCTCCCACTCTCCCCTACCTCCAAGCTTTCACTCCCATGGTTCCGGTCAAGACGAAGAGGCACCGGCAACGACAACTTGAAGCGATCCACCAATGTTACCACCTTGGTGGCTATGTCCTGGATGAGGGAGGGAGCGAAGGAGGGGGACGGATTAGGGTTTAGATGGAGGGAGTGAAGAGAAGGGGAAGAGGTGAAGAAACGCACCTGCAGCCGATTGTCGCACTCGCAGAGGGAGGCGTCTAGTGACTCAGCGACAGCATGGTGTCTGTGATGGGGTGTGGTAGAGACGTGCATAGAAACAAACCGTCGCCGCACAGGTCAAGCCTGCTTGCATCGCCCCCTCTCACCCCTCTCTCCCTCCCCCCCATGCGTACTCACTTCTTGCTCCCGGCCGCCAGGAACAGGCGGGCGGCGGCCAGTGCGTTGTCGAGGCAAGAGGTGGAATAGGCTCCGGCGCTACCCTTGTAGTTGCACAGCCGGTGCCGTGCGTCCAGATCGCAGTACCTTTGGTTCCAAATGAGGTGAAGGGAGAGGAGGGAGCAAGGGGCGACGTGCGATGAGGGAAGAGAGGCCGAGCGGACGAAAACCCCCTGCAGTAGTGCCTTCAATCTTCTTCATCGTTTTGTTTCTCACTACTCTTACCGCACGATGCCCTTGGGCACTTGCTGCTGGTAATGCAACGGAGATTGTGGATGCTGCTGGTAGCTGTGGCGGGTGAGGCCGGTGCGGGCATGGATGAGCCAATCATTCATGGCCACGAAGCGAACGAACCATCTGCGGCACAATTCCTTTTGGCAAGCACTGAGGGTGGGATATGGAGCAGAAGGAACGGAACTGTGGCTGGTTGACGTGGAAACGGAGGAAAGCAGCCGCTTTTTGGGCTTGACTTCTTGCTGTTTCCGCTTCACCAGCTGGTCCTCGTCCTAGGGAGAGATGTGATGATGGAGAAATGAGATTGGAGCACCCACGTGTTGGCAAGCTCTCTCCCTCTTTCTTGCTACTGTACACATTCACAATAAAGATGCGCGGCGTATGACCCGCAGGCTTTCGGGGCCCCACTCTAGCCCTCCCTCCGGTTTCGGTCTCACGCACCTTCTCCTTCATCTTGACAATCACGTCCAGGGTCAGAGCCTCAAAGGCGTCGTACTCTTCTCTCACTCGCGGCAGCAAGCGGCCCTGCAGACAAGGATAATGTGAAGAAAGCGGTGGGTGAAGGCTAGATTAAAACAGATACGCCGCCGGACACATCTCTCCCTTGACTCACCTGCACTTCCTCGTGCAAGAAGCGAAGCACCTCGATCGTCGCCCCGGCACCAGCGCCCGCGATCTCGGTGGTACCAATTGGCCCCATGCGTCTTGTTGGTGGGTGTGTTTTATGTGTCGTATTGGTCGGGAAAAGGAGTGCGGGAGGAGACAAGGGTCCGACGGGTGCAGCGAAAACCGGGAGTTCGGAGTTGGAGAATAAAGGATTCAGGCACGTAACGTGCAGAGGCAAGCTATTGCTGGTTTGTGTCGTGGTGGGGTTAGCTTCAGTGATCGACAGCTGGCCTGATGATTGTGCGCTTCTTTTATTTTATTATTTTATCGATTTTTCCAAGCGCCGTTTTTCACTGTCGTGTCACCACATAGTCGAACTCCCCAGCATTCAGCCTTCTCCATCACAATCAGTCTCCAGGGTAGTGAGGAAGCGCACGAAAAACTCTCGACTTCCTTTTCTCCGCACAATAATGATCTTAAAACACAATACATTTGTGAAGGCGTACGAGGCGAAAAAGAATCCCGCTTCTCTTCTGGGGGGGGATCTCTGTTCTCTGATCTCTCTGACAAAAACTTGCCTGTGCTTTAGGTATCATTCTGTTATGCCTTTTGTCAGTATCGTATCTTAATCGTCATCTGGCCGTATCGCCTCACTTGACTTATTAATTGTTTCTTTCCTTTTGCATTTGTACTCTACACCCAAGAATGATTTCAATCTACGCACCCTCTTTCAATCATTCTTCTTCTTCTCCTTCTTTTTCACCATCATTTATCCAGGATTTGCAGATTTCCTGAATATTAACACTCTTGCGAGTCAAGAGTCTTCGACCCATCTTATGCTATCGTGTCCCCTTGTGCTCCACAAGTTTTCATGACAAGAGAATAAAGGAATAAAATAAAATCTTCTGTCCCCACTATACAATCTGTGCCTCTACTTGCCCCGCACATACTCTTTCTTTTTGGTCTTTCTAGAAACCACGTATTGTACTCCAACCACAACCTTCAAGGGAGATACCTCTACTAGAGTAATGATAGATAATTCTCCGCTATGGCTTATACAATGAGTACAGACAAAATGTCGTGATCTCACACGCCTTCTGGGGCTCTCCACCTCCCTCTCTGTCTCTTTTCGAAATACTTGTCTTCCTCCTTCCTCTCCCCCCCCGCAGGCACATCCTCCTCTCTCATTATCGCCACCATGCTTTCAACTACCGACCCTTCTCCTCCTCCTCTCCGAGTTGTTGTTGCTGCTGCTGGTGGTGGTGGTGGTGGTAAGGGTGGTATTTTAGTGCTTTCTTGTGCTCATCATAGTTCTTGCTCTTTCTTGCCATATACACTGCCCCAGCATATTTCTATTCGTCTTCGCTGACCTGAGTCTCCTCGTCTCCTCCTTCCAAGGCTAGAGCGGGGAAGCGATCGATCTCTCTCCACAACAATCCACAAGGTGGAGGGAGGTATGATGCTACGAATGATTAAATGTCTGGAACCTATACCAAACGTGCATGCCTGTGCCATAGAGTGCTCCCGTCACTCGTCACTACATGCTGTGTCACCAGTGGGAACGGTGCCTTGGATGTTGAACAAGCGAACAGCAGTGGCCCATCTGTGGTACGAGGCCAGAGGAGAACACGCGTCGAGCGTCACCTGCTGCGCCTCCCTTCTTCAAGCCACCACATACCGCGAGACGCACGCAACTTGTGCGCTCACACCGAATAGTAATCAAAGAACATTTGAACCCGCAATTTTCTGTGGTCAACGCGCACGCATTAATCAGACTGACGCCCTGCTGGTTTTCCCATTTCAACTGGAATCCCATTTCGACAGGGTCATCGCCCACCCATGTCACGCCTATTTCTTGCCATCCTCATCCTGGGCATGCTTGCCACCCCTGCGCTGGCCTTCCTCGCCCCGCTTCCTGTCTCTTATAGCCGCTCGGTGCTTACTGCTAACCCGGGATCTCGGGTTTCGCGGGGTAAGTCCACTGAAAGCCTCCACGTCTTGCTGTTCATCAGCCTCGTCCTCTAACTTAACCTGACATACACCACGCACGCCCCACGCCCTTGTAAACACACACAGCCCCCCCTCTCCAAGCTGGCTCCCTCACGGACTTGTCCCTCCTTATTGCCGCTGCCGCGGATGAGTACGAGTACGGTGCGGTAGCTGCTCCGGGTAGGTGTGTTCGATTTCTTACTTGCTCCTCCCTTGCCTCCTCGATTCCGCCCTAACATCCCCGTTTTTGGCTGACAGGATGGGTACTGCCTTTAGGAGCCTTTTTGACACTGGGATTAGCGGTTAGTTATTTAAAGGATGTCTCATCTCTTGTCCTCTCCTGCCTTTTTCGGGTACCTGTTCCCCCACCCTCTGTGACTTTTTTCTCTTCCTTGACTTTGATTGATTACATGCTCATTGCACAAGAGGTGCTCATCTTCCTCCTTTTCCTCTCCCTCGCTCATTCCCCATACTGGATACAGGTGGCCATCCCTCTGGCTCTGCGACCGGGTACGGAGGCGTTCGAGGAGGAGAAAGGCCGACTGGAGGAGATGCGGAGAAACCGAGGGGAGGAGGAGGAGTAAACGGTGAATAGATAGACGAGGCGATTGATGAGAGAACGGGAGAGCGAGAGAGGAAGGGGAGTTGCTTTAATGGTGACTCATGTGTGCGGGGAGGGAGAAAGGGAGGAAGAGAGGAAGAGGGAGTCGATGAGAAAGAGTATATGCATCAATTGATCAAGAGTCATGAACACGAAAACGGAAAAAGAGCAAAAAGGTGAGAAGAAGGATTGAATTAAGAGAGCAGTCAGATAACCAACCCAGAGAACGCCAAGGAAACAACAAACAACCTAACGCATCAGGCATCTAAGCCCAGGATCACCTCTCTCCGCCTCATATGTCGTCGACTTTGTGTCAAAAGAAAGCCTTTCCCTGGGCGAATGACTCGTCATTGTTCCGTTGTTCTTCGTTGGTGTCCCCTCTCCCTTCCGCGATGTTTTGTGCATATTCATACAATTTGCTAACTCCAACCGGCACACAATACATAAAAGATATGTTTTTGTCTCTCCCCTCCCTCCCTCACCTTTATACCACCGTCACACTCTCATCCATCTCCAAGTCCCCGCCGTCCCTCCATTCCTCGTCCTCTTCCTCCACACTCACAGGTGCATAGCTCGCCGCACTCCTGATCGAGCTCCCGCTCCCCGCCCGCAGCCCCCCCGACCCTCCCCTCTCCCTCCCTCCCTCTACAGACGACAATCGCCGCTGCTGCCGCCCCCCGCCCCCTCCTCCAATCCCTCCTCCTCCAATCCCTCCACCTCCAATCCCTCCTCCTCGCTCTCCTCCTCGTCCTCGTCGTGCCGCTAACCCCACCGCTGCTCCCACTGCAGCCATCGCCAGCGCCCACAAGATCGTAGACCCCAGCACCCCCAGCAACCCCCCCTTCCCATCTCCCTCCCCTTCCTCCCTCCATTCTTCCTTCTCTTCCTTCACCGCTCCGGACAGCGTTGAGGTACGCTTTTCTTCTTCTGTCGCTGCGACTGCTGCTGCTGCTGCAGGTTCTGCTTCTTTTTCACCGGAGACAGAGGCAGCGGCCAGAGTCTCCTTCCCTTCCTTTTCGAGGGAGGGAGGGAGGGAGGGAGGGTTGGACGCATCCTCTTCTTTCTTGGGCAGAGTGGTAGCGTTAGCGGGCGGGGAAGAAGGAGGAGGCGTGCTAGTGCTACTGCGGTCCGATCGATAAGGAATAGAGAGTGAAAGTGAGGAAGACAAAGAAGGTAAGGGAGAGATGAATAGAAGACCAGTCACGAAACGGAGGGGAAGGAGGGGACGGAGAGAGTTAAGGCAGGCAAAAGATGCACACGCACCTGTTTGCTTCCTCTCTTTCCTTCTTGATAGCCACGGCCACTGCCTCCTCCGCCGGAGTCACCTCCCCTTCCTGCTCTCCCTTTGCCCTTCCCTCTTGCTCCGTGGGTGAGGGAGGGAGGGAGGAGGTGATGGTGAGCTTGAGGGGAAAGGAGTACCAGTCCAACCGTCCGCGGACCTCATGGCCGTTGTGGGCGGCATGCCTGGAGGGAGGAGGCAAGGAGGGGAAGGAGGGGAAGGAGGGGAGGAGGAGAGGAAGGAGGAAGGGAGAGGGGAAGGGAGGGAGGGAGGAAAAGAGGGACAGAAATAAGAAATTAATGACATTCAAAACATGTGACCACACCCTCCTTCCCTCCCTCCCTCCCTCATTCCCTCCCTCACCAGGCCGGGTTCGTGCGCGCATTTGCGACGTGGGACTGGGGGGGGATGTCGGGGTGGGGAGTGCCCTCGTTCCGAGCCCAGGCCTGTAGGGTGGGAGGGGGGGAGGGAAAGAGGGAGGGGTGGAGGGATCGAAATAAGATAGAAGCTAGAGTCCCAATTACATCCAGAGATTTGCATGTCAGCGTAGCCGCCTGTCGTCGTCATCTCTTTCTTCCCTCCCTCTCTCTCACTCCCTCTCTCCCTCCCTTCCTCCCTCAACCCCTCCTTCCCTTCCTCCCTCAACCCCTCGGGCCCTTCACCTGGTCCACCCGAGCCCGAGCCACCAAAAAGAAGGAAACCGTTTCTCCCTCCTGCTTCCCTTCCTCTCTCCATCGCTCCATCAGCATCTTCAAATCCAACGTATGGGTAAAGATAGGATCGTCTAAGCCGGCTCTACAGAGGGAGGGAGAGAGGGAGAGAGGGAGGGAAGGAGGGTGAGGAAGTGAAGCGCCCAACTTCATAGGAAAGAAGCACGGCACTCTATCAGCCGTTTAAGCCTTTCACCATCTTTTCCCTCCCTCCCTCTCTCCCTCCCTCCCTCCCTCCCTCCCTCCCTCCCTATTTAACGCACATACGATTCACCTCGTCCTCCTCCGCGCCCTCCAACAAGCCCTTCTCCTGCTCATCCGCCGCCTTCGCCTCCGCCGCCTGCGCCTCCACGAACGTCTGCCCCCTCCTCTTCCCTGCATCCCCCCCCGCGTCCCCGACGTGCCACCTGGTCCACCCGGACTGAGCCTCCCCCACTGCCTTTCCCCCTCTCTCCTCTCCCGCCCACCATTCCCCCTGACACCCTACGCACACCCCTTTCTCCTTCTCTTCCTCCCCCTCCCCGAGCAAGGAGCGGTGGCCGGTCTGTAAGTCCCCTCCGGGCCAAGGGCCGGCAATGAGCTGGCAGGGAGGGAGTGGGGGAGGGAGGGAGGGAGAGGGGGGGGGAGGTATGGTGGGTTAGGATAAGCGGTAAACAAAGACACGCTTTGAACCTTCTTCTCCCTCCTCCCTCCCTCTCTCCCTCTCTATCTCCCCCTCTACCTGCGTCTCGTCCACGCGGATGGCCCCACCCACCCGCCACTGCAGCTCGAGAAAGTCGTCCGCCTCCGTCAGAGACAGAGAGGGAGGCGCGCAGTCCCTGGGAGGGAGGAAGGAGGGGAGGGAGCGAAGGAGATAACGAGAGAATGATGCATGGATGAACCTGTGTCCATGTCCGCGGCACAAGAAATCGACTGCTTCCTTTCTTTCCCTCCCTCCCTCCCACCTCCTCCCCTCGTTTGACTCACCACTGGCACCCGGCGGCCGAGTGCCCGACCCAGTGGACGTAGGGCTGTGTGGTGGGAGAGGTGCAGGAAGGGAGAACGTGTGAGTCCATCTCTTTCCCCCTCCGCCCCTCCATCGCTCCCTTCTTTTCCCTCCTCCAGGTGCGTCTTATCCTGTCAACCCTACCCTCCCTCCCTCCCTCCCTCCCTCCCTCCCTCCCTCCCTCCCTCCCAACCTCCACCAAGTCCACGACAGCAAGGGCCAAGCGCACATTCCTCGTCACGTGGCCTGAGCCCTCCCCCGATGCGACCCACAGCTTGTCGTCCGTCCCCAGCATCTAGGAATGGAGGGAGGGAGGGAGGGAGGGAGGGTCAGAGGTTAGGAAAATGCGAGAAAATGTCTTTCTGCATCCCTCCCTCCCTCTCTCCCTACCTCCCTGCCTGCTTACCGAGGCCGGGGGGTCCTTAGATTTGCTGGTTTCGACGAGGATGTTGAAGGCCCGGAGAGAGACGTTGTTGTAGGTGGTCTGCGACGCGGGGTAGCCTGGAGGGGAAGAGGAAGGGAGGGAGGAAAAGAGGGAAGAGATGTCTGCAGGAGCGGTCCTATCTTCCCGAGAGACGACAAATAATAAAATAGGAGGGGGGAAAAAAGAGGGGAAGGGAGAGGAGGAGGGAGGGCTTGGGCGTGTTCGCTGCGTCAGGAGTCCGGTTGGGCCGCACACGGCACGACGGGCAGGGGGTCGGTGCACTCCTGGTCCCAGGAGGCATAGAGAGGGAGACAGAGAGAAAGGGGGGGGGAGAGGGAGAGGAGAGAGGGGAGGGAGGCGTCGTTTACCTCCGTAGGTGGAGGGGTTGCAGGGCAGGACGGGCGGGGGGTCTGTGAAGTCGTTGTCCCAGGAGGCGGCGTAGGCCCAGTCCTCCATACCGCCCGTCACGGGGTACACCACCTGGAGGAGGGAGGGAGGGAGGGAGGGAGGGAGGGAGGGAGGGACGGTTGAGTCCAATGGAGGGAATCGTGGAGGATAGGGCGGGAGGGGGGGAGGGAGGGCGGGGGGGAGGGGGGAGTCGGCACGTCGATGGGGAGGGCGGAGAGGGAGGCGGGGGCGCCTGGGGGATGGGG
>Ga0160420_100306_pt1 | contig 24512 bp, 20 predicted proteins | sample CelAP2metagpilot_FD_108197 | JGI IMG/M metagenome (GOLD analysis project Ga0160420, IMG submission 108197) | Phycosphere-associated microbial communities from algal ponds in Kailua-Kona, Hawaii, USA - Cellana AP2-5-5 metagenome pilot | ecosystem: Engineered > Artificial ecosystem > Aquaculture >... | reverse complement strand
CTGCTGCTGCTGCTGCTGCTGCTGCTGCTGCTGCTGCTGCTGCTGCTGCTGCTGCTGCTGCTGCTGCTGCTGCTGCTGCTGCTGCTGCTGCTGCTGCTGCTGCTGCTGCTGCTGCTGCTGAAAAGGCTTGGGGGCAGCTTTAGGAGACCCTACCCAGGATTGCTGTAGCAATTCGAAGCCGTATCCATCAACGCCTCCATTTACATTACCGGCGCCAGTGGGGGAGGGTTGGAAGAAATAGGCACCACCAGCAGCAGAAGAGGCATCCAGAGTGGACAGGGGGAAATTGTCGAAGAGGGAGGCCATGGCATGGTGGGGCTGGCGTGAATGCTCGTACCCGAAGAGGGAAAGGACGGGTGATTCGAAACCCATGGGGCTGCTGCTGTATCCTCCTCTCCCTCCTACTCCTCCAGCTGATGATGATGATGACGATGATGATGATGATGATGCCGATGCTCCTGTTTTCGTTGCGGCTGCTGCGGCTGCTGCTGCTGCTGCTGCTGCTGCTGCTGTGGGGAAAAAGAGAGGGGATTTAACCACGCCCTGTCGGCGATTAGACGGGTCCTCGCCCCCCTCCGCCTTGGTCATTGGACGCTGAAGGGGTAGCATTGAGTATCCCTTCACGGCCTTGTCAGCAGCAGTATAACCACCAGCCGCAATATTCTCTCCATTCTCTTGCAACTCCACTTCCTCCTCCACCTCCTCGTCGTCCTCCTGCAAATGCTGCTGGTGCTCGTCATCCTCGTCCGCACCCGCAATAATATCAGTCGAATCCCTCATCCTCCTCTTTTTCTTCCCACCACTTTGTGCCCCTCCCTTTCCGTCACATCCCTTCCTCTTCTCTACCACCAAACCCATAGGACTCATCGGCTCAATTTGCTGCTGATTATGATGGTGATTATGATGGTGGTGAAACGCCAGCAGTCCCTCAACAGACAAAGGGCTGCTTAGTATCAAGTCGTGATGGTCGTGAATGGAGCTATCGCTGGGTTGCAGGTCTGGCCCTCCCCCCCCTACAGGAAAATAAGCTTGCATTGCGTCGAACTGTACAGCAGGGGTAGGGACATGCCCCCCCATTTTCATAATCAATGGAGAACTCATCTTGTCCTCTTGCTCCTGCTGCTCATGTTGTTTCTGCTGCTCCTGCTCCTCCTGCTCCTCCTGCTCCTCCTGCTCCTCCTGCCGCCGCTGGACGTGGCCCATACCTTGCTCTTCTCCAAGGTAAATACCAGAGCAAGAGGACATTAAGGATTCAATCGCTCCTACGGTGGAACTCTCCAAAGACAACCCGTATGGCGGCAGCGGCTGCTGCTGCTGCTGCTGCTGCTGCTGCTGCTGCTGCTGCTGCTGAGGTACCAGTGCTGCAGCTGCAGCTGTTGCTGCTGTTGCTGTTGCTGCTGTTGCTGCTGTTGCTTCTTTATTCTTGCCGCTCCGTGCGGAGGCCGCGGCCCGTCTGGTGGCGTTGAGGGACCGCTGGCTGGCCCACGCGGAGGATGGAAGATTGACCCCCCCGGTAGCCTCCAGCTTCTTCCTGAGTTTATCCCGAAAGAGCTCGTTCGTATCGTTATCCAAGGCACTTATTGCCTGACTTGGGCTATCCGCAGGCCTCACCCCCGTCTCCGCCACTATGGCCATCTTGGACATCTGCAGTCGCTCACGTTCCACCTCTCTCCCCCCCCCTGCTTCCTTCAAGACCTCGTTCGCGGCATCGGCGGCTGCCGTCATATAGCGCTGGAGCTCGGCAAGGTTTGCAGCCTTACGACAACGACCATTACCTTTTTTACGACTGCTGCTGCTCCTGCTGCTGCTACAGCTATTATTCCCTCCCTCCCCAATCGCCATTGCCGCATGCTTGCGGTCGCTGGTGGTGGTGCTGCTGCTGCTGCTGCTGCTGTAACCATTGGCACCGGCAGTAGCAGATGCAATCGCTGCCATAGCCGCTGCCATGATGTTGGGGTCAGTCACCAGGGAATTGCTTAGTTCTCCCTTTCCCAGCTCTCTTTCCATCACCCCTCGCATATTGATCTCTTGCTGGTGGTTCTGCTGCCCTTGCTGCTTCTGAAGCAAGGTTGTCAGCATGGAAGCTGTAATTGTGTTGGTGTCGTTGAAGCTGCAGCTGCTGCCGCTACGGCTCCTGTTGCTGCTATCGCTTCCTGAAGTCGATGCAGCGGCTGCAGCAGGAAAAGGAAGATCGGGTTCGAGCGTATCTGGCGCCATCGTATGTCGCTGCTGTTGCTGCGCGGATAGACCGGAGGAGGGAAAATTGTCGCTGCCTCTGCTGCGGCTCCTCTTAATGCTGGTACTACTGCTGTCTGCCGGGGGGGGAGGGGGCAAGCTTGTTGCAAACTCAGCGACTTCTCGATTGAGTCGACGGACGTTGCGGCGCATGAAAGAGTACCAGTGATTTTTGACATGATTGTCAGTGCGGCCTGGCAGGCGCTTGGCGATCTCGCTCCACTTGTTACCGAGCTCGCTGTGAGATTAGGTGGGTGGGTGGGTAGGTAGGGAGGGAGGGAGGGAGGGAGGTAGGGAGGGAGGTAGGGAGGGAGGGAGGATGAGAGCGTGTTAGTATAAGTGCTTCTTACAAGGGTTATAGCGGTGGCTATTAAGGTGTGGTCATCGGTGCATCTCGAAAGCTGCGTCCATTAGTTGCGAAGCTCGCTATTGCGATAGAAGGAAGAGAATAATGAGGAGAAGGATAACGAAGGAATTCGTATCGACTCGTGAAAGGCTTACGAATATGGTAAAGTAACAGCCACAAGAGCCAAGCATACACACGTAGACGCATAACAAAATAAATAGAAGGGTGAAGATAAGAAGCAACCTCAGGCCCTACGTACCGATGAGCGTCTGACATAATCTTTTCCTCCTTTTCCGTCCACGCGTTCTTGTTGATATTCGGATCCAAGTGATTGTGCCATCGCTCCCGGCACTGCTTCCCTGTCCGGCCCGAGATGCTCAAGGCTGTTGGTGAAGAAAAAGAATAATCGAAGGATCGTTCAAAAAATGGTTTTTTGACTCCTTTGTCTACGTATGCAGCATTCATTGCTTTCACACACCCTGGCACTCCCTTCTTCTCCCCCTCCCCATCCACTTACTCTTATCCGCCGCGACCTTCTCGGCTATCGTTGACCAGCTGCGGGTCCCATGCGCCGCCACCAAGGCCCGGATCGAGTCATCCTCAGCCTTGCTCCAAACACGCCTGCATGAATGGAGTAAGGGAAAGAGCCCATGTGATTGAAAGAGCATGAGTTCATGGGTGTCTGCTGCCTCTCTTTTTCCGACTCCACACCGAGAGGCGGAGTGGCTGCCCTGCTGCTGCTGCTGCTGCCCGCCGGAATATCCTTTTTGCTTACCGGTCCGAGTTGGGGTTGCAACGGATATTGCTGCTGCGTCTTTTGGTTGATGTCATGGCTCCTGTCGCACGAGGCATGACTGCCAGTGCGGCCGGAGCGGAAGGCGTAAACAGAAAGGAGAATGTGGGCGATGCTGCGGGTGCCAAGAGGCCAGCCGCAGGCAAAGGGGCGCTTCCGTTGCTGTCGTTGCTGCTGCCGTAGCTCTGGCTGTCCATGGTAGGTGGCAAGGTCTCAACCATTCTGAGTGCGTCCATGATATTTGGGCGTCACTTATCAGGCGTCGTGTTTTCCCGTGCGGATGCCCTGTCCTTGTCGCGTCTGCGCCAGCGGCGATGGGCACCCTCGGCGACTGTCCAGCAGCTGGGCAACCTGCAATTGTGTCGACATATTCATGGAAGCAGAAGTTTGTGATTTAGTATGTGGAAAGGTTGTGGAATTTGGGTCTCCACGGGGCAGACGTGCAACGGATACGAGACGCCCACCAACACGACGGGGCCCATACCAGCTTCCACTCTATCTCTTCGTGTCAAGGCCAAGGTCCCTTCAAAGGAAGAAATGGAGGAAGAGAATGAGCGACGGAGGGACAATCATCTAAATAGAGAAGGGTGTCAGAGCAAGAGTCAACCCAGATTGACATTGCCCAGTGTGGGAATCAACCAAAAAGATGGGAGAATAGGAGGCCGCCCTCCTCGATTGAGTCCTCAACGGCACGCCCCAAAAAAAACGCTAGACGTTTCATCTTGTTCTGAAGCGCCCATACTCGAACGAGAGCACACCCACTAGCTACAGTCTGGGCTGGGCATTGGAATACATATATGTGCTTTTGTACTCCATGGGCGTAGGAAGCACGTGATTGTGTGGAGGTGTCCAATGGAACCATTGTCAGTGCATGTGTCCGTTGGACGTTGGCAGAGGCCTCTGGCAGGCTGAAGTAAGGCAAAAAAGAAAGATACTTTGCTCGTCATCTCACAGTAAAAAGCAATGCATGCCTAATTTCGAGTCCAATTTCAGAAAAAAAAATGCTTTCTTTTCTTTTTTCTTCTCTCTGTTAGTGAATGTGTTGGCGCATCCCTTTCATTCGTTCAGTGCTTGCTGATGTTGCAGGGCGGAGCTTGAAAAGAAATTATCCTCCTTTACTTTTTCCTGTGATTTACATGTCTGTTGAAGGGCATGTGGGGTTCCGAAAGGAGGAAGGTTGTGTAACTGTGACTAAATCCTCACTCATTCTTCGAATGCATGCATATATAGTGGTGATGGCAATGGTGCTTCGGAATCTGTGTTCCAGTGTGAGGACACGGAAGAGGGAGAAGACAGACACAAAGTAGACACAAAATGTATGGGGACAATAAGTCTTTCTCTGAGTCGCACTTACCTAGGTGCTCGTGGAATTCTTTCATGAGGTACGGTGCTTCCTCGTCGTCCATGCCCTCCCATTGGACTAGGCGTTGTCCTGTATTTTGGTCGGTGGTGAGCAGGAGAGCAAGAATCAGGCATGGCACCGTGGAGAATAAGGCTATTTCATACATACGAGAGCGTTAAAAGGAGAATACGGATAGATATGCGTAGCCCAGCGGGTGCTAGCCTCGCTCCTATTCGACAGGCGCGCGACCGAGGCATGCATGCATTCGTCGCCTTGTCTACATACCTGCTGTCTTGCGCTTGATCCGATAGGCAATGGAAAAGAAGACGACTGCCAAACCCAAATATCCTATTAGATGATAATGCATTTTTCCAAGAGAAGAAGGGATGGTCGGGTGAGAATGAGCTAGTGATACTTTCAGGTGTGCTGTGCCGCTATTTTTCTCCCTCCTTCCCTCCCTCCCTCCCTCCTCCCTCCCTCCCTTTTGATTTCACTAAGTTGCTGGCGAGATCGAATGTCTACAGCAAAACAGGGTGCGGCCATCAGAAAGAGGATCATCGTGCGCAATTCACCCCACCACAGGACGTCCGAGAGTTTTTATTTTTATTTTTACATCTGCCCCCCGCTCCCTCCAGCCCTCCCTTCTTCCCTCGCTCACTCTCTCACCTAAGGGAGGAATAGGGTGCCCATAGAGGAAACACGACGCCGCGATAGACAGGAGGATCCGCGTGCTCATAATGATGGCGAACACGACCGGCCCGAAGGTCTTAATGGTCAAGAAAATGAAGAGCTGCCCAATGGTGCTACAGATGGAGAACAACCAGAAGTGCAAGTGAATGCTGGGGTGCTTGCTGATGAAGTGGAAGAATGGGGTTAGCTCCCTCGTGTGCACCAATGTGATGAAGGAGAAGACGGTAGAGAAGGCGTTGAGGTAAAACATCATGATCACGGGCGAGATCCTAATGGAAGCGGAGGTTGAGGGAAAGAGGGAAAGTGGGAGGGAGGGAGGGAGAGTGAGCATGACTCAACTTCCAAGAAGCCGCCGAAGGTCAGGACAGAGGGCGCCGGAGAGAGAGGGGGAGGGACAGGAAGAGAGCGAATCCAAAGAGCATGCAGGGAGGGAAAAAAAATCCCCAGCGAGGACAATATCAAACTGCCAAAGCGTTAATAGAGCGTTGACGAATTGTTAACGTACTCATGCTTGGAGAACATCCGCGACTGCCACTGCGAGGTGAAGGAGTCGAAGAAGAGGAAGAGCAACAGCAGCATCACACCACACCATGTTCCGCTCTTGTCTTCTACTTGCCCGAAAGAATCTACTCCCAAATTGAGGTTTTCGGTCGCCATCTACGGTGAAGGAAAGGAGGGAAAGAGGGTAGGAGAGAAAGAGGGAAGGAGGGATGTGAGTCAACAAAGAGATTCGGGCAACATGACAGTGGGACGCGAAGCCAAGGAGGGAGGGAGGGAGGGAGGGAGGGAGGAAATCGTAACTCCTTACCATGAATAAAGTGTTGCCCAAGCCAATGGAGATGGCCGTGGCGTATTCGTAAAGCGGGTACTGCTTGTTGGTGAGCATCCGCCCCATGAGCATGATGGGCACGAGCTTGAAGCTCTTGCTCAGTGTCTGCGTCGGGAAAGTCACATACGCCAGGGCCTCGTACTGACACCACGAGGACAGCATGTTGCTCACACTCGGGAAGCTGTACTCGTATAGCGGGGCGGTGCTGAGCGTCAAGCTCTCTCTCTCGTACATCCACACGAGAATGCTGCTCAAGATGAGGGAAAAGAGCCGGTTCGTAAACACCAGCCCATACGAGTACGTGAAAAACTCCCCATCCCGGTAAGGCATTGTCAGCATTCGCTCCTGCAAGATACCCCACACCAGAAAGGAGCATATCAGGCCGGCCGAGCAGAAGACCAGCGTCCGCAACACCTCCCCCTTCGTGCGAAAACCGGGTGATTCCCCAGGACTCCCCCCCTCCCTCCATCCCTCCAAGCCAGGACTCATGGCCGCGAAATCCAAGATGGAACTTCTTTTGGCACCTAAGGGGAGATGAATCACAGGGGTAGAGGACGCGAAGGAGGGAGGGCGAGAGCCAGCAAACAACTCAAGGACGTCATGAGAAGAGTACTGCCGAGCTCTAGAGCGGGGGGAGGCACCAGGCTCGGCTTCCAGGTAGAGTTTGGAGATCATGATGGCGACGATGACAAGGGCGGTGTAGAGGAGGAAATTGGATGCGAGGAGATAGAGCTCCATGCCGGCGGTTTGCTCACGGCCTTGGCCACCGGGCAGACCCTGGGGAGAAAGAGAGCGAGGGGGGAGGAGAAGCTTTTATGGTCACAAGACAATCCAAATAGAAACTTCCCTACCTTCCGTCTATCTATCCCTTCCACTTTCCTCTCTTCAGATTCCATTACCACTTACCATTTTCATCCCGCCACTGCTGCCACTGCTGCCACTGCTGCTGCTGCTACTGCTCCCGTCCGTGCTTAACGACGCCTCCACCGCCATGATCAAAGCCGCAAGAAGCATGGCACTTCCTGCATTAATCCCACTGTTTTTAGGACCTCCTATTCTTCTTCTACTGCTGCTGTTGCTGGTCGTTGTGGCAGTGGTGCCTTGTGTGGCCGTCATGATAAGAGGAGGCGGCGGAAGTAGGGAGGAAGAAGAGGAGTGGAGGCTGATTCGGAAATCAGAGATGCTGCGTTCGAACGTCCACCGGCTGCTTCCGCTTTCAACGCCGAGCCAAGACGATGAACCTGTTTCTGTTAGGGAAGAGGAGGATGGTCGGAGAATACATAAGTCTCCAAGCTAAATGAGTCCCCAGGGATAGGCAACTGGAGGCTTCTTTGCTTTCCGCGCCCGTCTGTCTTTGGCGAAGCCTCAGTCTCGCGGCGTGCACCAAACAAGTGCGCTCCTCCAAGCCCGCCATTCCACCATGACAGGGCACCATTATCACCTCTGCACACAGCACCGTATTGGTAACGTTCGTTGAATATACGTGCAGCTGGATGGCAGTTCAATGCTCCCCTTGTCCCTTGCTTGACTACCATCGTCATCGTCATCATCAGCGGCAGCATCGCTCCGCATGGTAGGCCTAGATACTCACCCCCCTGTCCCCTTCTCCCCTTACTCCCCGCACAAACAACACAGGCAGCATGCTCCGCTACGGCTTGAGACGCATAGCGGCAGTTGCTACGGCCGCCTCGGCACAAGGCGGTGGGGCCTGCGCTGGTGCAGCGGGTCGGAGGAGAACGCTGGTGGTGACACGCCATCAATCAAGTCGGGAGCTGCGGACGCTGACCAAGACAACCTTACCCTTCCTCCCCGCCTTTTCCTCCCTATCCTGCTCCTCATCATCCTCATCATCATCATCATCTTTCCGCCTCTCTCAAGTGCCTGTTTCCCAGGGAATTATAACCCGAGGGTTCAAGTATCACGAATCGGGGTGGTGGGAAGATCAGGACAGGGGAGGCGTGACAGAGGCAGAGCCCGTTGAGAGCAATCCCGAGGTCTACCGTTCCCTGCTTGCCTACGTCTCAGATGCTCGCAAAGAGGAAATTTATAGGCTGAATAAGCTGGAACCGGAAATTTTTGACGCGGCGGTGTTGTCATATTTGTTCAACCTGAGTCGGGTGAGGGTAGCGGCGATTATTCAATTGAAAGCTGCCGAGGTGGAGAGACGACTTCAAGGCACGTTGTACACTGAAGAAGACGACATTTTCGGGGAGCCCGATGCCGCGGGTACTGCTGTAAAAAGCAATGGGAAATATGGGAAGGGAAAGGGAGGGGGAGGGAAGTTGGCGGATCCGAGCGAGTTGTTGTTGTTGGATGACGAGTCCGGGTTAGAGACGATGGAAGACTTGTGTCGGCCGCTGGGGTATGAGCCCGTGGAGAAGGAGATGCTGCCTATTCAAGCGGCGTTGCAACATGCGTTGTTGGTTGAGAGGATGGGGTTGGTAGGTGAGGAGGCGGAGAAGATGATGAAGCCGTTTAAGGACAAGGTGGATGACGTGACGCTTGATGAGTTAATTTCCAAGCTAGACAAACAGACGGCCACCATTGCCACGGAGAATGAAAATATCATCTACAACACCACCTGGGCGTACGAAGAGAAAAACCAAGACGAAGTCCCCGACCCTCTGAACGGGTTCAAGATCCTGGAGAGGAGGGAGGAGGGCGTGCTGGAAGACCCGGCCTTCCTTCAGTACCACGTTTGGATGGGTCTCGAGCAAGAGCGGCTGGGCCTCCTTCTCGCTCATCTACGGGTGCAACACGAGAAGAAGGGGGGTGGAGGGAGGCAGGAAAGGCACCCGGCGGTGTCGCTTTACGAGGTGAAGGAATTGGACGAGGCGACGGAGCAATACGGGCGAAAGAAGAGGAGGTGCGCTGAGTTGTTCGCTCTCCTGCGGCCGGTGCATGAGAAGAGGGTCGCCCTCGCGAAAGAGGAGGAAAGGAAGGAAGGGGAGGCTGAGGAGGGGGCGGTGAAGGCGATGGAGGAGGAGGAGAGGGGGCTGATGAAGTCAATCAGGCAGGAACTAGGACCTCGAATAGTGACCATGGAAGAGTTAAGTGAGACGCGGGAGAGAGTGGTAGGGGAGATCAAGCGGTTGGCAGCCCGGCTACGACGCGGGGTGCTGGTGCAGGGCGTGAAGAGTGGGGAGGAAGAGGGGAGGAAGGAGAAGCTGGTCAAGTACATGGAGTTGTTGCGGGACGAGGCCGTGGCGGAAGTCCAGGAGGAGGGGAAGGGAGGGAAGGAGGAAGGGAGGACGGCGTTTGAAGATGTCCAGTGGGAGGTGCTGCAGCAGCACAGGCGGGTGTTGAGGTCGGACGAGGCACTCTGGGGGGAGGCAGGGAGGGAAGGAGGGGAGGTAGGATTGGAGCAGGAGGTGATAGACGAGATTCTTGGGATGCCGGAGGAGGAGGTGGAGGGCTTATTTGAGGAGGGAGTGCATGGATCGGTGGAGATTAATTTGGATAGGCAGCAGCAGGCATTGAGAACTCTGTTGGCGGCTGGGGGAGGGAGGGAGGGCGGGAGGGAGGGTGGGAGGGGGGAAGCGTTGCGGGAGTATGTCAAGACGTTGTATGCGGAGTTTTCGTTGTCGTCCTCGTCCTCGCTCTTCCTCCCTTCCTCGCCCTCGTCTTCCTCCGCGATGATGACGAGGATTAGTAAGCGGGCGTTCGCGATGTTTCTGATGGACATGCACGAGTGTCAACCCTTGCGTGATCGGGTGGACCCGATGGAGGTTGCGGCAGAACTGCACGCCCTCTGCACCTCCTCCTCCTCCTCCCCTTCCTCTTCCTCCTCTTCTTTAGAAGTAGTGAGGCTGGCCCTCGAGGAAGGGACGGGCAGGTCCCCTTCCCTCCCTCCCTCCTCCTCCTCCTCTGAGGTCTCCTCCTCTGAGGTCCGTGCCGTCGAACGTCTTTACCAGCAAGACGTGGCCCATACGCTCTCCCTTCTCAAAGAAGCTCGCATCAAGGCCTTGAAAGCCTCGCGGATTGGGGGAGGGAAGAAAGGCGATGTAGGTGTCTTGCGCCGGTACTTGGTGACGTTGGCGGTGAGCGGTAGGTTGGAGGCATTGGACCGACTGAATAAAGAGGTACTCTCCGGGCTACTGCCGCAGCTGACACAGGCCTTCAGAGGGAAGACGGAGGTGGTGGCCTCGGCGTACTCCCTGTTAGTGGAGCAGCTGTACGGAGGGAAACGGATCGAAGCACCTGCGATTGCCGAGTTGGCAGCCCTGGCTGGGCGGACGGAGGGGTGGGTGGAGGGAATACTGCTCAAGCTGATGAAGACTAGTCAGGAGGAGGTAGGGAGGGGGGATGTGCTCATGGGGGCGCATCCGGGTAGGTTGGCGCAACGGCTGGTAACGCAAGATTGCTTCCAGGCGGGAATCCGGTCGAAGGAGGGGCTGAAGGTAGTGAGAGAGGAGATGATTGAGGCAGGGGGGAAGGTGGGGGGAGATGACGTGAGAGAGGTGGAGGAGAGGTGGGGGCTGCCGGTAGAGGTGGAGGAGGTGCGACTACTGGCGGCCGATGCTTTGGAGAAGACGATTGGTTCGCATATAGAAGGAAATGCGTCGGTCTTTGATGCCTTGAGGGCGAGGAAGGGGGGGAAGGAGGGGCAGGGGATTGAGGAGCGAGCACGGGCAGCCAAGGCGCTTTTGGAGCACTTGCGGTCGGACGGAGGGGCGTATGCAGAGTATGTGGCCGCGGTAAAGGATCGGATCGTGGAGGAGATCGAGGAGGAGCTGCTTGACACTGTCTACGATATGAGCGAGGACTTGCGGATGGAGCTGGACCCGGTATTAGTGGACCTGAAGCCGAGGGAGCACTATGACGTGCCCTCGTTGAAGTTCCGGGTTTTGAACGACAACGAACCGTCAGTAAGTGACGGGGTGAGGAGGGGTTTCCTCGAGGAGGGGGAGGAGGAGGAGGGGGTGGTGGGGGAGGGAGAGCTGTGGAAGCCTCGGGAGGTGTTGAGGGACTTATCCGCGTCAGAGGCGAGTAGAAAGGGGAGGAAGGGGGCGAGTGGGGAGGGGGTGCAGCAGCGGAGGTGGAGTTTTGCATTCAAGGATGCGGCGTTGCCGGGGGGGGGAGCGGGAGGGGCGGAGGGAGGGACGGTGGTCAGAGATCGGACGGGGAGGTTGAGGGCGGCGAGTGGGAAGGAGGAGAAGGCGCGGAGCTGGATTAGGAGGGCGCAGAGGATTGATTTGCGGGGAGATAATTAGTGTCAAGGGGCGATAGGAGGATGGGGAGGAGAGAACGATAGGGGGCTGGGAAAGGGGGAAGGAGGAGGCAATGAACGAAGGAGTGAGCAAGTAAGAGAAGAATGGAGAGTTGGAGGAGTAGGTGGATTTGGTTATATATAAGTATACAACAGTCTTGAATTGCATTTTCTTTTGTTTCTTTTATTATATTCATCTCATTAATTTTCGGCAATATTTCCCTCTTCTCCTCCTCCTCCACCCCGACCTCCACCCATCTACAATATTTCACACCTGCCCCACCTCTTCTTGACCTTTCATCACTCACCAAAATCGTCTGCCGTTGTTGCTGCTGCTGCTACTACTACTTCCGAATCCATGTCCGACACCAGCACCAGCACCAGCTCTAGCAGCACCTGCACTCCAGATACCACCCATCTTCATTTTCTCATGCCACTCCCCTACTTCCCTCTGCAGTTTGAGCGCTTGTCTCTTCCAAGCGCCCGCTTCCTCCACCCTCTGCTGCAGCAATCTCCTCTCTCCATCCCTCCCAGCTTGGCACCTCGCCAAATCCCCCCCTAGCCTCTCATTTCTCTCCTTATTTTTCATCAACTCCCCCTCGAGCAACATTATGTTTCGGTCTTTCTCCTGCACCACCACCTTGTACTCCTTTACCCGCCCCGCCAAAGCCTGCAGCTGCTCCTGCTGTTGCTCGCAGATCTCCCTTGCTCCCACATTGTCACCCTTTTGTTCTTCTAGTTGCTTGAGGGCCTGGTGGAGGGCGTGGAGTTCCTCTTCACGGCGATGGCTGTCGCGGGTGGCGTCCGCGTGCAGCGCGTGCAGCAGCTGAAGCCGGGCCATGAGGTGAGTGAGGTGTTTGTCGATGCGGCGTTGGAGGCTTAGGAACGAGAAAGAGGAGGAACCGTCAGGGGAAGAGAAGAGTCGCTTACGACCTGTCTTCGTTGCGCCCCGTGCTTGCTCATCAACATCGCTTTGGCCCTCCGCCTCCTCCACCCCACCTTCCGCCCTCCCTTCCTCCTCATCCTCACCCTCCTCCAGAAGCTTCATCCTCCCGACCAGCCCCACCAAGAAGTCATCCCTCTCTTTTAATTCTGAGTTCAGTTGTTCCCTCGCCCCCTCAAGCCCCTCCACGCTCTCCCTTAAGTGTCCCGCTAGTGATTCCAACTCCCCCACCAGAAGCCTCGTCTCTCTCAATTCATTTTCTGCTGCCTCTGTCCGCGAGGCATGTGCCTTTATGAGCCCCCTCATCTCCTCCATCTTTTCCTCCGTTTCGCAGGCACGTTGATTTTCGTGTCCCATCACTGCACGCATCGAGTCTACCTCTGTCCTGGCGTGGAGGAGGTCGTCCTCTGCCGCCTCCGCTCGGAGGGAGTGTGCCTCTACCACCATCTTCATCTCGTCAACCTCCCCCCTCACTTCTCTCAAATCTTGTTCCATTTCCTGCACACGCTGGGCCAAGTTTTGTTTCTCGTGCCGTGCTTGTGTTGCTTCAGACTGGCTGCGGTGGAGCTCGCCCAGAAGGGAGACGACTTCTTCGACGAGGACACGGAGAGAAGTCCAAAGCGGGCGCTGACGCCCGCCCTTGGAATTTCCCTTCTCTTTGTCTTTGTTCTTTATTCTTCGGGAGGGGGAGGAGCACAATGGAGATTGTGTGAATATGGAGGTCGAAGATGGGGTAAGGGAGGGAGGGAAGAAGGTGTCAAGGAGGGCTTGTTGCTCCACCCCGACCGCGTCCTCCTCCCCTGCTATTTTCTCAAGACTACTGCTCCTGTAGATACTGCCGCCGCTGCCTGGCGGTTGCAATCTGTTGCGACGACGACGACTCAAGCGGATCAGTGTCGTCAAGAAAGCCTCGCAATGTTCTTGGCACAGACGATAATCCCTTCGCATCCCTTCCAACATCTTGCCCGCTGCTTTTTGTCGCTTCACTTCCTCTCTTAATTGGGCCACCTCACCCTCCACACATCTAGAACGTTGTGCGCTTTCTTCATGTGTCGCCTCGATTTCTGCCCGCTGTCGCGCCACTTGAACCTTAAGCTCGTCTACCTGGTCTAATAGGGGGCTTAACAAGGCCTCTCGTTCCTCCTTTTCCTTCTCAAGTAGTTGCAATTGTCGGGATTTTTGGTCGAGCACCTCCCGGAATCCACGGAGCTTGCTGAGTTTGATGGCTAAAGCAGCATTTAGAGCTTCTTCTTCGTCGAGAATTGCCGAGGAGGGTTGGGAGGCGGAGGAGGGAGCGGGTTGCGTTAGGGGGTCCATGGCCGGTTGGGGGTGTGTCTTGGAGGGGAGAACACGGCGGGACTCTACGAGGGGTGGGTCAGCGAGGGGGTTGGCACGTACGGGAGAATAAAAAGACGCAATGAGCTTGGTCCCCCTGCGGCGCCTTGGCTGCTTGAGCCTGTGGTCGTATCGTAATGGGTGTGGTGTGAGTGTTGTGCGTGCTCCGATTTGACGTGCAGAAGCAAAAAGCTCATCGCTGATTGTAACACTTGTCGGATGACCCGGGCGACCTGGGCACGATCCAAAGAGGACAGGGGCTGACCCCACACCCTCAGGCATATTTAACATACGCAAAGATAGCAGCAGAAACATGTATGGCCGTGGTCCAGACCTTTGTAGCTCCCAGCAAGAGCGCCCCAAAGCCCAGCGCTTAATCGCGCTCCGCTCATCTGCCCGCGCTCTCACATAGGAGGTCGACAAATGACTCACGCCCGCCCATGCATAACCCACACCCTACACAGATCACCATGGATACTTCGAGCAGCAGAAGACAAACCTACCGGCTGAGCTATCTAGTCTTCCTTCTCCTGGCGACGTTTCTGCGGCACGTCGTACAGTCCTTTGTCCTCCAAAGGCCCGCTACACGACGACCTCCCCTACAACAGACTGCCTCCCTCTCTGTTGCCTCTGCCCCCTCCCAAACCCGCCGTCAGTCCTCCTCCTTCTTGTACCCCTTAACCTCGCTTCATGCCGCCGCTGATGGCGCAGAGAATGACAAAGAAGATGCCAACGGCGGCAGCTCCCCTTCATCTCTCTCCTCCCCCTTCCCCGACGACCGGCCTTTAAACTCGGTGGAGCAACGGAGAATAGACCGGGCCGCCAAGACGGACAAGGCCCGCAAGCTAAGTAAGAATGCGCGGTTGATGGACGACTTTTTTGGGAAGCGCATGGGGGCAGGCACGGTCTTTTATGGGGAGAGCTTATCGGATCTGGATGATGAGGCCTATGCCAAAAAAGTTGAGGCAAGTAACGACAATGACGCCCGATTAGAGATCAAGGCGCTGCGCGAGAACCCAGTGGTGGTCGTAGGAGCGACGGGTAAGACGGGACAGTGGGTGGTCACTGATCTGTTGAGCAAGGGGTTTAGTGTGAGGGCGTTCGTCCGGAATTTGGACAAGGCAGAGGATCTATTTGGTTGGGATGGTTCGAATCTGGATTTGTTTGAGGGGAATGTCAAAGATTTGAGCGCGCTGACTGAAGTGATGAAGGGCGCGTTAGCTGTTATATATTGCGCGGGGTCCCGGGAAGTGATTGGCACGAATACCTTTTCGCAGGTTGATGGCCTGGGTGTCGAGAATGCGGTCAAGGCTGCTCAGCTCTCCGGAGAGGGCGGGGTACCTTCAGTCCGCAAATTCATTTTGCTGTCGAGCATCGGCGTCTCCAAACCGGACGGGTATGGCTTGGTAAGTAAGCTTCTAGGGGACCCTTTGAAGGCCAAGGCGCGGGGGGAGGACGCGGTTCGAAAGGGGAATTTGGAGTCGTATTGCATAGTGCGCGCCGGGGGTTTGAGGGACGGGGATGGAACCAAGCGCGCGATCGAGATAGGGCAAGGGGACATGTTTGGGAAGTGTGGGGTATCGCGGTTAGATGTGGCCCAGATGCTTGTGCAGGCATTGGTGCAGGATGTGAATAATGTGACGTTTGAGGTAAAGAACGATGACAGTCGGCAGGAGGACCAGGAGAGGTTAAATAACATTTTGTCAACGCCGGACCAGAGGCAGATCGTCGAGTACTTTTTGACAGAGGACGCGAAGGACGAGGAGATGTGGGGGCAGCGGTTGAGTGCGTTGAAGCCAGATGTGCTTTGAGTCGTCGTGCAAGTAAGTAGCAAGACAAGGGGAAGAAAGAAAAGCTATTGGGTCTAATGTGCGCGCTTGACGCCTTGCCACCACATAACGATGTTCTTTTCTGTTCTGTGTATTTATACGCACTCTGTATGATCACGGACGGGGAACTTTCCTGTTTGGTCCTTCAGTATATGATTCTTTCTCTTTTGCTTCTGTCTGTTGTTGGATAGGATAGGCACCCAACCCCCTTTTCCCCATCTCATACACACACACGCCCAGACGCCAAAACTCGGGGAGCCCCCCTTTTTTTCCCCCGCTCTCTCTCGCACTTAAGGCAGAGGCTCGTCATGGTTCCCCAACCGACTCAAATGCACAAACGCATCAGTCCCGTACCCCTCCATAGACATAATTGACAAATCCCCCCCAAAATACCGCGCGTATGCACGACTGATCGGCAATCCATACCCCAACCCCGCCAAAGGACTCGCCGTATCAAAATCCGACGCCGGATGCGACAGATCCACAAACCCCCTCTGGATCTCGGGGTCGGCAGTCGTGAACAAATAACTCCAGATCCTACTTATGTGTGAGCGTGGGATCCCCCCTCCCTCATCAGACACCTTTATCACCACATCCTCATTATCCTCCCCGTCCGCAATCACTATTCGAATCGGCGGCATGTCATCCGTCCCATGAAATTCCGCCGTGGCTCTCATACTGTTCTTCAAAAGTTCTAGCAAAATGTAATGGACGTGCTCGGAGACATACGCGAAGGTCAAATCGAGACGACCGTGCAAGGTCACCTCGGGTGCGTCTCCGTGCTGACGCGTGCACATGTACTTGGCGTCTTCGATCGCAGTGAGAGCGACATCGCGGGGGGAAGTGCGGAGGCAACAGAGACCAATGTAGTCCGGCTTGGGAGGTTCGCGGAGTTCTAATTGAGTGGGAGGGAGGGAGCGAGGGAGAAAGCGAGGAAGGATTGCGTATAGAAGTGAGTGTGTGTAAGCATCTTCGATTGCGGCCAAGGCATTGTCACACGAGGAGTTGTGGGCGTAGCATCGACTGCAGCGCTTGAGTCATCATGTGCGCGAAGCCGAGAGCTGCGACTTCTCATCCACCCACTTGTCCCTCCCTCCCTCTCTCTCTCCCTCCCTCCCTTCCAACTACTCACCCAAGTACTGCCCGATCAGCATCCGGATCCCGATGCGGCTCAAATAGAATGCGTCCAGGAAGTTATGCACCTCCAAGTCATAAAATTCGCTGGAGCCTGCCACGTACTTTTGCCTCAGTTCATAGGCGCCTCGAGCCATGGTTAGAAGGACGGGGGCGTGTCGCTCGTAGATATTTTTGAGCAAAACGGCGAAGTCAGCCTCTTTGGCCACAGTATTGGGCGTGGGGGTGTTCCGGAGCTCGTGGAAGGATTTGACGTACCAGGTCTTGACGAGTTGGATGGAGGGCATTTCGCGCATCACCGGGCTTAAGGGAAGGGAAAGAGGGAAGGAGGGTGGGAGGGAGGGAGGGTTATGCCCTCATGATTTTGTTTGGCCAAGCTGTTAAGACGTCGCAAGATAGAGTGAAGCAATGCATCCAAATACTTCGCTGGTCCAAATCAGATTCGGAGACTTAAAAAAATAGCATACATCTACCACACATGCATGTATGCAGGATCCATGATTCAAACATACTAATGCTGCACATGTGTATCACACATAAGTACGTACATGGCGTCCAAGTCCCGTACGCGGTGGGCAAGGCGGATGGGCAGCTCCCGGTGCAAAAAACAAGCTACCTGCTGAAGCATCTGCTGACTGGCCGTCGTATTCTCTTCCTTCCCAAAATATTTTTTCTGCAATAGATGCCCTCGTCCTGTGCGCATGCAAAAAAGGGGGAGGGTTTAAGAGGAAGCTGTCTTTGACATTCATACCCTCCGATCAACTGGCAGGGTTCCAGCCATTGTCTACCTTACATTCTACTTTCTCTCTCGATCACGGGGAAGGAGCATGTGATTCAAATCTACCACCCGTCTTTCCACTACTCAACTCTCCCCCTCCATTCCCTCTTCACGTACCTGTGTCCAACAACGTCTTGAGAGACACACCCGTCTGGCGCTTGCAGGAATACGTATTTATATCGTCAAAGACAGTCGGGTCTGCCAGAGGATCAGGAGCCACGTGCGGGTAGTTCAGGGAGCCCAAGCTCGAGGAAGGGCGGCGGCGCTGCTGCGTATTAGGCTGAAAAGAGTGACGATTGTTGCTCCCGGGCATCGTCGACAATGAGCGCGCATCGCCACCACCGCTGCCTCTTAATCTTCTCGCCGCCCGACCCAGACTGCGGGCCAACATGGCGGCGCTGCTGGCCATCATGGTGTGCGTGGATGGGGTAGTTTTGTGTTGTGTTTCTGGGGGATGTTGAGAAGAGGTTGAGGTTGGTGAAGAATGGAAGATGGCCTGGAGACCTAGAGAGGAAGTGGCCCCACTGACATTTACAGGTGCTACCAGTAGAGCATGATATCAGATTCTTGACGAGGATGTCCTATGTGTGTGAATGACGAGGAAAACTAGGCCTCCTTTTTGTGATCTTCTCATATTCTCGCAAGATCAAGGCCTGTACAGAAATGTGGAAACGCGTATCATCCGGATGCGGAGCATAAAAACGCGAGGAGGCTTTACTTCGATCGTCTGAAACCCCATGCCCGCACAATAGTACGCGTGGAAATGAATAATGCCCAAATCTACAAGATTGTGCTCTTTCAAATATTCACGTTGCGTATCCTTAACGCGCTGCGTGCCTGAATCCCAAAAACATGCCTACATATCGGAGACTGGAGACCCACAGGACCCAAAGACGGTCGCAAAAAGCAGGGTGGGAGAAGTAAATCTACATTTTGGGCAAATAGACGTGGTAACTTGTCTTTTAAGTACATACAAGAATATATTCAAGTATTCATGACCTAGGAGGTGATTAAGGCCTGAAAGGCCCTTAGTTCCCAGCGAAAGAGGGGAAACGATTAAGAACTGCTGGCATTTTTTTGTGGAAAATAATCTCTGTGTTTTTGACTTGCTCTCTTGCGAACTAGCCCTTCTTTCCATCCATTTATAATATTTCAGATGAAATGGAAAGGTTTGGAAAACCTGGGAAGCCTTGAAGAGTGCAGCAGAAACGCGTAGACAAAAAGGAGACTGCCCTTTTTGCCCTTTTTACCGGAGCTTTGCTAGGCCTTTGCCTATCCTTTGCTTGGAGCTCGCCAAGCCCTTCTCAACCCCTAAGGACGCAAATTAGAAAGTTTCTGTGATACACTGCTTTTGCTTTTTGCAATGTGCAACTATACGCCATGCTTCTCCATAATGACGTCATCATAAATTTCTTCCCACTCAGTTTCTAATTCTTGTACTACTACAATTACTATAGGGCCTGTCGTAGCCACCACCAGACGGACTATACAGAATTTTTTTCTCTTTTTACCCTTTTGGGGTTTTAATCACCATTGTGAGCCTTGCCACCGACATAATGGCATCTACTTCTATCAAAGTGTGAGCACCAAAATAAGCCCGCCCCGCATGATTCATTTCCGTGGCTGCGGCCACTGAATTCGATATTTCTCCCTATCTTTCCCCAGTGCTGCCCCTAACTTTTTGTCTTACTTGTTTGAGACAGGCATATAGCCGCGCCGATCGCTACCCATTCCCATAGAATAACAATTGCAACTTGAAAAAGGCTTTACTGAGTATTACTCTTCCAACCAAGGGCAATAGCTGTAGGATAGTGGGGTATATGACAGATCAGGGAATCAGAAAAGATAGGGAAATGAAGTATTTTTGTTTAGGGCAGAGATATAAATAGAGATACCTACCTACCTACCCCTTTCATTCCATCTTCAAGGCCTCCACGACATAAGAGTGATGTAGAGTGATGATGATATGGAAGTAGGCACCACATTGCAGCTTCTGAATTTTCGAACCTTCCTCCCTGCCACATTTGTCATTGCTCTACCCTTAAGGTTCATAGTCGTCGCAATCGCTGTCTTTGTTGCCTTTGCAGGCCTATTTGTTGCCTAAGTGATAGTCATTTTACACGCAGCGGGCTTCTTTTTTAGCATTTACCAATTTAGACGATTTCGTAACTATCCCAGCTTAGTAGACGCGTGCATTCACGTCCGGTCTTCAATACCAACGGAACAAAATCTGGCCATATGATCGAGATGACTGTCACGGAAAAGTCTGTAACGGTGATAGATACACGGACATACTCTTTGGTCGCGAGCGGTCCCTTTGTATCTAGCCGCGTGGTACTGTCAAGATCCGAGAGAGACCTTTCCAGCGGCTCCCGTATTGCGCGTGCATTATTGCTCTAAGACGATCAAATGCCGTCCTCATAGCAATGAAAGACTCGCAGTCCTGGCTGAAATCGGGGCCATATTTTCATGGAAAGATCTTTTGGAGAAGACAAAGGAAAACATAAATCTCCGCGTCTCCCTAACAATAAAGTTACAAAATAGAAGTCGTAAATTTTAGTTACAGGGAAATTAAATAAAATAGTGCCTAAACAGAGGTAGGGATGCTGCATTAAAAAATAATATACGAATATATATAAAAATTACACGTTAATTAAAAAAGGTTTATGCTTTAACCTTGAAGAAAAGAAAACAAACTACCTACTATTTATGAATCCAATTTGCTTTGTTAACATATCGCAGATAACACTGATGCTTGTACCTATATAGCGTAAGCAGATCTTATTACGCGGCCGTTTCTGATCTAAAGTACAAATAAGATTGGTTCCTACATTCGTCATGCTGATGGGTGTCTTGAGTCCAAAGAGCAATAACGGCAAAAATAGAAACTCTTTGACAGAGGGTCGAGGATGAGTTATTCTTCAATCTTTGGAACAGTATTATTCGCCGTTCTTTTGTCCTTCTTTTGTTCGCTTGCATCGGCTGTTTACTAGTGGCCATGGAAAAGTCCACGACTAATGCTTTCGCGATTCGCGCGCCACCTAAAATATACCTTTTTACATGACCCCCTCTATCACTTCTACTTTTTACGTCACACTTACTCTTGCAGCGTGCCCCGCGTGGAGCCTACGACCAAGTTTTCAAGTAGCATATTCTTCTTACACAATTCCATCGTGAACTTACTACTCGACCTCGGCTCTCCCCTAACCCGCAAGACTACTCGTCCCTTCATTTTGATCGGCCTCTTTGAAAACCTTGTCTCGATCCGCTGTCCCCGATCCACATACCCCGTATACGCCAGCACGCGATTGTCCGGCGTCCCCAACCGGAGCTCAAACCGAATCGTATCCAAATGCGTTGGCCCCGGTTCAAAACTCCAGGAGCCATCCAAGCCCAACTCCGGCGGTACCCTCAAAGTCCCGTCACGTCGAAACACTAAGTTCGCCGTGCGCAACTTTCCTTTGTTCTTACTGCCCGCCGAACCCCCCCCAGATGTCGCCATCGCCGCACTTCCAGGATTAGGACCACTGTCCATCAGCGTCCACTGCCCAGTCAGTTCTTTCGGGTGCGGGTCCCACATATCCTGCGTCAGATTTTTCCTTAGAGTACTCTCCCACCGGACAAAGGCGTCAAACATCTCTGGATCAACTGATGCCGAGCGCGTCCCCAGTTCCTGCACCAACAAAGTTATAAAGCGTTGATACGCGTTACTATAGCCCCCTCCCATCGCCGCCGGCGCCGGAGCCTCCAACCCTCCTGTCAGATGCGAGATCAACGAATCATAATACACGGACTCGTCACATCCTCTCTCGGCCTCTCCGTCCAACCACTCATCGACAAAAGAGGCTTTGCCCGTCGTTAGCTCAGTTGTGAGCTTTGCGACATCGTCCTCATCACCATAGAGCATGGTCCGGGAAACGCGATTCGAAATTTTGTTTAAAATTTTGGTCTTGGTTTGGGCGCCTGTGATGGTATCATATAAAGACAAGCAAATATCACGATCTCGCGGCAAAATCTTCAGGTCCCCGTCGTTTGAGGGCGTTGTGCCTACTTCCGAGGATGGGGTGGAAGCAGAAATAGACCGGAATTCGCAGTTGTTGCTGATGAGGGTGTCAATAACACGCATGTAAGCTTCGCTATAGGCGGGAAGGAGGGCTGCTTTCGTAGTGCTGACCTTCAGGTCGGAGCAGGGGGAGAGGGCGGCGACCTAGAGATGGAGGGACGGATGGTGGGGACGAAGGGAAGTGAGGATAACAGGGGGAGGGTCGCTTGAGACAGATGCAATTCAATGAAAGGCGTGAAATATGGATAGAAGCACAGACCATACGAGACCAGAAACGATAAAACCCTGAATGAAATCGACAGGACACCATTACCAAGTAGCTCCACTACCAATCCTCCCCCCGTATCCCTCCTTCCAACCCATTTTACAAAACGTACCGCATCAATAAACCCACACGCCCCCTCCACCACCATTCTTGACTCTCCTCCATTCGGATCTTCTCTCTCTCCCCCACCTTCCAAATACTCCGCTCTTAATCTCTCCTTGACTGCATCGGCAAGATCCCCAAAGCAACAGTCAAAACCGATCAGAATCTTCTTAGCTGCTTGGTTAGCGAAAGTGTTAACGACCTTGGAAATCTCCACATTACTATTACCCACGCTTACCCCTTCCAAAGTAGGGATAGCGAGGCAGAAGTCAATTTCCTCCTCGAAGAGTAAGCCGGGTCTTCTCTTTTGTCGCCCGAGGAAGGGACTGAAGCTTTGCACTTGGACTAGTGAGGGAGATGTCTGGACGGCTGCCTCACTGCTGCTGCTAGTACTGCTGCAGATGCCCTTTTCATCTTGTGGTGGCTGCTGCTGGTCGGGGAGGGTGGAGAAGAGGGGCGTGGTCCGGCTGAGACTGGTGCGGGGGGGGGTGCACTGCATGCAGGATGCAGGGGAGAATGGGACGCGCCAGGCGCAGGCCTCCGGCATCAGCTGTAGGGCAAGGAGCAGCCCCATCAGCGTGGTAGCAACGAAGGTGGTCATGTGGTAGGAGGCCCGGCTTGGACGAGGGGTAAAGGAGAAGGAGGAGAGGGAGGAGGCTGAGCTGGCGACGGGCTCTGTCGTCTCCAGTGCTGCATGTCCCCGCCTTATCCTTTGCAAGAGTAATAAGGTCATTCCTCCGGCGTTCGCAACAGCGGAACCAAGGCGGCCGCCTGCTGTATGGTTCTGTTTGTGGGAGGGGTTCGTACAATTGGAAGGAGAAAGAGTGTATGCATCGCAAAGATCAGACAAGTCGTGTGCCAAGGGCTCGTGCGGGCCGCCGATGATGACAAACGTATCAGGTTGATGGTGCCACCTATGGGTCTATTGAGAGTCACTTTACAGTAGAGAAAGCATGCGCATCGCTCCGCGTAATCGAAGGAAATCTACAATTTTGTGCTTAGTCTGTCCAAGCAGGAAAATCGTGCTGAAGCACGGCATACGGGGCCAAAAAAACCATGATCGCCGCCGTAGTTTTTTTCTACAGCCATGGTTAAGCACAGATAGCTCATCAAGACCACCCATGGGTACGCCCCGTCACTAAAAATATAGCTTGGCCTTGGTGTTGGGGCTGGAGTGGGACCGTAATGTTGTTACCCACATGGTGTACAGCCCATCCAATCACAAGTCTCTCGACCACCCACCATTCCTCTCTTTGCTTCATCAGGAAAAACGCACCATCAGATTTTGCCCAAGTTACCCGCATAAAAAAGGAGGAGCACGAACATTAAAAACACGCAACGCTTGAGAAGGCGGATACTGGAGCAGACATGGCGGTGGACGGAAGTGTGGAGGGTCCCGGTGTCACGCCCTTGCAGGTAAGCTCTAGCCTGCCCACTCTTTCTTCTCACCCACCCACCCAATTCTTGTTAAGCACGGCTCATGACCTTCCGGACATTTCCGCATATTTCGCTTACATTCTCTTCCCCCCTCATCCTTGCCTTGCTCACACCTAGAGGGGGTACACGTTTTACTACATTAACAAGCAGAAAGCCCCGGCTGAGGTAAGAAAAGCGGAGAGGAGACTGAGGCGGGGAGGGAGGGAAGAAAGGAGAGTCTGAGCGGGTATCAGTATTGATGTGATTTATGTAAAGAGAGAGGGGAAGTGAATGGGTGTGGTGTTCTGTTTTTGGCATGACTGGAAGATTTGATGACATTCACTTTAATCACCCCTTTTCCCTCCTTCCCCACTGCGCTCTTTCCCTCTCTTCCTCCCTCTCCCTCTCTCCATGCCTTTCTCCTTCCACAGAGCTATGAGGATTCGATCAAGCGAATTGCTTCCTTTCGGACCGCCGAGGGCTTTTGGCGTGTTTACAACCATATTTTGAGGCCACACCAGCTGAGGGAAGGCGGGGGGGAGGAGTATCAGCTGTTCGTGGAAGGAGTGAAGCCGACGTGGGAAGACCCTCAGAATGCAAAAGGCGGAAAATTAGTTATTAAATGCCCGCCTGATTTGACCTCGAGGTAGGAGGGAGGGAGGGAGGGTGGGGGAGAGTACGTATTCGATCAGGCATCTTGGCAACAGATGAGATGAGACTCATTTAGACATCGACGTATCCTCTCTCTCTCCCTCTCTCCCTCCTTTCTTGCCTTAGATACTGGGAAGAGTTGCTCTTGGCCTTTGTCGGCGAGCAGATCGATGGCGGGGAGGACGAAGTTTGCGGCGTCATCGTGAGTGTGCGCTACAACGGGGACGTGATTCAAATATGGAACAGACACGCGGACAACAAAGAATTCAAAAATAGGTTGGTTAGAAGACTGAAAAGTCTGTGGGAGCTCCCGCCCTTCGTCGCCATGGACTACAAACGTCACTTTCCCGGGCCTGTGCCGGAGGGAGGGAGGGAGGGAGGGGGGAATGCTCATTTAGGACTTGGGGTAGGGGGGGGGGAGGATGGAGGGAAGAGAGCGGCATGGAGGGCGGCGAGGATTTTTGGGCAAACGGGCGGTGGAGGAGGAGCGAATGGCGGGGGTAGAGAGGGAGCGAGGGAGAAGTTTGGAGGGAGGGAGAGGGGGGGGGGGGG
>Ga0160420_100304_pt1 | contig 24560 bp, 33 predicted proteins | sample CelAP2metagpilot_FD_108197 | JGI IMG/M metagenome (GOLD analysis project Ga0160420, IMG submission 108197) | Phycosphere-associated microbial communities from algal ponds in Kailua-Kona, Hawaii, USA - Cellana AP2-5-5 metagenome pilot | ecosystem: Engineered > Artificial ecosystem > Aquaculture >... | reverse complement strand
TGTTGTTGTTGTTGTTGTTGTTGTTGTTGTTGTTGTTGTTGTTGTTGTTGTTGTTGTTGTTGTTGTTGTTGTTGTTGTTGTTGTTGTTGTTGTTGTTGTTGTTGTTGTTGTTGTGGTTGTTGTGGTTGTTGTGGTTGTTGTTGTTGTTGTGGTTGTTGTGGTTGTTGTTGCTGCTGCTGCTGCTGCTGTAGGCGTTGCTGTAAATCGTCCTTTCCCTCCTCGAATGCAACTGGATTGGGCAGTGGTCCGATTGGGGAAAAACCAACTGTAGCAGCTAAATTAGTTGATTTTCGTGGCCGTCCTCTCGGTCTTTTTGGGGCAGGTAGGGAGTGAGGGGGGAAGCCGAGGATCGATGACTTTCTAGGTCGTCCCCTGGGCCGTTTCGGGATGGGGAATAGCGGAGTCGGTTTTCGAGGTCGACCTCTCGGTCTTTTTTTAGGGGGGGAAGGAAGAGGGGAGGAGACATGGAGGGAGATCTTCCCAGGTGATGTTGGTGCCACCTTACCCATTTGAGCTTCATCACTGGCATCGTCCTGCTGCTGACTTTGCTGCGGTTGTTGCAGTTGCTGCTGCTCTACTTGATTTTCACACTGATGCCGCTGTTGCAGCTGCTGGGGTTGACGATAATGCGGTGGCTGTTTGTATGGCGAAAGCCCTTCCGCTGATCCTTTACCTTTCATACCTCCTTCTCCATTTCCACTGCCAAGGCCCGCCGTGCCTCCCTGCGGGGAGCGGGTAAATCCAAATCCAAATCCAACTCCTCCTCCCCCCCTTCTCATTATGGGGGCGGACAGCCGTTGCTGAGCCTGCTGCTCCTTTTGTTGCGTAATCATCATCGCCAAAGCAAATAGCTGCTGTTGGTGGTGCTCGACCTGCTGTGCTTGAGTTTGCTGGTGGAATTGGTAAGGGGCGAGCCGCAACATCTCCGCTGGTCCAACGCTTCCGGGGAGGACAGGAGAGAAGGAAGCCATGAAGGACGGGACAGCTGAATTTGTCTGTGGCTGCATGTAGCTGTAGTGGCTAAAACCTACCGGCTGCTGCGCCTGTTGGCCTTGGTTGCCATATGTTAGCTGCTGCTGCTGCTGCTGCTGCTGTTGTTGTTGTTGGTAGGGGAAAGCGTAGCGTTGCAACAGCGGGTATGAATCGTACTGCTGCTGCTGGACACCAACACCCTGCGATGTGGCCGCCATTAGTTGCTGGTCCATGGTGGCGCCGAAGCCTCCTCTCACATTGGGGTAACCTCCGCCTACGCCCCGCAACGGGTAGTGCTGCAGGTGCGCCGAGGCTTGTGCGGTAAGGTAATGCATGCTTTGACGGTAAGCTTGCAGCTGCTGATGATGTTGCTGCTGCCGCTGTACCACCTCCTCCGCATGGGCATATTCCCCTCTGGAATCGTCCACCCTTCCAGGGTCGCGCAGCATGCCCCCCCTGGATGTCTGTCTATGCCAGACAACCCTAAATTAACGTAAACCAGGATGATTTTCGTCGCCTCGACAGGGGGAAGCCCCGCCTATGTCTGGTGTGTTTTCGAAAATGAGCTTTGGGGGATAGAGAGTGTTCGAGTCTGTCATGTTGCTTGTGGAAGTTGTGGGCGATATCCCTTTGCTTCGCCCGGGGTCTGCAGGCGTCTGGGCTTGTCGGGTGAATTTACTTTTCCCCGCATGAAACCTTTTTGAAGTAACTCCAAGAAAAAAATGTCATATGGAATGATGTCACATTCACCCGATTTTAGCGCTCTACCTCGTCATTCCCTAACGCCAAAACGTGAGGACTGAAATTAAAAAATACTCACGAGAGAAACAAAACAATAGCGATGAGGCGTATATGTAAAAATTTATCCCACCCTCCTTATTTTTAAGTCTTCAAAGTGCTATCTATTCTCGAACCCAAGGGGACAGAAGGAAAGTAAGGCCCGAATCAGCAAGCCAATGGGAAGGATGGACAAGACGTAGACGGTAGAAATGAGCCGCGCCATGGATGTCGCCGCATGGGGTCGCCTCTCCAATTGTAGAATCAAGACGGAGTTTTGCGCAGAAGGCATGCAGCCCTGCAAGAGGAGCACGAAGATCAGGAGCGGGTCACCCGATGGGAGGAGACCAATGCGCTTTCCTGCTTCCACCATGGCAAGGGCGAAGGCGGGCATAAGACAAAAACGCTGAAACATCACCAAAGCTGCTCGACGAAGGATGCTGCGGTCAAAACCCTCAAGGCCCTTTGGGATCAGCCAGGGAAAGGAGAAAAAAGGGAGGAATGAGGGAGGGGAGGTAAAAATATGAGCTCGGGTGCACCATCCCCACACCTTGAGATAATAAGGCAATGAACAGGCCTCAGACACGAAAAGTTCTGACTGAAATGGTCCTTTTTTAAATCAGTCCCAAAATTTTCTAATTTCTTACCTGCGCTAAAGACCCGGAAAGGACGAGCAGCACGCAAGGCACGTAGGCCGAGCTCATGGTCCGCAATGCTGCAAAAATGCAGGACAATGGCGCTCCGTCTCCTACAAAAAGTCTGTTCATTTTTCCGAGATGTATAAGTGAGGAGGGGGACGGAGAAAATTAGATTTGGGTTGTGGGGTAGTCGTTTTTTTCCCTGATGCATTCGTCAGGAGTGATGGCCATTCTCAGACCGACACATACACAGAAAGGGATTTCAACAAAGCCATGTTTCGAATAGAGACTCCCACAGGATTAATTTCCATGACACGCACATCCCCTTCACTTCCTCTCCTCCCTCCATTCCGTTCCCCCCCCAACTGGCTCACCGTCGCATAGGTGGGATCACCCCGACCAACGCTCCAACCGTGCACCCCAACGTCGGAGGGTTAAGTAGCTTTTTAATCGCCCGGGAGCCCCAAAATCGCCTCATTCTTGCCAGCACAAACATAGCCGGGTCCTGCGCACATTTCTCCTGTATCTGTAGCTGGGTATAGGCTAGTGTTGCTGCGCTGCCCTCCTTCCAGCTGCCGATGCCCTCCTCCATCATCCTCCCCGCGCCATTCCCACTTCCCGTCAGACCATCCACACCAATAACGCCAGGTGCTCCCAGATCCTTTTTATTCATTGTGACCTGTGCGCGTTGCACGTCTCCTCCCTTCCTCCCACCTACTCCTTCCCCTCCAATCAAAATCCCATAACCGTAGTTCCAAAACAATGGCGACCACGCCAAGAGATAAAATGAAATGAACGCCACAGCCCGCGGTCGTAAAGTAGGGTCAGGATGATTTTTAAACAAAGCATCGACAAACAACAACGGCAAGGGCCCAGCATTCGCAAAAGTAGAACAAATACGTGCCTCTCGCCCTGTCTCGCTCCTTGGGTCAAGTCCCACCAGGCGCAGAAGTACGCCGGAAAGGGCCCCAGCAGCCAGGATCTGCAGCGCTGCCGCCAAGGGGAGCAAGAGCAAGATACCGTGGGATTGATTGGGAGTGGCGAGAGTTTGGAGGACGTTGGTGAAAAGCAAGGAGGGCTGGAACACATTGTAAACCAGGCGGGAGAGGGCGGAGATGGCTTGTTGATCCAGCACCCGGGCTTTACTGGCCGTGACACCTACGCTGCAGCAGGCGACCAAATTCAGGACTGCGCCCGAGGCGGCGACCAGGGGGTCAAAGGATTGCTGTGGAGTGATCATCGAAGCTGATGCTGAGACCATGGCCTAGCTTCGCGTGTGTGGAAGGCGAGGGTAGAAAGACGGAGGACTGCTGGCACGAATTTGCGGAGTCACCTTGTGGCCGAAAAAAAACTTTCCCTCCCCCAGCGAATTTAATTCCTGTGGTTCTGAGGAGGATAATGAGCGGGGGCTCGGAGTGGTGAGACCGGCAGCAGTCTGTTGTTGTAGGCGCAGCGCGTTTCAAGTTGGCGATATTCGTCGTTCGGGCTTTGGGGCACTCATTTCCACCTCAAACACTCCACAACGCACATATCAATCACGTTTCGGCAATAGCACAAGGAAGATGGATAGGAGCAATAGCAGGGTGCTGTTCCTGCTTCCAGTCGTCGTCCATGGGATTCAAACCATATAATGTAAGGCAACTGGTGCAGCCGCCAGTCTCACAAGAAGCCTGAAAACATTTTCTTGGTTTAGGGGTTTCGTCAATCCTGCCCTATCCTGCAACCCATAGAAGGTCGATCAAGGCACCAAAAGACATGGTCCTGGCCTTAAGACGAGATAAATGTATGCCCGTTGGGTTCGTGGGTTCGTGAATGCCTAGATAACAAGCTGTTTCCCTCACTCTCCTAGAATAATAAGAAAAACTCGAAGAGGGCAAGTCCACCACATCAAAGAAGATGATAGGCTTCCGACATCCAAGAAATGATCGAGCTGCTGCGCATGTTTCCAACAATTATGCCCTTCATCTTGAGTGAACATGGTCGATTACTGTCCTCTTATGGTGGCACAAGATGACGAGGGGGAATATCATGGGGCGGATCGTGCGGAAGGCCGTTTCTCGCCGCCACGCCAATGCCGCGCTTCTTCACAGGACTGGGTTTAGTTCAAGTACGATGGGCCTAAGAACTCGACAGGAAGCCATCAAGCGGTTGAATCCAGCATCCTTGATTCGACTGAGCAAGGCATCGAGCCACGCACACCTAATGCGGAAGCCGTTGGACGCGTCTTCGGTTATCCCATCCGGCAGAATCCCTCATCGGCCTGACGGGAAGTTGGGGGGCATACCGCACTGTGGTTTTTATCAGTACTGTCGGGAGCAAAGAGGAGTGGATATAGGCAGTAGACATCACGTCGACGATTCCGCATTCGAGTCCCTTGAATTTTATTTCGGGAAGGGGAGAATTTGGCTCTCCGCTTGCTTTGGTCACAGGGCATGGAGGCCGACTCGCGCTGCCTCCTGAGTGTGAGAAGGACCTAAATTTTGCAAATAATTTTCGAACAGGATGAAAAACAAGAGACGCAGGTGATTGCGTATGCAAGCTTCCGATGAGTGTCCAAATTGCCTTCCCATGCACTTTTTCTCTTTGGCAAGGGATAGCGAGATGAAAGCTGAACCGAGACGCAGAGGCGAAAACCCTTGACACTCAAGCTGATGCTTGGTCTTGTGTGCATAGTTCAAAGGGAGGAATGTTTGAATGCGAGGTCCGGACCTACCAAAGACAAACAAAATTTTCAAAAAAATAAAATAAAATAAAAATAAAAAACGTAGGATACCCGTATCTAAGGCACACATCACATCCCGACCTAAAACACACGTGGCTTGCGACTCTTGCGACTATCGCGCCAAGAGTTTCTGCCTCTGCTCCACGGAAACAGCACTTAAATTGATGATTTGTCTCATCTCCCCCCCCCCTCCACACAGGCATTATTGCCACGCATGCACCTTTAAGCGCCGCTAGCACCGCCACACCGCGGTAAAAGCCTACCATTCATTGCACAGAAGCATAGGGCCGCGCTATATCTACGCTAGGGATCTGTCAGCAAGACCGGTTGCTTCACTTGGCGTCGGGCTAGCTAGTTATTGCAGTAATCAGCAGCGGCGGCTGCAGCAACGGCGCACTCATACAACTACCTCGGTCATGTCCCGGCAACTCACCACGATGGGGCTGAACATGCTCTCGCGACGGTCATCATTGCTGCTGTGTGTGCCGTCGAAGACGATTGTGCGGCGCCTCCTCTCGAATGTGGCCCAGCAGCCAGTGGTACGAGAGAGTAGCATCGAAGGAGGGAGGGAGGGGAAGGGAGCGAGGGGGGGAGAGAGGGAGGGGGAGGGAGGAATGGAGTATGTTCACATGAAATCTGCCTCTCCAATGTTGTGCATGATGCCCCCAGCACATGCTCCAACACGACTTCTCTCATCTCTGCATCTTTCCCTTTCTCTCTATCACAGGGCAAAAGCCCCACCCAAGGCCCCCGGCTCAAGGTGAGCCACAACAACCACCGCAAAGGATCTGGAGGAGGAGGTAAGAGCAAGGAAGAAGCAGCGCTCGCGGCGGTCAATATGGGAAAGGGAGGGATGGCACCCTCTCTGTCGGCCAAAAAGTCCCCGCCACCACAAGCCGTAGACCCTCTAGCCAGCATGAAGAAGACCAATGGTGCGGAGGTTGCCACGGAAGCTGTCGGCGGGAAGAAGAAGAAGCAGCCGCAGCAGGAGCAGCAGCAGCCAAAGTGGAACAACAAAAAGCAACAGCAGCAGCAACAACAACAACAAACGCAGCTAGGTGCTAAGCCGAACGCGGTGAATTCCAAAATCCAGCAGCAACAACAAGCATCAGGAGGAGGGAAGCAAGGCAATGCTGCGGCCAAATTTAGACAGCAACAAAGCGTAGCTGCACAACGAGGACAGTCCGTTCTTGGGGTGGGAGGGGTGGGAGCCTTAAGCTCCTCCTCCTCCCCCTCCTCCCCCTCCTCCTCCTCCTCCTCATCCTCCTCCTCTCGTTTCGCCAACACCGTCACCATGCCCGATGGAACCCGCATGCGCGGAAGAGTATTTGTTGCTGGCGCTGCTACTGCTGCTTCGGGGAACGAGAGCAACAGAATTGGCGGCAGCAGCAGCAGTATGATGGATGCTGCGATCTTCGAGCGCTTTAGCAATATTGGAGAGCGGCTAGCTAATAGCCGCAATGGCCAGCAGCAGCAACAGCAGCAACAGAGAAGGGGTGGTCGCCAGCAGCAGCAGCAGAAAGCACAGCAAGAGCAACAGCAGCGAGGGGGGCTCACAAGAAACAACGGCCGGCAAGACCTGCGGCAACCACCATCACCCTCTTCCACCTCCTTCCCTCCTTTCCCACCTCCACATCATCAACACCCCCAACCCAACAGCAGAGTCTTCACCGGTTTCAACTTTGGCGCCAACACCAGCAGCAGCAACAACAACAAAAACAACAACAACTTCAACAACAACAGCAGCAACAGCAACAGCAACAGCAGCAGCAGCGACCTTTTTGGAGGAGGAAGAGTAGGAGAGGGACGAGGAGGACGATGGAGCCTACCACAAGTTGCAGATGCTGGTACTCCAACTGCTCCTCTGTCTCCCCCTTCTCAAGTCTCAGCACCAATGGCCGAGCCCGGGCAGGTTCGAATGTGGGAGATTGAACTTAGTAACAGGGTTACCCCCGCTCCTCGCATCCCCTTCCCCTCCCGCGAAGAGCACCACCAGCAACACCAACAGCAGAGCCGACTCCTCCTACAGCAGCAACAGCACCGTCGGCGCGGGGGTGGTGCAGGCGGTGGGCAACAGCAGAGGAGGAGCCCTCGGTTAGACAGACGCTTGAAGGCTTTGCAGACGATGCCACTGGTGCTGCCACGCGAGCCTTTATCTGTGCGGGATTTAAGCCAGAGGCTCTCCATGAAAATGAATGAAGTTATGAAACGGTTGGTCAGTTTGGGAGGGAAGGAGGAGTACGGCGAGGTAGGTCCGGAAACGATAGTGGATCTGGACGTGGCTGAGCTGCTGGGGTTAGAGATGGGGCGCCTCGTGAAGAGGGTAGACACGAAGGCAGACCTGGTGGGGCACTGGGGGGAGAGGGAGGGAGCGAAGAAGGGATGGCCGTTCAGGGCTCCGGTGGTGTGCGTCATGGGCCACGTGGACCATGGAAAGACGACATTGCTTGATGCCTTGAGGAGGAGTCGAGTGGCTCAAGCGGAAGCGGGGGGCATCACTCAACGGCTGGGTGCGTTTCATATTGCCTCCGCGGCGGGAGGGGAGAACGGGAAGGAGGGAGATTTGGGCGTGACAGTGCTGGACACTCCAGGGCACGCGGCGTTTGGCGCAATGAGAGCCCACGGGGCTCAGGCGACAGACATCGTGCTGTTGGTCGTGAGTGCGGTGGACGGGCTGCAAGAGCAGACGAAGGAGATTGTGAGGCTGCTAGCCGAGCAGAAAGAGGAGGTGGAGGAGGAGGGAGAGGGGGAGGGCATGGCAGGGCCGTCGCTGATGGTCGCCGTGACGAAGGTGGATAAATTAGGGGGCAAGGAGGAAGTGGATGCGGCTATGGGGAAGATCGTACACGCCTTGGCTGCAGAAGGAGTGATGTGCGAGGGGCTGGGAGGGGACGTCCAGGTGGTGCCTGTGTCGGCCCCGACAGGAGAAGGGTTGGAGGAATTAATGGAGCGATTACAGCTGCAGGCAGAGATGCTGGAGTTGAGGGCGTCGAGGGAGGGACCGGGTGAGGGGGTGGTGCTTGACGCGTACATGGACCGGGGATTAGGGGCTGTGACGAATGTGTTGATGAGGTGGGGGGCATTGAGTCCGGGAGATGTGGTGGTGGCAGGGACCCAGTGGGGGAGGGTGAAGCGGATCTTGGGGGAGGATCAGAATGCGGGGAGTAGCAACAGCAGCGAGGGGTTGGAGCAGGCCCTGCCATCGATGCCTGTACGGCTGTTGGGCTTAAAGACCTTACCTACCCCCGGAGAAGCCTTAATGGTCGTCAAGAGCGAGGAAAGAGCCCAGGCCGTGGTAGAAGCCAGGATGGCTGCCAAGGAGCGTCAGAGGTACGAGGAGATGGAGGAGACAGAGGCGATGGGAATGGAAGACCAAATCCAGCTGGCCGAGATTTTGGAGAAGAATCTGGTGGGGGGGCATCGTTCGGGGAAAAAAACCAAGGCCTTTCTAGCGTTGCAACGTGGGTTGGTGGACGACGTGCTGGAGAGTAGTCCGATGAGGAAGGACGGAAGGGGGGAGGAAGGACGGAGGGAAGGGGGGCGGCAGCAGGTGGTGGTACCGTTTTTGGTGAAGGCGGATGGGAAGGGGACGTTGGAGGCATTGACGTCTGCATTGGCGGGATACGACAGTGATGTTATCAAAGCGGAGGTGATCGGGATGGGGTGCGGCCCGGTGACGGAGGGAGATGTGGAGAGAGCCAAGGCGGCTGCGGCCAGGGCATGTGATGGTGGGGGAGAGGCGTGTACGATATTGGCGTTCAACGTAGGGTTTGTGAATGGGGAGGTTGGGGAGATGGCGAGAAGGGAGGGGGTGAGTGTGAAGAGGCAGGAGGTGATATACACGTTGTTGGATGACGTCAAGGCGACGTTACAGGACCACATGCCGATGGAGAGGGTGGAGACCAGTGTGGGAAGGATGGAGGTGCAAGCTACCTTTGCCTTGACGGGTCGGAGGAAGGCGAGAAATACGGTGGCGGGATGTAAGGTGCTAAGTGGAGCGGCATTCTCCGGAAGTCAGTACCGGTACCGTGTGATGAGGAAGGAGGAAGGGAGGGAGGAAGGGGTGGTTGTGTGTGATGAAAGTCCCCCGGCGACGCTGTACCACTTCAAGGAGCAGGTGCAGGAGGTGAAGAAAGGATCGGAGTGTGGGTTGAGCTTAGATGGGTTCGGAGCGTTTGAGGCGGGAGATCTGATTGAGTGTTACACAGTCACGATGAAGCCAAAGCAGATAGGGGAGATTTTCAGGTACTGAGCACCGAGGGAGGAATGGAGGGGAAGAAGGGAAGGAGGGAGGGATTGGTTTGCGAACGGCCCTAAGCACGCACGTGTGTTTAAAATTTTGTAAGCAGTATTAATTAAGCCAAGGAAGTGAAGAAATGTATGTGTACGCTGCATGTCGTCGTCGCTGTATGTCGTCGTCGTCGTTGTCGTCCTCTTTCGCGTACCGCAACGGTTGGTGTTTGTCGTACCATTACGGTGATGAGGAAACCTAAGTGGAGACTCAACCCCCTGAAAAAGGATATCGGACGAACGAAAGTAAAAGAATATATTAATTTGAGCTGTAAAGGCCACGACCTAGTCTTAATATTGTCATTTGAATGCCATTCACTTGCCTACAGTGCTGATCTCTTTGTCAATATTTCTCCTTTCCAATTTATGTTTCCCCTCCATCCCCCTCTCCCTCTCTCTCCTCTTTCTCCCCACCGTCTTACCCCTCTCCTTATCACCCACCCCTATGTATGCAAATGCTTTTCTTTTTTCTCACAATGTCCCCTTTTTAATACGTGGTGCCTTATTCGTAATGTGACAGAAATTTCACAACTGGCATCAGTCTGCACTGCACTCGCTGCATCCGCTGCATTCACTGCTCCTGCTGCTGCTACTCCTGCTCCTGCTGCTGCTACTCCTGCTCCTGCCCCTCGCTTGCATTATCTTATTGATCCCTCTGACTTTGCTTGGGTCGCAATTCCTCTTCCCGTGGGCTCTCTTCCCCTCCACATACATTTCAACGGAACGGTTCTCTCGATCATATTTGGCCATTCATTTCATTCTCCGGCCCTCTGTCAGTTATATTTTCCCTCTCTCTTTATCTTTATGTTGCCGTCCCTTTATGTTTCCAACTCTCTCTCAGTCGTTTCATTTCCTCTCAGTTGTTTCATTTTCCCTCTCATTCCTCTTACTTTCCCTTCCTCTCTTTTAAGTGCATTTGTGTCTCGTGTATGATATCTGTGTGTGTGGATGAGCTTCATGGGGGAGTGAAAGTACTGTAGCTGCTGCTGCAGCATGGGCTACTCTTACTCCTGCTGCCGCTCCTGTTATTGCTCTCTTCTCCTTACTTACTTCATCATCATCATCATCCCCTGGTACTGACGGCATCTCTCTCTTTCTCTCTATACTCATATTTTAGTTTCTCCCCCTCCCTCACACGCGACACCATCGCAAACGTATCTAGATATCTTTCCCCCCTCCTCCTCTTCTTCTCGCTTCCACTCCTCCTGCTCCCGCTGCTGCTCCTGCTGCTGGTGATGGGAGTAGTGCTGCTGCTGCTGCTGCTGCTGCCTCTGCCGCCGCTGTTCCAGCTACAGCGGAGGGACGTGTGGTCATAGGTGCTGCTGCTTTAGGGGGATATTTTTTCCGTTTCTCAGATGCGACCTTCCCCCCTTCCTTGTTTTCCTCCTCCTCCTCCGCCTCCTTCTCCACTATCACCATTCCATACATCTCTCTTTCTCCTCTTTCTCCAGCTCCTGCTGTAACGCCCACTGCTCCTGTTCCTGCTGCTCCTCCTCCTGCTGCTCTTCCTCCTCCTGCTGCTGCTCCTGCTACTCCTACCACGAGTCCAGGTCGTCTCCACGACCTGTCCCCATTATGACCCACCGACACCTGCGCGTCGTCCTCTGTGGTCAACCACACGCTTCTTCGTCCTTGTCCTACGCACAAATGTCCAGTACCACTTGATCCTGTCCTTGCGTTTGTTGCTGCTGCTGCTGTTGCTGCTGCTGTTGCTGCTGCTGTTGCTGCTGCAGGGGGTGGTGGTAGCCCTGCTTCCTCATCCTGTTGCTGACAGCGTGCCGCGCATCGTTCCTCCTCCCCTTCCTCCTCTTCACAAGTCGATATACCCTCGTTCTCTTCCTCCAACTCCTCCACCTCCACCTCCTCCAGCCACCTCACCTCCCGGCTCTCCCCCCCCTCGATCTCGTCGTCCTCCTCCTCCTCCCCCACCTCCTCCACCCACCTCACCTCCCAACTCTCCACCCCCTCAATTTCGTCGTCGCCCTCCTCATCTTCTTCTTCCTCTTCTGCACCAGCTTCTAAGTCCCGCTCCCCCTCCCTGTCTCCTTCCCTCCCTGTCTGCTGCCTCCCAGGTGATGCTGGGCGGTTAGGAACCACGTCTTCTCGACAGCAAGGACAGACTGAATTAATCCTTTATTTGGGAAACAGAGTAAGAGAGAGGCAATTGATGAGCGAGTGAGTGAGATAAGAAGAGAGATAGACAGAGAACGTGTGTGTTTATGACAAACCTACCTCAGCCACTGGTCCACGCACGCCACATGGAAGTGGTGCTTCCCCGGACACTGCAGCATCCTCAATGTCTCCTCCTCCTCGTACTCCGTCAGGCAAATCGCGCACGTGCCGCCATTGCCCCCCTCACCGTCAAACATCCCTTCCCTATATATCACCGTGGGCAAGGCATCGATCTCCGTCCTAGATGCCCCTCGAGTATTACTGTCCTGGGCCCGGACCTGGAGGGCCAGCCTCAAAAAACATGGCATGCAAAAGCACGCCAACGGCACGAACAACACCGCGAGAAGCACAGGGAAGAGCATGGAAACGTACGTGACGATGATGATGGCGAGACTCACGTAAAATATACCGGGAGAGGTGAAGCGACAACTCCGCGAGCCGAAAACCCAGGCGTTGCCGAGGGTGAACCATATCAAGGCAAGTATATCCAGGATTTCCCTAGCCTTCTCCACAACCATCGGAGGTCGGGGCGGAGGGCTGGGGGTGAGGTTGGAGTTGAGGATGATGCGGGGACGAGAAGGTGAAGAAGGTATGATGGGAGTGTGAAGGAAAAGGCGGCGTTGCCGCCTGGCTTCTCTCCGTTGTTGTCTTCGTCCTTGCTCCTCGGAAGTTCGCCTTCTTCCACCTTCGTCTCCTTCTCCTTCTTGTTCCACCCCATTCCCATTGTGATTACTGATTATAATCCTATTCCTATGACTCCTACTATCCTGTCTATCACTTCTTGTTGTTGCAGCTGCTGCAGCTGCTGCTTCTTCTCCTGACGACAGCGAAGCGAACGACGTGGGCAAGGAGGCCAAGACCACCGAGGAGGAGGAAGGCAAAAACTGTCGTACCCTCCCCCACGCAGTCGTTGCCAACGTAAGAGCGATGCTTGACAACGCCAGTCTTAAAATAACACGACACGTCGAGACGGTCAACCACAGATTTAGGCGTTGGTCACAGGCATGTTCCCATTCTACGATTAGCACGCTTATGGAGGCTATGATTTGAATGATGTACCAAATGGTGGTCAAGGCGGAAGTTAATTGACCGGAACGGACGTCACCAAGCCCATGCAGAAAGGAGGAGAGAGAGAGGCCGCCGTCCATGCTTTGAGGAGGGGGAAATGGTGGCGAGGAAGGAGGAAAGGAGGAGGAGGGGCCAACCTCCTGGCTTCGGGTTATGTCGCCGCCCTTCCAGTCCCTTTGCGTCTCGCAGGTGCCTGTATGGGTTTAAGTGGTGGGTTTGAATAAAAGTGGAGATACATGAGAAGGTCGTGGCCTTGTGTGGGAGGTGGGGTGGGGCGCAGAGAACTGAGGACTGCAGAAAGCAAGGATGTGAACATCTTCGCCTGTGATGAGAATGCGACGGCCCTATAACACAGGTAAATCGCGGTGTCGCAGCGCGCAGTGGTGCGTTAAATCCTACCGCCACGATCCAACCACAGGTGTGCAGACGAAAAGATGGTGCTGGAAGTCGGCGTAGGTGCAAGTATCCAAACGGGCGAAAGACGACATGACATGAATGTCACCGGGTCAGATATATCAACATGAATATCATGGAGATGGAATATAAAAAAATGACAAATCTCTCTTTTGTTGGCTGTATGGTTATCGGTGTTGTTGTTGTCAACGGGGCTCCAGTTAAGGATGCAGGTGGTAGTCCTTGCACATTCAATGATCTCTGCAAGCAGCGTGGCTTAAAGATGCCTGTTTGCTCGTGGGGAGACAAGAAAAAGAAACATTCCTTTGTCCTCTATCGACAACCTCTATCTTTTTCTTTACCCAACTATCATGCATTCGCTGAAATTTCCTTTTTTTTTGGCAAACATTTGCCCGGCACACATGCCACCTGGTACTACTTAGACATACACATGCGCAGCCTCATTTCCATTCTCGTCTACAGGCGAAGGTTCTTTAATGCCTCTGGTGAGAGGGCAAAGCGCAGAATGTATCGGACTCCCGTCGCTCCGTCGTCCGTCCAATCAGCGAGAGCTTGCCAGCCCTCCTTCACAGCCTCACAAATACCCACCCACGCCCACCAACAGCTCGAGCCATGAAGCGCGGGAACGACAGAGGGCACCTGGGCAAGGACGAATACAACCGCGCAGTTGAAGAGGAGGATGACATGGATGACATTGGCTCGGGCACATATAGGAAGGCCGATGAGAGGTGAGGGATCAAGGGACGGCGGGATTGGGGATAAGAGGGAATAAAGGTCATGTCCCTCCAGTACGCTTCAAAGGCTGAATAATGCCCCGCTTTTCTTTAAGTAAATGATTGAAGCGTTCCGTTGATGAAGCACTCATCCTCTATCTACTTCAAAGTTTCCCCCAACCCATCCTCTCATCACATACCCCGACCTAAACCATCCTTTCACACACACAACTCACAGCGTTCTGAAAACCCGCAAGATCATTAAGGCCTCCCGTCGTTTTTCTGGCGGCCACGGGGCTATCGGCGATGACTATCTTTCTCCCGCTGCGGTATCTACCGGTGGTGAGCAACCCAAAACCAACAACCCCTTCGGAGGTTTCAGATTCATGAAGCCCAACAGCAGCAGCAACAGCAGCAACAGCAGCAACAGCAACGACCATGACCGCAGCAGTAGTAGCAGCAGCAGCAGCAGCAGCAATGGCAATGGTAACAGCACCAGCTATGGAATAGAGTCAACGGCGTCCTCCTTTCCTTCTTCGTCTTCGACTGGCAAGCTCCCTGTCTCCTTTCCTCCGCTGTCCTCCACCTCGACAACCTTCCCTTCTTCCTCCTCTTCCTCCTCGATGTTCAATGTGGACAATGACGGAAAAGGCGACAGCAACAGCAACAATAAAAATATCAGCCCGTCCTTCTCTTCCATCCCATCTGCCCCACGGGATCCCTTCGCCCCCTCGACCACCTTTCTCTCCCACCAGTCCTCATCCTTGTCCTCCTCCTGGAAGCCTCCGTCCAGCTCCCTGTTTACCACGTCTTCGTCATCCTTGAGCAGCAACCAGCCACCACTACCTGACCCTTCTCCCCGCCCTACCGGTTTTGGTGCAGCAGCGTTAGGTGGTAGTGGGGATGAACGAGGAGGGAAAGAAAGGCCGTCACTCTCCTCTAGCTACCGGGCCACTTCTTTAGCTTCTCCTCCCACGTCTTCCTTTGGTGGCTATGGTGCGGGCGGAGGTGGGGGGGAATATGGTCAGCAGCTGCAACAGCGTCAACAACTACAACCACACCCTCCCCCTCTCCCTTCCCGTGACTCCGCCTTTAACGGAGGAGGAAGAGAGGGAGGGAGAGATGGGAGTAGAAGAGGAGAACAAGAAGGAGGGCAAGAGGAGAGTAAGAAGGCCAAGCATACGGCTAGGATGACCGCGTTGAATAAAGGCTTTGCTTCGTGGGTGTCCCAGCAGATCGAACAAAACCCGTACTCAGTCTGGGTGGAGGGGGTGCGCGACTACGTGAACTTTGCTAAGAGTCTCGAGAGCAAATACGGGGGTGGTGATGATAAATCTTCCTCCCTCCCTCCCTCGTCTTCGATGCTGGCGGCCAAGTCGAGTGGAATGGCAGCACCCCGACCACCACCTCCAAAACAGCAGCAGCAGCAGCAGCAGCAGCAGCAACAAAAACAACAGCAACAGGAACAACATCGAGCGCCCGCATCTTCATTCTCTTCTTCCTCTGGCGTCCCTTCCCTCCCTGCTTTCCCCAACCCGTCCCTCGGAGGCGGAGGAGTAGGAGGGGCAGGAGGTGCAAGCGCTTACCCTCTTTTTGGGGCAGTGCACTTACCAGTAAGCAGCAGCAGTAGCAGCAGTAGTGGTAGTAGTATTAGCAGCACGCCTTTCTCCTTCAAGCCGCAGACATTGAACTTCGGTAATCCTGCTGCTGCTCCTTCCGCCTCTAACAGCACATTTCACTCTCTCCCTGCCTTCGCTTCTGCCACACACGCTGCTGCTCCTCCTGCTCCCACCGAACCGACCGCAGGCGAGGGGGAGGGAAGGGGGGAGGAAGAGGATGCGATGCCGTTGCTGGCACCCGACAAGGCGGTGAAGCAGGGCAAAGACCCCAACGAGGTGTTTGAAAAAGACCCGGTTCGCGTGTATAGACTGGATAAAGAGAACAAAACGTGGGTGGATATGGGCAAGGGCTCGTTAGGTACGTCTTGGTGTCTTCATTCTCTTATTCTTACGTGTTTCTAGTTGATTGCCATGTTTGTCTTTTCCCGTGTATTGATGGTCATGTGTATCTTTGTTATGCACACCTAAGGTCAGGGCACCTCGTGTTCTAACCCTTCTCACTTTTCCCTGCCTGCTTCCTTTCCCTCTGCCTCCCTCCGTCCCTCCCTCCTTCAGGGCTGTACCGCGACACGGCCGCCAGAAAACAGTGGATGGCCGTCCGGAACATCACGGGCAAAGTCGTCTTGTCCTGCGGGTTGAGCTCTCAAATGAATTTCAGCGCCATGGACCAATCTAGCAGTGTGGTGTTTGCGTGCAAGCCGGTCTTTGACGGGACGCCTGCGAAGGACATGATGACGTTGCGGATTAAGGTGCGGGATGGGGTACAGGAAGTAGTGGCGAAGTTGAATTCTTTGAAAGACGGGAAATAGATAAATGGAATGAGGGAGGGAGGGTGAGAAAGGACCTTGTGGCAGGGGAGTAGATACATTGGATGCAAGACGCAAGTGACATGAAAACGACGACGTGTGAGTGGACGAAGCAGACGATAGGATGAAAACGGAGAACAGACCTGATTTAATCGCTGGATTATAAGAGAAGAAAGGCAACGCTGTCCTCAGATGCACGTGTTGGGTTATTTTTCCTTGTCATATACGTATCCCTGACTGCTTGTAGGGAAATGGATATTTAAAAAGAAGATGTGGTAGAGCTGTAACGAGAAAGCTGTGATTTGTCTGAGATGAGAGAAGGGAGGAGAATGCCTTAATTCGAGACTTATTGCGTATTTTTACGGACAATACCCATTATTTCTTCATTGTTTTCAATTTCTGCTGGTCTGCCAAGCCACTTTTCCGCTTCTCTCGCTTGTCATGCATTTACAATCGTATCATATTGCTTCCTTTCCTCTTGCACATGCACATATTTACCCTCCCTACACGGCACCCTCCCTTCCTACTCTCTGACTCATTTGTAAAATTGCAGGATTCCCCTTTGCTACAGTCCGCCCTCCTTCCACTACATCCACCCCTCGCCCTCCTTCCCCAAAGTGGCCGATTATGACGTCCCCATCCCATTATCCCTGACCCCCTTCCCCTCTCCTTTTGTATCTTCCTCCCTTCTTCCCCCTCCCTCAAACTCCTCCTTCAGTCCCACCAGAAATTCAGTCATCGAACACTCGGCGGCTTTCAGGTCCCGTACAACGACCGTTACTTCCAACCGTCGCACGGTCCACGCAACGACGGCTGTACCCTTCCTTCCCCACCGCCAGATATCTGGTCTTCGAGACGAGCAGCAGGCGGTGGAGAAGAAGGAAGGTTTGTCACGGAAAGGGGTGAGAAGAAGAGAGCCGGTTTCCTACAAGAGTGGCGAAGGGCGGACGGGAGGGAGGGAGAGAGGAGAGAGGGAAGGAACGCAAACATAAGCAAGAAGGACGAAAAGTACAAAGGGAGGGTCTATAGACAGGCATACCTCCATCTCCTCAAGTGGCCACCGAACGCAGGGCCTCAAATTCCGGTTCCACCATGCCAGCCCGCAAGAAGCCGATGAATAGACAGCGTGGAGCACATTTTTCTCCTGCTTCATGAAAGGTGTCACACGGGCGGTGCTCATCTCTGCACCTGCGGAGGCATTACCAAGCCGACGGCCGATGGAACCAGCCTCCACAGGACCGAACGTGCACCAAATGGGAATGCCAGCTAAATTAACAGCCCAGGGCCTGAAGAAGAGAGGGAGGGCGGGTTTCGTGGAGGGAGGGTAAGGAGCAAGCGCAGATCGACAAGCCTTGCGTTCTCTTTCCCTTTCATTTTCTACGTTTTTTTTTCCATAAGCACGTACCACTGTTGGAACGCGGGCAGCCCAGCATTGAATCCGCCCACCAGAGACGACAAGAGGACGTTGCCCTCCTTGTGGACCGCCAGTTGGGCGCCCGTTAGAAGCGCGCCCATCACCAACGGTTTTATCAAACATGAATGCGACATGCACGTAAGACACCCTCTCAACCCACACGCTGGGCACCACAACCCCAAAAGCTTCCTTGCAGGCGCCGCTGCCTCAAAATGGGGATGCTTCCAAAGGTCCGTCTCGTCCATGAAGGGGATGATCTCCAACACCGCCTGCGGATGAAAATACGCCCCGTAACTCCACAGGGTCGACACCCGCTCATCCAAGGGCATCCCTCCCTCCCTTCCCCCCTGCTCCTTCCCGCCCTCCCTGCGTGCATCCAGAAAGGCACTCAGTTCCTTCCAGGTAGGGGAGAGGGGTATCTCAACGTCGGTCACCAGTGCTTTGTAGTTCGCATACACCCACTCGGAGGGCAAGTAGGAGGTCGTTTTGACCGCCTCTCGCAAGGCACTTTCGGGGGCATCGGGAGGAGAAGGAATGTTTGTGCGTGTGATAATGTAATCGATGAAAAAGGAGAGATGGTGGCCCGTGGTGGCACGACGGTGACGGGCATAGGAACGGCCAGAGGGAGAGACGAAGGAGCCGTCAGGGAGGCAGACGGAGAGGACTTGATGCGCCATGAGATCGAGGAGTTGCTGGCACTTGGTACGGATTGTGGGGGAATGAGTGAAGTCGAAAAGATTGAGGAGGGAGGCGATAGTGAAGGGGTAATAGACGGGTGACAGGAATTCGGCCAGACCTGTAAAGGGAGGACGTGGGAGGGTAAGGAAGGGAGGTTTCAGTCATATATGTAGAGGGCTGTCCAGAAGAAACAATAAGGTACTACGAATTTGTCCCGCCTTGAAGTAGATTTGCCTATATCCCACTGGGAACCATGGAAGGAGGAAAGGTAAAGGGGTTTACGCACCGAGAGTAAGCTTGAGGTTCAGGTAGGTACCGAGCCGGTAATGCAGGGAGGGCGGAATGGACAAGCCAAGGAACTCCCGCAGCAGATGCTCAGATGACTGAGACATTATGAAATGGTTCTCGGTCCAGAATACCTGTGGAGACATGGGTTATAGAAAACGAGAAGAGGGAGGGATCTGTATGAGCATTGGTTCGACGGAAAAGGAGGTTGTGACGCACGAGTTCTTTATGCATGGAAGAGGCATTCATTGAAACACTCTCTTATTATCAACCGGTCAAGATTAATCATCTAGAAGGTAAAGAAGTCTGTCTTTTAACCGCATGGCAATCACTTGTTGACTTCTTTGAATGTTGCTGGAACCCCAAGCTCTCCCTCTCCCTCTACCCCCCCAAAATTCGTACCTGGCTCGTCTCGTGCATCTTGTCGTGGTACCAAAAGCGGTAATGTTTCATCAGCACCTGCGCTAAGCCCGTCTGTTTTCCTTCGATAATCCTGTGTTACACGCGGAGGATAATGTACTTGAGCGGGTTGGAAAAGAGGTGTCAATATTCACTTCCACACTACGTACCGGCGCAAACGAATGACCAAGACCATATCCGATGTCTCGTGCAAGGGCAGGACGCCCTCGAGCATAGGGTGCGCAAGAAGGGCTTGTTCTTCCTCTGGCGACAGCTCTGCCAGCGGCGGTGGTGGTGCCACAGGTGCGGTAGTCATTGTCTGGGAGCGTCTGAGGCGACGAGTTGCAGACGATACGGTGGTGGGGGAGGGCGTAAATGGCACCAAGACACAAGTACGAATGGAAAAATGAAGACGCCTTGGTAGAATCGCCACCGCGAGGCCTCTGTCAAGATGTGTGCCAAGTGATTGCATGAGTGGTGGTATATGCGGTGTATACATTGCCTGTCCGCAGGACGGGGCATCTACATCACCAGGCTCGTCACAACACAATCAACAGCGATGATGCGAGACGGAAGGCTGAATGCTTCACTTCCGAATTATTACCACACCAATCATTGGACACATAACTTCGACAGGTGTGAGAGTACATTTTCAAGCAAGACAATGCTCTCCGCCCTGTAAGAAGTCCTCTTTCCCGCCCGTCCCCCTACATGCTTCCTAGCCTCAGCCTGACTGCACGTACCCTCCGGGGTATTCTCTCCTCCACTTCTGTCTCCTTATCGACTGTTGTCCCTCGACGCCATCGATTTCGGGCAACTGCAGCTGCTGCAGCTGCGACAGCCACTGCTTTGCTGTGCTTCCCAGGCGTCACCTCATTCACCGTTGCCCCTCCTCTACGTCCTCGGGGTCACCCTCACTTCCACCCGGGCCCCATCCTCCTCCGCATGTATTCCTCCTCCTCCAACGGAGGAAGAAGCTCTTCATCTTCTCCGCCCTTACCATCTCCCCTCCTCTTCGGTCCATACAAAATTTCGGCAGACCAAGTATTTTATCAATCCGCATACAGCACGGCCATCGTCAATCTTAAACCTCTAGTCCCCTGTCACATCCTCGTCTTGCCTTACCGTGTCGTAGACCGTTTCGCAGACCTGCGCCCCGAGGAAGTAAGCGATTTATACCTTGCTGTGCATGAGATTGGACCGGTGTTGGAAAGGATCAACGGAGGGGAGGGTTTGACGATTTCGATGCAGGACGGGAAGGCCGCGGGTCAGACGGTGCCTCACGTTCACGTCCACGTGTTACCCAGAAAAGAAGGGGACTTCACTCCCAACGATCAAGTTTATGAGGCGTTGGACGGAGTGCAGCTGCATAAGCATTTTGATTTGGATATAGAGAGGAGGCCGAGGACGGAGGAGGACATGGCGGTGGAAGCGAGGTGGTTGAGGGCGTTCTTCCCTCCGGAAAGGCAGCCACGGGCATAGAGTAGAAGGATAGAATGTAGTGAAGATTGACAATCACATAAAAGGGTGCAAATGAACAAGTGAATCGCAATTGGCTATTGAATTGTTGCTCTTATTCGTCATTCTATCTTCGTTCTTTCTCTTCGTATAAATTTCCGCCGCTTTTTCTGCTCGAAATCACCCGCAAAGAGATTGCGTTTCCTCTCCAGAACACTCCTTCTTTCACGTCTTCCTCTCCATGAGCCAACCCTCTACACAGTCAAAATCTCCTTCCTCTTCCTCTCCAGCATTTCCCCCGCCTTTTTTACCCACTCCTCCGTCATGGCCTCTATCAATTTCTCATTTCTCCTAACTTCGTCTTCGCCCACGCCAGTTCTTCCCTCCTTCCCTCCTTCCCCTCCTCTCTTGACTCTATCCAGGCCCTCCCTCCTGACCTTTCTAATATTCTGTCGGGCCGTTTCTGTATACCGACTGACTAATTTCACGTAGCTCTCTCGAGTCTCCGCAGACGGTTTAGGAAGGGGGACTGAGACCACATTGCCGTCAACCCGGGGATTGAGTTCCAGCTTGCTGCTTTTGATGGCTTCGTTAACGCTTGAAAGGACTTCCGGATCGTACACGTTGATAACGGCGAGGGTCGGGCTTTTGATCGTCACCTACAGTGAAAGGTAGAACGGAGGAGCAGAGGAAGTAACTTGAGAAGGGGTAAACAAATGTATAAGCGTGTTCTCCTCGTTTTGTTACAACTTTCCAATACCCCCTCCCTCCCTTCTTTCCCCTTTCCCTACTTTCATACCTGTGCCACCTCTGACAAGGGTGTGCTTCTCCCATAGGCTTGAACGTGCAAATGATCGAACATTCCTGGGTCGGGTCTTCCGCCTCGCACGCCCGAAAATTCTTTCTGCAGCGTCGTCAAGGCACGTTCCATTTTGGCTTGTAGCTTCGCCAAGTCGACCAGTGGTTCTTCGTTGTGTGTCGTGCCACCCACGGACGGGGCATGCTTGTGGTGGGGAGCAGTGTGATGGGCGGGGGCGGCGGTATTCCTCTTGTCTAGAAGGAAAGGAGGTGATGTGGGAGGGTGAGATGGGTAGACGTGCATGGAGAGCCAATGAGGTGGAACAGAATGGAAGGAGGGGGGATTCTGAAGGGGAGGAGGTTATCAAGCTCGCCGCCTCTTCTAAATCTTAACTTACGTACCTTTCTTGCTGAAGAGACGGACGGATTGGGACGGATGTGTCGCTCTCAACACCTTAGGCATGAGTGTTGGTCTTGTCCTGGTGTTAATTGCAGAGGATAGCGTCACCCTGCAGAGTCCTCGACGGGGTGCGAAGATCGTGGAAGAAAGGCGCCTCATCTTCCTTTCGCTATGTGTCGCGCGGAGGAGGATTGTGACAGGCTAGAACGCGTGCAGTACCCTATCGTTGGCCTGGCTTTTGTCTGTATTTGTGTGTTTGTTCGTAAACTTTCCGTAGGTGTGGATGTAATAGGGTCATTGGAAAGACCCTCGCCTACTCGCTGATTTTATCAGGCATCAGAAAACCGCACCAGCACCATCCCACCCCACACAGCTTTGCCGTGGAGCATGGAGCTGCGTTAACACCTTTGACACATCTAGGCATATCTTCCTTCTCTACTCTCCCCACACCCGCGCTCATCACCTTTCCTTTGCTACTTCATGCCCTTCTACCTGCACAGCCGCCATGGCCATGGCATCCTCTTCCGGCTGTCAAGCCTCGCTTCTCCCCGCTCCCGTTCCTTCATCGCTGGCACCTGCCACCGCCGATCTCATGTCCTGTCCTGGAGCTCCATTTCCAAGCTTGCTGAGTGACCAGTTCCACCGGCGGCTGATGCCTTTTCAGAGGGATGGCATCGCCTTCGGTGTGAAGAATCAAGGGCGCCTCCTCATTGCTGACGAAATGGGTCTAGGCAAAACGCTACAGGCGATTGGGATCATGCTCCACTTTCATCAGGACTTCCCAGCCTTGGTGGTGGTCCCTTCCTCTGTCAAATTTAGTTGGGCCACTGAGCTGGAGCGGTGGACGAAGCTCGACCCCGCCCGCATTCGAATGGTCCGATCACGGAATGATGTGGAAGCCTTACGCGACGCGGATGTAGTGTTATTGACGTACGGCATGCTCTCGCTAAGTGCCCCGGTGGTGGAGGCCCTGCAGAGGGCCAAGCCGCAGGTGGTGGTGCTGGATGAGAGTCACAGCATCAAGAGCCAGAACTCGCAGCGGAACCAGCTGTTATCGCCTATTCTAAAGCAGGTATGGGCACAGGCATTTATAGTCGTGTTCGACGTGAATGAAAGTCAAGGAGCATTGCCGTTCGACTGTGTGTGAATTATCTTCTTCTGTATTTTTATCCTGATTCTTTTCATCCCAAGCTACCATTCCCTCCTCCCTCCCTCCCTCCCTTCCTCCCCTTTCCTCCCTCAGGCGAAGCGCGTCATTCTCCTCTCTGGCACCCCTGCCCTCGCCCGTCCCGTGGAGCTTTATCCCCAGCTCTCGGCCATCGCCCCGACTCTTTTTGGGACCTTTTCGGGATATACTCAACGGTATTGCAATGCACACAACGGCCCATTTGGGTGGGACGTGAGCGGGGCGTCGCATGTGCCTGAACTGCACGAGAAGCTCAAAGTACGCATACTCTCCCTCCCTCCCTTCCTCCCTTCCTTCCTTCTCTCCCTTCTCTCCTTTTTTATCCTCCTTTTTCCCTTCTTGTCTCCTTCTGGAGCTGGCCGCAGTACCCGTGTGAATTCACCGTCCCTCCCTCCCTCCCTCCCTCCCTAGCGTGTGATGATCCGCCGTCTCAAGAATGAAGTTTTGAGCGAATTGCCGTCTAAGGTGCGTCAACGCGTCGTTGTCGAGTTAAGCCCCGGGAAGACGAAAGAACTCCAAGCAATCATGACGCAACTTCAAGGACTGACTCCCCTCGGTGGTCTGCCGTTTGCCACGCCCTTCCTCCCGGGGGTAGAGGGGGGGAGGGGGGAAGGGTCGGGAAGGTTTGAGTCGGGCAGGTTACTGCAGGAAGGATATCGATTGACGGGCGAGGCAAAGATAGAGGGGGTTCTGTCTTGGCTTCAGGACTGGTGGGAGGGGAGTGGAGGAGGAACGGAGAGAGAGGGGGAGGGAGGAAGGGGGGGAGGCAAGTTGCTGGTGTTTGCGCATCATCAGGTGGTGTTGGATGCCCTGGAGGGGTGGGCGGTCAGGTTGAAAGAAGGAGGAAGAGGAGGAGGGGGGATGGTAAAGAAAGGAGGGAAGGGAGGAGGTGGAGAAGGAGGAGGAGTGGGAGGGGGAGGAGGGAGACGGTACATTCGGATCGATGGCAGCACGCCGACATTGGAGAGGGCGGTGTTGGTGAAGATATTCCAGGAGAATGCTCAGTGTCGCCTGGCCTTCCTGTCTTTGACTGCGGCGGGGCAAGGGATCACACTCACAGCTGCGGGGCATGTGTGTTTTGCGGAGTTGTCGTACGTCGAAGGAGAGAGGGAGGGAGGAAAGGAGGGAGGGAGGGAGGGAGGGAGGGAGGAAAGGAGGGAGGGAGGGAGGAAGGGAGGGAGGAGGGGGAATGAGCCGATGTAGCTCCCAATGGAAACTGAATTGTCCCTTCTCTGCAAACTTCCTCCCTTCATTCCTCCCTCCCTGTCTCCCTCCCTCCTGCAGGTGGACGCCTGGTGTGCTGTTGCAGGCAGAAGACCGAGCCCACCGCATCGGGCAAAAAAAGTCTGTCAACATCACCTATCTGATGGCCGCTGGTGCTGGCGGTGTTGGTGGTGCTGCTGGAGAGAAAGGAGGAAAGACAAGAAAAGGGAAGGAGGGAGGGGCAACTGTCGATTCTCTGATTTGGGGAGTTCTGGGGAGAAAGACGCAGCTGCTCGGCGAAACCTTAGATGGGAAGAAGTACGAGAAAATGGAAGCTGCGCTAATGAAGACAGGAGGGAGGGCGGAAGGGAGGACATGGACGGGGGAGGAGGAGCTGGTGGAGTTTTTTGCGGGTGGGGAGGGAGGAGGGATGGCTGGGGCGGGAGGAGACGGGGGGGGGGGGGGGGGGGGGGGGGGGGGGGGGGGGGGGGGGAAGGGGTAAGGGCGGGGTTGGTTGCCGGAAGGGGTATTGGAGGCGTTTTTTTCCT
>Ga0160420_100303_pt1 | contig 24582 bp, 15 predicted proteins | sample CelAP2metagpilot_FD_108197 | JGI IMG/M metagenome (GOLD analysis project Ga0160420, IMG submission 108197) | Phycosphere-associated microbial communities from algal ponds in Kailua-Kona, Hawaii, USA - Cellana AP2-5-5 metagenome pilot | ecosystem: Engineered > Artificial ecosystem > Aquaculture >... | reverse complement strand
CCCAGAACCCAAAAAAAGATACCCATTTTTTTTTTTCCGTGGAACTCGCCCCGGAAGTCCAAAGAAGGGCAAAGAAGAAAAGAAACCCCCCCAAGAAAGGAAAAATCGGGACCCAGGTTAATTGCCCCTTCCCCCCCCCCCCCCCAAAAAGCAAAAGTTTCTCATCCCATCATTTCTCTCAGTTCTTGGCACTCTGCTTTTTTGGAAATTCGCTCTCCCTCTTAAACATTATCTCTGATCCTTCACACATTCACACTCACGCTCATTTTCGCTTCTGCCGCAACAAAACAAACAAGCCCGCAAGCATCGCAGCCCCCAATCCCACACCCACCATCAACATTGCCTCCTGCGACAACGGGCATCCTTCCCCCCACCCCCTTTTCACATCTTTCACTCCTCTCTTCTTCCCACCCTCCATCGGTCCCTCCTCCAGAGTCCCGTCGGAGGCAAGGCGGAGGCCGAGGTCAGCTGCCACCATTTTACGGCAGATGGGATGGTAGAACATGGCGTTTTTTTTAAATATCTCAAGAGCCAAGGAACTGGCCATCTTGCTCTGTGTGTACGTACGTAAAGGGATGGGAGGAAGACAAATGAGTGGACAGGATGATGTACAGAAAAAACAAATCAAGAACAACCGCCTTCCCTCCTTCCCTCCCTCTCTCTCTCTTTCTCCCTCTTAATCCTCACCTTATATAACTCCTTGTACAGCGGCCTCGTAAATTTCATTCTCCCCTGTGATGTAACAAAATCCAAAGCATTCCCAACCACAAATTTCGCGCCCGCCCGCAGACACAACACGGTCCATCGGAATCGAATCTCCGCATTCTTACTACTGCTCAACTGATACTCTCGATCCATCGCTTCCAGCACCGGCACCCCCATCATCCTCCCTTCTTTTTCCATCCTCCCTAACAGCCGCTCCAAAAATATCTGCTTCTGCAAAGTTGTCCATCTTGCAAACACCCCCCCTCCCTCCTTCCCTCCCTCCCTCCCTCCCTCAAACCACGCATCTGCCAGCGCCAGAGACGGCCCAGCCAGCCTTTCTGTCTCATACACCGGCTTGGGAGGCAGCCCTGGCTCATAAAAAATTTCATCCCACGGCAAAGAGACCAAGCGCGGATCCTGTTTGAAAAAATCAAGCAACGTCTGCTTGAACTCCGCGGACGTTACCGTTTTGTACTGAAAGGTGTGGATGTAATGCTTGGCGAACCTTTCAAACTCGACGGTTCCCACGATCCGTTCCAACCGTACCAGCAGGCTGAACCCTTTCTCATAGGGGATGCTTGAAAAGGCGTCATCGGGATCCACACCCGTCAGATCTGGCACCAAAGCTGTTAGTTCCATCTGATCCTTGAACGCCGCCACCGACTCCTCCAAATGCGGCCAGCCCAACCACTCCGCATCCAACTCAAAAATCATCGGGTCGCCGTGGATCCGGGCCATAATCTTCCGCTGCAACCACATCGTCCACCCCTCATTCAAATAAAAATGCTCCCACGTCGTGTTGGTCACGAGATTCCCGGTCCACGAATGCGCGATCTCATGCGCAATCACATCAGCCAGACTCCTATCCCCCGCCAGCAGCGTGGGAGTCGCAAAAGTCAAACACGGATTCTCCATGCCCCCATAAGGGAAGCTAGGTGGAAGGCAAAGTATGTCATATCTCGTCCAGACATAATCACACGTCAACGCCTCGGCATGCTGTAAAAATTCCTCCGTTTGATCAAATTCATACCTGGCCGCCTCCACCACGCTCGGCTCCGCCCATACCCTGCACCGAGGACTGATATCCCTACTTTGCAGATCGCCCACCGCTAGTGCCACCAGGTAAGAAGGCATCGACACGGGCTGCTCCCACACATAGGTACGGCATCCAGCCCCATCAACGAATTCCTTCTCTTCCGAGCGCAAGGCACTCATTAAGGCAGTCGCCCATTGAGGGACGCGGACCCGCGCCGAGTACGTCATTTTGACTGCTGGGGCGTCTTGACAGGGGAAGATGGAGCGGGCGTGGATGGCTTGGGATTGAGTGAAGAGGTAAGGGTGTTTCTTGCCGGCAGTCTGGGCGGGGGGCAGCCATTGGCAGGCTGAGGCGGTGGGTGTGGTGGTATAGTAGATGCGGACTATCAAGGTGTTGCCTTTGTGGAGTACACCTGCAGCGGCGAGAGATACCTCGAGCGGAGTCCCAAACACGGCATGGGGGGCACCGAATGTAAAGGCAGCTTCCACGCCATTAACTTCGGCTTTATGCACGCGGAGACCGGAGCTCGTGTCGAAGATGGCCCTGCTGGAGGAGGCACCTGACTGCAGAACGACCATCGTGTGCTCCGCCCAGCCGTCCAGGACGTACCTCTCGAAGTCCACATTTAATTGCAATTTAAGGTGCTGGGTCTTGACGGCTTGGTAGTTGCTCAAAGTGTTTTTGTCCTTCTGATTCGCAGCCCGACTGCTGTCGATAGTAGTGGCCGAGAGGGAAGAGGACGAGGAGGGGTCGGAGGCTGAGACGGCGGCTGCGTATGATTTATTTTTCGCCATAATGCCCGTGTGACTGTTCGCCGGCGAGGGGCTGAAAAGATCCTGTTGGGGAGGGAGATGGTGAAGGGACAGGTAAGGGCCGTGAGGCAAAATCGTTTAGTTGGTTTCGGGTGTCTTGGCTGAGCACCAGTGGCAATAGGCAGCAGTAAAGGGAAGAATAGAACGGAGAGGCACGATTGTCCGTTGTATTTGGCGGGCTTCAGGACGGCGGTCTCGTCCTGTTGAGAAGCAAGCACTAACAGACGAGGGACTTCCTTCTGAAGGAGGAGGCAGACTTGTTCTATTGCACTGTGTGACGAGACGGGTGGAAGGCGGAAACGAGCTTTCCGTCGACATATTTGACACACCATCTCCCTAAGTCCTTGTCCTTGTCTTTGCTGCGCTCCGTTCCTGTATCTGTGGTGCGTGAAATAGGCATATTGTTATTGAGGCATCAAGGCTATCACTCGCCGACTTCTTTAAAAAAGCAACGCCTCAAGGCTTGCAACGCTTCCTACGATGATTCGTCGTTCTTGTTTATGACGACGTCCACAGCACCACAAACACACCCAAACAGTCAGGTGCAACAGCACGTACACGACCAAGATGCAACCATAGTCTCCCGGGGGCCGGACGCTCAAGACCACAAAACTGTGCGCATGCCTTACCTCTCGACCTACCGCGCCCTCTAGAAGAACCCAGCCATCATGCCGCGTACATTCATCCTCCCTCACCCATTAACACCTACACCACAGGCATTGCGACCTCCACCACTAGCACCACCTTAGATCCGCAGCCATGGCTGATGTGGGTTTGTATGGCCTGGCCGTCATGGTAAGTCTTGAATGATGGCGGGACATATTTGCATGACCCTCTCTCCGTTTACCCTGCACATCTCCAGCAGCGACGCCCCCGGCACGCAAGCACATACCCTTGCCCACAACGCTACATCTCTTTCACATGTCCGTACGAAACACAGGGTCAGAATTTTGCCCTGAACATTGCCTCCAAGGGCTTCTCCGTCTCGGTCTGCAACCGATCCCACGACAAGGTGGATACGGCCGAGCAGCGCGCGGTGGCGGAGGGGAATTTGCCCTTGAAGGGCTACAAGGATGTACGTTTTTGTCTTGTTTCTTGTGGAAATAGAAAAAGTGGAGCAGCCCATGCTTCTTTTTCCATTTTGGATGTGGATTCGTGGGCTTAGCTGTCGGCGTGAGTCTGCGTGCTGTCTAGCAGCCCCTTCCAAGCATACCCTTCGCTCTCATGCATTTCATCGACCGTTTATAAGCGCTTCATAACCCTAACAAAAGCAAATTATTGACAATGCCACTCTCTTACCGTCTTGCCTCCCCTTCCGTCCATCTTCCACAAACATGCAAAACAAAACAGCCCAAAGAATTCGTCCTCTCCCTTTCCAAGCCGCGTAAGGTCATCCTCCTCGTCATGGCCGGCAAGCCCGTCGACGCCACCATCGAACTCCTCTCCCAATACATGGACTCCGGGGACGTTATCATCGACGGCGGCAACGAGTGGTTCCCCAATTCCCTTCGTCGCGCCGAGTCCCTCGCCCCAAAAGGCATTCTCTTCATGGGCATGGGCATCAGTGGCGGAGAAGAGGGAGCACGCAATGGCCCTTCGCTCATGCCTGGTGGACCGAAAGAGGCCTATGATCTTATCGCACCGATTATGGTGAAGGCTGCTGCGCAGGTGGACGACGGGCCTTGCACTACCTATGTAGGTCCTATCGGCGCGGGCAACTACGTGAAGATGGTGCACAACGGGATCGAATACGGGGACATGCAGTTGATTGCCGAGGCATACGACGTGTTGAAGACCTGCGCGGGGCTAAACAACGAAGAGCTTGCGGCGGTGTTCACGGAGTGGAATTCGACGGAGTTGGAGAGCTATTTGATCGAGATTACGGCAACCATCTTTGGTAAGAAGGATGATATGACCGCGGAGGGATATGTGGTGGACAAGGTGTTGGACAAGACAGGGATGAAGGGTACAGGGCGATGGACGATTCAGGAGGCGGCAGAGAGGAGTGTGCCAGCGACGACGATGGCAGCTGCGTTGGATGCCCGGTACTTGTCTGCGAGGAAGGAGGAGAGGGTGGCGGCGAGTGGCGTGCTGGAGGGGCCGAAGGAGATCCCGAGCATCGACAAAGCCCAGATTATTGCCGATGTGAAAGAGGCCTTATACTGCTCCAAGATTGTGTCATACGCCCAGGGGATGAATCTGATTCGGGGGGCCAGTGATCAATTTAATTGGAAAATTGATTTGGCGGAATGCGCCCGGATCTGGAAGGGGGGATGTATTATCCGGGCCGGGTTCTTGGATCGGATTCGCGCGGCCTATGCCAAAAATGTGCACCTGGCAAATTTGTTGGTGGACCCTGATTTTGCGGGGGTATTGAATAGGTAAAGAGGAAGGGAGGGAGGAAGTGAAGGAAGGAGTGGGATGGAGCGGGGATGGGAGTTAAGGAGGGAAGTCAGCGCCGAAGGGCCAAGCAGACAGGCATATATTGACCGACTCAACCCCTTTCCCCCTCCCCCCCTTTCCCCCTCCATCTCCCTCCCAGCCGCCAAGCCTCCTGGCGCCGCATTGTCTCCCTCTGCGTCGCTTCCGGGATCGCCTGCCCCGCCTTTTCTGCTTCCCTCGGTTATTTTGACAGCTACCGTCGGGCGCGCTTGCCCGCTAATTTAACCCAGGCACAGCGGGATTTCTTTGGAGGACATACCTATGAGCGGGTGGACAAGGAAGGTTGGTTCCACTGTGCCTGGACCGAGAGTCATAAGGATATCGGGGATGCGAATCAAAGGAGGACAGGGGAGTTGTAGACGACAGGAAGAGAGTTGTGGAGGGAGGGAAGGAGAGAGCATGTTTGGGCAAACGTGCGCGTAGGGTCGAGCGAGGGGGAACGATGAAACGAGGGTGACAGCAAGGATTTAAGGGGAAGTAGAGTGGTGAGGTGCGGATGATTTATGGGAAAACTCGATGTCATTTGAACATGACACCAAGGCAGAAGTAGAAGTGAAGAACCAATCAATGAAGAGTGAAGAAAATGAAGAGAGGGAAAAGCAAAAGAGGCGAATAGGGCTGTAGAAGAGAGACGCGAAAAGACCCCATCCAAGGGGGAAATGCAATAAGAAAATCGCACCGCGCAGTTGTGTCTTCTTCGATAAAGTCATCTCACCCCTTTCTTGGACTCCTGCTTGACAAAGGGAGCGCGAATGAGCGTAAAACCCTCTCGATCCTCCCATCATCTACTTTTTTCCGCTACTTGTATACTTCTTCATAAATTTTCTGTCGTTGTTTGTCTTTTTATCTCTTCTCCATAAATAACGTGTTATTTGTGATCTCCACGCCAGCATTTCACAAATCCGTACACCCAGCATCTCTACTTTCTCTTCTTTCTCATCCCCTCTCCTTTTCACTTCGTATCTCAATCCCTCCAACTTCCTCTTTCTGCAGTTATGTTTTTCATGTCGGCGATCATGCTGTGCTTACAGATATTCACATTATACTTTACATTTCCGGTGAGAGAGGCTTTTGAAAAGCCTAAATGCACTAACAGGGGATCAATGACACAGACAGCGGTGGTGATGTAGGGACGGTAGTTGCTGCTGCAGGGTTGGCAGTAGTAGGCTTAAAGGCTACTCCCTGCCGCTCCTTTTCACCGCTTGCATTGCTGCTCCTGCGCCTGCTGTTTCCCTCACCACCCAAAGCTCTTCTGGAGGACGAGGCCGGGGACAACACTGGCTGTCGCGACTTGCCGCCCCTGCTACCACTACCACCACCAACGCCCTTACAGCTATTCTTTTTCGGCATTTGCAGACCCTCTCCATCAACCACTGACATGGTGCCAGTCGCTGCCTGAGTTGTCGTCGGCCTGCCCTGCTTTGACTTCTTCTTTCTCTTGGATGTAGACGACAACGAGGTGGAGGACTTAGACGAAGACGAAGGCGGTGTCATAGAGGCCGGGCAGCGACGCTGCTGCTGTTGCTGCTGCTCAATTTGCTTCCGAAACCACCTGTCCTCCTCCTCTTGCCGTTCCTTTTTCTCCTCCGTGGCCGCCACAGCCAACGCCTCGGCCATAGCACGAGATTCCTCTTCTTCCCTCAGAGTTTCCAGTTCCCGCTGTTGCTTTTGAATGACTTCGAACGAGTCAGAACGCTCCCGCCGCCCACTTAGCCATGGGCAATTATTGCCGTCGAACCGAACCAAAGCCGCCTTCCGTTCTTCTTCTGCCATGATCAATTCAAAGCTTGGTGTCGTTCCTCGTGCAGCAGCTGCAGGAGGGCTCGAATGTAAGAGCACATTAGCCACTGCATTGGTGCTGACCACAGCTCTACTTAACCCCGCTTGCTTGCCGCAAGCTCTGCTGCTGCTGACGTCACTCTTAGTGCTGTTGCCACCACCAGCATTACTACTACCAGTAGCCGCCCAGCTGCTGGAGGAAGAAAGCGCCGGCACAACGGGGCGAGGCGTGGTAGTGGTTGTCTTCATGAAATCCGATAGCAGCACCGTGCACTCCTTTCCTTCTCCTCCTACTCCGCTGACAGCATTGATACTGCTACTTAGCGAATGCAGCGGCGTACCACTACTGGCGCTGCTGCTGCTACTGCTGCTGCTGGTGCTATTTCTGCGTCGAGCCTGGCCACGTGGGCTGCCCACGGCCACGCCCTGACTCTTGCCATATGGACTGCTGGTGCTGCTGCTTCCGAACGTCGACATCGACATCCCCCGTGAGCGCCCTCCTTTCGCGGCGGTGGCTGCTGCTGCTGCTGCTGCTGCTGCTGCTGCTGCTGCTGCTGTACGCTCTTCCTCGTCCAAAATCTCGCGGAAGCTCTTTTTGTTGCTGTTGGGAGGGGAGGAGGACGAGGAGGACGGCACGGATGGCAGAGGGCGATGGTGCTCCGACACCGATGATGGCCCCACAGAGGAAATGGGCGTGCTAGGCGCAGTGATGCCTGTGCTCCATGGCGAGGATGGTGTTGTGGGGGCGGGAGGTAAAGGCAAGCCACGCTGCCACATCTCCTTCTCCAGAATCTCCTTCGAGGCCTGTTCGGCAGCCGCTTGAATGATGGCTGCCTCGGCTTGGACCTTGGCTAGGCGCTTGCTGTGCCGCTTTCCCTTAAGATGATCTTGCCAGATACCTTCGTTGGTGCAAGTTACATTACAGGCATCGCAGGTGTAGGTGGTGGGTAACAGCGATGGAGAGGAGCATATAGTAGACGACAAATAGAATGCCTTGTCCTCCGTCACCTTGGGCTGGTCATGCTTCTGATCCCCGTCTTTCTCACAATCCTCCCCCAAGCCTGCTGCTAGCGCTGTTGTCATCACCTTTTCCTTATCGCAAACTTTCCTTGCATTGTGCTTGACGCGCAACCGCGCAAGCAAAGGCACCAAACTCTCAGCCTCCGATTCTAAAATCGAGCGCCGCGACAGCTTCCGCACCTGATCAACTGATAATTCCATCCCACTAGCCTCTAATCGTGCAAGCTCCTCCACCTGCGTCAAACGCTTCTTCAAACCTCTCTCTAACCGCAAAGCCTCGTCCAACGTCGGATCCTGTCCTCGTTGCACCCGGACAAGCATAGTAGTCACCGGGCTGGGCCTTGCGGCTGCTGCTGCTGCTGCTGCCGCGGCTGCTGCTGAAGCTCCCTCTTCCTCTGCCGCCGCCGCTGCTGCTGTTGTTGTGGAGGACGAAGAAGAAGCTTCTTCAAAGAGCGCATTGATTTCATCTGCGGCGTCCTCCAACAAGAAATCTAAATCAGCCGGTCGACCACCAACCAAAATCCCGTCCAGATTCCGCTGCACAAACTCTACGCAATAACTCGCCAACTCCTGCGAGTTCAGCGCCTCTGAGTGCGCTAAAACGGATATGGCGTTACGCATGTCCACCTGTGCGGCGATGGCCCGCTCACAGAGTTCTTTAAGGGTGGGGAGTATGATCAGGGCAGGGAGGGAGGCCGAGGCAACTTTCCTGCTTTTCCTCTTGTCATGGCCACCACCATGGAAGAGGGGCATCAGGGCCTCCACGTCATCAATGGCGAATAGATCCCCAGTCCCCTCACTACTACTTCCGACAGAGAAGGGGGAGGGAGATCGACTCTCATCCTCATCCTTATCCTCATCCTCATCCTCATCCTCGTCGCTCGTGCGCCCACAACCAGCCGCTCCCAATTGCGTTTGTACCGTCTTGAGGTCTGCGTGCGGATGTGGCAACGCTGGAGAAGATGCCGACAGCAGCACCATTGTGTGCTCAGGCCCCGCTGCTACCTTAATGCCACGTTTCAGACCTACAACGCGCCTGGGTACCGGTTGCCAGCTCCCATGCCCATGACCCAAAATGCCCTGTTGCCCATCCGTCGACCCCCAACTGTACAAGTCACCCGTCTCGCTCACCACGCACGTATGTCCCGCCGAGGCACTCACGAACACCCCACGGTCTTGTCCCATCCCGTGCACGACACGCGGACACGTCGTATGCGTCACCCCCCCTCCACCTCCCTCCTCTCCTCCTCCGCCCGTCCCCAAGCCTAATTGATCAGCACCCAAGCCCCACGTGTACACCAACCCACTGCTGGCCAATGCCACGTTGTGATGTCTGCCAGCCGAAACTTGGACAACATTGATACGTGCGCCTCCCCGGCTTCCATCCTGTGCTGCCCAGTTGCTGCTCTTACCACTGCATCTGCTGTTGGTGCCGCTGAAACTATTGCTCCGGCGCTTCCCCACCTCGCGCTGCGCCTTCTCCGCCGGTCGAAAATCCACACGCAACGGCACATGCGAGCCATATCCAAACTGATAAACTTTGTTAGGAACATGCGGCCCCGCCCCTCCCTCCACCACCACCAACGTGCACCGACATCCGGCCGACACCTGAATCGCCCTCCGCGGGTCCTTGCCATTAGTTCGGTGATAGAGCAAACTCACCATCCGTGGCATCCCATCTCCCGCCGCCCCAACCCCCTCATACCCAAGCTGCCCGCTCTTATTCCCTCCCCACGTGTAAACCTCCCCCTCCCTCGTCACAGCCACTGTGTGCGTCGCCCCTGCTGAAACATCAGCCACCACGCACCGACGCAACGCCTCGATCCGCCTAGGAACAAGCCGCGTGCTCCCTTGCCCTTGCCCCTGAGCCCCCGCTGCCGCCGCCGCCATCACAGACCCACCACCACCCAACCCCAACTGACCAAAACGGTCGGATCCCCAAGAGAAAACCAATCCCTGGTCGGTGACGCAAACGGTGTGATTCTCCGCCGCTGCTACCTTAACTACTCGCAAGCCGACCAACGCTGAAACCAACTTCGGGAACATCTGTGGATGCTCGTCACCGTGCCCTAGCCGCCCGCCACGACCATGACCCCAGGTGAACACCCGCCCTTGCACATCCAGGACTACTGAATGGTGCTTGGCCGCAGCCACGGTGACAACCTCAATGTCTGCTAGTGCGTCGACTCGTCTCGGCTTTTGTACGTCCCGCGTGTTGGGTAAGGCATAGCCAAGTGGGAAATCCGACTTTCCAAATGTGACCACGTCTCCTCCTCGACCTTCCCGCACCGCTTGTTGGAGATGCGCGCGGAGTCGCCAGGAGAGGAGGGAGAGCGGAGTGAACCCATCCTTGTCCAAGCCTTCTTTGCTTCTGCCGCTGCCTCCCTTCCTGTCGCTGCTAGAGCTTCGTGCATGTTCTTTACTCTGCCAGGGTGTCAATTCATCGCCCAGTACTGCCCCTGCGCGAAGTAAAAGCAAAGCAGTCCGTAAGTGGCCGTGATATAACGCCCGATGCAAGGCTGTCCAATGACTCTCCCAGTCCGCTTTGTTCGGATTCGCCCCACGGGCCAAAAGGAACCGCACGGCTGTTTCCGCTCCAATAGAGGCCGCGGCGTGCAAAGCTGTACGTCCATGGTCATCGCGTTCGTCCACATATAGCTTGAAGGTGTCGTTCTCGAGCTCTTCCCCTTGTCCCAAGAGGCACCGCAAAGCATCGACGTCGTCCGCCGCGGCCGCGCCCCATAAGTCCTTAGGTGCATGTACTGCTGCTGACATGCCTGCTGCTCGGTCGATCTTTATTTTGAAGTGTCGAATTTACCCGCCAGACCTGCACGTAGTTTGTGTGTGGGGGGGGCGGGAGAGTGAAAAGGGTACCTCATCCTTCAACCAACACTTTTCGTTGCTTTGCTTGTCTCGCTGTGACAAGCCATGGTCAATAACCACGGCTCCAGTAAGTGTTACGGCAGTCGAAGCCCATGAGCACAAGCCCTCCCTTCTCTTTTTCCCGTTGATCTGCTGTGCCTCGCACTTACCCTGATGCGCTGGACACGTAAAAGTGCAAATTGTGAAGACACGAATGTAGGGGAACCAAAAACGATCGGGCTTCCTCCGTCCGTTGATCGAAGGCTCTTCTTTTCCTACACGCGCGCCATGCTCACGTGTTTCATGTGTGGATTTACAAAGAGCGGGGGATGTACTAGTTCAGGGCGACGCAGAAGTGGGAGTGCATACAAGGAGAGCTTGATACCAGAATAAAGCGGAGAGCTTGAGGCGCACAGTCACTGCAACCGCACCGGAAGATGCAAAAATTGTTACTTGTGGTCCTGTGATCGTACATAGTCGTATGAGGGGCGTGCAAGTGTCGGTGTGCCTGTTCGTAGTGGCAGTGTTTGACTTGGAATCTCTGACATGCAACATTTGTCGCTGAAAAAGGTGATTGTCGTCCCGCACTCTGAGCGTGAAACATGGTTCCCCCAATTGGAAGTCCAATGTTTTCTTAAAGCAAAAATTACGTGGCGAAAACAGCACATGTATTCAAATTGGTTTGGTTGTCTGCATTCAACACATCATTTTTATACTCTGCATTCCCTACCATTTTCCTACCCAACTATTTTACGCCGCCCCCACCGCTGCGCTGCCTTCGCTCACCTCTTCCTCTTCTGCTCCATTCTCCTTCCCCATCGCACCACCCTTTCTTGCCGCTATGACACGATGTACATGCTCCTCCATCTCTCGCTCCAAAGGACTGGTCCACCTCACGCTATGCGGCATCTCCTGGTGCTTCGCCCACTCCTGCGTGCCTTCCAGTGGGGCATACCTCAAGTTTCCTCCATATTCTACAGGAATCTGATCTGGCTCGATATATTCACACAAAGCCGAAAATGTCTGCGCGGTGCTAAACACCTTCAATGTATTGCTTGTATATTCATCCGCCGCCCCCTTGACAATCTTCCAGATGTAAGAAAAGAAAAACGGGGCGTTTACCAACAAAATAACCTGAGCCCGGGCAGGATAATGGGCTTGAATCAGAGTTAAGGACCTGGAGATGAATTCGATTGAGCGGGTCGACATGCCGCTCATAGAGAGACCAGAAATATCCACAACGGTGATAATTTGTCCATCGGGGTCAGGCACCCAGCGAGAGTAGATAAACTCATTGATCCAAACATAGTGCCAGATCATCTCGTCCACGTCCACCCCTTGCGACACGAGGGTCCGTGCGTCGATCTTCGCATTCATTTCATAGTACTATGGAGTAGAAAGAAGGATGAAGTGAGTGAGAGAGTGAAGGAAGACATATAAGTATATTCGCTGCGAAATGTGACAGGCACACGCACACAGATATACACACAAACCAAGCCTCCCTCCAACGTACCACCGGATTTCCACCCCTACTTCTCCCAGCCATGAATTGCGGGAAATATTTCTTAATAAAATGATATTGCGTGTGTGGTGCTTCCAAAATCGTGTCTGCCCGGTAAGCCGCCCGCCATTTCAGGGTCGCCTCCCACTTCTCTTGTGCTTTCTGCACATTATTGCCCGTCACCATCAGATACCTTAAAGGCACTGCTGGTCTTCCCAATGCAGCCAGAACAGCAATGACATCCATGCTCTCCTTCCTTCGAACCGCCATCGCATCAGCAGCAGCCGTTATCTTGGTTTTAGTCGTCGTTGCCGCCAGGACCCCCTCTTCCTCATCCACCACCTCTTCCTTCAACTCCTCCTCTTCTTCAACTTCCTGCATCAAGGCCGCAGTAGCTATCATGGATAACGAGCGACGTGTAGTGGCGATAATGACATCCGAAACTTTTCGTTGAGGTCGCCGCACGCTCTCACTCGCTTCGGCTTGCGTAGCAGCCGCAGAGGCAGAGCTTGCCCTTGCTCCTGCAGATGATGGTGATGGTGACGATGGTGGTGCTGTTTTTTCTGCTGATGCTTCTTCATCTGCCAACGCCGTCTGGTCATCGCTCATAACAATTTCCTTCTCCGCCTGCCCGTTGATTATTATCGCCCCGCCCTTCCTCGCCCGCTCCTCTTCCACCAGCACCACGCTCTTCCGCCGCAGCACTGTGGTGGTAGTCGTCGTTGTTGTCCTCGTCCTCGTCCCCATCATCGTAGTGGAGGTACGAGTGAAACGCTTTTGTCGGCACATGCATCGTTCTGCAATTAGTTCCAAATCCCAGACCACTGCCCTCAAGAGCTGCCGGTGGCGCTGTTGTCCTCCTTGCCCCTGTGCTACCTCTGCAGCGTGTCGTTTGAAGGCCTCCGCAACAAGCATGACCCCGAGTAAGAGCAGGGTTAGTCCGGTTAGATCCCGGTGCCAGCACGCCATATTGACGAGGATGAGGGCAAAATGAACTTCCCTATCATTCACCATCTGCGGCAGCACAATCTGGAGCTCTCCTTGCGTGGTAGGAGGGGCAGGCGCCAATGCTCTCTCGACACGGCAGACCAGCTCATGGTGCACATCGAAACGATGCGGAGGAAAGAAAACAGGTGCCTGAAGGACCTCATTCGTGCTCACAATCTTGGCACCGCTAGAGTTTCCGCCGATGTTGCCCCGGTCCTGGCTCCGTGACCGGCCCCGAGAATGACCCCCGTCCAATGCATATAGCATCTCGCCCATCCCCGCCTTGGCAATAATGGCGTCAGCAGGCAGCCGTACCATAGAACGATCGCTAAACGTAAATACTACTTCCTCTTGATCGTGTAAATTGACCAGACGCACAGCTGTGCCATAGGCAATGTCACGCGAAATCACCACCTCCACTCCATCCTGCCTCCGGACGGTCACAAGGGTCACATCCGGCGACGCAGGCTCCGAATCATGCGATTCCTCCTCATCGGGTTTATGCAGATCCGCATTTACCGAATGAGTTACATTTTCATCCAGCAAGGATGCCAGTTGATCCACACCGTGGGAATGACGGCGAAAGTGGCTGCTCCGCCGGCGTCGCGGCACTGCTTCATGGCAATGGCGTTTGTGGCAAAGCTGGTGAGTGTTCTCATCCGTCAGCCAATTGCGCACCAGGTCGTCAGTGTTAACCATAAGAGGAGGGGTAGCAAAAGGACTGACAAAGGTGGCTGGGGCCTGGCCCATGAAAGGGCTGCGTATGGTGTGGGGAGGGGGGGGTGAGGAATGGGAGAGGTGAGTACTTGGGTGGAGAAGGACGTAGAGATCTCACGAAGTGTACAGAAGCGTCCATTTCAGGGCTTAAGATGGTGCACGCAAGCATATTTTGGGAATTTATTGGGAGAATCTGGTAAATGGGCTCCTACATCGGCGCGGCGCGTCGGTGGGTGGGGGCGCGCTTGCTTCCTATGCATGCATCTCACAGGGCCCATCTGTGCTTTATTCGCGGTCTTGGTGGCTTCTTGGCCACCTCGTCGAGACTGTTGACCATTGAAACTCAGCATTCATGTCAGCAGTGATAATTTGGAGCTCGTTCATGTGTATGTTGGGCAGGGGTGGATGGAAGAAGCGACTTGGAGGCCAGCTTGAATGGCGTTGGCGTTGGCGTTGGGAACGTGCGTTGTCAGCGGGTTTGGACGTTGGGTTTGGACCTTACTTGTCCTAAAGCAAAATACCACAATCTTGTCGCAGCATGCAAGACACAAGCCTGTATCATGTGTGGATATTGTAGGGATTAGGATCAGGGGAGCGTATAAGAAACTCTGGGTGCCTTTGGCTAGAGATCGAGGGACGACGCACGCATTAGCCCTAGCAAAGCCTCTGTCGCCATTATCTTCATCGAGCCCCCCAGCCCAGAAAGCTACTTGGACATCATGACAAATCTTGCATCCCTACGAAACAGGTCTTTACTCTAAATGCGGACACCATATCTTTCCTTTCTCTTGGTCGCAGTCCTCTTCGCCACCACCACAGTCACCGTCACTGCCCGCACCACAGCCGCCTTCACCACTTCCCGCATCATGCCTCGCACCGGCACAGGAGGTGCGGCGGGTAAAGCCCTGAATGCTTGCCTGCAACTGAAACAAAAGCATTCCCGCACTCCCACCGTCGGCATGTCTGCCGCGGCCAGTCCGAATGGTCGCGTGGCCGTCATCGGCGCGGGCATCTCTGGCCTGGCGTGTTCCCGCGAGCTCAAGGCCCAAGGGATGGACGTGCTGCTCTTTGACACGGGCCGCTTGGCTCCTGGAGGGCGTTGCTCGAGCAAGACGGTGGTGATAGATGGCGGGAAGACCAACGTGTTGTTTGATCATTCGGCGCAGTTCCTGTCCGCTCCTATTTCCCCCTCCCCACCCTCCTCCCCCTCTGCCACTTGGGACAAATGGGTGCGAGAAATGGAAGCCCAAGGAATCCTCCGTGAATGGGATAGCAAAAGCATAGGTATCCTTGAAAGAGGTGGAAAATTCATCCCACGTGCCTCCACCACCACCCCGCCGCAGCCCCGTGCGCTCGTAAGCCCTCAAGGCATGCGCGCTATCCCGACTTACTTAGCTCAGGGCTTGCACATTGACCGCCCCAAATGGGTGTCAAAAGCGAAATGGATCCCCCAAACCGACGGCACCGGTGGCTTTTGGGATCTATGGCATTACCAAGAGCAACTTGACGCCTTTGAATACCTAGTCATTGCGCACAACGGGAAGTGCGCTGCCCGTCTTGCCAAATCAGCAGGGGAGGCCCTGGCACCAGTTGCTCGCTTACTCGAAACAAAGTTTGGGGCGAGCATTCGTGGAGGACGCACACCGAGATTTATGCAGTTATGTAGTCTATTCGTGCTCATGGTGGTGTTGGACGAACCTGTCTCCCTGCCTGGCGGAGAGCGGTTTGAGGGGGCTTTTGTGGAAGGAGTGTCCGAGTTGTCTTGGGTGGCGGAGCAGGGAGGGAAGATGGGCCAGGATCTAGGAGGAGGGACGGAGGGAGGGAGGGCGGCATGGGTTTTGGTGTCATCGCCGGGATTCGCGGAGCAGCATAAGGTGCCTCAGGAGAATATCCCTGAAGACAAAGCGGCGGAGGTGACTAGGCTGATGCTTCGTGCATTTCGGCAAGCCTTGGGCATGCAGGAGAAAGGCGAAGAGGGTGCAGAGACATCACCTCTAGTACCTGCAGCATCAGTCCTCCAGTTATGGGGCGCGGGGAATCCGATTTCTGTCGCGGACATGCCCCAAGAGGCGCCCTTTGTTTTTCAGGCGGCAACAGGGTGTGGGGTATGCGGCGATTGGTTGCTTGCACCTTCCATTCCCGCAGCCGCCACCTCAGGAATCGCCCTGGCAAGGCATATAGCTAGGCATCACGCGGCGAAAATAAATGGAGACAGGAAGGTGTTGGAGGAGGATGTGGGGTTGAGGTGTGGGTTCAAAGCGGTGCAAGGAGCGAGGCCGATTGCCTCTTTTCCCGGTGATAAGGCACCGGTGCTGGAGGCGGTTTCGCCAAAGCCTGGGCGAGGAGAAGGGGGAGGAGGAAGAGGAGGTGGAGGTGGTGGAAGAGGAAGAGGAGGTGGAGGTGGTGGAGGGGGAAGAGGAGGGGGAGGGAATCATAGTGGTGGTGGGGGGGGAGGAGGGGGGAAACCAAAAAAACAGCAGCAGCCGCAGCAGCCCAAAAAGAAGACAAACATGTAATTTTAGAAGAGAACGACCTGGGATAAAATAAAGTATGATGGGAAGAAAAAGAGCAAGCTGGTACCGCGTGCGGTCGCCATCGGCGTTGCGTTTCGGGAATGAAATACTGATCGCTCTTTCTTTCTTTCTTTCCTTTTTCGCCCTCGCCTCCGATTCCTTTCCGTGCACTCTCTACCAATCTGTTTATTGCAAACGAGAAAGAAAATACCAGATAGAAATCGTCCCCCCCGCCCCGGTGTGCTACTTTGTGGGGGTGGGTGGAGCCGTGAAAATTTTACCTGAAAATTTGATGATTCTGCTGCTGCTGTTGTTGCTGCTGTTGATGCTGTTGCCGACGGTGAAGGTCTTATTCATTCTGTGTCTAATTTTGACTTGCGGATGAATGAAGGTCCCGCGCTCTTTTTTTGCCCTCTCTCTGTCCTGTCAAGTACGTCGGACCATAACAACACTGTGTGTGTGTGTGTGGGCGTGTGGGTGTCTGTGTATCCTCTCTTACCACTTGTCGTTCGATCAGGATCTTAATAATTTATCTCCTTATCTTCTGTCTGTTTCCTGTCTCTATTCTCTGTCTCTCTACCTCTCTACCTCTTTCTTCTCTCCCTCGCTCCCTCTTCCTCCTCGACCGTTGTGGTCGCCAGATGCGGGTAATACCCAATCAACGTCGCCTTCAACTCCGCGTACGCGTTTTCCAACTCATCATTCACCACCACGTGCTCAAAGTGCCCTTCTGCCGTGCCATATTCGATTTCCGCCCTTGCCGCCGAGAGCCTCGTCTCGATGGCCTCGGCCGACTCCGTCGCGCGCCCCCTCAACCTGGCCTCCAGCTGCTCCACCGACGGGGGGGCTACGAAGACTAGATGGGGGTTGACGTCCGTCTGCTTGATTTTCATCACCCCCTGCACGTCAATATCCAACACGCATACCTTCCCCGCGCGTTGTACTTTCCGCACAGCCTCCAAACTTGTCCCGTACAAATTAGTGTGGACCTCAGCAAACTCCAGGAACCGTCCTTCGTCTATCGCCTCCGCCATCACCTTTTTCGAAGTAAAATTATAATGTACGCCATGTACCTCCCCAGGACGCGGGGCCCGGGTAGTGTGCGAGACAGAGAAGCCAAAATACCCTCCAAACTCCTCAAAAAGCATGTTCATTAACGTCCCCTTCCCCACCCCAGACGGCCCACAGATGACCAAGGGCCGCAAAAGCTTGTCCTTGGGAACCTTACCACGTTGGCTGAAATGAATGCGAGCGAACGCATACACATCTTCAGGCTTTTCAAGCAAGACGGCACTCAAGAAATCTTGCAAGGCAGCGCGAACTTCTGGGTGGGTGTTGATGTAGTGGGCATTCGCAGCTTTGCCATTGTCCATGCTCACGACGTTGTTGTGCAGCATGTCCAACACGCTTTTCTTCGACTGACCACTATTGCCCAAGATGATGCCGCTGCCACTGCTGCACCTGGTACTTGAGCTGCTGGCGGTGGAGACAGTGCTGGTGAGCGGCGGGGTGTTGCTCCCGCTGCCGCTAGCAGCATGGATGCGCTCCTCGCCATCCTCCTCCGTCTTGAGAGGCAACAAGCTCAGGGTTTCCAGCTGAGACTCCAAGCTGCTTTCACGAAGATAACCCATGCCGGGGCTGCTGCTTATCCCGTCCTCTAAAGAGGAAGCGGTGGACGCCATGTTTGTTTGTCGGGTAGGAGCGAAAGGGGCAGAGCGGGGACAGTATTGAAGGGAGGCGAAACACTCTCCGCCTTCCGAGGCCGAGAGCTAAATGTGTTCGTATCGCAACACCGTGGTTGGAGCTGGGGTACCGTCGTGGCAGCGCCTGTCCTGTCCGTAAAGGTCCTATGTTTTATAAACGTGGGTAAGAGGAGGAATGGGTTGTATGAAGTGAGTACAGATCAAAACGTTGTTTGAGCGTTGAGGCTTGGACAAAGAGTAAAGTCGATGGCCGTGCGTTGAGTATACGGGATGCGGCATGAGGACTTATGCTCGCCAGCCCTTGACGGGTGTGCGTTTTAGTTTTCATGATGCGACCCCAATTTTTTCCTGCTTGACGGCGTCTTTTGGGGGGAAGTCGTATATTCCGTCACGGACTTTCGTGAGATGAGTGATGCCTCCAAGTCCAACCCATCAATTATTTCGTGAGACACGTTCACACCCCACTCGAACACATTCTATTTGCGCACAGAGTCGATCTCTGACTGCTGGATCCCCGCTCGGCCAAACGTATACCGTAGTTGCGTTTCTTCCGAGGTCCTTCTCTACGTCTCCACCTCGAGTCTAGCCTCCCCTTCCCTTCTTCATAATTACAACGCCAAGCTACGACCATGAGCTTTGCCGGATTCGGTGCGCCATCCGCACAGCAGCAGCAGCCAACAGCCAATCCATTTGGGTCCTTTGGTGCACCTGCTGCTGCCCCGTCCCCTGGAGTCTTTGGTTCTACTGCGCCCACGAACCCATCAGGCGGGTAGGTCGTACGGAAAAGGAAAGAGGGATGGCATTGCAGGGGATTTGAGGATGAAGAGGGAGAGACATGGATTTAAGCGCTGAAAAAAGGCTAAATATGGATACTTTTTTGGCACCTTGACTTAGCGCTCACTTCCCCGCCTACGGCCTCCACACTAATAGCTTCGGCCAACCCCAACAGCAGCAGCAGCAGCAGCAGCAGCAACCTCAACAGCAGCAGCAACAGTCAAAATCATCTACTTTTGGAGGTTTTGGCTCAGCTTCCTTCGGGTCGACGACAGACACGGCCACCCGTCCTCCTTTCGGTGCTTCTCTCACCAACACCACAGGTTCCTTCGGCACGCCCGCAACCGCCACGCAATCTAGCCCTTTTGGATTATCCACTACCACGCAAGGAGCCGGGACAACCGCGCCGGGTGGGGGTCTGTTTGGTGGGATGGGGGGTGGAGGAGGCTTTGCAGGGGGAGGGAGTGCCTTTGGCATCACAAGTGGTAATACTGCTGGGGCTGGTCTGAGCATGGGAGGGAGTAATTTGGGGATGACGGGAGGAATGGCCAGTGGTATGCTCATGACCGCACCGACGCCTCAGCAGCAGGAGCAGCAACGTCAACTGCAGCAACGGCAGTTTTGGGAGCAGGAATTGAACATGCTCCGAGAGGCTTACACACCCCAACAACAACAGCAGCAGCAACAGCAACAACCAGCTCAACAATCCGTCGGGCTCTTTGGCGCTTCTTTCCAAACCCAGCAACAGCAACAAAACCAACAGCAACAGCAGCAGGCCGCTCGAGTTGTAGACTACAAGTTTGGCTTTCGCGTGACAGACAATAGCCTCGGTGTCTCACGTCAAGTCCTCCTGACGGACCACGGCGCCATCCAAAGCAAACTTCAAAACCAACAAGCAGAGATGAAACAAATTCAAGAACACTTACAGAAACTGGGGGTAGGGGTCCAGGCGCTTGATGGACAGGCACAAGCAGCGAAGGAGAGGTTGGCGCGGTGTAGGGAGGTGCAGATGGGCCTGACGAATCGGTTTTTGGTGGTGTTGCAGCGGCTGCAAGTGTTGCATCAGGTGAACCGTCCGTTCAGCCAGGAGGAGAAAGAGATGCGAGAAAGGCTGGAAGGGATGTTGGGAAGATTAGAAGACGCCATTAGAACCTTGAATGAGGTGGGGGGTGTGGTGGAGGAGGAGGAGGCGGATTTGCGGGAAGAGTCACGGCAAGAGATGACTTGTGATTTGGCACGAGAGGACTTGCTATTGTTGCAGCAGGCGTTGGAGAAGCAGCAGGAGGGTTTGGATTTCTTGACGACGGCCTTGCGCCGGGACTGTAGGGGGGTAGAGATGCTTAAGGAGAAGTTGGAGGAGGGGCGAGGGGGAGGGGGAGCGGGAGGAGGAGGAGCAGGAGGAGTGCCTTTGTAAGTGTAGGGGTAGAAGAGAGGGAGAAGAAGGGAAGGAGCAAAGCCGAGGGCGAGGGCGGGGGGGTGGCGAGGAAATGAAAGGACCACTTAGGATTAGCGTGTAGTGGGATACGAAGGTCTCACATTTTGAAAGTCTAAAAATGCGTTCTTTCTTTGTTGTTTACGGTTGACTCATCACACCCGGGCGAGCGATGGGAGGGCGGGCATATACATCGCCCCCCTTTCCCACTAATCTACTTTATCTTCATCCTCTGGATATCGTCGTCATAATCGTGATTCCATCCTTTCACTGATCGATTTTTCTTTTAATTCGCATATTCTTTCTTTTCTTTTCGTTGGTGTTGGTATGTACGGGATTCGACTTTTTCATTTCCGTCTTCTCTCTCCCTCTCCTTCACTCAACCTCTTTCTCTCTTATTTCCGCTTGACTTAAACGTACTTTTAACGGGCAGAAGATGCTTCTTCTTGCTATCCTCACTCTCACAACTCTTACATTTCTTTTTTACTCCTCCTCTTCCTCGCGCTGCCCATCTCCCTCCTGGCCATCACCCTGATCCTCCTCCCCTTCTTCTCCTACATCATCCCCTTCCTCCTCCTCAGTATTCAAACACGTCGGACACCGAATGAAGTACGCTTGTTTCGTGTAGTAACCAAGCGCTTCCAACGGCTTCCATCTCCCCAAACTCTCGATCTGTTCGTCCTCCAGACAATCCTCACAGAAACTCCTCGGGCATTCCACGCACCGAAACAGCAACCCACCCGCCGCCGCCGTCGTCCTCCTGCACCCACAGCACTTATGATGCGGACAAACCATGATGTTCGCAGGCCCTGACCCCTCCACATCCTCCTCCGTAAAGCCCGACAAGCACGGCGTGTGGTAGACTTTGGGGCAGTACCCACATTTGAATATCTCCTTCTTAACCGTCTTCTCCCCCGCGAGCAACAATGCTTCGTGGCACAGAAAGCACTCACTCTCATGCTCCCACTCCCTTCTCAACCTCTTTGGTCCCGCCGATGTCCCATCTTCCTTCTCGCCCGTCGGCCCACCTTCTCCTCCTCCTTCTCCTCCACCTGTCGCTCTCAAATTTGCTTTCTCCGCGGCCTTTTCCGCCTCCGCCTCCTCCTTCTGAGACCTCGCGTATTCATCCGCCAACACCGGCACTGACCTTCCATATCCCGATCCCCGTCCATCAACCATCACTAGCCTCTGCTTCCTCTTTCTCACCCCCAACTCAACCATTTCCGAATCCTCCACCCCTTCCCCCCCTCGTCCATTCACCCCCCGATCAAAATCATGCTTGGCCTTTTCATAATTAACTCCCTCCAAATGCCTCACATCTACCTCTTCCAACCCTCCCTGTCCCGCTGCCTCCTGCCAAAAACCCGCCACCGCCCGCTCCTGCTCCTCATCACCCCCCTCCCCCCCTCCCTCTCCCTTCCCACCCCCTCCCACCACCCCCTCCCTCAAGCCCAACAACACATCCAACTCCTCATCCGTCATATCCCCCTTGTTCGTATCGAAAAGTGCCGTCACACCCGTCCTAATCATTCGCGCCACCTCATCCTTAGCCAACGCTGTGCTCGATCCCACCTTCTCCATCTCCTCCACCGGGTCGTCACCCGCCTCCCCACTTACTTCTACCTGACACGCCTCCTCTCCCTCACCCTCCGCCCCATCATCCCCCAAATCCCCCAAACCCCCATTACTGTTCTCCTTCCCTCCCTGCTCCGCCTCTTCTTCCCGCTCAGCCACCATCTCGTTCAAGAACAATTTCTTGTGCGCGCGGCTGACCATACGCTCTTCCACCGATGCACGGACCACCAACCGATAGACTCGCACAGGCTTGGTTTGTCCGATTCGATGGGCGCGCTCCATGGCTTGCAGATCCACCTATCAAGGGAGAAGAGGGAGCAGGGAGAAGGGTGGGGAGAAGAATAAATTGAGTCGCGTGAGGGAGGGAGACGTTAAGGAGGCTTGACCCACGTGAGAAAATAATGAACACAGACCCCTCCCTCCCTCCCTCATTCTCTCCCTCCCTTTCTTTCCTCTTCTTACCTGCGGGTTCCAATCCGAGTCATACAACACCACCGTATCCGCTGATGCCAAATTGATCCCAACCCCCCCCGCCCTCGTCGAAATTAAAAAGATGAACAGATTCGAACCAGAGGCATTAAACCTCCTCATATCCAACCGTCGCTGCACGCGATTCGTGTTCCCATCAAGCCTCACATAATCATACCCCCGGAGCTGGCAGTAGTCCTCCAAAATATCCAACATAGAGGTAAACTGCGAAAACAATAACACCCTATGTCCGTCCGCCTTCATCTTAGGCAGCATCCGATCGAGCACCTTCAGCTTCCCTGAAGCCTCCACCAAATCTTCACCCAAGGTGTAAACAGAGTCGGACATCAAATAAGGATGATTGCAGACCTTGCGCAACTGCAGCAGGATGTTCAAAAGCTTCTTCCACTCTCCGTCTGCCATCTCCAAGGCTGCGCCTGCCCCTGTGGTGAGGAGCTCACCCCGTACTCCAGTAAGGACTCGCTTGTACCAGGTCCGTTGGTATTCAGACAAACCACACACAACTGCCACCTCAGTTTTAGAGGGTAGTGTCATGCTGATTTGGTCTTTGCGGCGACGGAGCATCAAGAGGGCGAGGAGTGAACGCGCTTCTTTCATTCGCACGACATCCATCACGCCGCGTTGGGCATCAAAGCCTTCTTCGAATTTTTCGGCCGAGGAGCTGGTGAAAACGTCGGGGAGGAGGTAGTGGAAGAGAGCCCAGAGCTCGCGGAGATTGTTTTGGCACGGAGTACCGGTGAGGATGAGCCGGTAGAATGCAGGGAGTTTCCTGAGGTTCTCGGAGAGTTGAGATTTTTCGTTTTTGAGCCTATGACCTTCGTCGACAATGAGGACGCGCCAAAAGAATTTTCGGCGGAAGTAGGAGATTTCTGAGGTGAGCATCTCGTAGGTGGTGACGACGACGTCAAACTCACGGACGTCCGTGAGTTCTTCTTGCTTGATGCGGGCCCGTTCTTGCTTGGGGCCATGGAAGCGGATGCAGCGCATCGAGGGGCAGAAGCGTTCGATCTCGGCCATCCAGTTGGACATGACGGATAGGGGGACGACGACGAGGTGCGGGCCAGAGACGTGCATGTTGTCCTTCAGGTAAGCGAGAAAAGCGATGCTTTGCAGTGTCTTGCCGAGACCCATTTGGTCCCCAAGAATGGCAGGGACGGCGTTCCGGTACTGGTGGACAAGCCAACTCAACCCCTCCACCTGATGTTCGTGCAGCTTGGCTTGGATAGTACGACTGGCTTCTACCAGAGGCACGCCTTCCATCGGGTCAATCGGCTTCAGGACCACCAATGGAGGAGTAATGGAAGGAACGGCGAGGGCAAGCGCAGCGTCTTCGTTTGAGGGAGAAGATGATAAGCCAAATGTGGTTCCGTCGCTCTTGGCCTCGACGGTGGCGCCTTCCTCAATTATGCCCTTTACCTCCACTCCTGCCTCTTTCCCTTCCTTCCCACCATTCCCACAACCATTCCCATCCTCCTTGTTCTCAAGGTACGTTATACTGGCAACACCCTCAGACTTTCCCTTATCCCCATGCTCCGCCTCCATGTCTGTCTCAACCTCCTTCTTCGCCGCCGCGGCCGTCGCAGTAGCAGCAGTAGTGGCGGGGTCTTCTTCCTTCAACCTCTTCACAGCCCCCTTCTCCGCCTCCTTAGCCTCCATCTCGGCCATTTCTTTGGCCACCTGCGCCTCCAACAATTCCCGCAATTCCTGCTCCATATTTCGCGCCTGTTCTAAAGCAGCCTTCACGGGAGCTAGTAACGCATCTGGCTGGGTCTTCCCATCATCCAACAGAAATTCATACGCCCGCTGAGCATCACCGAGCGACGTAGCGTGCACTTTCTTCAAGGCTACCTTCAACCAGCGTTCTCGTTGCTTAAGCGCAGGGTCTAGGACAGGAGGGGAAAGGGAGGACATGGTAGGAGGAAGGGGGAGAGGAGTTCCGCGAGGCACGCTTACACAAGATGAGGATGAGGACAAGGATGACGAGGAGACGATGACTGCAGGAGCTGCAGCAACTGGTGGGCCGGCGATTCCCATGAACTGACGGTAGTGCTGAGAGAACTGGGACAGCTGCTGCTGTTTTTGTTGTTGTTGTTGCTGCTGCTGTTTTTGTTGTTGTTGTTGCTGCTGCTGCTGCTGCTGCTGCTGCTGTTGTTGTTGTTGTTGTTGTTGTTGTTGTTGTTGTTGTTGTTGTTGTTGTTGTTGTTGTTGTTGTTGTTGTTGTTGTTGTTGTTGTTG
>Ga0160420_100302_pt1 | contig 24679 bp, 32 predicted proteins | sample CelAP2metagpilot_FD_108197 | JGI IMG/M metagenome (GOLD analysis project Ga0160420, IMG submission 108197) | Phycosphere-associated microbial communities from algal ponds in Kailua-Kona, Hawaii, USA - Cellana AP2-5-5 metagenome pilot | ecosystem: Engineered > Artificial ecosystem > Aquaculture >... | reverse complement strand
TCAGAATCCTATCCTCCTCCTCCTCCTCCTCCTCCTCCTCCATCAGCCGCTCCCCCCCACCCTCGCCTCTGTTCCTCCCGTCCTCCCGTTTGTCTACCTTACATCTTGGCCCGCTGTACGGTGGCAGGGATGATGAGAAGGCCTTTAGAAAGGTACAGCAAAGCAAGCGGCAGCTAAGGGTGGGCCGTTTGTTGCAGTCCACGGTGGCCGACGTAATTCGCAAGGTATACATCGAAGAGCGAGCGAGAGGGGAAGAGGGAGGGAGAGGAAAGATGGGAGGGAGCAAGTCTTCTGATTGTCTGTTAAGACGTCTTCTGTATTGCAGCAGAAGAAATTGTCAAATTCGTCAACGCTAGTAATTCTTTCCTCCCTCCCTCCCACCCTCCCTCCCTCCCTCCCTTCTTCCTCCTTTCACCCTCCTTTCATCTAGGGCTACCCCATCAAAACCACGGACCTCCTCGACGATCGGATCCGCAGCAAAATTTCAGTCGTAGATGTCGAGTGTTCTCCGGACCTGAAGAGCGCACGCGTGGAGGTGGGGCGGGAGGGAAAGAGATAGGGAGAGAGGGAGGGAGGGAGCGTGGGTGAAGAGGCAAGAAAGGATGATGTCATCGAATGCCTCACGTGTGTCCCTTCCTCATTCCCTGCTTCTCTCCCTCTCTCCGTAGGTGTCCATCTTCGGCGAGACGGTGGAAAAACGCGAGGCCTACATTTGGTTAGTCAACAACGCCAAGGTACAGAAGCCTTTTCCCTCCCCTCCCCCCTCCTTCCTTCCATGTCCCCTTCCTTTCCTTCTCCACAGCAGTTTCTCATCTCCCCCCCTACCCTCCTCTCTTTCTCTCTCCCCAGGCCATCCGCTTTGCCCTGGCCCAGGAGATGAAGGACTTCAGACACACACCTCAGCTCTTTTTCAAGCAGGGTGACCTCGGTACGTCCCTCCCTGGCCCCCTCCCGCTAAGCCATCTCTCCGGCTCCTACGTCCTCCCCTTCCCTCTTCCTCCTATTTCGTTTTTCGGTTACTTCTCCTCTCCTCGATTGTCGTCGCACTCACCTATGCCCATCTCCGCTCCCACCCTCCCCCCCGCTCTCCCCCCCTCCCTCCCCCCTCTTCCTCAGGCGCAGGCTCGGACATGTTCAGCCTCCTAGACAAGCTGGCGGAGGAGCGAGAGGCCCTCGAGAGGGAGGGCGGGGGGGAGGAATGGGAGGAGGAGTGGGACGAAGACGACGGTAAGGGAGGGAGGGAGTGAGGGAGGGGGGGCGGAAGGAAGCCCGGGTGTATCTGCCTCTTGGACGGAATCGAAGACTGTTGACGTTATCGCTGAATGTCGCTGTGTCTGCCTCCTCCCTCTCTTATGTCGTCGTTGCTAGCTATGTTTACCTCCTCCCTCTTTTATCGTACCCGGCAGGGGAAGGAGGCGGCAGCAGTGAGGAAGAGGAGGAGGAGGAGGGGCTGCTGAAGCGCGAGGAAGGATATTGGAGCGACGACGAAGGGGACTCGGAGGCCAGCGACGGGGAAGTCGTGTGGGAGGATGCGGACGAAGAGGACGAGGAGGACGATAAAGGTGCGTGCGTTCCTGTCGGTGGTCCTGCGGGAGAGTTGGCTGGTTGTCCAGCAGGCCCGCCTTTCGTCCGCATCCTGACCTCCCCTCTCTTCTTCCCTCTCTCCATTCCCTCCTCCCGGCAGACATCGAGTGGGACGAGGACGACATTGAATGGGAGGACGAAAAGGAAGAGAAGCAAGCCCCTCTCACTGCCGACGAACGGTCCGTCCCTCCCTCCCTCCCCCCTCCCTTCCTCCCTCCCTGGACTTATTTCCTTCCATTCCTGTTTCTCTCCCCTCCTTCCTTCCTGCCTCCCTGCCTCCTCCAGGCGCAAACAAATTAAGAAAGATCGCGAGGATGCCGAGGCCTTGATCGGTCTTTTGGAGCGGATGACCAGTCAGGCCATCGCCGAGGGGCCGCAGGGCAAGGAGGAAGAGAAGGGCGAGGTATGTGGCTTCTGTGGTCCCTTTGTTGTTTGTATTTCATTCATTTTTCCCTGTCCACCCCTTGTCTCTCTTCCTTCCCCCCTCTTCCTTCCTCCCGCTTGTTTTATTGGTCAAAGTACTCCCACCAGTCAACGCCTCGTCTCTCTCTCCGTTCTCTCTCCCTTCTATCTCCCTCCCTTCCTCACTGCAGATCATTGTTCCCCTCGTCCAGCGCAAGCAAAAGAGGAGGAAAACAGGTGCCTTCTCCTCCATTCCCTCCCGAGTCGATGTGGGAGGGGGAGGGCTGGGCGACAGGCCGGCCGGCTGGACGGCCTCTCAGCCCTACGTGCCCGGTGGGAAGAGAGGGAGAGGGAGGCAGGGAGGGAGGGCAGGCGCAATGGCCTGATGATGTTGCTCTTGCTGTCTGTGGCTTGTTCTCTAATCTTGTCTCCCTTCTTTCCCTTTCTCTCCCGCTTCGTCCTCCTTCCCCCTCCCTCTCCCTCTAGGCGCCTTGGAGGCAGAGCTCGAGGCTGAGATTGAGGCCCTTCGTCTGGCTGGCGAGGAGGAGGAGAAGGGGGCGGGCATGGACGGGGAGGCCTGGGGGGAGGAGGACGACGATGATGAGGACGAGGATGAGGACGACGAGGACTATGAGGAGGAGGCCGGGTTAGAGGAGGAGGAGGAGGAGGAAGGGGAGGAGGGGGGGCTGATTGACTGGCCGGTGGAGGGGGAGGGCGAGGAGGAGGACTGGGGGGCCTTGACGGCGGACGGGTGGATAGACATGGACGCCATCTTGGTACGAACGTGCGAGATAGACGAGAGTGGTGACACCTCGGCCCCTCCCTCCCTTACTATCTCCCTCCCTTCCTCCCCACCGTGTTTACCTGCATGCTCGAACGAGGACAGGAGTGCCTTCTTCCCTTTCCTCCTCCCTCTCTCCTCCGTTCTTTCGTCCGCTCTCCCTATTTGTTTCTTCTCCCTCGCTTTTTCGTCTCTTTCTGGCCTCCTCGCTCTGCCTCTTGTCGGCCCCGACTTATGCAGTGATCACGCCCCGTTCCCCAACCGCTCTCATCTCCTCCTCTCTCCCTCCCTCCCTCCCTCCCTTCATCCTCCATGTCGTCGCCTAGGACGAAGCGGAGGGCCAAGATGACATTGATGCCCTGCTCAAGAAGCTGGAGGGTATGCCGGCCAGCGGGGAGGATGGCGACGAGGAGGATGACGGCGACGACGAGACAGGGAGGAAGGGATAGGGGGAAGAGCGAGCGGTGCGGGTGATGCCAGCCCCCCGAGGCGCTGGGGGGGCAGAAGGTGACATCACAAGGGGAAGGATGATGATGACGTCAGGGTGGTAGGAGGTGAGGGAGGGAGGGAGGGAGGAAGGGGGGAGGGGAAGGAAGAAGAGGGACAGCAAACGCCTTACACTCAAGCTCGCTCTTTTGCCCATGCACGTGCACGCACAGCCCTTCGCCGACCAGGACTAGCGTGGAGACCAGGAGCGATTGGGAGGGAGAGGAATGGAAGGAGGAAGGAGGGAGGTGAAGGATAACGATGTCCTGTGAATAATCTACCACCAAAAAAGTGTTTCGTCAGCCCCTCCTCGCTTTTGAGAGCGCGGAGGCCGGGCATGGACATGAGGGCGCGAAGAAACGAAGAAGAAAGTGCAGGGACCGAGCCCCGACCGAAACTGAAAGAAAGAAGCAAGCACTACGACATGTCCCCGAGAGGCCTCGTGCATTTGTCTTTAATTCTGGTGTACGATCTCACTGCATGTCCTATTTCTCATGCCTTGACGTCAGAGCAAGATCTCACAGCATGTCCTATCCATTATGCCTCGGCTTTACCTCTATACCTCTACGCCATCCTTCTGGCAGCCACATGCGCTCGCCCCGAACCACTTGAGGGCTAGAGATGACCCTACCGTCTGCTCCTCCTCGTCTACCCCCATCCCTTTGCATTTGCTTCCGCTTGTGCTCGATTCTGCCGTCGCTTCAACATAGACCGCGTGCAGGCTCTCGTCATCCGTCTCCTGGTCACCCTGACCGCCTCCCTCCTCCCCCTCCTGGACATTTTCCCACTCGTCTTGCTTTGTCTTCCTCTCCTTCAGCCGTCTCTTCCTCGCTCTTCTCCCCCCCCTTTCCCTCTTTCCTCGTGGACTTATACCTTTATTTCCGCCTCCTCCTCCTCCTCCTCCTCCTTCAATCAACTTTCTTAAAGGCATCCCGAGTCGTCGTTCCACCACCGTTGCCACCGCTTCTTCTCCCAATCTCACTCCCCTCCTTCCCTCCTTGCTCTTCATCGACGCCAGCCTCTCCTCCAACCCCTGCAGCACCACCGCGAGCGCTTTCCTCTCGGCAAGGGGTAAGGAAAGGAGAGAGGCAAGGGAGGAAGAGAGTACAACGACAAAGGCCCGAAGACCTAGGGAGAGGACGTCGTGTCGGTCCACAGAAGGCAGAGGGGGACGAGATAGAGTTGAGGTAGCACCCTCCCCTCCCTCCCATCCCTCTTTCCCTTCCTCCCTTTTTCCTTCCTCATCTGGCCCCTGCTGTCGCTGCTGTCGCTGCTGTCGCTGCTGTTGCTGCTGTTGACGGCGGCGAATGAGGTGATGGGCGTACTCCACTGTATCGTCCAGGCACTGCAGGAGAAAGGCGGGATTGTGCGCAACGGAGAGAGGGAGGGCACTGGAAAGAAAAGGTACAAGGGAGAGGTATTAGATAGAGGGAGGAAGAGGGGGAGGGAAGGGAGGAGGAGGGAGGGGGGAAGGGAGGGGAGGAGGGAGGGAGGGGGGGAGAGAGGGAGGGAAGTTTGCTCCTACCGGAAGAGGGCCTGAGTCTTGAGGGCGGTGAAGATAAAGGCCTCGTAGATATTCACCAGAATTGTAAGGCGATCATTGATCTGTGGGAGGGCGAGAAGAAGGAAGGGAGTTGGATTGGTGATTGGATGAGAAAGTCGTCCCTCTTTCCATCCCTCCGTTCCTCCCTCCCTAGGTACTTACCCCGCCGTGGACGAGGAGGGCGGAGACCTTGGCCTTCAAGAAGGACTTGATCTTCGTCTGAATCGAGAGGCCGGGCTGCCGGTGGATGTGTACATAGGATTCATGAGTGAATGTTTACGTGGGACTCATGGGCCCCGTCTTCCTCTCCTCCCTCCCTCCCTCCCTCCAACCCAGACGGTGTGCATCGTTACCTTGAGGGCGGCGTCGAAGCTCACACCCTCCTTCAAGGAGGCCCTGTCCATCTTGGAGTAGTCCTTGCGTACCTGAAAGTCATGTTAAAGAGGGCAATGGGGTGTGTGTTCTCCTCCTTTCTCTCTCTCTCCCTCTCTCTCTCCCTGCCTCCTTCGGTACCTGGCAGTCTTGTGTGGAAAGCATGAGGCCGCACCAGGGGAAAAACGTCACTGCGTCCTCCCCTTCACCCTATCGAGGCATGGATAAATAAGTAGGCCTACTCGCCTCCCTCCCCGCTCTCGCCCCCTTCCTCCCTCCCTCCCTCTCCTTCTCCCCAACTCTTTATTCCTTACCAGCACTGGCAGCTCCGCCGGCTCTATATTCATCTCCTGCTCCTCTTCATTCCCTCCCTCTCCCCGATCCTCGTCCTCCGCCTGTCCTCCTACCTCCCTCTCGTCCTTTCTTTCCCTGACTCGGACGGTGCAAGCGAAATTTGTCTTCGTCTTGTCAGGATGCACCCGCATGCCTGTCATGGCGCGAGTGGATGAGGATGACGGCTGAAGATTGCTTTCTTCCTCTCTGTCTCTCTCTCTCCCTCCACTCCCCCTTCTCTCCCTCCCCCTCTGCTACACACGTCAAAACAGGCCCAACGCAACCCCCCCTCCCTCCCTCCCTCCCTCCCTCCCTCCCTCCTTACCAACAGGCGGCAAGGCCGAGTACACCCTCTCCAGGAACGCCACTGCCTTCTGGCGCGACGTTGAAACGAAGAGATAGTCGTCAATCATCCTCACCAGTAGAGAGGGCGATGATGCCCTTCCCTCCCTCCCTCCTTCCTTCCTGTGGCCGCTGCAGAGGCATGCCTCACACGCTCCTTCCTCTTCCCTTTCTTCCTCTTGGACGAGGGAGGCGAGACCTCTCCCTCCCTCCCTTCCTCTCGCCTTTTCTCCTTCCGCCTGGCCCAGATAAAGGTTGCACAGAGCGGGGGAAAGGATCGAGCCTTGAGAAATGCCACGAATCTAAGGGAGGGAGGGGGGGAGGGGGGGGGGAGGGCAGGGTAAGTGAAGCAGATACATCGCAACCGACAGGCTTCCCTGGGCTCATTACCTGTCGCAGCACCCGCCTCCCACATTGCTTTCCTCCCGCTCCTTTCTCCCGCCCTCCTTCCATCCCTCCTCCTCCCTTCCGCCGCTGCTGCTGCTGCAGATGCTGCGGCTGCTGCTGCTGCTGCGGGAGATGGACAAAGCTGCACATCAGGTGCTCCTCCAAGAGGGCCAACGCCTCGGCACGCGATAGCCGGGACTCGATCACACCGTCCGTCATCACAGCGGCCTGGAGGGGAGGGAAAGAGGGAAGGAGGGAGGGCGGGTGGGCCGGGGGCGGGATGAGGGAAGGTACTAGGAGAGGAAAGAGGGAGGAAGGGAAGGAAGAAGGGAGGAAGGAAGTTTGGTCGGCGTACCTTATAATGCTGGGATAGCTTCGCAGCAATATCGGGGAAAGCCTCCCACCCGCCCTGTCGTCCGTGTGCGTTATTAAAATGATGGCCCATCTCTCGCTATGGCCAAGCCTCCTTCCGTCCGTCCCGTCCTCCTTCCCTCCCTCCCTACCTCGGGGTAAGCCTCCTTGAGGTGATTGATGTGGATCGAGTGCCGGGAGCGGAAAGGGTGAGAGACGGCAAACCGACGGATGTGGTAGGCCTCCGCAGATAAGGTGTCTGAGAGGTGGGAGGGCGGGAGGAAGGGAGGGTTGGAGGGCGTGGGCGAGTGAGTGAATGAGAGCATGACACCAGACTGATGACGAGCATCGACTTGAGGGACAGCCACCAAATAGCAAGGCGTCGAAAAAAGTCCCTCCAGCTCTTTCTCCCTCCTTCCCCCCTCCCTCCCCCCCCACCTCGCAAGATGTCCATGAGACGGTGCACCTGGATATGGTCATAGCAGCGCTGCACGTCCACCGACACGAAGTAAAGAGGACGACCGGACCCCGTCCTCCCTCCCTCGCCGTCGTCCTCCCCCTCCTCCTCCCTACGTAGGCGGTGGCACGCACAACCGCACCCCCCCTCCTTCCGCCCCTCCCTCCCTCCCGTCCTGCCCCTCAATTGCTCAACGAATCGCAGCAAGGGGCAGTGAATGGCGTCGAGCCCCAGAACGCCCACGCCGGTCAGGGACGGACGACGCGACATCTCATACTTGAGGACCTGAGGGAGGGCGGGAGGGAGGGAGGGAGGGAGGCTTGGTCGTGAAAAGTGGCTGGACGTGTCTAGCCGTAGATGTAGGTGATGTTCCTCGTGTTCCTCGGTCCCTTTCCATTCCTCCCTCCCTCCCTCCCTCCCTCCCTCCCTCCCTCCCATCCTCCCTCCCGCCTGCTCTCACCTGGTGCACGTTTGCGAGGGCCCGGTTAACAGGGAGAAGAGAATATCGCTTCCCTCCTCTCTGCAACCCCCCCTCCCCCCCTCCCTCCCTCCCCCCCCCCTTGGAGCGGAGGAGGTCTTGGACGGCGACGGGCGCCTTGGCGTGGTCGGCGATGATGCGAAGGCCGCCCTGACCGGGGACAAAGAGGGAGGGAGGGAGGGAGAGAGGTCACTGTCATGAATAGACGGTCTGACGGCCCATGTCCTTGTCCATCCCACGCCCTACTGCCTCTTCCTCCCTCCCTCCCTCCCTCACCTTCTTTTTCGGCATCAGCCGGATTGCCGACACGCCCAGCCGCCAGGGCACGGCTGCCCTTTCCCCCCCTCCCTCCTTCCCGCCCTCCCCGCGTCCTGCCCCAGCAGAGGGAGGGAAGAGGTCGAGAGCCTCGTACTGGCCGGGGAAAAGAACCTCCAGGGGCGTGCTCTGCAGGGTGGGGGGAAAGAAGGGAGGGAGGGCGGGAGGGAGGGAAGATACATGTGGCGAGATGATGCGACTGAGAGCTGCCTCAAGGCTAGGAATCCTTCGCTTTCCATGGCCATCCCCGCCCTCCCTCTCTCCCTCCCTCCCTCCCTCCCTCCCTCCCTCCCTACCTGCACCCGTTGCCAGACGGGCTTCCGGAAGAAGTGCAAGGCCAGCCCCGTGCCGTCCGCTTCGGTCACATAAAAGCAGCCTGGGAATGGACACAGGGGGAGGAGAGAGGGAGGGAAAGAGAGAGAAAGGGAGGGAGGGAGGCCGAGTGGAAGGTGAGCTAGTTCTCCTGTTCGCAAGAATCCTTAACCCTACTCCCTCCCGTGTCGAGTCCTTTACTCTTCTTTTCCCTGTGTCCCTCCCTCCCTTCCCTCCTCCCTCCCTCCCTCGCCAGCCCGTACCTTTGAGTAAGGGGAGCACCAGGTCGGCAAGGAGGAAGCGGAGCAGGGAGAGGACGAGGTCCTGGCGGAGGGCGAGGTCCGAAGGGGAAGGGACAGAGGAGGAGGGAGGGGAGGAGGCTGCTGCCGCCCAGCCCACCTCCTTGACTCTCAAGCCCCCCCCCGAGAGGAAAGCGGAGGGCGAGATGAGCGTCCGGGAGTGCGCCTCCTCCACGCAAGTGCGTACAGCGGCCTGGATGAAGATCTGGGTGTTATGGCGTGAACCGAGGAGGGAGGGAGGGAGGACGTGGCGGAGGAAGGTGCGGAGGAAGGCAGCAACCTGAGGGGGGGGAAAGAGAGCAGGGAGGGAAGGTGGAAGGGCCAATGAGGTGCGTTGGAGTAGCGCTGCAGCTTACCTGAATTCTTCTCCCTTTCCTCCCTCCCCCCTTCCCCCCTCCTCTCTCTGCCTACCCCCTCTGTCCGCGCTTTCCCGTACCTTTGACGGAAGCGTGGCGTGCTCCAAAATGTGACCTAGAAAGTCCTCATCCTCCTCCTTCGCCTCCTCTTTTCCTCGCTCCCTTGCCCTTTTTCTCCCGCCCCCCTCTCTCCTATTTTTTAACTGTCTTCTGCTCTTCTCCTCTGCCTCCTCGTCCTCTTCCTCATCCCCCCATCCCCCCGCTGCCTCCGCCTGAGACCTATACCCTGCCCCCTCCTCCTCCTCCTTATCGCCCCCCTCCCTCCCCCCCTCCCTCCCTCTCTTCCTTATCTTGGTCTTTTCGTACGGACAAAACCGACCCAGCATCCTCCCGACATTCAAACCTGTGCGGAGAGAGGGAGGGAGGGAGGGAGGGAGGGAGGGAGGGAGGGAGTAAGGGAGAAAGGGGAGCTTGAGCACGTGAAAGAAAATCGTCGGTGTGAGCACCTCTTGATTTCTTCTCCCTCCCTTCCTCCCAACCGCCCTCCGTCCCTCCCTCACCTTGATACCGCTCCAATAGGTCCACTAGAAGGGGAACGACCTGACGGATCCGACGACGGGTAGCGGGAGGGAGGGAGGGAAGGCGGGAGGGAGCGCGGTTTGGGTGAGGGCCACGCTTTATCTTCTGCTTCGCCTGGGTCGGTGGTGCGGAAGGAGGAGGGCAAGGAAGGAGGAAGGAGGGCGGGGGAGGAGGGGGCAAGGGGCAGAAGATCGATTCCACCAACCTCCCAGCCTGCCGAGAGAGCAAGCTCGTGTCACTTCTTCCTCCTCGTCCTCCTTCTTCTCCTCTTTCCTTCGCCCTTTCTTTCCTCCCTGAAGATAGCACCCGGCTCAAGAGAGAATGTGGATGCAGCCCCACGCCGCGTCCTTTGAACTCACAACTATACAAGATCCGACCCAGCGAGATCACTACCTCCTCTTCCTCCTCCTCCTCCTGCTGCTGCTGCTGCTGCTGCTGCTGTCGATCCTTATCCTCCTTCCCTTCCTTCCTTCCTCTTTCCTTCTCATTGATCTTCTTGAGAACGTTCTTCTTTTCCTCCTCCTCCTCTTCCTCCTCCTCCTCCCCTCCCTCCTCCATCGCCACCTCTGCCTCCTCCCATTCGTCTCCCTCTCTCCGTGACCGGCTGGAGTTTAATCTTTCTTCTTCGTCCTCTGTCGTGCATTTCCTCTTTTTCCTGCTCCCCTCATCTTCGTTTCCCTCCTCCCTCCCTTTCTCACCATCTGATTTTCGGTCTACTTTTTCTTCAGATGCCTCGGCAGCAAAAATCACGCCTTTTCTCTCCTCCCTCTGCTTCACCCCCTTCTCCTCCTCCACTGCGTTCTCCTCCTCCTTCCCCTCATTTTTTTGATTATCTTCCTCCTTTGCCTCCTTGTCCTCCTCCTCAATCTCCTCCTCCCCCTCCCCTCCCTCTTTCCTTTCCCCCTTTCCCTCCTTCCTTCCGGCCCTCCTCCTCTTGAGGCGTGTGGCTGCCTGGTAGCGGGCTACGACCTCTTTGCGGCTCAACAAGGACGGAAGGGGCGGTCCCGACAGCTGGAGAGAAGGAGGGGGAGAGGGAGCGATTCGGGAGCGAAGCAAATGCATAAGATTGAGACGACAGAAGGATGATATCCAGGGGAGCACGAGGAGAACAAGGCCCCTTTCCCCCCGTCCCTCCCTCCCTCCCTCCCTCCCTCCCTCCATATCTGCCACCCTTTCCAGCCATCTATCTACTGGATGCGGTCGGCGGGCTAGGATAAAAGATTGTACCCCGCTGATGGTCGATGAGTCGCACCCTCCCTCCCTCCCTCCCTTCCTCCTCCCTCCCTTTCTTCCTGCCTACCTGCAGGAAGCTGCCGTTGGCGGGCAAGGGAAGCAGCACCATGTGTCGCAACAGCAGGTCTGTAAGGCACAGCCCCCCCACCCGGGCCAGGAGGAGAGACCACTCGGGCTGGTGGGTGAGGACATCGCGGGTGCTGTTCACGTGATCACACTGGATGCCTGCGAGGGAAGGAGGGAGGGAGAAAGGGAGGGAGGGAAGAAGAAATTGGTGGGTGAGGATTATTCTATTACGGTGGACGTGTAGGAGCCAGGGAGCTGAGCACAATTTTAAGGCCCTTTCCCTTCAGTCCGGATGTCGTCCTTTTCTTCTAACCCAAATCGAAATTTGGAAGACTGGGATAATGGAAGGAAGGACAGGACAGGAGGGAGGGAGGGAGGGAGGGAGGAGCAAGTACCTGGATGGTTGAGCAGACCTTCGTCCCTTTCGGAAGAGATGGGGCGATAGCCAAGGGTCAGGACCGAGGGACCCGCTCCGGCAGCGGAGCGGCTCGTAGCTGCTGGAGTGGTGAGCCTGACGTGATAGAGAGGGATTGGAGTGACGGAAGACATAGTCTGTGGGTCCGAGGTAGACAGGGGGCGGGATGGAGGGAAGAAAGGGTTGGAGCAGAGACAAGGAAGGACACGCACCCACCTTTCCAAGACGTCATCCATGGTGTAGCTCTCATGTAGTAAGGTTGGTCCGACTGTTGTCTCAGTGCCTCTCGCGGCTGTCGGCGACTGAACAAGGAGACGTGGTCGAGTGGAGGCAGGGAGAAGAGTCGGGTCGAGGGGCACGACGAGGGTGTTGCGAAGGAAGGCAAGGAAAGTGGTGGTATCCCCGGGGCGGCGGAGGGCTTGAGGTGAAGACACCCACCTAGAGGCGATCAAGATTTGGGGCCGTGATGAGAAATGGGCGGTGGGTAGTGAGCACAGTGGGAGGGGAACTAGATGGAGGGAGCAAGACTTACGAGAGGAGGTGTTCTTGCAGACGCTTGGTTTCAGGAAAAAGGGTCCAGATGAAGTGCCCTTTGCTATCCATCTTTCCTTTGTTTGGATTTCTACCGCTTGTGACCTCATTCATGGCTAGGGGACGTCGGCTGCGACTACGGTCGGGTGACATTTTTATGAAAGAAGCTCGCGTTTAGTAGAGCATCATGGTGCGGAGTCCTGGGGAGCTGATATGAAGGAAGAAAGGGAAAAAGAGGGGAAAAATTGGTCGACAGGGCGGTAGTTTCGTGCGTTCATAGAGGTGATGTGATGGGAAATTTAGAGAACGACTGGCCACGACGCTGTTGACTTGCTTGCTTCTACAGCATGGAGAACACAAGGAGGGACTTCTTCGCTGTTTTGGGGCGGCGTTTTCATGAGGAAGGCAAGAAAGTGAAGTTTTGGTTCCACATCCGCAATTTGGTGGAGCACGAGACATACTCCAGTGGCTTGTTGTGGGCACTCAGTACAAACAGGTGCATTTTGCTTTCGCTGTTTAGGAAATCATGCGATCATAAGATTATGCGATATCAAAGTCCATTCGTCTGATGTTACGCCCCCCAGATTGGAGGGACTTGGGGAACAAAACTCTCTGGTGATTCTCACTGTCCCTCTCTCCCTCTGATTGCTCAGCACAGCCCAGGGAAAGGTCTTGCAGTGGTTTTGGTGGATATCCATAGTAGTGGTACTCCTTATGGTCGAGATGTGGCTCGTGGCTTGAGGAAACCAGGGTACCATAGTATATTTGAGATACATGCGTAAGTTTGATATGTACGGTTGGGTGTAAATCCAGGGAGTTGCTTGAATGTCAAAATATTAGAGTAATACACGTGATACACAAAAATTAAAGGGCACCACCTCACCCAACCGCCCACCGCCTATCTCACAGGGAGCTCACAGACGATGTCATGCTCATGCTGGATCCTTGCAACCATGCAGGCGTCCCACAAACTAGGCTCCCAAAAGTGCGCATGTGAACGGATGAAGGGTAAAAAAGGGGTTTAAAGAGAATAAGGGAGGGAAAGTGAAAGTTTGGAACGTGTCCAACCTCTCTCCTTTCGTTGGCCTCTCTCTTCTCTTCTTTTCCTTCTTTCCTCTCCTCCCGTTCCTTTGTCCCATCCCCCGTTCCCTTCTCCCTCACATCCTCAGGCCACGAGCTTCCACAGTTTTTTTTCACTTCCAACGACTTTTCACTTCCAACCCACCGGCTGTCTTCGCCCCCTCTTCTTCCTCCTCTGCCCCTCCCCCCTGCCTTCCCTCTATTCCCACCTCAGACACGCCCCTTAAAAGAAAATGGACTTTCAACCGCGCGGCAGATATAAGGGGAGGAAGAAAAATGAAGGGAAGAAGAGACACAGGCATCACGTTTTCCTTCTCAGCTTTTGTCCGAGGCGTCTGACAGCATAGCACTGACTTTCTCTTATTTGTTTCCCATTTACGGGATCAAAGCATAAGACAGCGCACGATTGCCGGCGACAGAATGTTTCCCCAAGGATGCTTCATTGCTGTGGGTAAGAGTTTGCGTATTTCATCACAAATTGACGCTACATGTAAATGCTGTTGGAGAAGCGCCACGAAAAGAAGGAGGAGAACGAGAAAAAGGAGGAGAACGAGGACGATGAAGAGGAGGAGCAAAAGCTGAGGGACTCGGACTGTTGCGCTTGATCATGCTGGTATTTTTAGATGTGTGGTACATGTGCAGATTGGGCGTGAAGTATGAGGAGGGGACGGGAGGAGGAGAAGATGGACCAACTCTAAAAAATAGGCCGAAAAAGAAGAGCCAAGAACACTATAATTGAAAGAATGAATTCAATTGGAAAAACTGAGCGAAGAAAAAGGAGAGTTTGTCGACACATGGCTTGATCATTTGGCTTTTGGACTGTCGTCTTTACGGGCAAAGTGTGGTCTCATGACCTGCGCGCAATATCTCGCCCTGAAGAAAGAATATAAGACTTGCTGGAAAATTTTCTGTCACCTCTTCCCGCTTGGTAGATCATTGATTATAGAATATAGCCATGCAGCAGACAACATTGAAACCCTTGACATATCAGAGTCTGCGTCGATCTCACAGGAAATAGAAATAAATGGTCTATCTTGTTGAGTTGACGCCACGAACGTTGCCCTCGTCACTTGCTTCTTCCCAACGTACTTGCCAAGCTCGCGTCTTGCAGAGCACGTACTTCCCGAGAGCAATGTCCACTTCAGGCGCTGTGAGGGTGTGACTCTGTAAATGAGTCCCAAAATTTCAGAGGCAGGTGGTGTGGAAAGGTGCTGCACCTTTGGACAACAAGCCTTTGCTTTTCCCTTCGGGGACGATCGTTTTCTGCAGTACGAGATCGCAAACTAACAACGATGCAACGCACTCAGTCAGAGGCCTCGCTGACGCCTCATATTGGCCTGCCCATACCAACTTCACACCCAGCCGTCAGCGCCTCCTTGGCCTTGCATTCCATCGCTCACTTTTTCCTAGTCATGCTGTGCCACTGCGATGTCATGGGTCTTTGTGGTTCCATTCAATCATGTCCTTCGACAATCAATCTTCCCCCCATCTCTCCACTTCTACATGCAGTTCCCGACAGGCCGTCGAACGTAAGCGTGTGCCTTCCGCGTGCCACATCGCTCCCCCAAGCTACACCCACGCCCACAGAGACACTTAGAGGGCACGGACTTTACGCATTTTACACCACACTCCCACTGCCCACCGTCCTCCTCTCCCTCGTGTCCCTTCGCTGCCCTCCAACTCGAAGACGGTGATGTCCTTCCCTTCCTCCCCTGTGCGGAGTTATCCTCCAGGCAATGGCGGGTCTCAGCACCATCAAGAGCAATATCAGCAGCAGCAGCAGCAAATGAATGGTACTACTGCTGAGGGAGGAGTGACAGCAGCAGGAGCCGGAGCAGGAACTGGACTCGGAGGCGGACGAGAAGGAGGAAACGGATCATCCTTGCCTCCATCTCCATCTCGCGGACTCCCCGCCCTGTACTCTGTAAAACAAGCCCCCATGCCCTCACCGCAGCAGGGGACCGACGTGGTACGTAGTGAGGGATAGAAGAGATGGAGATGTGGGAAGTGGGATAGCCTAGCGTCTTGTTCGCCAATTTGATCTTATCCCCCACCGATGCCTCCGTCCTGCTCTCTCTCTCTCAGTCTCACACTCCGTCCTGCCCTTCCTTTCATCCTCGCACGCTCATTTCGTCCTTCCTCTCGTTTCTTCCTTGCGTCCACCACAGGGCTATCCCCAGCATCTTAGCCAGAGTTGTAGCACAAGCAGCAGCGGCAGCACAGGGACCCGGGGCAGCACCCACAGTCACGGCAGCCGCGGTTCTGCTCATGGAGAGCAAGAAAGAGGTGGAGGGCAATACACATCTCCCACGCAGCAGCAGCAGCAGCAACCACAGTACAGCGGTAGTGTCAACCCCGACAAGCAAGACCCAGGAGCAGCAGCAACTCCAGGAGGAGCAGCCGCAGCGTGGGCCATGGCCGTTGAACGGGAGCGAGCCCGAGAGAACTTCATGAAGCGAGACCAATTCGTGAAGAATCCACCCCCGGGTGTCAAATGGCGCCGGGGAAAATGGACCCCTGAAGAAGAGGCTTACGTGAGCCGAGTCACGGAGGCCTTCCACCAGGGCCTGCTGCCCCTCGCGGCCGGCACCACCCTCCGGTCCTACCTGTCAGACAAGCTCAACTGCGACCCCATGCGCATCACCAAGAAGTTCTCTGGCGGTATGCATGTCGCCTGCCCTCCCTCCTTTCCTCCCTCCCTCGGCACGCGTCTCGAAACTTAAAGCTCACCCCTCTCTTTCCCTTCTCTCGATCCCTCCCCTCCTCCCTCCACGCAGAGGGCTCCATCGGCAAGTGCATTTTCCATCCCTGCGTGCCCTCGCAGCCCCTCAAACTGGCGGAGACCATGATGGAGCTTGACCGGCTGGAGGTACGAAGGGAGGGAGGAAATAACAGGAAGGGAGCAGAGTAACGCACGGACCAAGGGAAGGAACTTATCGTCTTCCCTCCCCTCCCTCCCTCCCTCATTTATTTTCCTTCTTCAGGCCGTCTGGAAGCACCGGCTTGAAGAGATCCGAGCCGTTGAATTCGAGTTCCAACAATCCGCCTCCATGTCTTCCCACGGCTCCGCCTCCTTCCCGCCCTCTCTCCATCCCTCCCCCCTCGCCGGCCCTCCACCTCCCTACTACTATATGCAGCACTACCCCCCCCCTCCTTCCTCCCTTCCTCCGCCCCCTCCTTCCGCTGGCCCGTTCCACCACCAGCAGAACCCAGCATACGGCTGCGCTGCGGTTGCTGCTCCGCGCGCTCCTCCCCCTTCCTCCTACCCTCCCTCCAGCTATCCCGACCCTCCCACTTCTCATCCTCCCCCTCTTCCTCACTCCCCTCACCGTCCGTCCCAAGCCGTCTTTAGCTACGGTCAGCAGCCCTCCCTCCCTTCCTCCTTTCCTCCTCACCAGCAGTGGAATGCCCCCACGGGCTCTCTTTCTCCACCATCAGCTCCTGCTTCTCCTTCCCGCGGGCCCCCTCCTCCTTCCCCCTCCTCCACCCCTGCTCCCTTCCCCTCCGTCCCATTCACCTTCTCAGATAACCACCATGAGGCACAGATGGTGCAGCCACAGTCGCCGCGCTCCGCCGAGGTACGTGGTCCCTCTCTCCCCTCCCTCCCTCCCCTCCCTGCGTCTAGTACGACCAGTCACCCCCTCCTCTCCCTCCCCTCTCTCTCAATCACTCCCTCCCTCCCTCAGGCCCGCGCCTGGCTCCATCGGTCCCGGGATCTGCTCTCTCTCCCCCACGGCACGACCCGCATCGAGGCCTTGGATTCCTTGATTAAAGAGGGGGAAAAGCTTAATCTGGCCGCCACCTCTCCCTCCCTTCCTTCCCCCGCCCGTGGGGGTATGGAGAAGGAGGAGGGACAGCAGCAGGAGCAGCAACAAGAGCAGCAGCAACAACAACCACTAGCAACACCACCACCACAACAACAACAACAACCACAACAACCACGCCCACCACCACAACAACCACAACAACCTCAAGAACAACAACAACAACAACAACAACAACAACAACAACAACAACAACAACAACAACAACAACAACAACAACCAAAGACGCAGCAGCAGCAGCAGCAGGGGACGAAGAGGCCGCGAGCGGAGGAGAAGAAGGAATCCAGGGAAGAAGAGAGCGAAACAGGGGTAGCTGCTACTCCTGCAGCAGCTACAATGGCCGCGGCAGCTGGTGCGACCAACGCGTTACACGAAAATCAGCAGCAGCAGCCGCAGCAGCCCGTCTCGTCTCACTCGGTGCAAAGAAGGAGTGAGGAGAAGAAGGAAGGGGACGAGGAAGAGGGGAAGCCGTCGATACTCCAGACATTTCTTCCCTCGTCCTCGTCCTCGTGCTCCTCCACGGCCACTGTTGTGGCTGGTGAGGCGGAAGATGAGGAGGAGGGGGAGGGGGGAACGAGGGAGATGGATAAGGAGGATGAGGGAGCGGAGGGGTTGTTGATGCTTAAGTTTCTGCGGGAGCGCACCCACAGTCCGGTGCTGGCGAAGGAGAGGGAAAGAAAGAGGGAGAGGAGGGAGGAGGAAGAGGACTCACAACCCGTGGTACCCGTGGCGGCTATCTTGTGAGGGGAGGGAGGAAGGGGGAAAAGCAGCTGGATTGAGAAGTATGTAGGGAAGGAGAGGGAGGGGGAAGAGAAGACGGGTAGGTGACTTTTAATGATAGTATTACTTTTGATTTTGACATTGTTATTTTTTGTACACAGACAATGACTGCCATAAGTGAGAGTGAGAAGGAGATAGAGAAGAGGTGGAAGGGAAGAGACGAGGGAGGGAGACCGAGAGGAGAACAGAGAAGAGAACAATGATCGGAAGCGTATTTGTTTGGTAATTATTAAATACGTTATTAAAAGCACTCCTTCAATGACAGACACGACGCCCCGCCTTGTCGCTTGCGAGAGACTGAAACACATGGAGAGAGTGAGATTGAGGACAGACAGAGAGACAGAGACAGATGTCTGCGGACAAGCGGGGCGAATCTGAGAGAAGGACGGCATAAGACTCTAATTCAAGACTAGAGGAGAGATAAAGAAGGTAGACGGAGATGTGTATAGGAAGAGAAAGGGAAATAACCCAACGATCTATTGCGCACTTAAAACATGTCGACTTCAGAAGACCAAGACACACAAGCGAATGGCGGAGCGACACACTCCGAGGAAAATAGAGAGTGGCGAAAAATGGCAGACTGAATGCGCCACCAGCACATATACATCATCAAGGAGCCGCCAAATCGCAGGCATATTACCTAAAGCATTTGTATTTCCTACTCCTACTCCTACTCCTACTCCTACTCCTACTCCTACTCCTACTCCTACTCCTACTACTTCTTCTCTTTTCTTCTTTCTATTTCTTTTATTCCCATTCTAAAGCAACGCAATGCAAAGCAACAAAAAACAGAAGAGCGACAGTCAAGCAAAAACGTGATTTGCTTTCTCCCTTGTCTAGCTCGCTTATATAGATCTTATCGTAGCTATAGAACTTTTTCTCTTTCCTCCTTCTTTTCCTCCTCTCTTTCTCCACCTCGTCCTCTCGGAAGAGCATTTGAGCTGAAATCAAGTCATAATCTTACAGCAAACGGCGGTCGACATCGACATCGAGAGGGGAGGAAGCTGTGCAACCCCCTACTATTTGAGCAGCCTAGCGGGTGCAAACTATTCTGGAAATCGTTTCCCCCTAACAATTAGCCGATGGCAAGCAATGATCTCCACTTGGCGCAAATCAATCTTGTACGTGATTTTGTACTGTCAAGTGTAAGATCTGCGAGTGTACCAAAACCAGCGCACAGGGATCGGCGCCGGTATATACATACATGTCAGGAATCTGATAGCACTTGGTTGCCTTGTGGCTACAAAATCAAGAGAGAGAAAGAGATAATTGGCCCAACAAAGCTAAATCACATGATTTGCACTTGAAAAAGAAAGAACCACCTTCACGAACCATCTCGCAACTACAACTACAGCCGTTTGCGTTCAATTTGAAAATAATTTGAAAATGACGTGCACGTCCCTCCGTCAGTATGCGCCCCCCCACAGGTGGACACAGATAGAATCTAAATCACACATACCCACTTATAACATAACATCTTATGTGTTATACATATAATCCTCGCTGTATTTACCTCCCGAAGCGCATGTCCACTGAATCGTGCATAAAGACGAGACAAAGTTTGACATCATCCCTGCCTCTCACGGTCCTTCCCTCGAGACATCGGGACACATATTTCCTGTCCAAATCCACCTTCATTCAGCGTCCCCTGCTTACCCGCTTAATTATTCAATTTTAAGAAGTAGCGCCCATCACATGCTCACGAACACTTCTGCCCGACCCCAAAAACATACTGGCGCCGTCGACAGGTAGACCACCTCTCGAACTAGAAGGTCAACTATAGCATCGTAGACGTCATCTATTTTCCTTGCTCTACCCCTCCCTGTAGCCATGGAGGAAGGTTTCCCTACAAGCACCACTACCACGTCCAACGTCGACTCATCTTTCTCCTCCGAGTCATCGTCTCAATCTCCATCCCCAGCGTCCTCGTACCCAGCGACCCAGCTTCCCCCCTCCACGTCCTCATCGGATATCAGCCTTGAGTATCCTGAGCTTTTGGATAACATGGAAGTAATCTTCCAACGCGCCCACGATGGGGCTAAGGCCTGCAAGGCATTTGCGACCTTGATCCAGCAGACGGCCGTCCTGGAAGAAGGCTATGGTAACTCGGTTGTCAAGGTATATGGGAGTGGGGAGGGGAGGGAGGGTGGTAGGGTAGATCGGCAAAAACGATGCTCATGAGGACAGCAGTGGAGAAGAACAAGAAAAATAGAAAGGGAATGCTCATGCGTCCTTTTTAATTTTGTTTTTTGGTCATATATTTTTCCTCATGACAAATTAAGCAATCGATAACCATACTCACCCCACATGCGTTCCTCTCCGCTCTCACCCCTTCCCTTCTTTCTCCCAACTAGGTCGGCGAGAGCTTCGCCAGTATCCCCGAAGCCCATGCCCCCTCCATCTCCAAGGCGACAGCGGGGATTTGCACATCGATCCAGTCCCTGGGCCGACAGCACCTGTGGTTGGCCAGCACCCTAACGAACGACGTGGGTCGGAGCCTGGTGGCTTACGCGGACCAGCAGCACGAGGTGGCGCGGAGGATGGTGCACGAGGTCCGTGTTTTGGTGGAGGAGGTAGAAAAGGAGCGAACGACTCATCGGAAGGTGCGGGAGAAGTACCGCAAGGCCTGTAAAGACGCAGAGAAAGTGTTGAAGAAAGGGGGAGTGCTCCCCTTGCCTCCTTCCCTGCCTCCGGCCGTGAGCGAGGCTGCTCCTACACCTGCTACATTTGCATCGACACTAATGAATGCAAAGAGTGCAGCAACTGTGTTGGCGGAAAGCAGCAGCCGCAGCGATGGTGGTAATGGGATGCATGACTCTTCTCCTGCGAAGCTCCCGCAGCTCGAAGGCCCGACAGCCTCAGGTTCAACCGCGAGCATCTTCGGCAGCAGCAGCAGCAGCAGCAGCAGCAGCACTGGCAGGTCCTTTTGGACCGCAGGTCTTCCTTCCTCCTCCTCTACCTCCCCCGCGGTCGCCGTTTCGGCCCCTCCCCAGGCCTCCATTCCTCCCCTCCTCCCTCTCTCCCTCGCCGCCACCACGAGTGGCAGTAACTCCACAATCCTGACGGAAACCCCTCCTCCCTTCTTCCCACCCTCTCTTCATACCTCCTCCTCCTCTTCTTCTGTCTCTCGCCTGCAAGAAAAAGCATACGATGCGCTCCTGGATCTGCGGACGATGGAAGGGGAGTACCGGGCGTCCAAGGCGGCGCTGGAAGAGAGGGAGGAGGCGCTGCAGGTGGCTCTCAAAGATCACTTGGGCCGCTTCCAGGTGAAGAAGAAAGGGAGGGAGGGAGGGAGGGAGGGAGGTAATTTTCCGTTTGTACTTGCACAATTCCTATCCCCCCCAACTCCCTTCCCTTCTACGATTTCACCCCTCCCTTCCTCCCCCGCTCCCTTCCTCCCTCGTTCCCTTCCTCCCCTGCACGCAAAGGTGAACGAGGAAGCCCGCGCTTTGTTCATCAAACAACAGCTGCAGCGAGTGGGAGTGGCACGCTGCACCATGGTGAACCGACTGGAGGAAACGCTCAAGGCACTGAGTGAGGCCGTGGAGAGCATTGACGTCTCTGCCGACTTGGGGGTCTACAGGCAGCAAGTCCTCTCCCTCCCTCCTTCCCTACCTCTCTCCTCTCTCTCCTCCTCCGCTGCCGTGGACGATGACGGGGGGCGGGCATTGAAGCATCGGGTGGCGCCGGGTATGGAACACGTGGAGAAGTGCATAAAGAGTCTGCGGGCTCTTTGCCACGCCTTTTCAGCTCTGGCGGCGGTGGAGGAGGTGAGGAGAGAGAAAAAAAAAGAATTTCGGGGTTTATATTCTTGTCTTGCGGTGGACTCACACTTCCGTCCTCTCATTCGGTCACTTTCCCCACCTCCCTTCCTCCCTCCTTCTCTCCCTCCCTCCTTCTCTCCCTCCCTCCCTCCCTCCCTCCCTCAGAACTACGCCAAGGCCACCCTGAAGATCGTCAAAAAATCCGGCTACTACCTCGCTGCCCCATCCTCCCCTCCTCCCTCCCACTACGGAGCCTTCCGCCGGTGCATCGAGAAGGAGGGGAGGAGCGTCCAAAAGGCCTGGCAGCAGTACATGGGCGGAAAGGAGACGGTCGGCGGTGCCCACATGACCACCACATCCCGCCTGTCTCAGTCGGTGTGCGTGACGCTGGCGCAGACCCAGGACGAGCTCTCGGGGGCCCGGCAGGAGATTCTCATCACACAGGCGGCGTCACATAAAGCACTGGCGGCCACCCGGGCGGCCGTTGTAAAGGCTAAAGGCAAGAGTGAGACCAAGGGAAAGGAGCTCAGGGAGGCGGTGGCGAAGCTCGCAGTTCTGGGGGGAGGACGCAGCCGCAGCAGCAGCGGCGGTGATGGGCAGCGGGAGGAGACGGAAGCAGCAGCCGCAGCCGCCGCGACAGTGATCACCAGCAGCAGCAAGCACCAGCAAAAAGAACAGCAGCGATTGGACGCCAAGGTAGCCGCGTTGCGCGACGAGGCGGCCGCAGCCGACAGGACGTTGCAGGAGGCTACAGAGGCGTATGCTCTGCAGAAGTCCACGTTGGCCGCCCAGGTCGACATCATTCTTCAGGCTCTCTCTTCCCGGGAGGAAGAGAGGGTCAGCAAGACCAAGACGGCCTTCCATGCGCTGTACCAGGCGGAGGTAGCCGCGATCGGGACGATGAAGAAGGAGGAGGAGACAACGAGGGAGAGTGTGGACACAATCGACATCACTCGAGATCTGCAGGCTTTTGTCGCAAGGCACCTGGGCACAATTGTGGGAGGAGAGAAGAAGGAGGGGGAAGGGATTTCGGCGGCAATGGGACAGACGATGCGTGGGTCCAAGTTGGCGGAGTGCTTGGAGATGATGGCGCAAGGGGGGGAGGGAAGGGCAGCGCCACAAAAGGAGTCTTCCTCGCAAGAATGTGGACAGGAGGAGCAACAGTCACTGCAGACACAGGAGTCTTCCGACCCCTCTCGCTCTTCCTCCCTGTCGGTCTCTTCGTCCGTTACAAGGCGGGAGGCTAGCATTAAGAATTGTGCCGTCTCCCCCTCTTCTTCATTCCCCCTCTCTCCCTCCACCTCCTCTTCCCCTCTTTCCCCCGTGGAGTCCGAGAGGCCTCCAGTTTACTACTCCTGCCGCATCCCAAATGGTCTCCTGGCCGCCGCTACCCTCCCCTCCCTCCCTTCCTCACGTGGGGCTTTAGTAAGGGGAAATACGATTGCCGAAGAGGAGGAGGAGGAGGAGGAGGAGGAGGAGGAGGAGGACGGTGGGAAAGGGAAAGGGATCGAGGGCGAAGGAGCTATGAAGAGCACCGGGTGCAATGGTAACAGAGATGTCATAGGCGGCACCTCTACCACACCCGCTACTAGCAGCTGCGGCACAGTAGCGAGTGGGAAGAGGACGCTGGCAGCTACTGATACCTCGAGCAAACATCAAGAAGAAGGTGAAGAAGAAGAAGGAGGAGGAGGAGGAGAAGGAGGAAGAAGAGAAGGAGGAAGGCGTGAAAGGGGAGGCTCTTCTGTGGATCTATTGGCGAATTCCTCCATTGACCTGGACTTCGCCTCCGACGAGGAGGAGTGGGAGGAAGGGGGAATCGAGGACTCCGTCTCGAGTTGGGATAGCTACGGCAACGCCATTGATGGTCAGGGGAATGGAGGAAGAGGAGGAAGGAGAGAAGGAGGAAGAAGAAAGAGGAGACGGCGTCGCCGAATCCGACGCCGTTCTCACGAGTATGAGGGGGCGAGCTCCTTTCCTCTGTACACCACGACTCGCTTGCCTGAGTCCATGTCTCCCCGCCCTCCGGGTGACTTCATTCCCTTCTCGCCGTGTGAGGGAGGGAGGGAAGGAGAGGCGGAGGATCGTCAGAGATACTTCTCGTTGCGATATCCTCAGGGGCTCCAACCATCGGTGGAGAGGATGGAAGAGGACGAGGAGGACGAGATGATGACGACGACGACCTTAATGCCGCCCTCTCCTTCGGCTTTCACCTCCCCCTCAACCACCGCTCCGGACCTCCTCACTCAGCTGCTGCAGCAGCAGAATCAGCAGATGCAGCAAAAGCAGCAGCAGCAGCAGCACCAGAAGCTTGCTGGCCATTCAAGCACGGAATGTAAGAGCCTCCTCTTTGGCGGGCTGCGTGCATCTCCCTCAGGTAATGCCACCTTCAGCTGCAGCCGTGGGGAAGAAGATGGAGGAAAGGAGGGAGGAAGGAAGGGAGAGATGGGGATGGATGATGCTGCGGCTATGGAGGCGGTTATTAAAGAGCAGTCGGCGAAGGCCCTTGTTTCCTCTGCTACCACCCCGCGGGGAACTCGCCTTTCTATCGATCATTCCACCTTCTCTTCCTCATTCGTGCCTCCCACGAGCAGCGATATTTTGCCAGAGGTGGAGGAAGAGGAGGAAGAGGAAGAAGAGGAGGAGGAAGAGGAGGAGGAGGAGGCAAAGGAAGACGATCCATCCACCGCCGAAGAGATCAAGCCCTTCAACCTTCCTGCTGGCGAGCGTCTGTTGAAGTCCTTTTCATGCGCATTGCTTCCCAACAACTTGCTTATTCATGGCCGTATCTACGTCACTAAGCACTACCTCTGCTTTGGCTCGTGGGGCAGCACCCGGGTCGTTCTACCCATCGAGCAAATCTCGTTTGTGGAGAAGGTAAGCGAAGAAGAAGAGCGAGAGAGAAGTAAAAGGGGAATGAGGGGAGCAGTGGACTACGGGGCGAAAGAGATATGTTTGTATAATTATCATTGTCTTCACGTCACGCCTCCATCCTTTCCTTACCTGTCCCTCGGCAGGCCTTCACAATGGGATTCGTGCCTAACGCTTTGTGGGTTGTAATGCGGCAGACGGGCGACCGGTACTTCTTCTCCTCCTTCATCTATCGCGATGACTGCTTCGACCTCCTTTTTTCACTCTTGCCGAAGCGCATGGCTCTCGAAATGGGGCCGCTGGGTGGCGGGCTACAGCACCAGAAGAGGAGGAAAAAGAAGCACCAGCAGACGGGAAAGAAGAATGTGAGCTGGGGGCTGGAGACGGCAAGTGAACCGACTGGGTCTGTCGGGTGCAGTGAAGGAGGGAAAGGCAGTCAAAAGAAGAAGAGGCCTTCGCTCTCTACTTTGTCTCCGCAACAGGACGACAGAAAAGTAGTGCTGTCGTCTTCCCACACAAGCAAAAGCGGTTCCATCACTAATGCTACCACAATCGCGACAGCTGCTGTTGCAGGGGCGACAGCCACGCCCGCCCTCCCTTCTACTCTTCCTCCCGCTCTACCTCTGAAGCCTTTGTCCCTCCCAGATGATGCCACGGTGCAGCGAATGAGCCTCCTCACAGACGAGGAGCTGAGTTGCGGGGTCTCTGTCTTCCTAGCCGAGTTTTGGGGAGGGGGAAGGG